>WPCH01007595.1_pt1 | contig 16027 bp, 13 predicted proteins | sample 5399881 | NCBI WGS metagenome assembly WPCH01 (sample SAMN12869468, study PRJNA574797) | sludge metagenome | isolation source: wastewater treatment of pH5 | place: China:Beijing | collected 2019-05-20
CACCGAGCGGGTCGGCGCGCCGCGCCCGGCTACCGAGCCTCGCCCGGAGTTCCACGACTTCGGCATCGCCGAGCTGCCGCCGCCCGACGCCGAGCTGGCCGCGCGCCCGCTGCGCGCCCTGGAGGTGGTCGCCTTCGACACCGAAACCACCGGCCTGGAGCTGCGCCGCGGCGATACCGTGATCAGCATCGGCGCCTGCCGCGTGGTCAATGCCCGCCTGCTGGCCAGCGAGGTGTTCGACGTGCGCGTCGACCCCGGCAAGCCGATCCCGCCGGCCAGCACCGCCATCCACGGCATCACCGATGCCGACGTGGCGGGCGCGCCGCCGCTGCCGGTGGTGCTGCCGCGCTTCCGCGACTATGTGGGCGACGCCGTGATCCTGGCCCACAACGCCGCCTTCGACCTGCTCGCCCTGCAGCCGCCGGGGGCCGGCGTGACCCTCGACATGCCGGTGCTCGACACCCTGCTGATCTCACGGGCCCTGGATGCCAGCCTCGACGGCCACGACCTGGACAGCCTGGCCCAGCGCTACGACCTCAGCTTCCCGCCGGGCACCCGCCACACCGCCTTGGGCGATGCCCGGGTGACCGCCGAGCTGTGGCTCTCCCTGCTGCCGAGGCTGGAGGCCCGGGGCATCGAGACCCTCGAGCAGGCGCTGGCCCTGCAGAACAGCGCCCTGACCAAGGAGGACGCCTGCGCCTCATGAGCCATGACGCCCCACGCAGCCGGAGGCCGGCATGAACACCCCTCGCCTGGGCGAGCGGCTCACCGCCCTGGTGCTGCTGGCCACCCTGCTCTTCACCCCGCCGCTGGTGCTGGTCTTCGACCGGCCCGAGGGGGGCCCTTCCTGGCTGCCGCTCTATCTGTTCGTGGCCTGGGGGGTGGTGATCGGCCTGGCCGCCTGGCTGCTCGAGCACCGCTCGAACGACTGAGGAGATAGCCACCATGCGCAGGGAGGCGAGATGAGAACCGATGCCGTGGTGTTGAGCGTCGCCTTCGGCTACCTGGCGCTGCTCTTCGTGATCGCCGCCTGGGGCGACCGCCGCGCCGAGCAGGGGCGCTCCCTGATCGGCTCCCCCACGGTCTATGCGCTCTCCATCGCCGTCTACTGCACCGCCTGGACCTTCTACGGCAGCGTGGGGCGGGCCGCCCAGTACGGCCCCAGCTTCCTGCTCATCTATCTGGGGCCGACCCTGGCGATGCTGATGGCTCCCTTCCTGATCCGCAAGATGGTGCGCATCGCCAGCGTGCAGCGGATCACCTCCATCGCCGACTTCATCAGCGCCCGCTACGGCAAGAGCTCGAGCCTCGGCGCCCTGGTGGCGCTGATCGCCCTGATCGGCATCACCCCCTATATCACCCTGCAGCTCAAGGCGATCACGGTGAGCCATGCGGTGCTGGTCAACTACCCCCAGGCGCCGGAGCTGAGCATCGCCGAGGAGGCCTTCTGGGTCGACAAGTCCTTCTGGGTGGCGCTGGTGCTGGCGGTCTTCATCATCCTCTTCGGCACCCGCCACCTGGACGCCAGCGAACGCCACGAGGGCATGGTAGCGGCCATCGCCTTCGAGTCGATGATCAAGCTGGTCGCCTTCCTGGCGGTGGGCCTGTTCGTGGTCTTCGGCCTCTTCCACGGCCCGGGGGACCTCTTCCGCCAGGTGGCGGCGACTCCCGAGCTGGTGGGTGCCATGGGGCTCGACGCCATTCCCGGCGGCGCTAGCGGCTGGATGGGCATGCTGGTGCTCGCCTTCCTGGCCTTCATCACCCTGCCCCGCCAGTTTCAGGTGCTGGTGGTGGAGAACGTCGACGAGCGCCATATCAAGCGCGCCACCTGGCTCTTCCCCCTCTACCTGCTGGCCATCAACCTCTTCGTGATCCCCATCGCCATGGCCGGCCTGCTGCTCTCCGCCGGCGACCCGGACAGCTATGTGCTGACCCTGCCGCTCTCGGCGGGCTTCGAGGGGCTGCCGCTGCTGGTCTTCATCGGCGGGCTCTCCGCCGCCACCAGCATGGTGATCGTGGAGACCATCGCGCTCTCCACCATGGTCAGCAACCAGCTGATCATGCCGCTGCTGCTGCGCTCCCGGCGCCTGCACCTGAGCAGCCGCGGCGAGCTGGCCGGCTGGCTGCTGGGCATACGCCGGGTCGCCATCGTGCTGATCCTGCTGCTGGGCTACCTCTACCACGCCCTGATCGGCGACTCCTACAGCCTGGTCACCATCGGCCTGGTCTCCTTCGCCGCCGCCTGCCAGTTCGCCCCCGCCATGCTGATCGGCATGTACTGGCGGGGGGCGAACGGCCGCGGCGCCGCCCTGGGGCTGATCGCCGGCACCCTGATCTGGGCCTGGACCCTGCTGCTCCCGGGCTTCGCCCAGTCGGGCTGGCTCGACGACGCCTTCCTCACCCAGGGCCCCTTCGGGATCGAATGGCTCAGGCCCTACGCCATGTTCGGCCTGGAGGGCTGGGACATCTACTCCCACTCCCTGCTCTGGAGCCTGACCGCCAACGTCGGCCTGCTGGTGGGCATCTCGCTGTTCACCCGCCAGTCACCGCTGGAGCAGACCCAGGCGGCGCTGTTCACCGAGGCGATGCACCCGAGCCTGATGGAGACCTCCCTGTGGCACGGCCAGACCACCCGGGGGGAGCTGCGCGCCCTGCTCGACCGCTATCTGGGGGCCAACGCCACCGCCCGGGTCTTCACCGGCTACCCCGGGGAGGAGCCCACCAACGACCAGCCCGCCCCACCTGAGCTGATCGCCCGGGCCGAGCAGGCGCTCTCCGGCGCCCTGGGCAACGCCTCGGCGCGGGTGCTGATCAACTCGGTGGTGCGCGGCGAGGCCCTGGACCTGGAGTCGATCCTCAGCATCCTCGACACCACCTCCGAGACCCTGGAGGTCAACCGCCGCCTGGAGCAGAAGTCCGAGGAGCTGGCCCGGGCCAGCGAGGAGCTGCGCGCCGCCAACGAGCGCCTGCGCGAGCTGGATCGCCTCAAGGATGAGTTCGTGGCCATGGTCAGCCACGAGCTGAGAACGCCGCTGACCTCGATTCGCGCCTTCGCCGAGATCCTGCGCGACAGCGGCGACCTGCCCGAAGAGAAGCGGGTGCACTTCCTCAACGTGGTGGTCAAGGAGAGCCAGCGGCTCTCGCGGCTGATCGAGGAGATCCTCGACCTGGCCCGTCTGGAGAGCGGCCGGCTGACCCTCAACCCCCAGCAGCTGGACCTGGTGGAGCTGACCCGCCACAGCGTGGATGCGGTCCACCATATGCAGGAGGATCGCGGGGTGGCGCTGGAGGTACGGATCGAGGTGGAGACGGCGGCGGTGGTGGGCGACCCGGACCGCCTGGAGCAGGTGATCATCAACCTGCTCGACAACGCCGGCAAGTTCGCCGCCCCGGACGACCCCAGGGTGCTGCTGCGCCTGGCCCGCCACAAGAACCACTACCGCCTGTCGGTGGAGGACAACGGCCAGGGAATCGCCGAAGAGGAGCGCGAGCGGGTCTTCGAGAAGTTTCACCAGATCCAGCGCCTCGGCGAGACACCGGAGCAGACCCGGGGCCGGCCCCGGGGCAGCGGCCTGGGCCTGCCCATCAGCCGCGGCATCGTCGCCCACCTGGGCGGGCGCCTCTGGGTGGAGGACGCCCCCCACCTGGGCGGCGCCTGCCTGACCATGGAGCTTCCGGAGGCGCCTGCGGAAGCGTCGGCTAGGCGCGCTTCGCCCGACGCTTGAAGGCGCGGATCTGCTGCAGGTCGTGGCGCAGCAGCAGGCGCTGATCTTCGCCCAGGCGTGACAGGTCCACCCAGCCATCGGCGGCCCGCCCCGCCTTGAGGCCGTGGCACTGCTCCTCCAGCAGCAGGGCCTGCAGCCGTTCCAGCGTCGCCGTCAGGGCGCGGCAGGTCTCCGCCCCCAGCGCCCCCACGACCACCAGCGCCGCCAGCCGCTCCCGGGTACCGACCTCCCGCACGCCGTGGCGCAGGGAGAGCAGGCGAGTCGCCGCCACCAGCGGCAGCACCGCCTGATGCTTGAGGTTGACCGCCCGCTCGTGGGGCGCCCCCTCCACCGACCCCGACAGCCGCCCGAAGCGGTCCAGGGCCACCGGCTGCTCATCGAGCAGCGCCCCCATCTCATCGAGAAAGAGGCCGGCCCTGGGCATCAGCCGCGCCACCTGGTCGGCCAGCGCCTCGGCCAGATCCGCCTCGCCGTGGACCGTCTGGAAATCGAGCAGGATATTGGCCTGCTGCACGCGCTTCACGCGGCGGTCGGCGGTCCACAGCGCTAGCTGCTCTCCCCACTCAGAGAGGCGCTTGCGCCACATCGGCCAGCGCGCCATCACATGGCCGCTGCAGAGGGGAATCCCGGCCTGGTCGAGCCGCTCGGTAAAGCGCTCCCCCAGCGCCTGGAAATAGCCGTCGATCTCGCCGTGCCGGCTATCCGGATAGTCGGCAATGATCATGCCGTTGTCCTGGTCCGGCCCCAGCAGGCTCTCCTGGCGGGCGCCGGAGCCCATCACGATCACGCAGTAGGCCACCGGCGGCTTCCCCCACCCCTGCCCCTGCATCTCGTTCTGAGCCAGCTGGATGGCTCGCCGATAGAGCCAGGCGTTGTGGTCGCTGATCAGCTGACTGATGCGCCAGGCCGGCAGGTCCAGGCGCATCAGCGCCTCCACCAGCCGCGGTTGCCAGGCGTGAGCATCGGCAAGCCCGGGGGCAGGCCCCAGCTCCCTCAGGGCATCTCGCAGGGGCGCCAGCAGCGGCGGCAGCCGCGTCGGGTCGGGAAGCGGGTCGGCAGCGAAGAGAGTGCGCCAGGGGGAAGCACGGTGCAGCAGGCGCATGGTGACTCCGGTCAGGAAGGACCCGGCCAGTGTAGCGAGGCGCCGCCCGCGACACACTTGGGCGAAAGGGGAATGGCGCGCCAGTGCTGCACGGCGGGTCAGCGCGGCGGAAACATCTCCTCACCCACCTCGTCGATGAAGCGCCGGGCCTTGCTGACCATCAGCTGGTCGCAGGCCTCGCGGCCGGGGACCATGTCGGAGCGTTCGAAGCGATGCTCCTGGGGCTCGCCCTCGGGGCTCACCCGGCGGATCCAGCCGCTGACGCGGTACTGGCCGCCCTGCTCGTCCGGCTCGGAGATGATCTGGTACCCCTGGTACTCCACCGGGTCGGCGGCCCGAGCCCCGGAGGGGCGCTTCTCGCCGCCGCCCAGCAGGCCGGAAAACAGTTTCTTGAACATGGTCGCGTCTCCTCTTCACTGCGCACGCCCGTGCAGACGACGACGCCGGCACGGGGCCGGCGTCGACGGAAGGCATCAGCGGGGCCGATCAGGCCTGCTGACGGCCCTTGCCGGCGGCGATGCGCAGGCGCAGGGCGTTGAGCTTGATGAAGCCCTCGGCATCCTTCTGGTCGTAGGCGCCGGCGTCATCTTCGAAGGTGGCGATGGACTCGTCGAAGAGGGACTGCTCGGACTTGCGCCCCGCCACGATCACATTGCCCTTGTAGAGCTTGATGCGCACCACGCCCGAGACGTTCTTCTGGGTCTCGTCGATGGCGGCCTGCAGCATGCGCCGCTCCGGGCTCCACCAGTAGCCGTTGTAGATCACCTCGGCGTACTTGGGCATCAGCTGGTCCTTGAGATGGGCCTCCTCGCGGTCCAGGGTCAGGGACTCGATGGCACGATGCGCCTTGAGCATCACGGTGCCGCCGGGGGTCTCGTAGCAGCCGCGGGACTTCATGCCCACGTAGCGGTTCTCGACGATATCCAGGCGGCCGATGCCGTTGGCGCCCGCCACCTTGTTGAGGGTCTCGAGCACCTCGTGGGGCTTCATCGGCTGGCCGTCGAGGGCCACGATGTCGCCCTGCTCATAGGTCAGCTCCACGTAGGTGGGCTCGTCCGGGGCCGCCTCGGGCGACACGCTCCAGCGCCACATCTCCTCCTCGGCCTCGGCCCAGGGGTCCTCCAGGATGCCGCCCTCGTAGGAGATATGCAGCAGGTTGGCGTCCATGGAGTAGGGGGACTTCTTCTTGCTCTTGGAGAAGTCCACCGGGATGCTGTGCTCGTCGCAGTAGGCCATCAGCTTCTCGCGGGAGGTCAGGTCCCACTCGCGCCAGGGCGCGATCACCTTGACGCCGGGCTTGAGCGCGTAGGCGCCCAGCTCGAAGCGCACCTGGTCGTTGCCCTTGCCGGTGGCGCCGTGGGAGATGGCGTCGGCGCCGGTCTCGTTGGCGATCTCGATCAGACGCTTGGCGATCAGCGGGCGCGCGATGGAAGTGCCGAGCAGGTACTCCCCTTCGTAGATGGTGTTGGCGCGGAACATCGGGTAGACGTAGTCGCGCACGAACTCCTCGCGCAGATCCTCGATGTAGATCTCCTTGACGCCGAGTGCCTGGGCCTTGGCGCGCGCCGGCTCGACTTCCTCGCCCTGGCCGATGTCGGCGGTAAAGGTCACCACCTCGCAGTTGTAGGTCTCCTGCAACCACTTGACGATAACGGAGGTGTCCAGGCCACCGGAGTAGGCGAGCACGACCTTCTTGACATCGGACATTCGGGGCTCCTCGATAAACGGATAGGGATGTTGCGTCAGAACGCCCAGTATAGCGCGCCAGGGTCAAGACGAATACCAGCCCCGGGACGTCCCGGGGGCCGACCTGCTAGACTGCGCAAATTCACCCCGGGGCGGGGTGATCGAGACCGAAAGACGCAAGGAGAGGTGCATGAGCGAGGCGATCGCCCGCGGCCTGCTGGCACAGCGATTCCGCAGTTTTCTGCCGGTGGTGGTGGATATGGAGACCGGCGGCTTCAACGCCGAACGCGATGCGATCCTCGAGATCGCCGCCGTGACCCTGACCATGGACGCCGAGGGCAACCTCCTGCCCGAGTCCACCTATGCCTTTCATGTGACGCCCTTCGCGGGAGCCAACGTGGAGCAGTCGGCGCTGGACTTCACCGGCATCAGGCTCGATGACCCGCTGCGCCAGCGCGTCGCCCTCTCCGAGGCCGAGGCACTCGGCGAGATCTTTCGTCCGGTGCGCAAGGCGATCAAGGCTCACGGCTGCACCCGGGCGGTGCTGGTGGGCCACAACTCCGCCTTCGACCACGGCTTTCTCAACGCCGCGGTGGCCCGCTGCGGCATCAAGCGCAACCCCTTCCACCCCTTCTCGAGCTTCGACACCGCCTCCCTGGCCGGCCTGGTCTATGGCCAGACGGTGCTGGCCCGGGCCTGTCGCGCCGCGGGGATCGAGTTCGACAACAGCGAGGCCCACTCCGCCCGCTACGACACCGAACGCACCGCGGAGCTCTTCTGCGCCATGGTCAACCGCTACAGGGACCTCGGCGGCTGGGCCCAGGCCCAGCGCGAGCAGGGGATCGAAGAGCAGCCGTAAGCCAACAGCCGCTTGCCCCCTGATAACGAGAAACCCCCGATGGCCTACCATCGGGGGTTCCTTAACAGCTTGCAGCTTAACGCTACGGGCAGAGCCCGCTCAGGCGTCGTCGGCGTGCTTGGCGGCGGTTTCCTTGATCAGCTTCTCGAGCTCGCCGCTCTGGTGCATCTCCATGACGATATCGCAGCCGCCGACCAGCTCGCCCTCGACCCACAGCTGCGGGAAGGTGGGCCAGTTGGCAAACTTGGGCAGCTCGGCGCGGATATCCGGGTTATCCAGGATATTAACGAAGGCGAAGCGTTCGCCGCAGGACATCAGGGCCTGGACAGTCTGGGCGGAGAAGCCGCACTGGGGCAGCTGCGGGGTGCCCTTCATGTAGATCAGGATCGGGTTCTCGCCGATCTGGCGCTGGATGTTCTCGAGGGTGGTGCTCATGGCATCTCCGTTTCTGGTATGGCTAGGCCGGGAAAATCATCGCTGCCGGCTGTCAGGCCTGGCAAGACAACAATACCCGAGTTCAGCGGTAGGTCTTGGTGCGGACCATTCTACTGGCAGAGGTCGCGTTGCGCATCCCCCGACAGCTGGCTAGGATGAGCGTTTTTTCCCGTGGAGCACGCCCTATGGCCACCCGCCATTTCCTGACCCTGCTGGACCTGAGCCAGGATGAGCTGCACTACCTCATCCAGCGCGCCATCACCATCAAGAACGAGCTGAAGGCCCAGGGCCCGGTCTATGCCCCCTTCCGCAACCGCACCCTGGCGATGATCTTCGAGAAGTCCTCGACCCGCACCCGGGTCTCCTTCGAGACCGCCATGGCGCACTTCGGCGGCCATGCGCTCTTCCTGTCGCCGCGGGATACCCAGCTCGGTCGCGGTGAGCCCATCGGCGATACCGCCCGGGTGCTCTCGGAGATGGTCGACGCGGTGATGATTCGCACCTTCTCCCACGCGGGCCTGGAGGAGTATGCCGCCGCCAGCAGCGTGCCGGTGATCAACGCCCTCACCGACGACTACCACCCCTGCCAGCTGCTCGCCGACGTGATGACCTGGACCGAGCTGCGCGGCAGCGTCAAGGGCAAGAGCGCGGTGTGGATCGGCGACGGCAACAACATGTGCCACTCCTGGATCAACGCCGCCCGCCAGTTCGATTTCCAGCTGCGCATCTGCTGCCCGGAGGGCTACGAGCCGCGCCGGGACATCCTCGAGGCCGCCGGCGATCGCATCAGCATCCACCGCGACCCGGCCGAGGCGGTCCTCGATGCCGACCTGGTCACCACCGACGTCTGGGCCTCCATGGGCCAGGAGGAGGAGCAGGCCAAGCGGGAGGCGGACTTCGCCGGCTTCCAGGTCACCGAGGCACTGCTCGACCGCGCCAGGGACGATGCCCTCTTCCTGCACTGCCTGCCCGCCCACCGCGGCGAGGAGATCAGCGAGACCCTGCTCGAGGATCCACGGGCCGTGGTCTGGCAGGAGGCCGGCAACCGCCTGCACGCCCAGAAGGCACTGATCGAGTTTCTGCTGCTGGGCCGCGTCCAGAGCTGACCCCAGGGCAGAGCTCCCAACGAAGCCCCGGCGCGCTCCACCGCCGGGGCTTCGTCATTCCAGCCGGCTAGACCTTTGTATAATGTCGACCTTGGTAGTATAATGCGCCGCAGCACATTCAGCGTGTAAGGAATTGCGGCACATGATGATCGACACTTCCCCCATCGCCTCCATGCAGCGCAGCCTGCGCCAGTGCCTATCCCACATGGCGGCCATGCTCTACCACCACGGGCATGTCCTGGAAACCGTCTCCGTGCCCCACCGCGGCCTGGATCGACGCGAAGCGGAAAGCATCGCCAGCAGCACCAGCGAGTGGCAGACCTGCGAGAAGGTGCTGGTCAACAGCGAAGCAGCCTCCTGGAACGAGCATAACCGCCTGGTGCTGACGCCCCTGGGTCGCGAACTGCTGTTCGACATGTTCGGAGAAGGCGCCGCCGACTGCGCCTGAGCCCCAGACTGACAGCCAAAGCGCGCTCAAGCCCCGCCCGGCCATGCCGAGGCGGGGCTTGCTGCTTTGCGGCCCTCGCCCCCCCGCGCCACCGGGTGCGACCAAGGCCACCGGAAGCGACCAGACCAAACGCCCCGGGCAGCGCATACAAAGCATGTAAAACAGCGCATGCAAAAAAACCCCGGGTAGCGCTGCGCTACCCGGGGTTTCGGTATTCGGTTGGTGGAGCCTAGCGGGATCGAACCGCTGACCTCAACACTGCCAGTGTTGCGCTCTCCCAGCTGAGCTAAGGCCCCACGCTGTTCCCGCTCCGCGAGAACGAGGCAAATAGTACGCAAGAGAGCTACCGCCGTCAACCCCCGCGGCGAAAGTGAGAAAAAGCGAACAAGGTATACTTTCCCCCTTCGTCCGAGTTGTGCCACCCTTTCCTCCAGTGGAGTGCATCCCACTGCCGCGCTACCCCTTGACCGCCAACTAGCTCAGGAGCCGCTGCCTTGATCCGGGTACTGATAGCCGATGACCATCACCTGGTAAGGACCAGCATCGCCCACCTTCTCAATGCGGAAAAAGACATCCGCGTGATGGGAGAAGCCTGCAACGGCGAAGAGGCCATCGCCGAGACACGCCGCCTCGCGCCCGACGTGGTCCTGATGGATGTCCGCATGCCGGGCATCGGCGGGTTGGAAGCCACCCGCAAGATTCATCGCACCCAGCCCGACACGCGGGTGCTGATCCTGACCGCCTGGCTGGAGGAAGCCTTCGCCCAGCGGCTGCTGGATGCCGGCGCCTTCGGCATCCTGAGCAAGGACTGCCAGCACGAGGAGATGGTGTCGGCCATCCGCGGCGTGTTCGGCGGCCAGCGCTACGTCAGCCCCGACGTGGCGCAGCGCCTGGTGCTCTCGCGCATCGACGCCTCGGAGAACCCCTTCGATCAGCTCTCCCAGCGCGAAATGCAGGTCGCGATGATGATCGTCAACTGCCAGAAGGTTGCCGACATCTCCGACCGCCTCTTCCTCAGCCCCAAGACGGTGAACACCTACCGCTACCGGATCTTCGACAAGCTGGGGGTACAGACCGACGTGGAGCTCACCCACCTCGGGCTTCGCCACGGCCTGGTCGAGGGGTTCGCCAGCGTGGAGTGAGCGTGCCGGGGCAAGCCCCCGGGACGATCTGCTAGGATAGCGCTCCCGTCACGTCGCCAGGCGCGCGCCCATGAGCTTCGATCACCGCCGCTTCCTCGCTACCGTCAGCGAGTCCCCGGGCATCTACAGGATGCTCGACGCCCAGGGAGACACCCTCTATGTCGGCAAGGCCCGGCGCCTCAAGGCGCGCCTGGCCAGCTACTTTCGGGGCGCCCTGAACGCCAAGACCCAGGCGCTGGTGAGCCGCATCGCCGACATCCAGGTCACGGTCACCAACAGCGAGACCGAAGCACTGCTCCTGGAGCAGACGCTGATCAAGGAGCTGCGGCCGCCCTATAACATCCTGCTGCGCGACGACAAGTCCTACCCCTTCATCTTCGTCACCGACCGCCACCCCTTCCCGGCCCTGGAGTACAAGCGCGCCCGGAGCCGCCGCGACGATGGCCGCTACCTTGGCCCCTACCCCAGCAGCCATGCGGTGCGCGAGAGCCTGTCGCTGATGCAGAAGATCTTCCGCATCCGCAACTGCGAGGATAGCGTCTTCGCCCATCGCACTCGCCCCTGCCTGCAGTACCAGATCGAGCGCTGCAGCGCCCCCTGCGTCGGCCATATCAGCGAGGAGGACTACCGCCGCGACCTGGAGCACGCCGTCCAGTGCCTGGAGGGCAAGAGCGAGCAGGTGACCCGGGAGCTGACCGAGGCCATGGAAGCCGCCAGCCGCGAGCTCGCCTTCGAGGAGGCCGCACGCCTGCGCGACCAGATCCAGCAGCTGCGTCAGCTGCAGCAGCGCCAGTTCGTGGATACCGCCGACGGCGATGCCGACGTCTTCGCCCTGGCCAGCCGCCCCGGTGCGCTCTGCATCTCGGTGCTCAGCGTGCGCCACGGCCGCCTGCTGGGGGCCCGCCACCATGCGCCGACCAACGGCCTGGACCTCTCACCCGACGCCCTGCTGGCCGAGTTCGTGAGCCAGTACTACCTGGGCCAGGCCCGAGAGATTCCCCGCGAGGTGATCACCAGCCACCCCCTGGAAGAGCGGGCGCTGATCGCGGCGGCGCTCGGCGAGAGGGCCGGCCGGCAGGTCCGCATCGTCGACCAGGTGCGCGGCCACCGCGCCCAGTGGAAGTCACTGGCGATCACCAACGCCGAACAGCAGCTGGCCGGCCAGCTGGCCAGCCAGAGCCAGCTGGCCAGGCGCTTTGCCGCGCTCCGCGAGGCCCTGGGGCTGGAGACGACCCCGGCTCGGCTGGAGTGCTTCGATATCAGCCATAGCCACGGCGAGGCCACCGTCGCCTCCTGCGTGGTCTTCGACGAGAACGGCCCGCGCAAGTCCGACTACCGCCGCTTCAATATCGAGGGGGTCGCGGCCGGCGACGACTACGCCGCCATGCGCCAGGCCCTGACCCGACGCTTTCGGCGCCTCCAGGAGGGCGAGGGCCAGCGCCCCGACATCCTGATCGTCGACGGCGGAAAGGGCCAGCTCAACATGGCCCGGGAGGTGCTCGGCGAGCTGGGCGCCAGCGGCGTGATCCTGCTCGGCGTCGCCAAGGGCACCACCCGCAAGGCCGGCCTCGAGACTCTCTTCCTGGAAACCGTGGAGCGCACCCTGGACCTGGACGGCGCCTCCCCGGCCCTGCACCTGATCCAGCATATCCGCGACGAGGCCCACCGCTTCGCCATCACCGGCCACCGCACCCGGCGCGACAAGGTGCGGCGCACCTCCACCCTGGAGGGCATTCCCGGCGTGGGCCCCAAGCGCCGCCGGGAGCTGCTGCGCTTCTTCGGCGGCCTGCAGGGCGTGCGCCAGGCCAGCCGCGAGGAGCTGGCCCGGGTGCCCGGCATCAGCGCCGCCCTGGCCGAGACGATTCATCGCGCCCTGCATGGATGATCCTGCCCAAGGGGGATAGAATGAGCGGGCGCCTCGGCACCACTTCACCGGCAAGGACACGCAGCATCCGATGAACATCCCGAATATCCTCACCCTGGCCCGTATCGCCTTCATTCCGCTGCTGGTGGTGCTCTTCTATCTCCCCTTCGCCTGGAGCATGCCGCTGGCCGCCGCCCTCTTCGCCCTGGCCTCGGCCACCGACTGGCTGGACGGCTACCTGGCGCGGCGCTGGAACCAGTCGACGCCCTTCGGGGCCTTTCTCGACCCGGTGGCCGACAAGCTGATGGTGGCCGTGGCCCTGGCGCTGATGATCGAGCGCTACGAGGCGATCTGGCTCACTCTGCCGGCCCTGGTGATCATCGGCCGCGAGATCGTCATCTCGGCGCTGCGGGAGTGGATGGCCGAGATGGGCAAGCGGGGCCAGGTCGCCGTCTCCTGGGTCGGCAAGGTCAAGACCACCCTGCAGATGGTCGCCATCTTCCTGCTGCTCGCCTTCGCCCCCGGCACCCCGATGGCCCTGCTGGCGCTCGTGACTCTCTACGCGGCCGCGGTGCTGACGCTGTGGTCCATGGTGCTCTACCTGCGCGCCGCCTGGCCCCACCTCAGCCGCTCGATGTAGAAAATCGGCCAGCGCAATATAAAAGCGTTTGACAGTCACCAACTTATCCGTATAATTCGCTCTCGAGTCAGGCGGGAATAGCTCAGTGGTAGAGCACAACCTTGCCAAGGTTGGGGTCGCGAGTTCGAATCTCGTTTCCCGCTCCATCTTTCCAACGAAAGATACCCATGACTCCATGAGGCTGGATGGCAGAGTGGTTATGCAGCGGACTGCAACTCCGTGTACGCCGGTTCGATTCCGACTCCAGCCTCCACTCCCCTTTTCAAAGCTCGACACCGTGCCGCCCGGATGGCGAAATTGGTAGACGCAAGGGACTTAAAATCCCTCGGTGGCGACACCGTGCCGGTTCGAGCCCGGCTCCGGGCACCAGTCTCCTAACTCCTCGCCTGGACCGACACCGTCGCGGCGCTTAGCCTGGCACTGCATCATGACACTGCCGCCCCTGCGCGACCCCTTCTTTACCTATCGTTTTCGTCGCCCCCTGCACGTGGTGCGCGTCCTCGTGGCACTGGCCGTCACCTATCTGATCATACGCCTGTTCGAGATTCCCCATTCCAGCTGGGCGCTGGTCAGCACCGTGATGGTGATGGGCAATCTTCCCCATATCGGCGGCGTGCTCGACAAGGGGCGTCAGCGCCTGCTGGGCACCCTGCTCGGCGCCGGCACCGGCCTGGCACTCATCCTGCTGCCGCTGACCGGCAGCACCCTGATCCCCCTCGGCAGCCTGCTGGCCATCGGCGTCGCCACCTGGCTCACCTTCGGCAACCGCCACGGCTACAGCGGCCTGATGTTCGCCATCAGCCTGCTGCTGGTCATCGGCGACGGCAGCCACGATCTCAGCATCGCCCTGTGGCGCGCCTTCGATGTGCTGCTGGGCACCCTGGTCGGCATCCTGGTGACCCTGCTGGTGCTCCCCCAGAAGGCCACCGACATGATGCGCTTCATGCTGGCCGAGAATCTGGAGCGCATGGCGCAGCTGTTCCATGCCCACACCACCGCCTCGACCTCCATGGACCTGGATACCCAGGCCCTGCTCAAGGCGACCAGCTCGGCGCTGGTCAAGCAGCGCGGCCTGGTGGACGCCATCCACCGCGAGGGCCGCCTGCGGCGCAACGAGCTCGACGACATCATCTCCCTGCAGCGCCGCATGCTCTCCACCATCGAGCTGCTGCTGGAGACCCGCTGGACCAACCGGGACGGCCACGACCGCATCCAAGCCATGACGGGCCTCAGCGGGGAGCAGCACCGCCTTGCCCGGGAGCTGGACGCCCTCGCCTTTCAGGTCCGCACCGGCCAGGACATCGCCGTCACGGTCAGCCAGTTCGACCTGCAACAGCACGCCGAGCTTGCCACCACGGCCCGCAGCAGCGAAGGCCGCGTGCTGTTCAGCCCCAGCGGCTACCTGTGGCTCAATCGGGAGCTGGCCCGCCTGACCGGCAAGCTGGTGCTGCGCCTGGGCAGCCTGAGCCGCCTCCCCAGCCGGCGGCTGCACCGGGCCTCCGGCCGCAAGTGGGGACAGCGCGCCAGCGCCAGGAACACGACAGGAGCAGAAGATGCATCACGCAAACCCTGAGGTGCTGATCATCGGCGGCGGCGTCGCCGGCCTGGTGCTCGCCCTGGAGATCGCCGACCATCGCCCCGTGACCCTGCTGCGTCCAGCCAGCGACGACCGAGGCGCCAGCCGCTGGGCCCAGGGCGGCATCGCCGCCGTGCTCTCCCCCAGCGACGATTTCGACGCCCACGTGGCCGACACCCTGGTCGCCGGCGATGGCCTCTGCGACGAGGCCGCGGTGCGCTTCACCGTGGAGCAGGGCCCGGCGGCCATCGAATGGCTGCTCTCCTTGGGGGTCCCCTTCACGCGCGACACCAGTCCAGACGCCGGCTACCCCTATCACCTGACCCGGGAAGGGGGCCACGGCGCCCGGCGCATTATTCACGCCGCCGACGCCACCGGCCTGGCGGTGATGGAGACCCTCAAGCGCCACGTGGCTGATCATCCGGCCATCCGCGTGAGGGACGACCTGACCGCCATCGGCCTGATTGCCGACGCCGAGGGCCGCTGCCGGGGGGCGCGCTGTCTGGACGGCGACAGCCGCCTGCACGCGCTGCTGGCGGCCGATACGGTGCTGGCCACGGGCGGCGCCAGCGGCCTCTACCGGCATACCACCAGCCCCCAGCCGGCCAGCGGCGAGGGCATGATGATGGCGGCGGAGCTGGGCGCCGAGCTGAGCAACCTGGAGTTCCAGCAGTTCCACCCCACCTGCCTCTACGACCCGGATGGCGCCCCCTTCCTGATCAGCGAAGCGGTACGCGGCGAGGGCGGCCGGCTGCTCAACGTCCATGGCGAGCGCTTCATGCCGGCCCTGGACCCCCGGTCAGAGCTGGCGCCTCGGGACATCGTGGCCCGGGCCATCGATGCCGAGATGCAGCGCACCGGCAGCGACCACGTGCTGCTGGATATCCGCCATCTGGGCGAGGCGGCCATTCGCCACCACTTCCCCACCATCCACGCCCACTGCGCCAGCCGCGGCCTGGACATTGCCCGCCACCCCATTCCCGTGGTGCCCGCCGCCCACTACAGCTGCGGCGGACTGACCACCGACCTGAACGGCGCCACCACCGTCGCCAACCTCTACGCCATCGGTGAGGTGGCCTGCACCGGGCTGCACGGCGCCAACCGCATGGCCAGCAACTCCCTGCTGGAGTGCCTGGTCTATGCGCGCAGCTGTGCCGCCGCCCTGAACCGGCAAACCGCCCCTAGAGAGGGAACGGCCCCGCTGCTGGAGAACCAGGGAGGAGAGGACGAGGCCGATGAGGGCGTGCTGGCCGAGCTTCGAGAGCGGATGCGGCGCATCATGAGCGCCCGAGTCGCCATCGTGCGCCGCGATGCCGGCCTGGAGGAGGCCACCGCCGAACTGGCCGAGCTGCACGCCGCCCTGGCACCGCTGGTGGCGCGCTGCCGCCCCACCCTGGCGCTCGCCAGCCTCTGGCATGCGCTGCGCCTGGCGCGCCTGACCGTC
>WPCH01199441.1_pt1 | contig 16025 bp, 15 predicted proteins | sample 5399881 | NCBI WGS metagenome assembly WPCH01 (sample SAMN12869468, study PRJNA574797) | sludge metagenome | isolation source: wastewater treatment of pH5 | place: China:Beijing | collected 2019-05-20
ACTGTGTTTTCAAAGTTCATTAAGAAGTTTTCTAACCATTGGATCGCTTTTAAGTCCAAGTGGTTGGTAGGCTCATCTAATAATAGAATGTCAGGTTGACCGAATAAAGCTTGAGCAAGTAATACTTTTACTTTCTCTGCCCCAGTTAATTCTGACAATTTCTTATCATGAAGATCTTCACCAATACCTAAACCTTTAAGAAGAATTGCAGCTTCTGACTCAGCTTCCCAACCGTTAAGCTCAGCGAACTCACCTTCAAGTTCAGCAGCACGCATACCATCTTCATCACTAAAGTCTTCTTTCATGTAAATAGCATTTTTCTCTTGCATTACTTTGTAAAGTTGCGTGTGACCCATAATTACTGTTTCTAATACTGGGAACTCTTCATATTCGAAATGGTTCTGTTTTAATACTGCTAGACGCTCACCTGGCGTAATATGTATGTCACCTGTTGATGGTTCAATTTCCCCAGATAAAATCTTTAGAAATGTAGATTTACCAGCACCGTTTGCTCCGATTAAACCGTAGCAGTTACCTGGCGTGAATTTTATGTTAACATCTTCAAATAATTTGCGATCCGCGAAACGCAAACTAACGTTACTTACTGTAATCATTTGTGTCCTCCTACTAATACCTAGGGTTTTTCAACCCTTTTCCAATTTTAACAGAAATCCATAATTTACGATTCCTTTATTATCATCTGTAAACAATTCTACTAGAACATGCTAATCATTACAACTTATAATTATGATATAAGTAATTTTATTACTTTTTTTAAAGAATTATTTAAAAATCCCCTCTAAAATCCATTAATAATTTAAGACGCTAAACACCTAGCAATATAATCACAAGAATTGCTGCCATTATAGTATCTAACAAAGTAATTTCTCGGCGACGTTTCCTATTACATACAAAAAAGAGATGGAACCCCCGTAGGATCTCTGTCAAGTTGCGTTATTTATTTCACACGTTATCGTTACGTGCTGCCCGTGGTATCTGATTTGCATATGTCTCGGTCTCCTTCGATAGTTAAATAAAAAAAGAGCGATACCGATAAGGCATCGCCCCGCTTCGTCACTACCCGACAATCTTCCGACTAGTTGCCGCACCTTCGCATTTCATGACCTCTAGTACAAACGCCTTTTCATCTTGTACGCGCATGATGGCTTCCCACCATTCCTTTTCAGCCTGTTCCTGCGCTTTTAGTCGATCTTGTTTCTCCTCGTATAGCTTTTGTTCCTCTAGATATATTTCATGTAGTGTTCTCATATTAATACACCTGTCCTTTTCGTTTATTTTCGTCTCTGTGATCGTTTTGTGAGACGTAATTTTCAAGCGCTATTACGTACAGAATTGCATCATTTTTCGTTTTCGTCCTGTATGCACGTTCGTAGAAATAGCGTAATTCTTTGTATGTAGTCGGCAATTCACCTTTTCGCAGTGGTGACGGGTTCAACTCAATTCCTGCCCGCTGCAAAATATCTTCGTCACCTGTGATCGTTATGTGCTGGCCGTGATACTTGATCTGCATTTGCTGCGGCCTCCTTCGTTGTATAAAATAAACGGTCATCGCAACAGTTTATAATGTAGTATGTGAAATTGTTCTACATTATAATTTTTCCGCCCACTGATAGACTTCGCGGCGCATTCTTTCTTCGTTCATGTGAAGACAGACCCCCGTCGCCCTTCGCCATGTTATAGACCGCTTTCCAGTGCGGATCGTTGTACGTTTGTGTATTCATTACAAGATAATTCCCGCCAAACCTAACACGTGCGGCCGCCATTACATCATGTATAGATTTCCCTTCGATTTGTTCACCGTTATTTGGATCGTAGTTTGTTTTCATTTTCGACTTCCTCCTTTTTTTGACCGCATGTTTTGACTCTGTGCGGTTTTGTTCTACTCGTTTATGTTCTATGTGACCGAGCGCAGCAGCAGCGATAAAAGTCGCCACCGCCAGCACATGACACAAATATATAACTATCATTCAGTGATTGCCGCGCCTTGCATGTCTGGATTTTGCATCTGTACGCGCAACACCCTTTCACGATGTACATCGAAATATCTTTCGCTATCATTTGCGAATTGTTTTAGGATATTATCGCCGCTGATTTCGCTAAATACTCGATCATACTTCGCATTGCTGATAAACTGCACGTTTTCCATTTCCGCGATATCCGCCAGGCTTCGTTGTGCTTCTTCATATCCGTCCGCCTTTGTGGCCTTGTTTAGCTTGTTATGTCCGTTTAATAATTCATTTCGCAGTTTCATGCCTTGTTCACTATGGCCGACACGTTGTGCGATCGCTGCGCCTAGTTGCAAGTATTCTTCCTGTACTTGTTTCGCTAGGCTCGGATGTACTGACGCCTTTTCGACTAGTTCAGCCAGGTGCTTCGCTGATCGTTCTGGCGTAGTTCCAAACATAATATTGCCGCGAAGTTGGATAAGATCCGCGTCAAAGATTGCCTTTGTCTGTGCGTCAACTGCTGGCACTTCTCGTAACAATTCCGCCTGGGCCGATGCCTTCGCCTTGCTTAAAATTTCTTTATATTCGCGATGCTTATCAGCAATCATCTGCATTGCTGCGACTTCCATTTTTCGTTTTAGGCCCGCTTCTTTTTCCATTACACCTTTACTTGATAGCATACCGTCTTTATTTAGACTCTCTTTTGCGCTTCGGAAATAGGTTGCCAGTCCTAAAATATCTCCGCTTAGTGAATCTTGAATTTCTCCCGCTTGCTGCATTAGTTCTTTTGTACTGTTTTTCATTTGAATTCCTCCGTATATCTTTATATTTTTACAGTCTGTTATTAACTTTTGTTCGTAGCTTGTCCATCATTTCAACGTTGTCAAGATCGTACAAAATCGCCTCTATACGTTGAAAAGTTTCTTCTCCAACGAAGCTGACAACCTTCGCAGCACTTTCCGCATTCGGGTTGTATCTCCCGTTTTCCCAGGTTGATATTGATCGACTTTCGATGCCTAACAATTTCGCCAGTTGCTTTTGCGTTATATTTGCGAATACTCTTATCAATCGTAGCTTATCGCCTGTTAGGTGATATTTTTTATCGTGCATTATATCGCTTCCTTTCGTGTGTGTATCGTTTTATGTGGGTATCTTTACATTTTTGATGTATCGTATTTATAAATAATAGTTTTGGAGGGTTTCACCCCTCCTAGCTCGCTACCGCTTCACATTGACGTATTATGCGACGTATGCCACCGTGTGGCGTCACGGCTGACATACACAAAGCGCCTTGAATGTTCGAAGAATTGTTGTTCAAAGAAAAATCTCAATAACTTCGATATAGAAACATCGAATTATTTTTATTTTGCGGGATTTTCCCGCTAAGTGGTTTATATTAAAATGATCGGACCACCTTTCTATAAAATTCATGTCCTATAAAAGAGATCCAGCAACACCAAACCGTGCAGCGCTGCTGATCCTAAAATAAGAGATGGAAGAATGCGAAAAACATACAAATTGTATATAACCGTTGACGACTCGCGAAGTCCGTCACAAATGATTTATGTATTTCGGGAAGTTGGGAAGGCTGAAAAACCTCCCCTTCAAATGATAAAAGAAATCTGATCCAGAAAAGAAGGACGGCTCCTTCTCTTCACTACATATGTACGGCCGATCCCTATCGAATTTCCACAAAACACGACTTTTTCTATATTTTTTTATGATTTTGTTGTATTGGCTGCAATGAGCGCCAGTTTTACCGCCCTTGAATTCCATTTTCTTTCCTTTTTCTCGCGGTTTTCACACGGTCCGCAACTTCCACGCCTGGAATATTTGCCGCGGTTTGCTCCGTTTGAATGGAATTCATGCAGCGCCTTTACTTTTTCGCAGGTGTTACACTTCTTGCATTCGACTTCCTGGCCATCAATTTCTGCGATGAATACAGATTGTTTGCCGCTATATTTAAACATGGCTTACAAGCCGATGCCAATCCGTCGTACCTCAATCGGTGTTTGTGGAAATGATCCAGCATTTTGTATTTTTTACATACGTTGCAGCGTTTAAGACCGTCGGTTTCTAGTAACGTGATATTACTTTGGTTTACTTCGCCATTGATTCTCACTTTTAAAACCTCCGATCAATTTCCGAACTCTATCCAGGATTCATTTAAACGCGGATCACCTACATATTTTTGTGCCAATTTAACCACTCCACTAGGCGTAATCATTAATGTAGTTTTCATTGCATTGTTATACTGTTTAACTGGTACGTTAATGAGCCACTGTTCGAAACCTTTTCTAGTTCGATATACTGCGTTTGTATTTCTGTTTTCGTATAAAATCCCGTCTGATTGCAACCACGCAATAAACGATTTCGTTTTTATGCCGTCTAGGTATCGTTTGCAGAATTCTTGTAGCGTCATATTTAGACCACTATCGATATACCGATCAAATAGATCCGATTTTCTACGCGCTTTTTCTAAATCTTTCACTACACTTTCGAGTTTTTCGCCAGTTTCGGTTGCTAACTGCTCGAATAGCTTCGTATTTTCTTCGGCTTTCTTCCGTGCTGCCTTTGCATCTTGCGTTATTTTTCTTTCTTCTTGTAACTCTTGTTCAGCTTTTCGCTCTAGTTCTCTAACCGTAGTTTGATAATGTTCAATCGTAGTTAATAACGATTCTTGCGCCATTTTCGGTACACCGTCGGTCATTTCATCGTACAATTCGGCTTTTTTGCGTAGCTGATCGTCTTTAACTTCGACAATCGTGTTGACATCCGCCCTTTTTAGAATTTCGGTTGCCTGATCGCGGAATTCTCGGGCAACCTCTGAATCCCTCAGCATCATGCCAACGCGAATAATCGAATCTTTTGTGAGCATCGTGTTTCTTCCGTTCGCTATTTTTGCGGATCGTTCGCCGATAGTGATTAATTTATACCCGTTCTTTTGTTCGATTTCTGTTGGTAAATTATTTTTACCGACAGAATTGATAACATCCCTACCTGATACAACTTTAACCCCTGTTTTTTGAAATTCCTTTTTGTTATTTCTAATAAGCATTTTAATTGTGTCTCTAGTTGCATTATAGAATCTTGCAACCTCGTTAAGAGGTGCCAAACTCTCGTTATCTAGTAGCATTAATCCGCCTACTTTATTGATAATATCGAACGCCTTATCTCGGTGTTTTCCGATTTCTTCACGTAGTGACTTCTCGTAGATGATATTTTCATTTACATTTTCTTTTGTATTTGTTTTCATTTTTAGTTATCCCCTTTAAGATTTTGAATTTCTTTTAATAATGTTTCTCGGCGCTGCTGCATATGTTTGGGCATTCGATCAAGATTCGTTTTATTGTATATCTTTAAATCATTCCGCAATTTCACATATCTCTTTTTCGCAGCTGGGAAAAGTTTTAACATTCGTTCGAGTTTCATCGGTACTAGTGGCTTGTACACATTAGCGAAACCCTTGCCGCGGCTTTCCGTTTTAAGCAGTCCGACGTTTTCGAGTACACGCAAGTTTTGCTTTATCGCGTTTGGCTTTCGGCCCATTTCGAATGCTAACTGGCTTTGAGTCGGGTATGCATATCCGTATAAATCGTTGTATCTATCGACAATTACGAGATATAGCCACAATGTAGACTCTTTCACGCCGTAGTCAGACATAAACATGTAATGCTTTAGATCCGCTGGTGTACGGATGAATCGAACCCCGTCGTTAAAATTCTCCTTGTTATATTCGGGCTGCTCTCCGTGTTCCTTGAATACTTCTTTTGCTGAAATTAATGCCTTTCTTTTTGGATCTTTCTTTTCTTCCTGTTGGCTGGTTTCGTTGATCTGATTCATTATCGATTTCCCCCTGTTAGGTAGTTTTTTTCGATGCTAGGATCTTTTCGAATACTACCTAGTATTTTCCCGAATGTTACATAGTATTTTTCCGATGCTTAGTGTTGTACTTTTCCGATTACGTAATAAAGCATTATATAAATCATTATTTATAAAGCATTATCTATTTATTTGAGTTTCGAGTATAAAAAGAATACTCTCACTCTACGCATACTAGGTTATTGATTAATAGCGAGATCTTTTATATAAATAATCGCCGCTCGCCGCCTTTAATATAGATGCTCTCACTTATACGTTTGGGGCTGCGTCCGTACAATTTATTTTGCGTTTCTTCTCAGCTTCTTCTCGCTTACAAAAACATAGGCGCGGCCGTTTCCGAAACTGGGTTAATAAAAACGCCCTGGTTTTAAAAATCTGATGCGCGTAAAAATTACGATCGATATATTAGCGAGCTTCGAACGCCTGGGTAAAATAGATTCGATAGACTACGAAAACGACTTACGAGATTCGATGCTACTGCACGTTAACCATCTATATAACACAAATACAAACAAATTTTATATAAATGCGCAGAAAGGTCGATAGACGTCTTTAAATTGATATATAGATAAGTGGCGAAGGGAAGTCGATAGGATAAGCGACGGATTTCGAAGGGATTGGCGACAATTGGTGCGCGGTTTAACACCCCGACTTCAAAAATTGTGCGCGCTTGTTCTGGCAGCAGCTGCAAGGGATTTCGGCCCGTGGCCTGGAGGTATGGCACTTGATTTCGATTTGGGATCGCCGTGCCTGGTCCGCTTGCTTCGATTCAATTTGATCCGATTCGACTGCGACAACGAAACAAGAAAAACTTTTAATCGCTGATTTAAACAACGAAAAACAAACAACGAAACAAATAACGAAACAAACAAACGAAATGAAGTTCGATTGACAAACGATTAAACAAAACGATTCGATTGATCAACGGTTCTTTTTAATTAGGAAAGAAAGAGCGCAACTAACATCGAACGATCTTCGATTGACTTCAATCAAACAAACGAAACAATAATTCTTTTCGCTCACGTAATTTTAATAAGAAGAAAGAAGAACGATCAAAGAAAGAGCGCAGCCACTCACGATGATCGATGACATGATACATTGCAGCAGCAGCCGACACGATAGTATACAGACATAAGTCACGCTACTTATATATAATAGACTGCGACAGATATCCGATAGGCGTTCATATCTCTTCGACAATGCTTTCTAAACGTTTAGCAACGCAATAGTATTCGAAGTATATACGACGTACCGTGCAACCTATACACGGCCTTGTATAGTGCCCTGTTATATGTCGGGGATATACGCCAACTGCTTGCGATAGGTATGGCCGCCCTGGTTATGTATGAGCGTACGGCCTGGTGATAGATATTGCGCAGATATATACGGGCCTATCTTCGTATAAGTTGCGGTCCTGGCCGAATGTATGAATTTACTTAAAAACGTACATTCATTTCATTGTTATTATTGATGCGTACGCGTTTATATGATATTCTATAAACACATTAAAAAAACGTACATTCAGATCCTTATAAATAGAGGCCTTATAATAGGAGGAAAAGAAACATGAATCAAATTAAGGACGTGCAGCCAATCCGCAGTAAACAACAAATAGAGGATATGAAGTGGGCTTTGAAACGTCATTGCTCTGAAAGGGATTACATATTATTCCTTATTGGTATTAATACGGGATTACGTGTCGGAGATCTTTTGAAGTTAAAAACATCGGATGTTATTCGTAGAAAGATCGTAAAGGTTTCAGAGGGAAAAACAAAGAAAGTCCGTGAAGTTAATCTATTAAACATATACGAAGAAGTACAAGCCTATGCGAAGGCTAACGATAGTGAATGGTTATTTCCGTCAAGAAAAGGTGATAAGCCGATCACGACAACGCAGGCATATCGACAGTTACAAAAAGCCGCTGAATTCGCAGAAGTAGAAAGCATCGGAACTCACACGATGAGAAAAACGTTCGGTTATTGGTTCTATAAGCAAACGAAGGACGTTGCGAAACTCCAAACGATATTAAACCACTCACACCCACAAGTTACATTGACATATATCGGAATTACTAGCGAAGAAATCGAAAATAGTTTAAACGAATTCGTATTATAATGCGTGAAGGATCGGCCGCTTTTGGTCGGTCTTTTTATTTATCATGAAACTCGTCTCGCTGCACCCCCTGGTTTTTGAGATCGGTCTTTCTTCGACCCTTTCCAGCTAGTATAAAGGCGAAAACTCAACGTTAATCTACCGTAATCCATGCGAAAATTTTTCTCGAAATTGTATACAAATGCAAACGCACTTACGTCAATTCGCGTATGTCTAACGCTTAGAGCCGCAGGGGATTCGGTTACTTTACGTCAAATAAGCGTATAGTTTACATTCCACTTCATTACGCTACATTTGACTACATTTTTACACAAACGACTACACTTATACGATTCATATTGCGGTTAAATCGATGGAGGATCCTACATTCCGTTACAAATATTTGTAAATCGGTTTGTTGCGCTACATTCTAATACAGAAATACGATTAATATCTTGATGCGGACGGACTCGCACTCTACCATCTCAATTATTAATATTGTACATACATTAATCGCTTTACAAATGCGATAACGCATGTTAATATGTGAATAACAACAAAAAACGTGCGGTAACGCACTCGTTAGGAGGATTCGAATGATTTTAAATAAAGTAATTGGAGTTGAAGAAGCTGCGGTTTTATGGGACTTATCGCCTGGATACATAAAAAATCTATGCGCAAAAGGGGATGTAGTATCAAAAAAGATAGGGAAAACATGGGTAATCGATGCTACACAAGGACATCCCACATTACGTTTGTACATAAAGAATATACAAGGAAGCCCATTTCTAAAGGAAGTATGTATAAGCGAGGATTCTAAAAACGTCAACATTCAATACGTTAATTCTTTCGAAGAATACGTTGCACTAAATGAAAAAACGGGTAATGACGCTAAAGCATACGAAGAATATTTCGGAACAGGCGACAAGATTAATAAAATACTAACTCAAGAAAGCGCTCGCCTACTACGCCAGTTTTCGTTTTTAGATAACGTTTCGATCAATATTCCTTATAAGGGATTAGTTCATGAAATTAAATTGAATCGGGATAAATTTAACACTTATTTAGGCTATAAAATAGAGGATTTAAACGTCCAAGATAGAACATGGCATCAAGAATTTCTGGAAAGACATGCGTATCCCAAAGAAGGTAGATCCAGACTTGTAAATGAATTCGTAACAGTAAAGTGATTTCTGAAACTAGCATAAAACGATTAAAGCCGCTTGAGATAGCGGCTTTTTTGTTACATGGTTATCTTTCCAGTAGAGCATCCGAAGTGACAGTTAATTTTATAACGTAAACACCATAGCCATTTCCTTCTATATTGCGTAAAAACCAGTCGCTATACATGTCGTTAAAAGTCTCGAAATGATCGCGTATAGTGATTAAAAAACGGAAGAAATGGGAAGCGTTTGGAAGTCAATATTATATATTTTCTTCTATGTGTAAGAAGGGAAACTGTTGTCTCCCCATTCCGCTACTTATTCTACCTCTAGCCTTGAAACATGTGCTTTAACTTTCCGTAAGTTTTCTATCAATCTTAGCACCAAATCTTTCTTCAACGGGTCTATTGCTGCTTCTTTTAACTTATCTTCAACTTTTAAAGTAAAAGCCTCTATTTCCTCTACTTCATGACTGTAGAAATCCCTTGCATTACTAATCCTTAAATATTTATCTTGTAATAATTTCCCAAACATACTTATACCTTTATTAGGCATGTAAATAATCTCACTACTGAACTTTTCTTGGTCAATAGCAACAAAGAAGTTTTTTTCACTTTCAAGCTTAGAAAAACACTGCAATAATTTCTCTTCATCTTTCCCTTTCAAAACATCTAAAAATTCAGTGAACAGAGCCTCTTTTTGTGATTTAATAATTTCAACTCTTTTATCTTTTATTTTACAAACAAGTTTTTTATAATTTTCATCCTCACACTCGTTCTCGAAATATCTATTAAGCCTAGCTTCATGTAGTGGCATCTCATGTTTATTTAGTCCATTATCTAATCCATAATCAAAAATCTTATATAGTTCTGTCTTATTTTTTTCGATATATTTTTTATCAATAAATTCAATCAATAGTTTATAAATCCCTGGATACAATTTAGGCGAATAATACGCCTCCTCAATTCCTTTAATTACAATTTCAACACACTCTCTAAGCCTATCTAATTCAACATCCTCATAAAAATAGAGGACATTAACTGCTACTTCTTCTTTATTCTCTGTCTTATAATGTTTCTCCAATATTTCTTGTTTTAATACTTCTATATCTAAATGTCCTGTAAAAATATATTCCCCTATACTTTTATACATTTTAATATACCTACTTACAGGAGATTCTTGCGCAAGGTACTTATTATAAAATTCTTTTGAGTAAATTAGCTCCTTTTTATCATCCTTATCTTGCATACCTATATAAAATCCAATAGAGAGAATCATATATTGATTCCAAGGATTCTATACTATTTAATTTCCCTTTTTTGTAATCAATCGAAATTAAAAGTATATTAGCAAAAATAGAGAGTAAAATATTATTGTTATTCTCCTGAAAAGTCTGATCGCATTTATTAATTACTTGTAAAAAGCTATCAAAAACAAACCTTAATGTTCTTAAATTAAATTCTTTTGTTGCAAAATTTATTATTTGTAATATTAATTGATTATTTTCTTTATAAAATCGATTTACTGCACTGCTTTCTCCATAAATATTACTGATAAATTCTGGTAACACTTCTTCAACTGTCTTTTCGTATTTTATAGTTCTACCAATTACCTTTTCTCTTATTAACTTAAAATGTTCATTATCATGTAGTTGATCTTCATTAGATATAAATAAAGTTTTTATATTTTCGTGTTCAATAAAATTCGTATTTATATAACCTAGAACTTGCTGGATTGAAAGTGTGCGATCAATTCTTTCCAAGTCATCAAAGCATAAAACTGCATTTTCCAAGTTAGTAAATTGCTTTGCGATATTCTCCGCTTCATCCTCTATTCCTTTTGCCAAACCTACTCCTAATCCAGGCACTTTTCCAATAACTCTTAATCCCACTTTAGTATACCTGTATGCTTTATTTCCATACTCATTAGTTGAACTCAAGAATAAACTTTCATCTATTTCCCCAACACTTTTCACACCATTTAATGATATGTAAATAAATCGATACTTCTCATTACTATTTGGAATATCCAAACTTTCTATTTTATGTTTTAATGTTTCCTTCACATAATACGTTTTTCCAATTCCCCATGGGCCATTCAACTGAATCGCATAATTAGTTTTAGGTAAATTTAAATATTCATTAATTGTTGAAAAAATAGTATCCATCCTCTACCTCCATTACATATATCTATATATTCATTCTAACATATAAAAATATTTTAAGAATGGCATTTCGTCAACCAAACATCTCACCCTGCATCGTCGGCAGCACACGGATATATGTATTAAGTGCCGTCTGTATATCCCCTAATTTTATTTTCTTCGCGTAAAATCTTTATGCGCCCCCTCTTCCTTCCTCTTGTGTATAAAATCGCCAATCGAAGCGACTACAACTAGACCAAATACTATGCTATATTACTAGCTAGTGTACAGTCGATTAGTATACGATATCCCAACGATTAACATACGTAATTGCATCGCTTAGCATATAAAAATTATACATATACGAATTCATAAAAAAAGACGCTAAGATGGTTAGTCCTAGCGCCATTTAATACGATGTATCCTTTTATAATGCGGTGTTTCGTGTGGTGTCCGCATGAATTTCGATATTATATCGTTTTTAATCCGCGTCAAGATCCGATGTATTTTCATTAATAATCTGATCAACGGTTTTTCCTCCGACTAGTGTTCCGAAATTATCCGATCCAACTGATACAATTTCATTAGTATCGTTCTTAACTTTGATCGTAAACTTTTCACCATCCTTATCGGCTAGGCTCGCGAATAAGTATACCGTGTGCCCTTCGTCATTGAATGCAGTTTTGTCCGACGTCATTCCACCATAATTTAAGATTTTTTGTGCCTTTGCGAAATCAGTTACGCCGATCAATTGATTAAACTGCGCCCTTGTCGGTGCAGCTTTCATGCCTTCTATATTCGGAATATCTTCCATACGCTCGATTTTCGATGTATCGACCGCAGCTTCGACTGTTTTGCCTTCCATATCGGCTAGGATCTCGGCTTTCACTTCCTGACGCATGTCATTCCAGTAGCTATCGTCAAAATGAACTGACATCGCACCTAGTACGAATGATACTGGAATAACTACGACGAAACCGCCAATTATTAATAATCTTTTTATCCATGTTTTCATATGCTTCTTCCTTCTTGTATAAATTCTCGTTGAACATTCCCGACGTATGCCGCGCCTTCTCTGCGTATGGTGTCGCCCTATTCTAGCGAGTGATTAACCAGTAAGTAATAAATCTTTTAACAATTACTCTCGTAATATATCAGGTATCTAGTCGTATATACTTCGATAGATGGCATCACACATCTTGTATAGCTTCCACTAAAGCATTATTTCTATTGTATGCATTCATCATCGTTCTACCTCCGTAAAATTCCCGTTATTATCCAACGTAGTTATTTTGACTGTACCGTTCCGCGTATCACTAATCGCATGATCTGCATAATATAGTTTTCCATCGACGAAGAATGCTTTTACCATCGCTACGCCATTTGAGAAATTGTATTCAATGCCTTCGACATCGAGCATCGTAGTTTTACTAGCGTGATTAGCGTTTTTAGATAGTTTTTTAACGACTGCCTCCGTCGTGTCACCTATCGTCAATCTATCGAATGTGTCGCGGTTCAATAATCCACGGTTACAATATAGTCCGCGCTCATTACACGTATTAAAATGATCGGGTTTCACTCTAGCTGCTTCGCGTTTTTCCTTCGCGATTCGTGCTGCTTCTTCTTCCTTCGCCTTTTCCGCCGCTTTTTGTTTTTCTGCTGCAGCTTCTTCGCGTTTTAGGCGCTTCGACGTTTCTTCGATTTGTTTAACTTTTGCACTTTTTTCCGTATCTTTGATAGAGTTGCCGCCAGTGAGGGCGTTACAAGCTCCGATCCCTAAAATAATCATACCGCCGATTAATAATTTCTTTTTCATTTTGATTCCTTCTTTCTATATTTTTTTGTAATAATTGCAATCGAAACATCGCGATTTTAACCTTTATACATCCCCCTCTTCTTTCCTCTTCCGTATAAAATCGCCAATCATCGCAGTAACAAACACCAAACCTACCGATAACCCGACTACAACACCGAATGCTGCTACATATAGATTGCCGAACGCCTTCGCTGCGCACATAAATACGAATGCGAATATAATTTACGCTTGTTTCTCACGCTATAATATCCTCTCTTTTGACGTTCCTTTTACGTAGTCTCTTCTTAAAACCTCTTATCGTACCTCTAGCAGAATCAAATGATCGCCCCGTCTTTTTCGATAATGCTCTAGAGATTTCAGCCTCCGTAACCTTTTCATAATACTTTGCCGTATGTATCATTGCGTCCAGTACAATAAAATCTATTTCCTTCACGCATATGGTCTCGTATAACCTTACGTAAGTCTCTTGGTATGTACTTACATTATAGATCGCTTTTTTTTCGGTGGTATCTGTACATTCCCCCGCCGTTCTAAACACGTTACTATCTTCTATAAGCGTTAACTTATCTCGTTTCTCTCCCCTTCTTCCACAATAGTCTCGTAACGATCGATAGATAAAGTACTTCACTCTTTTGTCAAAGTCTCCTCGCTCTACATCAAACGTTCTAATTGCATATCTTATTCTACGGAAACAATCATCAATGAAATGAATCTCATTGTTTATACGATGCCAATTATCGTTGACTAACCTTTCTATTAACGGTATGTAATGCGCCTCAATCCTCGTTCTATATTTATCATTGTATATTCCTATATAATAATCTTCAACTTCTTTTTTGGCTAGTATCGCTATTCTATTCAATGTTTCTTTTATATTTTCGCCTTCATTTGCGTATTGTCTTATAGTAAGCCTGTTTTCCATGCGTAAGTCTTCCACCTTTTATAGCGCCTGTGTTGTCCTCCAATATTCAGCTAACTTCCGCTAGTGGCGTTCATACCGAATTTATGCTATTGACGATCGGTGACGCATCGACTAGCAAAGGCGAGGAAGTTGTAGGAAGCTGGGCGCAGTTTGAACCCCTATTTCGCATAGATAAAAAATAACAAAGCATTTAAACTTCGTCAGATTTCGTATATATCAATGCGAATAGAGGTAAGGCGTTAACAACTAGCGTCGGCTCGTCGTGTGAGGTTTTCAGTAACGCATTCCCCGTCCTTGTGCTTTCGCACATATCGACTTTCTACACTACAAAACGTCCCGTAGTGCGTAAATCTTTCGATACACCCTGTTACCGTAGTAACAACGTATTTCCACCCTGACCTTTAACGGCAGTCACCACCTAGACCTATACGACGCACGGGGAATGATATGCGTTGAGTTGTATAGCGCTAGTGGTTGCGGTGGTCTAGCTACCCTTTTACGTTTTTATAGCGGTACGGCTTCCGCATTTTGACTTACCGCATCAGTACCTAAAAAGACATTACTAAAGACGCCTTGCAATCTTCGAATTTTTTCGATATACTGCAAAGTAGATGATCGGACTGATACGGCTTGTCCTGTATTCAGTTTAGATGTGTGTAGTTTTGAGTCTTCAGTTGGCGCTGGGGACTTTTTTAATTAATCTCTTAATTTCCTTAATGGACTGTATTTTTTATGTAATTCTGTTATATCGTCAAACATAAAATGCGTGTATCTCCTTGTCATCGTAATATCGCTATGACCCATTATTTGTTGTAGTGAAAATAAATCTCCACCGTTCCTTAAATATATGGATGCAAATGTATGTCTAAAAATATGAGGGCTACACCTAGATTGAATGTTTGCTAATTTGGCATACTTATAAATCATTTGTCTTAATCCACTATTTGTTAAAGCCTTTCCAGATATTCCACAAAACAATCTTTTTGTATACACCTCCCCTCTTATCAGTAACCATCGCTTTAGTGCGTTTTTGGTATTATCTGTAATCGGTACTTTTCTTTGATGATAAGTTTTAGTGTGTTTCACTAATAATAAATCTTGCTCCCATACTACATCTAATACACTAAGATTCAATATTTCATTTTGCCTTAATCCTGTCTCTATTAAAACTAATAAAATGGCATAATCTCTAATACCATTCCAAGTCTTTCTATCCACCTTAGAAAGTAAAGTTTTGAGTTGTTTTGGCGTAAGAACTTCAACTTCTTTTGCACGGGCTTTTAATTTTTTAATATCTTTTATTGGATTTATGGGAATATGTTTGTTCTCAAATAGAAATTTAAAAAATGTTTTATTTGCCCTTATTACAATGTTGATTGTTGATGGCTGCAAATTTCTTTTTACTTTACAGAATACAATAGCATCCTCTATATGTTCTTTCGTTACCTCGTATGGCTTAATTCCAACAGGTAATGCCCTTAAAAGTGATTTCAATTGGGCTTGATAGTGAAATAAAGTCGCTTCCCTCAATCCTTTTAAAATGCCCGCTTTATGAAAAAGTCCAAAAGCCTCCTCCCAACTCTCGATATATTCCTCGGCTGCTTCCAATTCTCCGAGAACATCTAATTCTTCCATAGATAATCTGAAATTTCTTTTCGTTTTACTTTTTTTAGCCATTAAAAAAACCTCCAGTTTACGATTCAATAAAGCAGAACCACAAACTAGAGGTTGTTATAACTGGGTTTATATAGGTTTTATAGAGGAGTCAAATAATTTGCGATCCGCGAAACGCAAACTAACGTTACTTACTGTAATCATTTGTGTCCTCCTACTAATACCGCTTATTTCAGCGTTTTCTCACCGATTGTCTTAAAAAATCGCATATTACGACTCAATTATTATAGACTATAGCTATTATATAGTAGAAGCTGGATGAATAGCAACGGTTGATTGCTATTCCTTTCTTTCCAAACTCGAATAAAACCTTTGTTTTTAATTAGATTAAAGTTACATACACGTTTTAAAGAGGATTCATTTTGAA
>WPCH01292412.1_pt1 | contig 15950 bp, 13 predicted proteins | sample 5399881 | NCBI WGS metagenome assembly WPCH01 (sample SAMN12869468, study PRJNA574797) | sludge metagenome | isolation source: wastewater treatment of pH5 | place: China:Beijing | collected 2019-05-20
ATCTACCCATTTCTCGATAACTTTCATTTCCGTTCAAATAACGTAGAACGATTTGTATTTTTTCATCAGCTGTAAATTTAGCCATAGAAAAACTGCACCTCCAATTGTTAGACTGTGTCTAACAATTGGGGTGCAGTTCATATTTGTCTGCTCTCTTCTCTTTTTATAGAAATTTATTCAAGTCGATAAGGTAATTCAATCTCACGTAAGATTAGTACCTAATCCCCCGCTGTTTTTAATTTTCATTTTTCTCTCCACTAAGAACCTATTTTCTTGTCATGGAACTAAAGACAGAAATCACTTCACTAACCCTAATGTTAAAGGGGGATCTAGGGGTATTTTCCTGTTACTGTACAGTTTTCCAGCAACATTCCTCTCCCTATCAGTGAATGAATCTAATTCCCTTTCATGTTAAGATTGACGTATGTAATTACATAAAAGAACAGAGGAAATACGGTGAAAATGCAACTTCAAGAAAGTTTATATGTTGGGTTAAAAAATGCAATACGTTGTCATTATAACGAACTTATAACTAGGTGCGGAGTTGATACAATATATGGGTATTCCATATTAACAGATGATGATGCCAATAGTATTGGATCGGTGGCTAATAAAGAAAGACTGATTAAGGTTGATAAATCAGACCCTTTATACCATTATTATAGATATATAGCTGTTGAATGGAGCGAATGGGACGAATTCGGGATGTTTGATGAAGTGAACAAAATTATTAAGAAATATCATGAAACCGTCGAAGATGACTTTAACATGCGAGTAAATACACTGTTGAAAGAATTGTTAAATGTATTAATAGAGCTTGAATCAGAAGGATTGTTTGGAGACAGAAATGATAAACGATTTCTTGTCATTTGTGTAACTGATTCGTCGAACGAAATCATGATTGAATCAGCCCGATTGCTTAATACATTAAAGGTATACGAAGAATACACCTCCGAATTTGCTTAAACAACTCCAAAGATTACTAAAAGCCTATCATTTATGTAAATTAGAACTGTATAATGAAATAAGAGCACTCCCTTATAGGTGTGCTCTTATTTCATTATAAGTGGATCCGATTTTATATATTGAATATGGCAGGTTATACCCCTACAACACTACATATCAATGCTAATTTATAATAATAAAATTCTTTATCTTGGACAATTACCACATCTTATTTACAGGTTCTTATAAAATACTAAATAATTGATGGATATGGAAATTCCCATTACCTATAACTCTTGAGAATTAAAGATAAACAAAAACAATACATAATATATTATAGTGATTTACGATTTTACTAATTCTACATCTTTATCTTTATCTTTATCTTTATCTTTATCCTCTGATTTTATCAATTCTATATCTTTATCTTCTGATACAACAACCAAAATACATTTATGTTCAATCATTTCTACATATCGGACGGCCGAATTATATCTTGCTCCTCTCGATGCGTCTCCTTTTTGAGATACAACACCATCTAATATTACTCCCATTGCATGTATATTTGCATCTAAATCTACTAAAACTGCTCCATCTATACTTGATACCAATTCCATCATTTCATCACTTAGCTCCATAGGATGTACTTTAATACATTGAGTAGCTAATCTTTCAGCTTCCTCCTGTGCACTTTCTAGAATAGCTAATATTGTTCCATGTTTTTGCTTCTTTGCAGCCTCTACTAATGCCCATAATTTAGCGAAATTATCTATTTGCGGCTTTTCAAAAACTTCTTTTAACTTTTCTTCAAACTCATTACGCCCAATAAAATTATTTTTCACAATAGGTTGTCCATATGTAGCCTTCATCATTTTATGAGAGGAGTAATGAATTAATTCCCAAGTGTAGTGACTTAAAAAATTGACTACAAACAAATTTTCAGCCTCCGTATTATACCTATAAACCATTTTGCCAAATCCATATACAAATTCGCCATCACTCAATAATTTAAAATTCTCACTTGCAATTTCGAGCAATTTTCTTATCGCTTTACTTTCCGTTAGTTTTATAGGTTTTTCTAGTTTTAAATTAACCTCTATATTCCTATGATCCTTTGCTGCAAGTACTAATTGACCTATTCCCTCATTCCCCTCATATCTTAAGGCGGAAATTGCATTTAATGTATGGAATATATTTGTAGATTTAGGGGCATGTTCTAAAAATGGAGCAGAAATTCTCTTCATAAAATTTTCAGATGCCTTTCTAAATACAATATGAAGATCTATTTCAAATTCTTCCATTCCCCTTTCAAATAAACTTTTCATTAAATCAATACTTTGATTTAAGTATTCTAATGTAATAGAACTTAATATAGAATTATACTCAGTAGCATTTGATAATTGTGGTTGTACTTCATATGCTTCTTTATTACAACATAACACTAGTAAACTTATTTGTTCATCCGTACTTATAACTCGTGAACAAAAACATTTTTCTTTGGAATCTTCATTATTTATTTCCGTATAAAAAATTTCTTTTATTGTCCCTCCTAATTGATCATTAACCCCTGATCCTTCAACAATATTTTTAATTTGTTCCAAACACTTTTTGAATATATCGGTTTCCGGATAAACAAATATTTTATTATCAGTTTTCATAATTTGAACAAGATAAATATTCGGTTTCAAATTTTTATCTATTTCATTAAATACTTCTTCAATATCTTTTGTTACAAAATGAAGCTCTTCCTCTTTAACCTTCGGATGCACCTCTATCATAAGAATTCTACCCCTTATTAAAAATTATAAATTTGCCAATTTCATAAATTCATATGTTAGTTCTGTAAGATACATATTATTTTCAGTTTCATTTGTATCTATAAATGTTGAACTAGTATTATAAATATTAACAAAAGAATTCGGTTTATAAGGTAGATAATTATTAAACGTTTTTACACCCATTTCAGATACCTTTTGCATAGCTTCTTTATGTTTCCCGATTGGGGCCCCCCCATATACACGAACCATATTAAATAATACACCTAATAATTCTGGATTCTTCACATCATAGTCCTCTAATAATTTATCTATATAATTTAACGTAAATTTAATTCCCATTATCGATAAGAAGTCAGGAGTTGATGGAATTATATAGTAATCACTCGCTATAATTGCTGACGCAGTTAATCCACCTATATGAGGTGGGCAATCAATTAATACTACATCATAAACGTCTTTTAAATCACTTAGGGCCGCTTTCAATTTAAACGGACGTATACTTTCACTAGACATATTAATCATATTTAAATCTGAAATTATTATGTCTATTGAATTTGAACCTGAAAAAATATCCATACTTTCATTCACTAATCGGGGAGATAAAATTAAATCTTTTAATTTTATCTCCTTCTTCTCGAATAAATTCTCTAATATACCATTTGGATAGAATCCCCTAATTGTTCTACCCTCACTTACATGTTGCATATACTCCTCAGGATCGAAAAAAGCCATACTTAAATTTGCTTGTAAATCTAAATCGATTAATAGCACCTTTTTCCCTCTAATAGCTAATTCCGTCGCTAAATTTGAAACTAAAGTCGTCTTACCAACTCCTCCTTTTATACTTAGAAAAGAAAATACTTTCACAAAAGCACCACCTTTAAATTGAAATTGTATTTATAAAATTTAATAGTTATCTTTACAAATACGTTAGTAATAAATTAATAATTCATCATTATCATACCAAAATCCCCAAAAAAATTCTTACAATTTTAAAATTGCAAATTACTAAAATGCAGATTAGCTAAATATATTTAATTACCTTATAACCTTTTTTTATCCTTATCAAAATTGTAAAATGATTCCCTTCCCCTCTGAACTACATAATCATCGATTACCCATACCCCTTTTCTCTGACTACGCGCCTCACTCTCTGCCTGTTTAAACTCATCGTATAATGCGGTGTTTGGCTCTTTTACATATCTAACTATGGCTAAGCCCTCTCTTAACAATTCAGTCTGTATACACTTTCCATCTACAAATATATATGCTAATTCCCTATTAAATTTATCTTTAGGATCACCTTTGTCATATACAAGGATAATTTCTTTTCCCTTCAACTTATTTTTAAGAAACTCCCTCGCTTTATCTGCTAAAGGCATTGATGGAGATATAACTTTTCCATTTTTAACTTTTTGTACCTCTGGGGTATCAATTAATAAAGCCCTTACCTTTTTCTTTATAACTTCTCCATTTTGTTTTGTAGATACCAATATCGTATCTCCATCAAATTCTTGAATAAGTTTACCTTTTACTTGTTTGAATCCATTTAACTTCTCATTATATTCTATTTCATCATTCCGGATTTCTTGGTGGCTATTTTCATTTTTGCTAGCAGGCGCGTCTTTAACTTCACAACCTGCCATTATTCCTATTAAGAGAATGAAGAAGGAAATGATATATTTAACTCTAGTAAACACTTTATCCCTCCCTAATAATATTGAAATATTTATTACCAAATTGCTTTATAAAAAGATACTTTCATTATTAATTTTACTATGTAATTTATATAACATTAAATCACTTATTACATTGAATATTTTACTGATAATAAATAAACCCATACAAACTATTCGAATTTAAATTTTGAATATCAATACTTATCCCCTATAAAAGAAAAAAATCCATTCTAATAAGTCTTTTATCAAGATCTTAATCAAAATGGATTTTTAACTTTATAGAGACTGGTGTTTAACTATACATCTCTTGCAGTTTCACTAAGTTTTTTTTATGATTTGATAATCCAATAGTAAAACTATTTGGATTCATAACGATATCCCCTTTGTTATCTTTTAATGTAACAATAACCTTAGACTTTATTAGCCCTCTTTTGACTTTAATTCCCTCTACATCTTCAATATCAATTATTATCTTATTGCCATTAAACTTACCAGTTAACGGATTCAATTCAAGCATCATAATCCTCTTATTAGTAAAACAAATCACTTGATGTTGATTTTCTAAAAATGCACCAGGACCAAATTTAATATATTCTGATGTTGCCGCCATTTTCATAGTGTAAAAATAATAAAAATACGATTCATCTTCATATGCTACCTCATTAAATAGTTCATCTAATACATTATTGTTTAACATTTTTATTCCCCCGATATGCTAATAATCCATTACTATTTACCCTTTTTCTTCCTATCCGCAGTTTAATTTTACCATAAATTAGAATTAGGTTAGAATTTAGATAAGGTTAATAATAAATCAAAAAAATTCCCACATATTTATTTCAATAGCTAAATTAACCATTGGGGTGAAGATAAATGATAAGTTATAAAAATTGGAGCGAGGTTCCCATAGAACTTGCAAGCAAAACTAAACTCAGCAAAGAAGGTTTAAAGCCTTTAGAAGCTCCTGTAGCTAAGGTATTCCAGAGAGTAAATAATAGGTATATAGAGCTATATGAACGCTCAAAATCAGAAAAAAAACGGCAATTATCTGATAAGCAAAAACTAGCACTATCAAATGCTAGGAAATTAGGTATAGAGCAACGGACTTGTAAGCAGTGTGGCCATGTTGTTCAAAGTAAAGCTAAACTACGTTTAAGTCTCTGCCCTAGCTGCTACGAACACCAAGTAATTATGAATCAATTAAAAGAAACAAAATTAAAAATCAAAACATTTATCAACAAAATGTTTATAAACAAAGATCAGTTTGTTATTTTAGATACCGAAACAACTGGACTTACTCTAAGAGATCAAATTATCGAGATAAGTGTAATTGATTTAGCAGGAAAAATCCTATTAAACTCTTTAGTTAAGCCAACTATAATAATTCCAGCTGAAGCAACCTCCATTCATGGTATTACAAATGAAATGGTACACGATGCACCATCGTGGATAGAAATATATAAAGAATTATGTGAAGTTACTGCAGGAAAAACTCTACTTATTTATAACGCTGAATTTGATTTAGGTATGATAGAAAGTACTTGTATTACTAACAACGTAGAATTTAAGAGCTTTAAATCCACATGTATTATGAAAATGTACGCCGATTTTATAGATTCAAAAAGATGGATTTCATTAAATGATGCAACGAAATTAACGGTTAAACATCGAGCTGCAGCTGACTGTTTTACTGTCCTGGAATTATTACAACAACTCAAAAATAATCAAATAGATTAAAATACTGTAAATAGTACTAAATTAGTGTTGATTTGAAATAAAGTTTAATCAAAAAAGCTCCACAAACCTATATTATAAGCTAAATAAGAAGACTCCATTTTGAAAAAAGCTTAATTAAAATGGAGTCTTTTCTATTCAAATAAACATTCTTCTTTATAAAAATGTTTGATTAAAATTCACTTAGAATTCCTTAATTAAAAGGTGAAAACAGCGTAGCTCGAAATTTTAGTAAAAGTTTGGTAAGCGCAATACATTAACAAAAATATTCTTGATATAAAAGTGAATATGATAGATTATAAATATATATTATTGAAATAATTTAATGAGAGGGTTTGATTGTTATATTTATGAAAATTAATAGAGAAGCATTTGATGAATTTAATCAAGTGTGTAATGATTACTTTGAAAAAGACGCAAATAAACATTTTGATATAAACACTAAAATTATGTCGGCTAGAGCAGTTATAAATTATGCTCTGCAAGATATAAACAATAAAAATGATGATATTAATGTGTATGAATTAATATCAGTTTCAGACAAAATATTAACATCAATAGAATACTTGTTAAAATCATTAACAGTCTATGACAAAAAGAATGACAAAGACGAGTTTTATGGTGTTAAAAGTGAAAATAGAGATAAATATGATTATTTTAAAGCGATTAGATCATATATAATTGCTCATCCTCTAAATACAACATATCAAGAATATGAAAGATTTGGATTTAATAAAAATGTAGTATTTGAGGATATTCAAAAGACAAATGAACTTCATAAAACTTTAATGAAAGAAATGATAGAAAATATTGAAACGGCTGATTATGTTATGACGTTTACAAAAATTAATCATGATTTTAAAAATAGTGATATTGAGAATATTGATAACTTGGGCGAAACCTTTAAAAAAGGACTTAATATAGAAGAAGACATATTAAGTCTAATTAGATATGCTATTGAAAACATGATGGTCATAACAGAGCATTTAAAAGTTATGATTTCTCAAAATGAGACTACAATAAATGCTGTTGAATAAATCGAGAATGGTGGTTTATAATATGAAAAATATACAGGAGTTCCTAAAAAAACCAATTATTAAATATCCATTAGCCCTAATTTCAGCTATAGCTATAATAAAAACAGGCTATGATTTAGGCTCTTTTATAATAAAGTTAAAATACATTTAAATCATAAAAAAGCAACATTTACTAACATAAAAATAAGCACATCCTGTAAAACAGATGTGCTTATTTTTAATCTTTATGCGTTTTTACGTTTTAAGAAAATAACTCCACCAACAATTAACAGTAATGCGCCTGCAGCCATAGAGATCCAACTTGTAAGATCAGCACCTGTTTGTGGTAACCATCCAATTTTAGATTGAACTTCTTTCTTAGGTTGTGGTTGTTCTTTTACTTGCTCTTTTGGTTGTTCTGTAGTTGGAATATTTTTATCTTGATGCGGCTGTTCTGGTTTTGGTTGTTCCGGTTTTGGTTGCTCCGGTTTCACTTCTTTAAATTTCACCGTTTGCCCCTTATCTTCGATGTCAACGTGAATAGCTACCAAGACATTATCTTGATACAATTCTTCAAACACTACCACTTCTTTACCTTGTAATGCAGAAGCATTAAATGTGAAATCGAGTGTGATAGAACCATTTTTCTCTTTTGGAGTAAACTTAGATTCTACTGTTACTTCTTTACCATCAACTAATAATGGTTTTTTTGTTGCTTTATCCATTAGTTTACCTTTTGCAACGTACTCTTTACCCACGATTAAGTCTTTGTATTCCACTTTATCTTGGATTGTTACAGATTTAGAAGCATCTAACTCTTTAGAACCATCAGCTTTGTTTGTAGCTGTCGTTTTAATAGAAGGTTCTACAAATCGAACTGTTTGACCTACATCGTTAATGTCAGCATGAGTTGCAATTACTTGACCTTCATGTAATAAGTCTTCAAACACGACTACTTCTCTTCCTTGCTGTTCAGCACCAACAAAAGTAAAGTCTAATGTTACAAAACCGTTCTTTTCTTTTGCAATAAATTTAGTCTCAGCTGTTACTTCTTTTCCATCTATTAATAATGGTTTGTTAATAGCTTTGTTCATTAATTTTCCTTTTACAGTATACTCTTTACCAACAACTAAGTTAGTGTACTCCACATTATCCTGGATTGTGATAGAATCCTTTGAATGAATCTCTTTTCCACCATCAGCTTTGTTTGTAGCAGTTGTTTTTACTGATGGCTTAACGAACTTAACTGTTTGACCTTTATCATTGATATCAGCGTGTGTAGTAACAACTTTTCCGTCTTTCAGTAACTCTTCGAATACAACTACTTCTTTTTCTTCTAAACCAGTTGCATCAAAAGTGAAATCTAGTGTGATAGATCCGTTTGCTTCTTTTGGTGTAAACTTCGTTTCAGCTGTTACTTCTTTACCATTTACAACGAATGGTTTATTAGTCTTTTTATCCATTAATTTACCTTTTAAAGTGTACTCTTTACCCACTTGTAGGTCTTTGTATTCCACTTTATCTTGGATTGTTACAGACTTAGAAGTGTGCATTTCTTTTGTACCGTCTTTTTTATCAAATGCTGTTGTTTTAATTGAAGGAATCTTCTCATCTTTGACGATATGTTTAATTATTTGACCATTCTCTTTGATTTCAAAAGAAAACGTCTCTTCATTTAAAATGTAACCGTTTGGTGCAATAGTTTCTTTATATGTGTATTTTCCAAATGGTAGCTTTTCAAATTTAGCGATACCTTTATCATCTGTTTTACCTTTTACTACTTCTTTTCCTGCTTCGTTATAAATCGTAAATTCTGCATTTGGAAGCTTATTGTTTCCATCCGCAACATCTACCTTTGTAATTTCCAGATCACCTTTGATTAGATGATTAACTGCTAATAGCTCAATAATTTTTCCATGTTCCTTTATTTCGAACACAATTGGTTCTGTAACAAGAACGTAACCGTTTGGAGAAGTCTTTTCTACAAATGAATACTTACCATACGCTAAATCTTTAACGTTAATCTCACCATTTTTATCTGTCTTATATTCGCCAATTACTTTTCCACTTGCATCTTTTAACTCGAATACTGCACCTTCTAATTTTTTACTAATATCCTCATTATCTACTTTTAGTAGTTTTACACTACCTTTTACTTCGGTGTTTTCTACTGTAAAAGTAAGTGTTTTATTGTGCTCTTTAATTTCAAAAGGATACTTAGTTTTATTTCCGATATATCCATTTGGTGTTTTTGTCTCCAAGAAATAATACTTACCAAATGTAAGGCCTTCAACCTTTGCAATTCCATTTTCATTTGTTACTGCCTTTTTCACTTCTTTTCCATCTTCAGTAAAAACAGTGAATTCAACATTAGGTAGCACTTTACCTGAATCACTAAATTTTTTTATTTCAATGTTTCCCTTTGCCTTGTTGTTTACTATTTGAACAGCCCCAGTTTCTCCTGTCTTAACCTCAATGGTTTGTGGTTTATCACCTAAAACATAGCCTGTTGGCGCTTTTATTTCTTTTACAGTATACGTACCAATTGGTAGGTTATTTAATTCTGCAGTACCATCAGCACCAGTCGTAATTTTCCCAACTGATTCATTATTCGCATTAAAAACCTCGAATACCGCACCAGCTAATACTTCTCCACTTTCTCCAACTTTTTTAATTTTTAAGGAACCAGCTGCTTCCCAATTTACTGCAAGGTCACTACTAAGCTTTTCTTCATTTCTTTCTAGTAATACTGTAGCATTCTGAACAGTATCCGTACCGCGGTAAGCAATTGCTTGAACTTTTGTTAAGTTTGCAGCAACACTTAAATTAAATTCACCTGTTTTTGTATTTTTAGGAATTTGGATACGGAATTTCTCTCCAACTGAAAGTTGATCTTTCACTTCACCATTTTCACTAACAATTTTTACTCCATTAGGTGCATTTTTCGCTACTACTTTATAAGAACCACTCTTAGCATTTGTTTGTACTGTATATAGATTCGTTTCGAAGAACTCACCTTTTAATTCTGCTTTTTGCTTTTCAGCTGGGATAACATTCATATAGATATCTTGTGTATCGCCGCTATTGTTAGCAGCATTGATAATTGCCTTAGCTGCTTTTTCAACATTTTTATTTTCATGTTTCAGTTCATTTACATCAAGTTGACCTAATGCATTCCAAACTGCAAGCTGAGTTGCGTAATGCGCTTCATTCTGATTAGCTACTCCTAACTGCTGAACACTTTTTTGCGGGAAACCGTTTAATAGGACCCTATATACTACATTATCTGTTTTCCCCATTTCAGGAAGATCTTCACCATTTGGTGATTTTAGTCCAAGAGTTAAGCAATAAGCAATTTGACCGCTTGAATTTTTAATCATTTCAGTTCGAATGTACTTGCCTAAACTATTACTATAACTCCAGTTCATTGAATATTTCTCGTGCGTCATTACCTCTGCACTAACCCTTGGTAAAAAAACATTTAGGAATAGCGCAAGTACAGAAAGTACTGTTAGAACTCTTACAACAACTCTTTTCCCTAATCTAAAAACCTCCCAAACAATATTTGTTTTGCATGATTATTTAAATATTAAAAATAATCACAATAAACCTAAGAACTATTATAAGACAAAAAATTACAAACATTAAATCATTTTTCCAAATTTTTTTATTTTTTTACATTTATTACAAATGATTTTCATATTCAAACATTTTGGTTTTGTAATTTAAGCAATAATTTTTTAAATCTATTGAATTTCTCTCCTCTTGTTAACTTTGAATCAAGTTAGATTCAAAGTATGCTATAAACATTCTTCCATTGGTAATAATAGTATTTCTTATAGTAGGGGTTACAACTCTTTAATAATTTAATTGCTCCTTATCCTTTCGCGAGAATCATTTCATATTTTTCATGCAAGTTGACGAGTTTTTGTGAAACTTACTACAACAATATAAGAATATTTGGACCATTATTGTATTTTATTGTAAAATAATATACATAGAAAGGTATTTTAGGGAAAATATAGAAAGAGTATGACTTTCAGCTTTTAAAGGGCTAAAGCATATCCTTTTGTTATTTAAAGGGGGATTAAGAAAAGAGTATGAAGGATTTAAAAAGAAAAAGTATTTATGTTTTATTAATAGTTATAGCAATTATGGGGTTAAGTGCTTGTGGTAAAGATCCATCAGATGATTTGTAATCTAAAAAGTGGAATGTCGTTGCTACCAATGGCGAATCATATACAGCGGAATTCGCTAAAAATACAGTTTCTTTCAAGATAGGAGCTTTCACAAGAGGTTTTACATATAAAATTAACAAAGATGAAATTAGTTTAGAAGAAGATGGGAAAGATCCAATTGTATTTGAAGTAGAAAAAGATGGTGATGAATATAAATTTAAGGCAACGACTTCAGCTATTAAAAAGAAATTTGGAGATTTGACGTTGTCACCAAGTAAATAACAAAGGAAAAGCCGAGATAGAACTCTGTAATAATTTTACAGAGTTTTTTGTTTGAACTTATATAAATAATTATTGAAGTAATTTTTACGGTGATACATATTAGTAATATTGTTGGTTGGAAATAAACTTTCAAAACGATTAAACTTTATTTCAAATCCACACCTCTTTCGTCTTTTGCCTCATTACTTGTAACAAAATTATTAACCTATAAGAATATTGTAATTAAAAATAAGCATAAAAAAGATTCCTTTTATACAAAGGAATCTAGTGCTTCAGCTTTTTTTTATAAACAGTTCGACTTTATTTCAAATTTATTTCTGTTTCTCTACTTCTAATTTGTTACCTTTACTATCTACCATTCTTAAAGAACCTGCTCTCAAGAACTCAACAGTATAATCTACTACCGCATTCATTTGTCTAGCATCTATCTTCTTACCGTCCTTAACAAACTCAGTAGGAATCAAAGTTACTTTATTACTGTCTTTATTGTATAACCATGTTCCTGTCATATGATTGTCTTCATAAGAAGAGTTACCAGTGTCATCATAAGCCGTGAATGACTTATCTTGTCTAAAGTCTAAACCCTTACGAAACTCAGAACCTTTGTAACTCCCCCAAGAACCGATTAACTCGTTACCGTCTGCGGATATTTGTACGTTACCATTATCAGAAGTAGTTGACGACTTAGAGTTGGTCTTCGTATCTACATCGAAACCTAAGGCTTTTGCTTCCTTCTCATTATGGGATTCAATAGGGTCGAATCCTTTATGCCAGTACTTGTTACCCTCATTAATCAAGTCCATTGACTTTTTAGACTTTTCTCTATCTTCGTCTTTTACTTTTCCTTTCCCCTTCAAAATTTCTACTTGAAGTGCATAGGCTTCACTATAACAGTCTACTGCTTTTAAAATCTCTTTATGAGCGTCTTCAAACTCTTTTGGTGGATCTATCTTCTTAAACTTAGCGATAATCTTTTGCAACTCAGACTCTTCCTTTAGAATTTCTTTCTTTAAGTCTGTTTCCTTTTTAGTTTTATCCATAGCTATCTCAGTTATTACTGTAATTTTCTGCACTAACTCAGAAGATAAACCAGTCATTCGAGTTGGATACTTCTCTTTTGACAGCTTTTCTTTCGTTTCTGATTTAGATTCTACTTTTTCTTTTGGCTTTGCGTCTGTTTTATCGGTACCACAACCTGCCAATAGCATGAACGGTATCGCAAACGTTACTAGTTTCTTTGCTTTCACTATGCCCCATCCCCTTAGAAAAAATTGCATTTAATTAACATATTGTACCATATCATAATTTTTATAAATAAGATATAAAGTTATCTCATCATTAATTAAAATCTAGAGTCTACATAAAAAAAAACACTTGAACATTAAATAGCTGTTCGAGTGCTTTTTTCTTCCCTATGTTTCATGTAATTTTAAAAGAACCTCCAATTAAAGTTATGTCAATTACAATAAGTGAAAAGAAAAATATATATTCAATCATACTTCCTGTTCTTGTATATATCGGAAATCTTATTTTCATTTTCAAAGGATAAAGCAATTGAATCCCACTTGGAGTAAGGGCATCTAACACTAAATGACTTAATACTCCAATAAACATTCCTATATATATTATGGGGTACTGGGGAACTAGGTACTTAAGAAGTGCCGTTATACCAAACAAAAAGATTAGACTATGTGTTATTGTTCGGTGACCAAAAGATTTATTGATACCCCAAGATAATAAAGGTATTTTTCTTCCTAAAGTAGATCCTTGATGACAAATATCTGGTATTAATGCTCCAATTATTGATGTGGCCGTTAATAAATATGGGTCATCCCCAATTCCCGCATAATTATGTGCAATTAAAGCGAAAGCTGCTCCTGCTGCTACATGAGTTGGGCCTCTCAATTGTATCCTCCTTTCTAGTATTCAAGTCTTATCTTAACAGTTGGCGAAAACATAATATCCTTTCACCCAGCGCTCTTTTAACCATCTCAGCTTATATTCCATGCTTGGTGTATAAGCTGCTGCAGAATCCATTAAGTTATACCTATCTAAAATTTCCAAACATCTATTAGGGTTCGTTAAAGTATTTAGAAATTCCAAGTCCTCTCTTTCGAGAGAATTCCATACAATGCCTTTAAAATTAATTGGCAGCAGTTCTAAAATCATATCTCTATCCAAACCCGATGTTTCCAGGAAATTTTGAAGATGAGAGAGGGATAAGTAACTCCAATTGGTACTTTGGTATTCTTCCCCTAAAAAAGTAAAACGTTCTAAACCATTACAATTTAATTCATAACTTTTTATTGCTTCTATTCCCCATTTCATCTTTTTCCCCCACAATTAATATTCTCAGAATTGACTACTAAGTATGTTCACAAATTTCTACCAGTTACTTTTAAATAACATAATGGACTTCTCTATTCCTTCTTTTCACATAATGAATATATAGACAACATGAACAAACCATATTTATTATCATTGTAGAAAAACTAAAAAACACATTAATTCCTAAAACATCACAGAATAATAAAGCAACCATGCTTAAAACATAAAAAAATAATAATCTATCAAAAATAGACAAATGTCATTTCTCCCTTTTCTTAAGATTAGTATTATGCAAATGGTGCTTTTTATAATTTCTCCTTACTCTTCCCCAAAACAGAATTCCTAGATTAAACATTATTGCTATAACTATCATGAGAATCGCATACAAAACTAGATTCACTTTTCTACAAATCCCCCCTTTAATTATAAATATAAAAATATCTCTTTATCTAACAGGTTACTATCGGTAACTTGTCCTTCACTTTAAATATATACAAATAATTCTAAGAAACTAAGCGACAGTAAAATAATATCAACCTATTCTTAAAAAGAAACAGGCGTATTTAAAACTAGGTCATATTTAACTAACCTGCTCTCCATTCTGCTAAGGTCAATTATCTTCACAAGAAATTTTTCTTATTTTATTCATAGATGTTACAGTCTGAAAAACTCGAAAACAATACTTTTTTTCGGAGAAGTCAATAGAAAATTGTTGAGAAATATTTTTCTAGATACCTAAATATTAACAATTTTGATACAATAATGAGAAATCGCACAATATATAATAGGAGGGTTTTATATGGGAGCAGCAACAGTAACATTAAGTGAAATTACAGAGCTTTTAAGTAACTGGCATGACTCTATTCGCGAACTTGATCATGAACAATCAACTAATTTATTTGGAGAAATAAAAAATAAGATTGATAAAATCGAAGAAAATCAAAACGTGCTTTTATACTACTCTTTATTAGAGTTTAGACATAATATGCTTAACAAGGATTATGAAGGCTCTAAAAAATCGCTTGAAAAAATTGAAGATTTTAATAAACCAAGTGAAGAACTTCTGAATTACTACTATAACTTCTTTAAAGCAATTCATAACACAGAAATTGGAGAATATAAAAAGGCTGGTGAATATTTCGATAAAGCCAAACAGTTAATCGCAAATATCCCTGATGAGATTGAGAAAGCTGAATTCTATTATAAAGCAGCAGCATTTTACTATCAGGTAAGGCACCCTTTAGAAGCAGTTAAATATGCAAACCGTGCTTTAAAATTCTACGAACCTGAAACAGGATATGAACTTAATATAGCAGCTTGTAATAATATCCTTGGATTAACATGTACATCACTTAAACAATATGAATATGCGGAAGAATATTTTATTAAGGCTTTAGATATCGTTACAAAAAAACACAACACCATGTTAGGCCTTAAAATTAGACACAATTTAGGTTTTCTATATGCTGAACAGGATCTTTCAGAAGCAGCTATACGAAATCTAACAACAGCTATTGATACTCCAGAAAAAAGTTATAAAGCTATTTTCCTTATTGCAAGAGAAAATTACAAACTTGGAAATACAGATGAGTCATTAAAATTTATTGAAACTGGGTTAGAAGCATGCAATCGCATCAATAACACGGAATATAAACACCACTTCTCAATATTAAGCGCACTAAACTCGAAAGAATCTACAGAAAAGTCCGAAAATATAATCTCAGAAGGAATTGAGTACTTTGAACAAGAAGGTTTATTAGGGTTCGTTCATGACTATTCGAAACAATTGGCTTTAAAATTCTACTCATCTAACCAGCAAGATAAAGCAAACCAATATTTCTTTAAGTCACACGAAGCCGAAGAAAAACTACGTAAAAAGGAGGCACTAAAATAATGAAGAAAGTAATTCAAGTTTTAGGTATCACTCTAGGATTAGTAGCCGTTTTTGGTTTTACTTCAAACAACACAATACAAAATGCTGAACACGGAGAAACATTTGCACCCAAAGTA
>WPCH01098804.1_pt1 | contig 15949 bp, 15 predicted proteins | sample 5399881 | NCBI WGS metagenome assembly WPCH01 (sample SAMN12869468, study PRJNA574797) | sludge metagenome | isolation source: wastewater treatment of pH5 | place: China:Beijing | collected 2019-05-20
CTTACAATTCTTGTGCTCAGTTTGTGCTCAGGGATCATTCAAGCTAGTTCAAGTGAGAGGGGTAGCATTCAGGTTACAGGAAACGCTGTTGTAACCGGTACCCCTGATGTGGCCTACATCACCCTTGGCGTTGAGACCAAGGATCCTTCGGCTGAAGTAGCAGCCCAGGAAAATGCCAACCGTATGGCCAAGGTGTTTGCGGTCTTAAAGGAATTGGGTTTAGGAGATAAGGAGCTCAGCACCAGTGGATACAACATCTACAGTTCTAATCAGGTGCTTAACCGCGGGACTGAAACTGAAGTGACTGTCACAACGTACCATGTCCAAAATAGGATCCAAATTACAACCAAGGACTTGGACAGTGTGGGCCAGATCATTGACGTAGCGGTGAAGGCTGGGGCCAATCAAGTGCAAGGAATTCGCTTCGACATCGAGGACAAAGGCGCCATGCAGTTAAAGGCTCTACAACATGCCGTACAGCAAGGTCTAGCTAAGGCAGATGCTATGGCAGAAGCTGCCGGGATTGCCCTTGGAGGACTTACTACAATGAGTGAAAACTACAGTTCCTATGCACCAATGGTGAGCACCATGGCCTTCAGAGCAGATGGTGTTGCTGGCACCACCATTAACCCTGGAGATGTAGAAGTAAGTGCCACAGTAAACTTGAATTTCTGGTTCTAAGAACGTTTGAGCAGGGCTAGCCTAGGCTAGCCCGATTTTTTCACCATAGTCCGCCTCAAGAAGTAACTCTGCTTGGTTAGGAAGAACGGGTTTGCTGAACAAAAATCCCTGGAGATAATCGCAGTTAACTTCACGCAACAGTCTCGCCTCTTCCTTTGTCTCCACTTGCTCAGCCACGACCTGCATGCCCAAACCGTGGGCGATAGAAATCAGACCCTTCATGACATCCGGGTTATTCAGAACATTTTCCGTTAGGGTCCCATGGATCTTTAATCCATCAACAGGGAGCTGCGCCATGTAATTTACAAAGGAATAGCCTGTCCCATAATTGTCTAGTAAAAGATAAATCCCTAAGGACTTAATCTTATGCATGACTTCAATGGCTTCTTCGGCACAGCCAAGCATAACTTCTTCACTGATTTCAAACTCTAAAAAAGCCGGTTCTACCCCCGTCTCTTTTATTTGCTCCACCAAAAATTCATACAAATTTTCATCATAAAATTGGTTTACAGACAAATTTAGCGAGATTGGTTTGGCACGTCCAGCCTTTTGCCACTTCGCTACCTGGATCATAGCCTCTTTGATCACCCAGTATCCTAATGGTAGAATTATATCCAACTCTTCCGCGATAGGAATAAACAGCGAAGGAGAAATGGCATGTTCTTGCAGACGAACGAGAGCCTCAAAGGAAGCTATTTTTCCCGTCTTGCTTTTTACCACCGGTTGGTAGACTAGGTAAAACCCTTCAGTCTTCACCGCCTCAGTAATAATATTCTCTACTTGAATACGTTCAGTGAACGTGGTTGCCATACTCTCTTCGAAGAAGTAGTGGCGGTCCTTCCCCCCCAGTTTGGCATTGTGAAGGGCGATATCTACTTTAATCATAAGAGACTCTACAGTAGTCCCATCCTCAGGATAACGAACCCCTCCTATGCTACAGGTAACTGTAGTCAGGGAGTTTAACCTACGCAAAATTTCATTAATATCGTTCTGGATTTCGTTGCAATCAAATCGATAGCGAATCAAAACCAAGAATTCATCGCCACCAAAGCGGTAGGCAGTGGCATTGGGAGGAATTTCTTCCTCTAGGACTTGGGCTACAGAGCGCAAAACCTCATCACCATAGACATGGCCTTGGGTATCATTGATGTCACGCTAGCCCCCCTCTTGCTTCACTGCTTTCGACATTTTTCTTAACATTCCTTGTAATTCTTTACGAATATGCAAACGCCACCCAGAGATTGGGTGGCGTTCTTTCATTGTCAGTTGCCTAAGCGGGCACCATATCTTTTTGAGCTAAGCGAATCCAGTGACGGTGTTCGGCAATGGCCGCTAAAAATTCCTCCCCAAAATATCCAAGGTCCGCAGCATTTCTTACGGTAACAACCCCCATATCAAAAGTCACTTGGGCACGACTATCCAGTGGAGCAAGCCGCACTCCGAGTATTTCGGATTGGTCAAAAAGGTCCACAGCTTCGTTACTAGCAGCCACAGCTTTGGCATGCTTAAAAGCCTCATTCACAAAATGAAGAGCATCTCCGTGGCCCAATAAGGTGTCCACAGAAGCGCGTCCTCCAGGAACATAGACGGCGTCAAAGAGCACTGAACTGGCCGTGTGGTAATTGCGATTGACCTGAATTTGACGTCCACACGCTGCTGTGATTACACCTTGGTACTTACTGATTATCTCACAATGAACACCAGCCTGCTTCAGTTGATCTACAACTTGCTTGACTTCAGGATAGTTACATCCATTATCTGCAAGAATGGCAACTTTCCTTGTTGCAGGTGACTTCACCGTGTTGGCCTGGCTAATGGCAGGGGATGAGGCCGTAACTCCCGTCCCTCCCATCTGTGCAGGTGGATTGACTCCGATCCCCTTAGCAATCTCCTTGGCCAATTCTCCATCGACATTGTTAAACAAATCCACAACGCGCTGACGAATGGATATATCCAGCACATTGCCTAGTTCATAATGGAAAGCATCTACAATATGTTGCCTCTCTGGTGGAGACATGCTGTTCCAGAACATGGTGGCTTGACTGTAAAAGTCTTTAAAGCTCTCACTACGCTGCCGGATTTTGTGACCATCCACCTTTTCCATGTAATGGACGTACCCGCCCTCACCCTCTGCCGCCGGCTGGGGACTATTGTTCTGTAGGGAATTAGGTGAATAACTCGTGCGGCCCTTGTCGATTGTCATGCGATGCATACCCTCGCGCATGTTCGTGTTCACGTTGGCCACAGGGCGGTTGATGGGAATTTCGTGGAAGTTAGGACCACCCAAGCGCATAAGCTGAGTGTCAATGTAGGAGAAAAGCCGTCCCTGGAGCAAAGGATCATTAGTAAAGTCAATTCCAGGAACCACGTTTCCAGGATGAAAAGCTACCTGCTCCGTTTCGGCGAAATGATTATCCACGTTTTTGTTCAGAACCATTTTACCGATTATCTGAACCGGCACTTGCTCTTCTGGCCAGAACTTCGTGGCGTCGAGAATGTCAAAGTCAAAATCAAATTCCTGGTGTTCCTCAATCATCTGCACCCCTAGTTCGAACTCGGGAAAATCACCTTTGTTGATGGCATCCCAAAGATCGCGTCGGTTGAAGTCAGGATCCTTGCCCGCAATTTTCTGGGCTTCGTCCCAGACCAGGGAGTGTACGCCCAGCTTAGGTTTCCAGTGAAACTTCACAAACCGAGCCTTCCCCTGGGAGTTAACAAAGCGAAACGTATTGACTCCAAAGCCTTCCATCATGCGATAACTGCGAGGAATCGCGCGGTCACTCATGAGCCACATAATCATATGGGTCAGTTCTGGGGTGTTGGACATGAAATCCCAAAACGTATCATGGGCCGCCGATGCCTGAGGAATCTCATTATGCTGTTCAGGCTTGATGGCGTGCACCACATCGGGAAATTTAATGCCATCATGGATAAAGAAGATGGGCATATTATTGGCCACGAGGTCGTAGTTGCCTTCTTCGGTGTAAAACTTGGTGGCAAATCCCCTTACATCCCGGACAGTGTCGGCGGATCCCTTAGAACCAACGACTGTAGAAAAGCGTACAAACACAGGTGTCTTCACGGAAGGGTTTTGCAGGAACTTGGCCTTGGTGAACTCCGTCATGGGTTCATAGCATTGAAAATAACCGTGGGCACCAAATCCCCTGGCATGCACCACCCGTTCTGGGATACGCTCGTTATCGAAATGAGTGAGCTTTTCGCGAAAATGAAAGTCCTCCATGAGGGTAGGACCGCGTTCGCCGGCTTTGAGAGAGTCATCGGTATGAGAGACGCGTAAACCTTGGGCTGTGGTAAGTTTCGTGTGATTGTGGTCTACCTTAAACTTATCTAACTGCTTCTGCTTGGACATATCATTGTTTTCAGCCATGGGCCACCTCCTGAATTAATCTAGGCGGTGAATAGTTTTTCCAATCTATTAAGGTCTCATACGTTGATTCAACATCTCCGATGCAATAAGCACCACCAAGATGCTCGTCAGTAAGAAGAAGGGCAATAGTGTCAGAAGCATTATTCTACCTCACAAACCTGAACTAAAGAAATAGCCCCCAGGATTAATCCGGGGGCCGAATGACTAGTCTAAGAGCTTTTTAATGGTATGATACGTGATGTTTGGTATATGCTCAAATGTGTGTTTCATGTGTACTCTCTCAGTGCGCTTATGGCCATCCTTTCCGTAGGTTCCGATGTTCACCACGGGCACATTAATCTCTGCTACGTCTTCTATGGGATGTGTATATTTCGAACCCCAGGCCGGTGTATTATGCTCCAAGGCTAATAAGTCTGCCCCTTCACCATTGAGTGCCATAAAACTAGAATCAGAAATATAGGGATAAAACATCTTGGTCACAACTGGTTTGTCAGAATGCACCTGGACAGCTTCCACAGATGCTCGGACCGCTTCTAGGAGCCTTTTTTCATTGGGGGTCTTACCAGTCATTTCGATGTTTGCATACATGGTGGAAGCGTAAAAGACGATAATGGCTGGGCTATCATCCTTAACCCATTTCCAGGCTTCCTCCACTAACTTGACATTGAAATCCCTTAAGTCCATGGCCGGGTTATCCATATTCAACTTGGATGCATACTCCCTAAGGTGTTTTTGGAATTTCTCACCATGCACTTCTACTAGTTCATTACAAAGTTCTTCCCAGGTATACACCCTCGTTTTCCAGGGTAGCGTGGTATAAACATGGCCAGCCATCTGACAAAACCTTTTGTAGGATTCATTGGTGTATTTCACGATGTTATCGAAGGCTTCGGTGGCTTTTTCTTTCATCTTGTCCATAACATCCTTAGGAGTCATCCTATGGGTAAAAACATTGTAATAGACATAGGCTGCAATTGCTGTTTGGACCGTATAAGCGTCCTTGAAATCCGTTTGTTTCAAGGATATGGGGGGAATGGTGACTTCACCCTGGGCCTCATCGCACAAATCCGGATTGAGCTCGATGAGTCTTGTTAACTCTGCCACTAACAGGTTTGGATCCAATCCTCCAAAGGCTTGACCCACGTGGGTCTCTTTTCCGATGACATAGAATGATGGCAAAAGCTTTCCAATAGTGCCGAAATAGACATATCTGTTTTCATCTTCTTCATGATAAGGTGTTGAATAATCAGCGTTGATGGCAGCAACGTATTCTAAATTATGCTCTTCCTTCCATTCTTTAAAGATGTTCAAGGCTGAGATGATTCCATGAGCATTGTCTTCTTCATCACATTCAGCTATGGCAATAAGATTGCCATCGAGTTCTTCTGGATGCTCTGAAAAGTAGCGAATGAGCCACATCTGGCCAGCTACACCAGATTTCATATCCAAGGCTCCCCGACCAAACATATACTCACCAGAATCTATGTCTCGATTGAGTTCATCACTTAAATTCATACCTTTGAAAATCTCCGCGAGTTTTTCAGAGTTAAATGCATGCTCTTTCAGTGTTCCAAAATCGTCAATGCCAACAGTGTCAATGTGTCCCATGAGGATAATAGTCCTCTTGGAGTTGCCCTTTGTCCCTTTAACCATGGCCAAGACATTGTATCGCTCAATCTCATCATTAACGGTTTGTTGGAGCAACAAGTAGTTGGGGTTGTTTTTAAAGTACGGAAGCTGACTATAGAACTCATGGATTTTTCTGGCACAGTCTGCTTCTCCACTAGTCTTCACTATGCTCGGGATCTTCACCAGTTCACAGGTGAGCTCCTTCACATCATCAAAGCAATGCAGGTACATGGAAATCCCCCTTTGAATTCATTTATGTTCCATGATCACGCTCGAGGCGCTCTAAAGTCCTGAGCACTCCCTCCACACGGGCTACCCCCTGGGCTTCCCTGATCTCTTTTAGATCAACCGCCATCGCGCCACCCTTCCTAAAATAGGATGATTTCAAAACCTTCCGCGGTAAAGACTTCGAGATCCGAATGTCCAGATAAGGCAGCATCAATGGGAAGACCTTGAGCTTCTGCTTCGGCTAAAGTACCCATTTGTGCCGCACAGGCCTTGCAAACAGAACGAATCAGCCCGGCCTCTCGTATCTTTTCCCACAGTTTTCCCTGGGGAGTCTTTCCTATATCAGCGATTCGAGCCGTTGAGGCACCTTCTACAATCAGGGCCACCTCATATCCCCTTTCGTGATAATTCCAGACGTTAAGCAAGGCATGGACAAAGCAAGACATTTCTCCTTGGAAACTGACAACTGCGATTTTTTTCATTAAAAAGCTCCTTTCACATTCCTTCTTAACATATGTTCTAGTTTTTGTTAATATTTCCTTCCATTCCTAGAGATTCAGGCTTTCCTTCCATTCCTAGAGATTCAGGCTTGACAAGAGTCCTTGTCGGGTCTACGATCAACTCAGTACTTCACTAATTTACTGAATTACTGATTTAGAAAAGGAGAATACTAATGAAAATTCCAACGAACCTAAAACACAAGCCCGTCATTGTGGCGGAGGATTACAATAATATTGATGGAAGGCAAGCCTATGAATCGGATGCGAAAGGCTTATCCTTAGGTTTGGCCCAATGGAATGATCGGGGTAAAGTAGATATTTCAGCGAAAGTCTGGCGCCATACGGGAGAGCGATGGTCCCGTCAATCGGAGGAGTTGCCTCTCCACAGGGTCCTTGACTTGGCCATCATCATTTGCCGATCGAAACTGCATTTTGACGAATCCTATCGTTTTGAGAATTTTTACGACCCGGCAAATCCTGTCATTGATCGGGTTGGGCTTCAAGGAGATGCCATGACGCTTGAAGTTTGCACCGAAAATGAGCTAATTGATGAAGATATCAAGCTCTTTAGGCAAGTGTTGGCTGAGGATGGTGAACTCGTTGGCGAACGACTTCGCACCCTATCTAGATTGCTAAAGGAAATGGGTTATTGAGATGGATAGAAGGAAGGAGCTAAAAGAAAAATACCGGCAGATGAAGCCGGCCATGGGTGTCTTTGCGATCCAGTCGAAACTGAATCAGAAGTATTTTTTGGTGGGAGCTGTGGATCTAAAGAGTGGTATTAATCGCGCCCTTTTCTAGCTCAAAAATGGGATGCTTCCTAACAATGAACTACAAAGGGACTGGGCTAAATGGGGAGAAGATAGCTTTACCGTGATCATCATTGATGAGCTGCCCCATACCTATGATCAAACTGCCCGAGACTATAAAGATGAAGTTGCAGAACTCCAATCCATCTGGAAGGAGAAGTTGGAGCTCGAAGGGGCACATCTCTATTGATTATTCGAGTCGCCATCCATAAGTTCACAGAAGGCGCGGACAATGTCAGGATCAAATTGAGTCTTCATTCCCCGTTTCAGCTCGCCCATGGCTGCCTCGTGGGTAAGGCGGGTGCGGTAAGGGCGGGTACTGACCATAGCATCATAGGCATCGGCCACGGCTACGATTCTTGCGCTCAAAGGGATTTGTTGGCCCCGTAGACCATGGGGATAACCGTTTCCATCATACCGTTCGTGATGGCAAAGTACCGTTTCTGCAACTTCGGCCATGCCTACAACTGCACTAAGAAAACGATGACCATTAACCGGGTGCTCTTGAATTTCTTCCCATTCTGTAGGTAAAAGCTGTCCAGGTTTATCAAGGATGTCGTTTGAAATAGAGATCTTGCCTATGTCATGAAGCAGGCCTGTCCTCCCTAATTGAATCCTCTGCTCGGAGCTTAGATCTAACTTGCCTCCGATGGCAAAACAATATTGGCTCACTCGGCGTGAATGTTGCTCCTCACGGGAGCTTTTCTCATACAGCACTCCCATTAGTGTCTTGATTGTCATATCTTCGATTTCAAAATCTGGTGCCACTAAACTAGGTCGGTTACGATCCATGTGAACAACCTTCACCCCCTGGAGAACTACGTCGTGAAATGCACACAAGATATATCTTTCGACGGTTTCGTAATAAACCCTGCTATTTGTCTTAATTTTTGTTTAACATAAATAAGTAAACTTTCTATACCTTCGAAGGATATATAAAGTGAAGTAGAAAGGGGGGACGCTTTGGACATGAGTGAACGCGAACTTATAAAACAAGCCAAAGAAGGTGAACCAGGTGCCTTGGAGCAAATTTTTAGATTGCATGTAGATAGCGCCATTCGCCTGGCCTACCTTATCACCCGCAATTGGGCTACCGCCGAAGATGCTGTTCAAGAAGCCTTTTTGCAAACATTTCGCTCTCTAAATTCTTTTCAGGATGATCGACCCTTCAAGCCCTGGTTTACAAAGGTTGTCGTGAATAAAGCCAAGCGCACTAAAGACCGTCTGGATCGGGGTCATCTCCCCTATGACGTAGAGGAGGTCAATCCCCACAGACTCTTTTCCCCTGAAGAACATGCTTTAGATAAAGAGAGCGTAGACGAGTTGTTTCGAGCGATTAATGAACTTGATGACAATCATCGTATTCCTCTGTTACTAAAATATTTGTCTGGTCTGACCGAAGCTGAGATTGCCGAAACTCTAGACATTCCCCAATCCAGGGTAAAATCCAGGCTTTATGTGGCTAGGCAGCGCTTAAAAAAACGAATTTCTACTCTTGAAGGAGGTGGCCCGGATGAAGACATTTGATGAACAAATCAAGCAAACTTTAAAGGACAATAGTCAATGGCCTGGTTCGGCCGATGATCTTTGGAAGTCAATATCTAGCCAGCTAGAATCGGAAAAACCATCCAGAAGGCCTAAACCAATCTGGTTTGGTGCTGCCGCGGCCGCCACAATCTTTTTAGCGTTCTTGCTTCAAACCACGCTACCAACCGTTCCCCCGGCTGTGCCTGAAGTCTTTGAGGCTCCGCAGCTGAGGACGTTTACCATGTCTATGATGGTGGAAGAACCACTGGTTGTAAGGTCGGAAGAAGAGGTAGAGCTTACTCTTAACATCTATCCAGCTCTAGACTCTGACCTGGAAGAAAAGCTCCTACTAGCTACTTGGGAAGAAACGGAGTTCGGCGAAGTTCTCGTAGAAGAGCGTCAGTTAAGCCCTGATGATATTCTTGGTCATGACGCAATTCTTGTCAAAGCTCCCCAAGCGGCCGGTTCTTATCGCCTTGTCCTAGATGGTGTTTTTAGAGACCAAGGCGAGTTTATGGTTGTCTTTGCCGAAGAAAAATTTCATGTTGAAGGAGAGAATCTAAATGAAAAAATTGAGAATCATTAGTTTGAGTTTAATGCTGGTCTTCATGCTATCCATAGCAAGCGTAAGTGCTGCTATGCTTTCTGAAAATATTAGTCGCCTGCAGGTAACGGGAAATGCCTTAGTTACAGCTGCCCCCGATACAGCTCAGATTGTCTTGGGAGTAGAGACTTCTAGCTTCTCAGCAGATCAGGCAGCTGCCGAAAATGCCCAGCGTTTGGCTAAAGTCTTTGAAGCTCTTAAAGAGTTAGGAATCCAAGACTCAGAAATCAGCACCAGCGGCTACAACATTTACAGCCACAACAATACGTATGTGGCAGGTGTTTCTGAACAGAACATGGATCAGATCACCTATAACGTGCAGAATCGCATCACAATCACCACCAAGAACCTTGAAGATGTGGGTAAGATCGTGGATACTGCAGTTAAGGCAGGTGCCAACCAGGTTCAAGGAATCAGTTTTGACTTAGCCGATAAACAAGAGATGCAGCTTCAAGCCCTGAATGTTGCCATCAAGCAAGCCATGGCTAAGGCCGAAATAATGGCTAAAAGTGCAGATGTGGCCCTTGGTGGCATTGCCAGCATTCACGAAGAGTATGGAACCTATGTAGCCAGAAACGAAGACTTTCAGATGAAAGTCGCAAATTATGACCTAGGTGTGGCGACCAGCATCAACCCAGGCGACGTTGAAGTAACTGTACAGGTCACAATGGAATATTGGTTCTAAACAGCCCAACCCCAAGAGCCCCCGCCTTGGGGTTTTTTTCACATACAGAGGCAAATGTGGTATAATATGGTTCTGAAAATACAGTTGGGAGGATTGATAATGGACGGTTTGCATGTCAAAGGAATTCGCAAAGTGTACGGCTCCACCGCTGTGGTGGATAATATCTCGTTTCAGGCTCCCCAAGGCCGAATTCTTGGAGTTTTAGGACCGAATGGTGCCGGTAAAACCACCATCATTCGCATGATTATGGGAATTACGGCACCAGATCACGGAGAGGTCTTTTTTACCCACCAGGGTGTCAAGACCAAGGGTATTCCCTTATCCACCATTGGTTACTTACCCGAAGAACGGGGCCTTTACAAAGAGGCCAAAGTCATGAACATTCTGCTTTTCTTAGCTGGGCTTAAGGATGTACCGCAAGCTGAAGCTCGGAAAAGGGCCATGGACTGGCTAAAAAAGTTCGGTTTAGAAGACTGCGCTAACAAGAAGATCGAACAGCTCTCCAAGGGCATGGCTCAAAAGGTCCAGTTCATTGCTTCTATTCTCCACGAACCTAAGTTCGTGGTCCTGGATGAACCTTTCTCTGGTCTTGACCCTGTGAGCCAAGACATCTTCAAGGCTGAGATCCGAGCTCTAGCCAACACAGGTACCACTGTCCTTTTATCAAGTCATCAAATGGGGCTTGTAGAAGCGCTCTGTGACGAGATCTTTTTGATCCATAAGGGTAAAGAGATAGTCACAGGTAACTTGGAGTCCATCAAGGAGCGTTTCGGAAATTTCAGCGTTAACCTGCTGTCTTCTGCTACCAAAGAATCGATCCTCGATACCAATCTAGTGGACAAGGCCCAACAACTTGGGGAGAATCGCTATCGATATACCCTCAAGGATGGTGTAGAACCACTTAAGTTCATTCACGCTTTGCCTGCGGACCTCGACGTGCGGGAACTCACCATTAGCCGCCCGTCTTTGCACGATATCTTCGTCAATATAGCCCAAGGAGGTGCCAATCATGAAGGGTCTGTTGAAAATCGCCCGCTGGGAATTAATGCGTAACTTGACCAATAAGCAGTTTCTTATCGGCCTTTTGGTCACGCCAGTAATCATGGGTCTTTTTGCTGGTATACCCATACTTCTCGAACGTTGGAACCAGCCGTCTGTTAGCACCTATTATGTCATAGACCAAGTGGATGCACTTTCTACTCTGCAGACCATCTTGCCCCAAAATATTGTTCTTGAGGAGCATAAAGACAGTGCTTCAGTGGCTGACGTAGTAAAAGAAACAAATTCCAGTGGCTACTTAATCTTAAGTGAGGACTTTGTTCAAACAGGGCAAATCGATCTCATGTTCAACGATCGCAGTTCGGAAACCTTGGGTACCCTAAAAAGAGCCCTAACAGGTGTCCTGCAGCAACTCCGCCTAGTCCATTCCGATGTGAGCTTAGAACAACTAGCCTACGTTACTGCACCTGCTCAAGTTCGAGAAGTAGCCATGGAAGAAGAGTTAGAGCCCCAAGTCATGCACATGATTGTGGCTAGTGTGTTTACCATCTTGGTGTTTTTCCTCATCTTCACATCAGGTACAATGTTGATGCAGAGCGCACTCCAAGAAAAAAGAGACCGCATGGCCGAGGTTGTCTTATCTTCTGTTCGTCCAAGTCAACTTATGCAAGGTAAGATCGTAGGGCACTTTCTCCTGGGCTTGCTGCAATTATGCTTTTGGCTAGCTCTAGGACTCCCCATCGCTCGCTATTTCTGGGACTTCTCCATCATGGAGGCCTTGGCCGCGGTGAATGTACCGATCATTCTCTTTTTTGGTTTAGGAGGATATCTCCTGTTTAGTGCGCTGTTCGTAGGCCTTGGAGCGACCATGGAGGATATGCAAAGTGCGAGTAATTCTCAGGGTTTGGTAATCATGCTACCGATGCTAGCCTTTCTCTTTATCGGGCCTGTACTTAGCAATCCCGATGGAGCCATCGCTGTCTTCGCCAGCATATTTCCTTTCACCAGTCCCACCATTATGATGCTGAGAAGTGGTTTGACAGTGGTACCCCTCTGGCAAAACCTAAGCTCCGTTGCACTACTTTTAGTCACGGCCTATACAATCATGGCACTCTCATCGAGGATCTTCCGGGTTGGCATGCTCATGTACGGCAAAAACGCCACTCCCAAAGAAATCCTGAAGTGGCTACGATATAAAGAAAACTAGGCGATAAAAAGAGAACCTGCCAATGGCAGGTTCCTTTGTTATTCTATCTTGGATCCTCTTGAACTTTAATGGAGATTGTGAAGTTCTCTTTGCCTACATTAGGAATGCTTACTGTCATACCGAGAGTTGTTGCTTCTTCACCTTCGCCTTCTACTAGGGGCTTTACTTCGAAGTCTTCGCCTATTTCAAACTCAACTTTACCAGCGGTTACAGCTACCACCAATTTATCAAGTTCGACTTCTGTTTCTTTTTCATAGGTGAAGTTTACTTCAAGTAAACTCTCTTTCTTAACTCTCTTTGGTCCATCATGCTTGGCGAAAGCGCCGTCTTCGAGCTCATAGTTTACTGTAACTCCAAATGGCCATACAACGCAACCAGACAACATAACAGCAGCCAATACTACAGCGGTAAGTAATAAAAGATTCCTTTTCATTATAAAGCACCTCCGAAATTTTGTCTAAGTCCTTCCAACCGAGAATTCTCGATGACAAAAAGCTAGGTAGTAATCCTTACCCCTAGTCTTTGGTAGTCACACCCCCCTCTCAACTGGTAGCCTATACAAACAACACGGCATAACCAATGTGCTAACAAATTCTATATCTTAGCAAAAACTCCTGCCAAGCAGTGTAAACTTTCCAATGATTTACCAAGGAAAGAGACCTCCATTTGGGACGGAGGTCTCTAGCATGGTAAAAGCCCTGCTATGCAGACACGTTTTCTTCCATACTCACCTTGGTCAATGACTTACCTCTCCAAGCGTGGAGTGCGAGACTAATCGCGATAATTCCATAGGCCACAAAAACCCTGAAATATTCACCAACTTGGGCACTGCCAAAGATAGCTTGACCTGCTGATGGCGACACCACAAAAAGTAAGTGGAACAGGAACGTACCGGTTAAGGCCTGACCGATGGTGGCCTTCGTTACCGTAGCTCCACCAATTAGCAGGGCTGCAATGGCAAAGGTGCCCACCTGTTCATGACTATTATAGGTGTTGAGGGTCCCGATGTTTTGAAGGAAGATGATCTGACCCCAAGCAGCAAGTACGGTAGAAAAGACAATGGCCAAAACTCTGTTGCGATCCGTCTGAATGCCAGCTACGCCAGCGATATGTCGATCCTGACCTACAGCTCTAAAGTCTTGACCGAGCTTGGTTCTAAAGAAGGCCCAAATGGCCACGGCCAGAAAAGCAACGATCAAGAAGGTGACAATGGGGATCTTCGTAAAACCATAGCTCACCGTCCAGATGTTATCCAAGGCGCCCCTGAGCCTGGTGAGGTCAATAGTGTTTCTCAATCCTGGGCTTGTGGATATTCTCAAACGTGCGTTGTCAAAGGGAATCACCGTACCCACAAGAAACAAGAAAATGAACTGGTAGACACCATTGGCAAAGAAGCCCATGACCATACCCGTGATCATCTCTCGCCCTTTCGCCTTGTTCAAAACCATACCTGCCAAAGCCCCAAAGAGAATGGCAAAAGGTGTGGCAAGTAGTGCCGTTAACGCCAAACCTCCTACACCAGCCCACTCCCAGTGGGTAGATAAAATTAAAGCGATTTGACCAGCCAAGGCCCCAAGGACAATTCCAAAGTTTAGCCCCATTCCAGCTACTACCGGAATAATCAGGGAAAGCACTAAGAAGGAGTTTCGAGCCATCCTTTTCACAATTTCCATCAACAGAAATTGGCTTGGCATTTTCGCATAATAAACACCGAGCAAACAGACGATGGCAAAGAGAATTGGCACAGCATTTTTCGAAACGAATTTTTTGACTTGATTCACGCCTGCTCACCACCTGTCACTCTAGTTAGGGCATACAAGATCATGCCATTACTTACGATTACACGAGCGATTTCGGAGATATTGCCTTCAATGAGTTGGTTGGTTACGGGCAGCGCCACTGTCAACAGTGTTTGAAACAACACAACACCAATAATGGCATGAATGACTTTGGCTTCCCGTGTAGAAGCACCACCAATCAATACCGCGGCCACTGCAGGAAAGGCAGTCATTAAAGGACCATTGTAGAGCTGGGCAAATCCAAAGCTCTGGGCATAGGTCACATAACCAATAGCTGCCAAGACGGTGGAAAGCATGATCCCCACGCTTCGATATTTATTCAAGATCAAGCCAGAAGCAATGGCAAAACGGGGATTACGACCTACCACTTCCATGGCTACGCCCGGTTTGCTCCGTAAGAACAACCAGAGTAAAAAGGCCAACAGGGCATAGAATAAAAGAAGCCCTGTGGGAACCTTCAAACCAAAAATACTGAAGGACAGGAAGTTGTTAAGCACTCCCGCGAAGGTATCAGACAAGGTCAACGTGACCCTGAGGCCTTGCCCGCCTACGGGCCAAATCAAGGCAGGATTCTTAAATGGCGCCAAGAGCCAGAAGATACACATTCCAGCTACAATAGAAAATCCCACATAGGTTCCTACCATCATCTCTTGTCCAGCTACACGATTGAGGAGTAGCGAATAAAGGTATCCTGCAATCATCGACAAAGGAATGGCCAAGAGGAGAGCGACGGCAAATCCCCCAAAACCGGTAAGAGAATTCTCCATAGCAACTAGAACTCCTACCATTCCGGCTACTACACCTACGGGTAAGCCGAAATTTAAGCCTGCTCCAGCCTGAATAGAAGGAACCATGGCTAAAACATAAATCCCGTTTTGGCCAATTCTCACCAGGGAGTCACTGAGCAAACCAGCAACACTGAGGTCTGTACCCGCTGCAACGACGATCAAGGCCAGCAAGAAAGTGGCAATAATCAGGCGAGGTAGTCCAAGACCATGATAAATTTTAGTGAGCTGCTCTTTCACCTTTCCTCACCTCCTCCATGGATTTTCCAGCCATCATTAAACCGTACTCTACGTCAGGAGCATCAGGTTCTAGAATCCCAGACAACTTGCCCTCATAGATGATGGCGATACGGTCAGAGATACTACGTAACTCCGCCAATTCACTTGAGGTGATGACAACTGTTACTCCCAACCGATTTAACTCCACGATGAGCTCAAGGACCCTACTCTTTGCCCCCACATCGATACCCCTAGTTGGCTCCGATACGAAGAGTAAATTGGGATTTTGCGTGAAAGCCCTAGCAATACAGACCTTTTGTTGGTTTCCACCGCTCAATCGTCGTACGATCTGATCAGGCCCTGTACAGCGAATATCGAATCGTTCAATGGACTCTAGAGCGTGGGACGTAATTAGTTTTTGGTCCTTAAGTTTGAGGGGTCCTGGTTTCAAAAATTTATCCTGCGTCTGCATACTAGTGAGGACAATGTTATTGGCAATGCTATCTTCTAAAACGAGTCCAACGCCGCGTCGGTCTTCAGAAACGAAGGCTAGTCCTAGATCCAATGCTTCTCTAGGGCTATTTAAAGGCACGTCCACAGCCGCGTAGCGCACTTTTCCATGACTCAGATAGAGACCCATTATTCCGTTGGCCAGGGCAATCTTGCCGTGGCCTGCCAGGCCTCCGATACCTAGAATTTCTCCCTTATAAACATCAAGATCAATTCCTCTGAGGCGCTCACCGGGCATCTCAACTCTGAGATCGCGTATTTCAAGCACCTTTTCTTGCCTTGTCTCAGCCTTGTGACCTCCAATTCGTCCCGATGTTTCCACCTTGCGTCCTACCATCAGCTCAGCGATCTGGGCAATGGTGAAGGTGTCTGTGGGTCC
>WPCH01111319.1_pt1 | contig 15942 bp, 17 predicted proteins | sample 5399881 | NCBI WGS metagenome assembly WPCH01 (sample SAMN12869468, study PRJNA574797) | sludge metagenome | isolation source: wastewater treatment of pH5 | place: China:Beijing | collected 2019-05-20
AACACAACTTCCTTCCTAAATGATTATAACAAATTTATCTCTTATATTACATATACTTAATATAATTGTAATAATTTTAATAAAATCTTATATATTCAAATAAAAAAGTCATCAAAATGACTTTTTAATCTTTGTTTCAAATGTATGTTCTATTTTAAACTTTCTATCATATAAGTGTATATTGATTGGCTTATCTACTTCTATTTTCAAATAGTCATTTTCAATAGATATTTTTATATGGGTACTTTCATATGTAAATGCTGTTTTCATATGTGTGATTTGTTCTTGATAAACCGGATTTAATGTTAATACCTCAGAAAATCTAAATCCTAAGATGCCATATAAAAGCATTAAATAACTCCCACCTAAGTTGGCAACATGTAACCCATGTTGTGTTCGATTATGATTATCTCTAAAATCAAGTTCAGCAACTTTTTTAAAATACTCATATGCTAAGTCCGTATATCCTATTTGATATGCGGCTATACCATGAATACATTTTGATAAACTAGAATCATGTGTCGTTCTTTTCATATAGTAATCAAAACTATTTTTAAATGTTTGATGATCAACATCATTAAACATCACTAAAGCTAGTATCGCATCTGCTTGTTTAATAATTTGATGTTGATATAAGAATAATGGATGATAAAACAAAAGCATCGGGAACTTATTTTGATCTAAAGATGTTAAATCTATGTCTTTTCTGTCTAAAAAAGAAGCGTCTTGCTTTACGATATGTAATGTTTCATCTTTTAATAAAACTATTTGTTCTTCTGCTTTTTTTAATTTATCAAAATCATTAGAAGTAAACTTCAGTCTATTAAGTATGTCTTTAACTTTTTGATCATGATTGTTAATAAACTCAATTGCAAACTTAAAATGTTCTTTTGCTGCTTTATTTGTAAAGTAATTATCATTAACTAACACTGTATACTCGTCTGGTCCAGTAACATTATAGATATGAAATTGATCATCTTTGAAATGACCATATTCTAATAAAAACAATGCAGTCTCAATGATAATTTCTAGTCCATAGGTCATCATAAACTCTATATCTTTAGTCGCATAGTAATAATTTATATACGCTAATGCGATATCACTGTTAATGTGCACTTGAGCACTACCTGCAGGAAAATATGGCGATGACTCATTGCCATTAATCGTTCTCCATGGAAATTTAGCACCACGATGATATCCCAATTTTTTAGCTTCTAATTTTGCTTCATTTAACTTGTAATAACGATACAATAACAACTCTTTTGCTTTACATGGATCTGTTAATATAAAAAACGGTAACATATACGTTTCTGTATCCCAAAAAAAATGACCTTCATATCCTTCTCCAGATATACCTTTGGCTGCTATATGCATATGATGATTTGTTGAAGCACTTTGATTCAATTGGTACAAATTATATCTTAATGCTTGTTCCATTTCACGATCAGATAAAGAAATAAACGTTTTATCCCAAAATGATTTTCTAGCTTTTTCTTCATCTTGTTTATAGTCATCAAAAGGCTTTATATAATCATCAATTTCTTTTATTGCTTCGTTAAAATCATTGCCTGTTAAAGACGATGCATATAACTGATACTTAGTTAATTCTAACGGTTTATTCTTAGTTAAGTTTGTTTCATGAAATGCTATAATTTGTTCGTTTTCTATTTGATAATCGAAGTCAATATCATGAGAAATCGCTGCGTTAATATATAGTGAAGTATTTGTTGTTTTTGCATATAAAATGCCATTGTTTTTATTGTTTTCTAAATCAATGAGTTCTAAATGTTTTCTGGTGTTAGGTAGTCTAGGATCTGTATTTTCAATATATCTAATCGCTGGCAATCTTAAATAAGAAAATAATTTGATGTTTCCTTCATAATCTTTTGAGCTAATACTTAGTTTAGTAACAATCATATGTTTATCAGTAGTTACGATTTTTTCTTCAATCAATTCAAATGTATGACCACTCTGAGATTGATAAGTGACATTTCTTGTAGATACGCCTTTTAGCATATTTAAAGAGCGAGAAATGGCAGTTAATTTCATATTTGATAAATCCATCACACCATCTTCTGTCTCTATTTTTATATATGATGTATCAGGTAGATTAACGATAGTTTGTCCTTCTTGAGGAAAACCTTCATAATTCTCTTCATATCTAAATGGATATTGATTATAAAAACCATTCATTAAAGTAATAGGATCATCATCAGTTCCATATCCTTCAATAAAATGACCTCGTGTGCCTAATGTTCCATTTGCTAAAGAAAAAATGGTTTCATCCGAGAGCAATTCCTCTATGTTTAATCTATCTTGTCTTGTTACAATAAAATCTTTTTCTTTGTATGTCATTTAATAGTCACCTGCTTAAAAAAAATTGAGACATATTTATGTGCTCATCTATTTTATTATACATGTCAAAAGCACATATCTCAAATGATTAACTAAAAGTAAAAAAGGGCATCAGCCCTTTAGCTCATCATAAGCTTCTTTAAATATGTTAATGATTTCGTCATGATCCTCTAATTTTGAATACTTACCAAATGTAATTCTAATGACACAAGGTTGATACTCATCTTCTAATCCAATCGCTTCAATAACGTGAGAAGGTGTAATAGAGTTAGAATTACATGCACTACCAGTTGCTATATAAACACCACGCTTTGATAATTGAAAATGTAGTTGATATCCTAAAATCTCTTTAAATGCATATGATAAGTGATTAGCAGAACGATTTGATCCACATGGTGTACCATTTAGCTTGATGTCTTTAAAAGCATCAGTCATTTTTTTATGAAAATCTATTTGTAATTTTTGGTAATGTGCTCTATTTTGTTCTAGTTCCGCTTTAGCAAGTCTTGCTGCTTCACCCATACCAACAATACCATATAAGTTTTCTGTGCCTGCTCTATGACCACTTTCATGTGATCCGCCATGGATCAGTGGCTCAATGTCTAATCCTTGTTTTACAAAAAGTGCGCCAGCACCTTTTGGACCATAAAATTTATGGCTTGATAAAGTCATAAAATCGACATCTAGTTTTTTAACATCTATGTCAATTTGACCAAATGCTTGAACCGCATCTAAATGCAATTTTGTTTGATGATTTTTACAAATTTTTTGAATAGAGACGACATCTTGAATCGTTCCGATTTCATTATTCGCATAGATGATAGAGACCATTAGTGTATGTTCGTTAATTAAATCATCTAACTGTTTTAAGTCAATCAACCCAAATGGATCGACATCTAAATAATGGACAATATACCCTTTTTGTTCTAAATAATGAAGTGTATTGATTGTTGCTTTATGTTCTATTTTAGAAGTTATAATCTCTTTTAAGTGAGGATTTTTATCAGCGTATCCTTTAATCGCAAAATTAATAGATTCTGTGCCTCCAGATGTGAAAAATATCTCACTTGAATTTGCGTTGATAGCCTCTGCGATTTTTTTTCTAGAATCGTTAATTGCTTTTTTGTTTTCTATCGCATGCACATGAAGTGATGATGGATTATGAAAGTGAGTTGTTAAATAAGGTTCAACAAAACTTAATACTCTTTGGTCAATAGGTGTAGTTGCAGCATAATCTAAATAAAATTCTTTCATATTATTTTCCCCTTAAAGTGATTTCACATTGATCAATACCATCAATATCAATAAATCTAGCTTCAGGCATGATACTACTCATTTGTACTGCTTCATTGATACGACTTTTTAATTTAGATATAAGCTCATCGACAAGTGATTCGATAACATATGTCTGATGAATGATACACGGATCTTCATCATTAAACATTTCTATCGATTTTGCTATTAAAACATCATTTTTGATCGGTAAATTTATAGGTTTCCCATCAAAAATAACTTTTTTTTCTTTTTGGATTAATATTTTATATTTCATCTTTTCCTCGCATATTTATATGTGTTTGTGTGTTATCTATACCTCTATTATAACGCCTATTTTCTAATAGTCAATTAAAGAAAAAAAACTTAGCCTTAGCTAAGTCTTTATAAACAATCAGTAGTTATAAATTCTATGTTTAACTTTTTACAATTATTTTCAATATCTTGTTCATTGACTGTAAAAACACCAACTTTAAATCCTTTTTTCTTTAAAATAGAGATTGTTTCTTTTGAAAGTGATTCTTTGTTTATATTAAAGTTAATTTCATTGACTCTACAATCATACATAAATTGTTCAGTAATTTCTGTTGTTAAAAAATAGAGATCTATGTGAGAAATGGTTCTTAAATATTTTAAGTAATTAATATTAAACGAAATAATCGTTGGTGAGATTTCCATGTAATCATCTAAAAGTGTTATAAGTTGATGTAGTAAAGTTATGTCATGTATTTCCTTAATTTCAATGATAGGGCGTTTCTTATATGTTTTACAAATGTTTAGAAATTCTACTAAATGAGGCACCTTATATGTTTTTTTCTTTTGATCAACAAGATTAATACTTTCAAGTTCTTGATAGGTTACATCCATAATATGTCTTTCATCTTGAGCTAATCTTAAAAAATTATGGTCATGGTGTATGACGAACTCATGATCTAAAGTCGTGTAAACATCACATTCAATACCATCAAAATGAGAATCCTTGGCAGCATCTACAAAAGCTTCTACTGTATTTTCTAAAAATTTAATTGTCTTGCCTCTGTGTGCGATATATTCCATAATTGCTCCTTATCAAATGAAGAAAAAATTACTTCAAAAACATTTTAACATATTTTCAAGTATATTTATGAATATTTTGTGCTAAAGTATTCATAAATAAAAAGAATGGAAGGAACATTATATGGAAATTACATTTAAATTAGTTGCAATCATTTGCTTAATTATGTTTTTTATAAGTGAGTTTATGTTTTTTAAGTACTATATATTGCGAAAGTGTAATTCTATTCGTTTATGGACAATACTTTCAATTCTATTAACTACAGTAGGTACCTACATCATCGCAACTTTCTATATAAATGTCGTTGATACATTTGATTTGAATGTAATTAATTGGTTTTCCCCTTTACAGTCATTCATTCTTGGTGTTTACATGACATTTGTTTTAGCAACTATGACTGTTTATCTGTTATATTATATAAAAAAAGAATAGTATCATCTAGCAATGTTGATGAAATTCATAAGTTTTTAGGCAGAAACTTTATAGCAAAAATAGCTTCTATTTTAATGATTATGGCCTTTTTAAAGTTAATTTTCGTTTAAACAAAAAACTCACATGATTTAGTTATTAAGCAACTAATTCATATGTGAGTCTTTTTTATGTATTCATAAAAGGTTGATAATAAAAGGGTAATTCATATATCTTACTATATTTTAAACCAATTTCTATAATTCTTTCTTGAGAAAAATTAGGGCTGGCAAGTAGGCTGGTTGTTACTGCATCATAACCTAAATCTTTTCCTAACTCAAATGTCTTTTTAATTCTTATTTCATCTAAGCAATCCTCATCATGAATATACTTGGTTTCATCAATTTTAGGATAGACAAAAACATTTAGATGATGATCTTGTGAAAATTGTTTGATTTCCGTTTCATGTTTTATATCTGTTTCATCATCATGCAATGATTTTTTGTAATAAAGTCCATCTATTCTAATGCCTTGTCCATGTAAGATTTCTAATGGTTGTGCTGTACAACTGGCACAGCACATGTGCATGAGTATTCTCATTTTTTGCCTCTAACATATGGTTTTGGATATTCGATTTCATAACCCAAATCACTCGCATGATTTATGATGTGATATGGATCTCTTAATAATAGTCTTCCAAAATAGACTAAATCACAAAGACCATCAGATACTGCATAATCTGCTAGTTGTAAATTATCTATTAAACCACCACCTATGGTTACGATATCTGTTTTAGCTTTAATCGTACGTGCGAAATCAAGTTGATAACCTGGGAAAATCGTGATTTCTTGCTCAACAACATTACCACCACTAGAAACATCAATGATATCAATACCTAAATGTTTGATTTCATTAAATAATTGAGCAAACCATTCTGGCGTTACTGTTTTAGCAGCATATTCATATGCACTAATTCTGACTGCTAATGCTTTTTCCATTGGCCATACTTCTCTCACTGCTTTCACAACATCTATGAACAGCTTTTTTCGATCACCATATGCATCTGTTCTTAAATTAGTATTTGGTGATAAGAATTGAAATAATAGATATCCGTGTGCTGCGTGTAACTCTAGTAAGTCATAACCAGCTTCATGTGCACGTTTTGCAGCTTGTTTAAACTCTTCAATAACTTTTTGAATTTCTTCAACAGTCATTTCTTTTGGTGTAATATAACGATCACTAAATGCTACAGCTGTAGGAGCTACCGGATTCTTAACCTTAGCTTTTCTACCCGCATGATTGATTTGAATGGCTGCTAAAGCACCATTTTGATGGATAGCATCAACGATTCGTTTCAAACCTTGAACATGTTCATCACTCCAGATACCTAAATCTTCTAATGAAATTCTTCCATCAGGTGAGATTGCGGTTGCTTCTTGAATTACTAGTCCTACACCACCAATTGCTCTAGTTGCATAATGCGTCACATGAAAATCTTTCACCATCCCCATCCCATCACTTTGATACATACACATTGGAGCCATGACAGTTCTATTTTTCATGCTTAAATTTTTAATTTTGATTTCTCTAAAGATCATTTGGGTTCCTCCATTAAGTCATCTTACATTATATTTTAACATGAATTTTCATTCAGTAGCACTTACTTTTTTAGCCTTTATTTTTTTTGCTTATAAATAATAAAATCATGCAGCCATACTTTATCTAGTTTAACCGCAAAATATCCTATAATACTCATGGATCCTGCGCCAATGGCATCTACGATTAAATCTTTCATCGTATCATCTAAAGCTGCAAGTCCAACATATGGATTTCCAAATTCATCCATGTATTTCATCATATTTAGATTTAAAGAAACATCCCAAGCATATTCATAGATTTCCCATAATGTACCAATGGTCATAGCAAATGAAAAACTGAAAATTGCTACAAATAACGGATTCATATGAATGATATCATGATCATTAAGCGTTTGAATGATCGTAAAACCTAATGCTGCTAAAAATGCACCAGAAACAATATGTAACATTTTATCCCAATGAGGTACAATAAAATGAAATCTTCTAAACTCTCCTAAAAAAACAGCTGCAAATAAAAATAGAATGACAAAAATATGCATCTTTGATGGTATATCAAACTTCCATCTTTTCTCTAAAATTGTTGGTAACCATAATACAAAAATAGCCGCTAATGCTTCAGTTGTCATTAAAATATAATCATTTTTTATTAAAGTGATTTCATCAGTATATTCCAAAGGTGCAACAAAAATATTTCCAAATGCCCATAAAAACGATAAAACCATTAATGACATAACTGTAAAGAAAACAATCTTTTCAGTTTTTGTCGTTTGACTTGTCCTTGTTTTTTTCATTCAGTTCCCTCCACTTATCTTTTATACTTATTTGATTTGTTGAATCAAAAAAGATATACCTTTGAATGAGTAATGCTGTAATAATAATTAATGGAATCACAGGTGTTCCAGGCCCAAACCAAAATAAGAGAACAGCAGTTCCAACTGCAATTAAAAAAGTGTTGGCACTATATGTTCCTATGATAAAAAAAAGCACAGCCCACCCATGATAAATCATATATGCTATAAAAAGAGAAATCATACCTCTAAATGTCTTCATTGTTTTTATAACTTCCCATATCATGATGAAGAAAGTTTTCCAAAATAAGATAAATTTTTTCATAATTTTAATAAAAAAATAAACACTAAAGTGCTTATTTTTGATGTACCTCTGGCTTTAAAATATGTTGATCAATTGCTTCCGGATAAGGAAAAGCCTCTTCACGCATTCTTCTAAATAATACGTAAATAAGTCCGCGCTCAACATCTATACGTGTAATAACGCCGAATCCTTTTTCTGCTTCAACTTTAACTTTTTCACCAATTAAGTATGTTTCATTGCTCCAAGCCATTAATTTTCACCTCTACCTAAACTATTATATCATAATTAAAAGTGTTTTTACTAATTTTTAGGTCGATATGCGCGAAGTGCTGATCCTATTATAAATATTTTTTCTTCGTTTTTTTCGTTTCTCATAAAAGATAAGATTTTATAAACATCTTTTGGTGGATTTAGTGACATGAGTGCAATCAAATCTCCTTGATGAAGAGGATGCTCATAATCATGAATATTATCTAGTAATTTTAATGCATGACCTTCGTTTTTTCTCATAAATTTATAAAATCTAGATAACACTTTTGGTAGTTCAGTATATAGGTCAGCACCTTTTCTGTGCTCTAAATCGAGTGCCATATCATACATCTTTGATACTTGGTTTTTTGACATATATAAAATAAGTTGTTTTAAATCACTATCTTTTTCATGCCAATGAATGAGTGTTTTTAATAAACTTGCTCTCCACAAAAATCTTTGATTCTTAGTATCCTCTATTTTATAATGTTTTTTAAAGTCATCTTCTATTTCTGTTAACAAATCCAAATTCAAAGTTTCGTATAAAGTAAATAGCTTTTCAGGGATAGATGTTTTTGTTTCACTATGAAGTAAATATTGATAGATGTTTTTTAAGATGTTTTCTTTTTCAATATCATAATTATCAAGTAAAGGTTTAAAAACAACTTCTTTTTCTTTAACTTCCATTTTATTTTTTTGATATACATATGTTTGATATACAATTTTATCTTTGCTCATTTGATTTGGCAATAATATTGAAAACCCAGTACCACCTTCATGATATGTTCTATGTGTTGGATGACCAACGATATCATTTCTAATATATTTCAGCTCATGCAAGATAGGATTTTGATTGATATTAATGTGATACTTATATTGTGTAAGTCCAATTGCTAAATCGTATAACGCATCAATACCAACAAATAAACCTTGTAAAAGCCCAAACACATCAAGTAAAATAGCACCTTTTTCACTTTGATGTTGATCCAAATATTTCTTGATCATTAAATCAACATTTTCTATCATATCAAAAGCACTTAACGCTCGATAAGTGTGACTATCATTTTCTCTAATATCTAGTTTTTCAATATATGATTTTAGATTTTTTAAGCTCATAGAGAATCCTTTATTTTTCTTAATAAAACTGGTGCTGGCAATTCTTTATATAATACACCTTCAATATATTTGATACCAATTCTATCTAGCATTTCTTTTTGATCTTTTGTTTTTACATTTCTTATGACAATCGCCATGTGATATGATTCTAGCAAACTATTCATTTGACCGATATAGCTTTGCCATTTAATACTATCTTTTTTCATGTCGATATGAAGTGCATGAAAAGGGTAATTTAAAGCCATATTAACCGATGTAGTATCTAGACTGATTCCGTGATCAATAAGTTCTTGAATTTGTGTAGCATAGTGATTCAGACGAAGATCCATATCACATTTTAAACGGACAAATTCGTATGGAATCCCATGTTTTTTTAACGTACCCAATAGAAATGAGTTGAATTTGGGATCTAAAAACGTTTGTTTAGATATCGGAATTGTTATTTTAATAAGTCTTTCTGTTTGTTTTTCTAGTTCAACTAAAAATCTACAAACCTGCTCTATATGAAAATGTTCTAAATCGACTAGACGGTTTCTTTTTTCTGCAACTTTTAACAAATATTTACCATCGATTGCTAAGTTGGTTAATATGACTTCACTTTCATATTGCCAGACTACATTTTTCTTAATGTCAATCATTTGATTGAATACTAATCCAACATTTTTAGTTTCTATCGCAACATTCAAATGATCCATGACTTGCTGTTCAAATAATTCATCTTCATAATCACGATATACAAAATATGAAAACTTCTCATCACCATCTCTTTTGGCTTTTTCTAAAGCTATATCTAAGAACTTATAAAGCTTATCTTTATCTTTTTCTACAGTAACAACAGGATAACGAATCACACCCATAAATGCGTTAAAACGCTCATATGGAAGCACTTTTGACTCATATGGTTCTAAATGTTTATAATAGTCTTTAATGACTTTAGAGGTTGTTCTTATATCATTAAATTCTACGACGACAAAGAGTTGATTAAAATCAAATCGATAGGTATGTCCTTCTTGGAAAAATTTCTTTGTGACTTGACCAAACTCTTTAAAATACTTAAGCATTTGATCGCTACCATATATATGTTTAAGACTTTGATCTAGCTCAATTAGAAATAAACTGACTTTTTCTTCTAAATATTCATCAATTACTTTATTTAAAGCATATAAATTTTCTAGATTAGTTTCTTGGTCAACTGTTGCTTGATCAACTAATGCCTTTTGTTCTTCAACATCATGCGTTTGATCAAAAAATAAACTCATAATTAAAACCTCATCTTTCACTTTGATACTATAAAGTTTTTCTAAGATGTGTTTTTCTTGGTATGTATATGCTAAATGCTTCTCTTCATTTGGATGAATAAACAAATATGATATAACATCTTTATAAGTCCTTACAAATTCATATGACATATCTCTAAGAAATAGTTCTAAATGATGATGTTTATCAATATGAAATAATTTCATAGCAGGTTCGTTATAAGTTGATCTTGACTCACTTAACTCTCTGTAACAAATAATAGGTGAGTTTAGAACATTTTTGTAGAATTTGTTTTCAGTTTTAATGTGGTTTATTCTTTTTTCATCAACAAGTCTTGTATATAGAATTGCTGAGACAAGTTTAAATAAATCATAGTAAGTTGCTGGATCTTTAATTTCTTCATCTAAGTGAATCATAAAAACACCTAAATCAAATATAGGAAATGCATATATGAATGTTATTTCATCGTCATACTCTTTTTGAGTGACGATATTTTTTGTCCATTTAATCGTTTTTGTATGTTCATATACTTCATCACCTGTATGAAGAATATGTTCTGCTAATGTATCTAAAACTTCACCATTTGTAATCGTTTTATCATATAATCTTTCTTTTTTATACAGGAAAAAATTAGGTGTCTCATCATCTAAGTAAACAACGTATTCTTTCGGTTTAACGTATTGATCTAAATGCATAAAGAATAATCTGAAGAACTCTCTTATCAAAATTTTTTCATCAATCATATGAGAGTATTGTAGCAGATCATGACTCATTTCTATATATTTTAAGACTTGAGTAGATTGAATTTTCTTTTGTTCTCTCTTCTCTAAGATAACAACATCTTGCTTGGAATCATCTTTTTTAATCGTTTCTTGTTTAATCTTTTTGTCAATGGTTTTGGTAACTTTTTTTAGTTTTGTTTGATATAAATCTAAAGATAGCTTATTATCCAATTCTTTATATAGTTTAATGATTAGTTCATATGCGTATATTTTAAAGTCGTCACTTTGATTATCAAAAACCTCTTCATATTCAGCTTCCAAAATTGATGCTTTATGATAGTCTTCTAACTTAATATATGTCTCTAATAATTTTAAAGTCACATCCGCATCACTTGGTTGTTTTCGGTGATAATCATATGCTTTATTTTTAGCTTCTTCTAACCTGTTTAACTCAATTAATAGGGTTAGTTCTAAAACAAAGTATTTACTCATTAAATCATAGTTATACAACTTGTATAAATAGTTTAATGCCATCTCATATTGTGCATCATCTTTATAAATAGTAAAAAGTTCTTCTAGACAATAAATTTTAATATCATCTGGAATCATATCTTGCATGACTTTCTGTAAATCTTCTAAGTAAGGTTCATGTAATGCTTTTTTTAGTTCGATATCATCTAATATACCAATATATTGCTTAATGACTGGTAAAGATTCTTTACGTTTTTCAATATATTTCTTTGCTTCATCTAAGTGATTTAAATGAATACAGGCATCAATCATATGTTTTAATAATTTCTCTTGATATAATGTTTCACTTTGTGATTTAATCTCACTTAAAACAGCCTTCCCTTCATCATAGACAAGGTCAAAAAGAGATAGCTCAATCGCAATCTCAAAATAATAGTTATATGCAGCTTGATAATCAAGGTGAGATAAAGATTGATTTAGATAATCCTTAATTATCGATAAACTATGTGGTTGTTTAGGGAGTTTTAAAACATCATTTAACCGCATTCAATCATCCTTTAATAATTTCTTTATATAGTGTTTCTGCTAATGCTAAATATTTTTTAGCAAGCGCTTCAAAATCGAAATGAAGAACCTCTGAGAGTCCAACCATTTGTTTTCTTAACGCAACTTGGTGCCACTGCAGGGCTTGAAACATTCTATAAAACCTCACCATATCTTGTTCTTTTTTGGTTGCTTTTTTCTCTAAATAAACCTCGAGTAATTCTAAAGCGTCTTCAAATTTCACATTTCCAAAACTTGCGATATCATAATAAAACTCATTGAGTCCAGCGTATTCCCAATCTAGTAAATAGATTTGATCTTTTCCGATAACAATATTTGATCGTTGTGCATCATTGTGACAAAAAACTTTGGGCATTCCTAATCTTTCATTTAAATATATATCCATCCATTTACGCTTCAAATCTAGATATAAATCAGATCTTTGATCAGTATATGTCTCATATAAATCTAATCTCTCAATAAGACCATAATCAGAAGCTGGTTCTATTTGAGAATGATGTAATTTTTTAAGTGTTTGTGCTACTTCTTCTAAGTAAGGATGATAATCAACTGTTGATAAAACAGTTCCTTCAACATATAATGCAGCTTTTTCACCTGATGATTCATCAAAATAAACCGTCTCATTATTAATGCCTAACGGTTCTATTCTTTTAAGATTTTCGTGTTCAAACTTGCGATTAACAAATAAATTACCATCTTTTCCAATCACTCTATAGGTATATAGTGTGTCTTTGATTTCTATAACATAAGTCAAATGACTCATTCCACCTAATAATCTGTGTTTTACAATGACTTCCTCTTTTTCTACTTGAAAAGCTTTTGCAGCTTGTTCTTGAATTAATTTTGCATGTTCATCTTTCATAGTTCATAAAATGTGACTTGACCCTCATCATAAATTGCATAACTCTTATGATAGTCACCTAACGCTCCTGGATTCAATATAGTTATTTGTGAGTCTTGATTTACATATTTTTGATGGGTATGGCCAAATATAACCAAATCCACTTCTTTAAGTTGTGCCTTTAACAACAGTCTATCTAATCCAAATTTGACATGTTCTTTATGTCCATGTGTTAAATAGATCTTTAAACCGTTTATCTCTAATGTTCTTTCATACGGTTCTTTTGAAAAAAAGTCATTATTCCCCTTGACTGTAATCACATGAAATTTTTCATAAATGTAGGGATCTAAACAAATATCTCCGGCATTTAAATGATAATCTATATTTTTATGTTTCTTAACGACTTGTTCTAAGCGATCTTTCGCCCCGTGAACATCACTAGTTATCAATAATCTCACTAATATCCTCCTTCAGTTTTTGAAGTGCTATTGCTCTGTGTGAAATTTTATTTTTGATACTTGCTCCTATATCTGCATAAGATTTCTGATATCCTTCAGGATAAAAGAGTGGATCATATCCAAAAGCTTTATCGTTTTTTTGATAAGTATTTCCGATACGACCATAGGCAATGCCTTCGTATGCTTTATAGGTACAATCCGGATAATAAACAACGACCACAGAAACAAAATGTGCATTTCTATGTTTTACACCTTTTAGTTCTTCTATTAATTTTAAGTTATTGTCTAACCCACTTGCATATCTTTTTGAATGTACACCTGGTCTACCATCTAAATAATCAACACACAAACCAGAGTCATCTGATATGGCAGGCATACGATATTTCTTCGCATAATATTTAGCCTTTAAAATAGCATTTTTTAAAAATGTATGTTCTGTTTCTTCAACATCATCATGATCATCTAAATCTTTTAGAGAAATAAGTGATATTTTGGTATCCTTAAAGATATCTTTAAATTCCTTTATTTTATGCTCATTATGGCTTGCAATTAACATTTCCATGATGTTCACCTCATGTTTTGCTTACTTATATCTTATCACATTTTTTATCACAAATGTATGATATATGGCCTTTTTAAGTTATAATGGTTTTGGGTGAAAAAAATGGACAATCAAAAAGAAATAATAGAATTTGAAGATTTATTTAAAGAAGAAATTAAAAAAAGGCAAGAACCACCAAAACCAGAAGATAAAAAGAATTATATAAAAGCTATTTTATCTTATGTTTTAATCATGTTTTTTATTAACGCGATAGTCATATCAGTAATACAACTTATACCTGGTTCAATAAAGATATATGAAAAAGACGAAGTTGTCTTAGAAGAATTACTATCAGATCCTTTCGGGATTGCATTAATGGAAACTTCTACTTATGAAACATATAAAAACGAGTACTCTGGATATATTAAATCTGTTTATGAATATGAAGACTTTAGTATTCTTTATCATCATTCCAATACTTATATTGAGAGCTTGTTGCTTGTAAAAGATGATGATGGTGCTGTCGTTGATTTTGATGAACAAACATTTTTATTAATCTATGAAACAAGTGATTTGAGGATTAATTACTGGGATCAAAATCAAGCACATAGAATTACTAGATATCAACATGATGAGCAAAATTTACCAGATTATTTTTTAACTGATGACATCTCTTTAATCGAAAATAGATTACAAGGCTTAACAACGTTTTACATGTCACTTTATCAATTTGTATTATATTTAATCTTATTTGGATTTATTTATACATTTATGAAAAATGACGTTTCATATGATTTTAAGAAATTTAAGCTAATCAAAAATCAATGGGCATCCATCATTATTATAGGCTATTTATATGTTCTATTAGGTAATTACTTATCAAATTTTATATCAAATATGTTAAGTAACGCTTTAAGTATACCGATTTCTGAATCAGTAAATCAAATGACTATTGTTAGAATGTTAAACTCAAACGGTGTCATATTCATAGTTTTATCAGCAGTCATTGTAGGACCTATTGTTGAAGAGTTGATTTTTAGAAAATCAATCTTTGGACTCATCAAAAACCAAAACATCGCGCTTATTGTTTCATCACTAATCTTTGGAGCTATTCATCTAACAGCTGAAGCATCAATCGCAGAAGCTTTGATTAATGGTATAAGTTACTTTACAATGGGTATCATCTTTGGGTATATTTATATTAAAAATGAAAAAAATATCATAGCACCAATAGCAGTTCATATTTTAGTAAACTTAGTAAGTGTCGTTGGTAGCATATTCTTATTATAATTGTAATTAACAAATGAAAATGCACCTCATCAAGGTGCATTTTTTTGATTAACATGTTCATCTTTTATGCGAGCATTACACCAATAATAACTGCAGCTATTCCTAAGACTAAACCAATAATCCCTGTCACATATCCAACTTGAGAATATGTATTGTCTTCTTTTTTATCTTTGTTGACTAAGCTTAATACAATACTTCCTAATACAATGCCAACTAGATGAACAAAGATAACTCCTAAATAATTTAAAACTGAGAAAATGATTGCTAGTATACCTAAAATAGTTTCTAATTGATAGTTCTTAGATGTTTTTTTTGCTTTCTGATTAGAACTAAATCCAAATGTATCTTTTTCAATTTCCTCCCCACAATGTGGACAAAATTTTGTCTCACTTTCAATTTCTTTACCACAAAATGCACAATATTTCATAAAGCCCTCCAGAATAGATATATTAATTATATTGTAACAGAACAAAAGTAATTTAAAAATTACTCCTTTAAAACGATACCTTACCCAAATAAGTAAGTTCGTTTAGGCGTGTTCCAACCTTTAAACCCTGTCCCTAAGGCATCGGGCTTACATTTTCTAATTATATTTAATGAGGCGTTTAAATCAGCATTGATTAAAATGCCTTTTTTACTCCGATAAAGTCCTCT
>WPCH01302494.1_pt1 | contig 15925 bp, 11 predicted proteins | sample 5399881 | NCBI WGS metagenome assembly WPCH01 (sample SAMN12869468, study PRJNA574797) | sludge metagenome | isolation source: wastewater treatment of pH5 | place: China:Beijing | collected 2019-05-20
CGGCCAGCGCGAATGGGCCGCCATGAGCGGCATGGCCCGCGGGCGCATCCTGCAGCGCGCCGTGGCACTGCTCCGGGAGCGCAACGACGAGCTCGCCGAACTCGAGACCCGCAACACCGGCAAGCCGATCAGCGAGACCGCCGCCGTGGACATCGTCACCGGCGCCGACGTCCTGGAGTACTACGCCGGCCTCGCCGCCGCCATCGAGGGCACCCAGATCCCGCTGCGCGAGGAGTCGTTCGTCTACACCCGCCGCGAGCCGCTGGGCGTGGTAGCCGCCATCGGCGCCTGGAACTACCCCATCCAGATCGCCTGCTGGAAGGCGGCCCCGGCACTCGCCGCCGGCAACGCCGTGGTCTTCAAGCCCAGCGAGGTGACCCCGCTCACCGCCATGAAGCTGGCCGAGATCTTCACCGAGGCCGGACTGCCCGACGGCGTGTTCAACGTGGTCCACGGCGCCGGCGAAGTGGGCGCCCTACTCACCGAGCACCCCGGCATCGCCAAGGTCTCCTTCACCGGCGAGGTGGGCACCGGCAGGAAGGTGATGGCCGCCGCCGGCGGCTCCACCCTCAAGGAGGTGACCATGGAGCTGGGCGGCAAGTCGCCGCTGATCGTCTTCGATGATGCCGACCTGGATCGTGCCGCCGATGCCGCCATGATGGCCAACTTCTACTCCAGCGGGCAGATCTGCACCAACGGCACCCGAGTCTTCGTGGCGCGCCCGGTGAAGGCGGCCTTCGAGGCGAGGATCAAGGAGCGCGTGGCCCGCATCCGCGCCGGCGACCCGCTGGACCCGAGCGTCAACTTCGGCCCCCTGGTGAGCTTCGAACACCAGGCCAAGGTGCTCTCCTATATCGCCCTGGGCAAGGAAGAAGGCGCCACCCTGCTCGCCGGGGGCGAGAACTGGGACAGCGGTGACTTCAGCCGGGGCGCCTGGGCGGCCCCCACGGTGTTCACCGACTGCACGGATTCGATGCGTATCGTGGGCGAGGAGATCTTCGGCCCGGTGATGGCGATCCTCGCCTTCGACGACGAGGAGGAGGTGATCCGCCGCGCCAACGACACCCACTACGGGCTGGCCGCCGGCCTCTTCACCGAGCGCCTCAGCCGCGCCCACCGGGTGATCCACCGCCTGGAGGCGGGCATCTGCTGGATCAACACCTGGGGCGAGTCCCCGGCCGAGATGCCGGTGGGCGGGGTCAAGCAGTCCGGCGTCGGCCGCGAGAACGGCCTCGAGACGCTGGCCCACTACACCCAGACCAAGTCGGTGCAGGTGGAGATGGGCCCCTTCGAATCGGTCTTTTAAGGAGATCCCATGTCCCGGAACCGTGAATTCGACTACGTCATCATCGGCGCCGGCTCGGCCGGCAACGTGCTCGCCGCCCGCCTCACCGAGGATTCCGACGTCTCGGTGCTGCTGCTGGAGGCCGGCGGCCCCGACCACCGCTTCGACTTCCGCACCCAGATGCCGGCGGCGCTCGCCTACCCGCTGCAGGGCAAGCGCTACAACTGGGCCTTCGAGACCGACCCGGAGCCCCACATGAACGGTCGGCGCATGGAGTGCGGCCGCGGCAAGGGGCTCGGCGGCTCCTCGCTGATCAACGGCATGTGCTACATCCGCGGCAACGCCCTGGACTACGACCACTGGGCCCAGGCACCCGGGCTCGAGGACTGGACCTACGCCGACTGCCTGCCCTACTTCCGGAAGTCCGAGACCCGTGACATCGGGCCTGACGACTACCACGGCGGCGACGGGCCGGTGAGCGTCACGACCCCGAAAGCCGGTAACAATCCCCTCTACCGCACCTTTATCGAGGCGGGCAGGCAGGCCGGCTACGCCGAGACCGATGACGTCAACGGCTACCGCCAGGAGGGCTTCGGCCCCATGGACCGCTTCGTCACCCCGAACGGGCGGCGCGCCTCCACCGCTCGCGGCTATCTGGACCAGGCGAAGCGGCGGGAGAACCTGACCATCGAGACCCGGGCCACCACCGACGTCATCGAGTTCGAGGGCAGGCGGGCGGTGGGCGTGCGCTACCGGCGCGGCGGCCAGGTCCAGCGGGTGCGTGCCCGCCGCGAGGTGCTGCTCTGCGCCGGGGCCATCGCCTCGCCGCAGATCCTGCAGCGCTCCGGCGTGGGTCCGAAGGCGGTGCTCGACGAGTTCGGCATCGAGGCGGTGCACGTCAACGACAACGTCGGCGCCCATCTCCAGGATCACCTGGAGATGTACATCCAGTACGAGTGCAAGGAGCCTATCTCCCTCTACCCGGCGCTGAAATGGTGGAACCAGCCGAAGATCGGCGCCGAGTGGCTCTTCCTCGGCCGCGGCATCGGCGCCAGCAACCAGTTCGAGTCCTGTGCCTTCATCCGCTCCAATGACCAGGAGGCGTGGCCCAACCTGCAGTACCACTTCCTGCCCATCGCCATCAGCTACAACGGCAAGAGCGCGGTGCAGGCCCATGGCTTCCAGGCCCACGTGGGTTCCATGCGCTCCGAGAGCCGCGGCCGCATCCGCCTCGCCTCCCGGGACCCGGAGGCCTCACCGAGCATCCTGTTCAACTACATGTCCACCGACAAGGACTGGCAGGAGTTCCGCGACGCCATCCGCCTGACCCGCGAGATCATTGCCCAGCCCGCCTTCGATGCCTACCGCGGGCGAGAGATCTCGCCGGGGCCGGACGTGCAGTCCGACGCCGAGCTGGACGCCTTCGTACGCGCCCACGCCGAGACCGCCTACCACCCCTGCGGCAGCTGCCGCATGGGCGAGGGCGATGACGCCGTGGTGGATGGCCAGGGCCGGGTACACGGCGTGGAGGGGCTCCGGGTGGTGGACGCCTCGCTCTTCCCGCTGATCCCCACCGGCAACCTCAATGCGCCGACCCTCATGCTGGCCGAGAAGATCGCCGACCGGATCCGCGGCCGCGAGCCGCTGCCTAGAAGCGACGCCCCCTACTACGTGGCGGGCAATGCCCCCGCCCGCAGCGAGCCAGAGCGCCGCCTCGAGGCATAGCCCCGCCCCTCGCCACCCCCAACGCCCCGCCCTGTCCAGCAGCGCGGGGCGTTTTGACATGATGGCTTTACCTAGCAGCGAGAGGCGCCGGGGATAGCCTTGGAGGGGGTCCGAGGACCAGGGGTGAGGAGCACCGCTCCGAACGGGCTGGCCAGGGATGGCCAGCACCGGACCTGCAAGCGGAGCAGGACGCGAGAGCGCAGCAGGGCCGAGGTAGCGTACAGGGACGTATTTACAGCGCCCCCGAACAAGGCTGTCGCCGGGAAAGCCTCGAGCGATATGGCTCGCGATGATGGACCTTGGACTGATTGTGGTGCTGGCCGGTTGCACCGATGTGAGCTAGTCTGCAAGAATTCAAACATCTGTTCGAATCCCTGCGTCTTACAACAACCGGAGTCACTCCATGCTCACCCTGATCCTGCTGATCGTGGCCGTTGTCGGCCTGCTGGCGGTGATGCGCCGCGAGGCGGGCGCCCTGCCCGCCCTGGCGGTGCTCGCCGCCACCGGTCTGATAAGCCTGCTCGTCGCCTCCGCGGTGCTTGGCGTCATCCTGCTCGCCGCAGCCGCGGTCATCGCCGCCACCGGCCTGCCGGTCCTGCGCGGCAAGTGGCTGACCCCGCGCCTCTTCGCCCTGTTCAAGAAGGTCTCGCCGAAGGTCTCCGACACCGAACGCACCGCGCTGGAGGCCGGCAGCGTGGCCTGGGACGGCGAGCTCTTCACCGGCAAGCCGAACTGGCAGGCGCTGCTGGACGCCAAGGACGAAGGCCTCACCGAGGAGGAGCGCGCCTTCATCGACAACCAGTGCTCCGTGGCCGCCGGCATGTGCAACGCCTGGGATATCGCCAAGGAGCGCGCCGACCTGCCCCAGGAACTCTGGGACCACCTCAAGCAGGAGCGCTACTTCGGCATGATCATCCCGAAGGAGTACGGCGGCCTGGGCTTCTCCGCCAAGGCCCAGTCCCTGGTGCTGCAGAAGCTCTCGGTCAACGAGACCCTGATGGTCACCGTGGGCGTGCCCAACTCCCTCGGCCCGGGCGAGCTGCTGCTCAAGTACGGCACCGACGAGCAGAAGAACCACTACCTGCCGCGTCTCGCCGACGGCCGCGAGATCCCCTGCTTCGGCCTCACCGGCCCCCGCGCCGGCAGTGACGCCACCTCGCTGCCCGACACCGGCGTGGTCTGCAAGCAGGTCATCGACGGCAAGGAGGTGCTGGGCGTGCGCCTCAACTTCGAGAAGCGCTGGATCACCCTGGCGCCCATCGCCACCGTGGTGGGCCTGGCCTTCCGCCTCTTCGACCCGGAAAAGCTGCTGGGCGACGAGGAGGATCGCGGCATCACCCTGGCGCTGATTCCCCGCGACACCGCCGGCATGGAGATCGGCCGCCGCCACCACCCCATCGGCAGCCCCTTCCTCAATGGCCCGATCAAGGGGAAGGATGTCTTCGTACCCCTGGACACCATCATCGGCGGCGAGGCGATGATCGGCGAGGGCTGGCGGATGCTGGTGGAGTGCCTCTCCGTGGGCCGCTGCATCACCCTGCCCTCCGGCGCCACCGGCACCGCCCGCTATGCCATCGGCTGGAGCGGCGGCTTCGCCCGCATCCGCCGGCAGTTCAACGTGCCGGTGGCCGAGATGGAAGGCATCCAGGAGCCTCTGGCGCGCATGACGGCGCTGGGATACATCGCCCAGGCGGCGGTCTACCAGACCGCCAACACCATCGACCGCGGCGAGAAGCCGGCGGTGCCCTCGGCGATCCTCAAGAGCCAGCTCACCGAGTTCCAGCGGGTGATCCTCGGCGACGCCATGGATATCCACGGCGGCAAGGCGGTGACCCTCGGCCCGCGCAACTACCTGGGGATAGGCTACAGCGCCAACCCGGTGGCGATCACCGTGGAAGGCGCCAACATCATGACCCGCAACCTGATGATCTTCGGCCAGGGGGCGATCCGCTGCCACCCCTACGTGCTCGAGGAGCTGGCCGCCCGGGACGCCGACGACATCCAGGCCTTCGACAAGGCGTTCTTCGGCCATGCCGGCCTGATCTTCGGCAACGCCGCCCGCGCCTTCACCCAGGGCCTGGGGCTCGGCCGCCCGGCGGTACCCTTCGATGGCGAGGCCAGTCGCTACGCCCAGGAGATCGCGCGGCTCTCCGCCGGCTTCGGGCTCTGCGCCGACGCCGCCATGGCGAGCCTCGGCTCCACCCTCAAGCAGCGCGAGATGCTCTCGGCGCGCCTGGGCGACGTGCTGTCGAACCTCTACCTCGCCTCCATGGTGATCAAGCAGTGGCACGAGGGCGACGGGGTCGAGGATGAGGCGGCGCTCTTCCATTACGCCTGCCAGCTGCTGCTGGGCCGCGCCGAGCTGGCCCTGGACGAGCTGTTCGACAACCTGCCCAACCGGGCACTCGCCCGCGTGCTGCGCCTGGTGGTGATGCCGCGGGGCAAGCGCTTCAAGCGTCCCCACGACGACCTGGCCCGGACCATCGCCCAGGCGGTCTCTCGTGACACCGCCCTGCGCGAGAAGCTGCTGGCCAACACCTGGGCGGCCGACGACGGCAGCCAGCCCAACTTCCTGGCCCGCTACAACGCCCTGCTGGCGACCCAGAAGCGGGCCGAGACCCTCTACCGCATCGTCAACAAGGCCTATGCGAAGGGGGAACTGCCCACCGATGCGCTGCACCCCGAGCAGCGGGTGGAGGCCGCGCTGGAGGCCGGGCTGATCTCCACCGACGACGCCACCTTCATGCGCGAGCGCGAGGCCCGGGTGCTGGAGCTGCTCACCGTGGACGACTTCGAGTACGACGCCTTCGTCACCGACAAGTCCCGGGTGCTGCGCCACAACGCCGCCTGACGGCTCTCATCCTTAACCCCGGCTGACGGCTCTCACCCCCTCCGCCATACCCTCGCCCCGGCCCTGTGCCGGGGCGATTCGTTTACAGCGGCCACACCAGCAGGATCATGGGAATGGCCACCGCCAGCACCACCAGGGAGAGCGGCAGGCCGAGCTTCCAGTAGTCGCCGAAGCGGTAGCCGCCGGGGCCCATCACCAGGGTGTTGGACTGGTGGCCGATAGGGGTCAGGAAGGCGCAGGAGGCGCTCACCGCCACCACCATCAGGAAGGGGTCCACCGAGGCGCCGAAGCCACTGGCCAGGCTCGCCGCGATGGGCGCCATCAGCAGCGCCGCCGCGGCGTTGTTGACGACATTGGAGAGCACCATGGAGAGCAGGAAGAGCCCCACCAGGGTGACGACCACCGGCCACTCGCTGCCCCAGGCGAGCATCGCCTCGGCGATCAGCGCCGCCCCGCCGCTGGTCTCCAGGGCCTCGCCCACCGGGATCATGGCGCCGAGCAGCACGATCACCGGGCCGTCGATGGCCTGGTAGCCCTCGCGCAGGGGTAGCACCCCGACCAGCAGCGTCACCAGGGCCGCCAGGGAGAGCGCCACCGCGGCCGGCAGCAGGTCGAAGATCATCGCCAGGATGGCGGCGGCGAAGATGGCCAGCGATACCAGCAGCATGCGCGGCTGGCCGAGGGTCAGGTTGCGGCTGGCCAGCGGCAGGCAGCCCAGGGTGGCCAGGCTCTCGGAGAGCTCGCTCTCGCCCCCCTGCAGCAGCAGCACGTCGCCGGGGCGAAACCGGATCTCCCTCAGTCGCTGCTTGAGGCGACCACCGTCCCGGGCCACGGCCACCAGGTGCAGGCCGAACTGGTTATGGAGCCGCAGCTGGGCGACGGTGCGGTTGACCATCATGGAGTCGTTGCGCACCACCGCCTCCACCAGCTGCAGGCCCTCGGTATCGACGCCGCCCTTCTCCTCCTTTTCCTCCTTCTCCTTCCCCCCGGACTCCTGGTCCTTTTCCTCGCCCTTCCCGGGCGTCTGCTTCTTCTCCTCGCCCTCCCTCTCCTCGGACTCCTCCTCCTCGGCCTCCTTGCCCAGATGCAGCCCCGCCTTGTCCTCCAGCAGCTTCATCTCCTCGGGGCCCGCCTCCATCAGCAGGATGTCCCCCTCCCGGAGGGTGCCGAAGAAGGCGTGGCCGGCGCGCTTCTTCTCGTCGCGCACCACGGCCAGCACCGGCACGGTCTCCTCCAGCGCCTGCTGCAGCTCGCGCAGGGTCAGGCCATTGGCCTTCGACGCCTCCCCGACGCGCAGCTCCACCAGATAGTTGGCGGTATCGAACATCGCCTCGGTGGAGGCCTTGCCGGCCCGCTTCGGGGTCAGGCGCCAGCCCAGCAGCACGATGAAGGCGAGGCCCACCAGGGCCACCACCACACCCACCGGCGTGAAGGAGAACATGCCGAAGCTCTCGCCGGTGACCGACCCGCGATAGCTGGCGATGATGATATTGGGCGGGGTGCCGATCAGGGTGGTGAGCCCCCCCAGCAGGGAACCGAAAGCCAGCGGCATCAGCAGGATCGACGGCGAGGCGTCGTGCTCCCGGGCCAGCCGCATGGCCACCGGCAGCAGCAGCGCCAGGGCGCCGACGTTGTTCATGATCCCGGAAAGCACCACCACGGTGCCCACCAGCACCAGCAGCTGCAGGAAGAGCCGCTCCCCCACCTTGAGCACCTGCTCGGCGATGACGTCCACCACCCCGGAGCGCTCGAAGCCGCGGCTGAGCACCAGCACCGCCGCCACGGTGATCACCGCCGGGTGGCCGAAGCCCATGAAGGCCGCCTCCCCCTGCACCAGGCCCAGCACCACCGAACCTAGCAGGGCGGCCAGCGCCACCAGGTCGTAGCGAAAGCGCCCCCAGACGAACGCCGCAAGCGTCGCGCCCAGCACGATAAAGACCAGGGTGCTGTCTGCCATGGCCCGTCACCTCCCTGTGCATATGAGTGCCTTCAGCATCGCCAGCCTGCCCCCCCGCCGACAAGCCTTTTCTGCACCGATCTTGACCGTCACCCCGACACGACGACGCCCGGCCGAAGCCGGGCGTCGCGAGAGAAACAGGAGGCGGGCGCCGAGAGGCGCTATTTCGCCATCTTCTCCAGCATGGCGTTGACCGCCTCCAGGTGCTCCGGCTCGTTGTGGCACATGCCCTGGAAGACCGCGCAGAGGTCGAGGAAGTCCTTGAGCTCGGTGCGCTGGGCCATCTTCATCAGCCGCTTGGTGAGGCGCGTCGCCTTCGGCGGCTGGGCGGCGATGCGCGAGGCGAGCTCCCCCGCCGTCTCCAGCAGTGCCTCGGGCTCGGTCACCTCCAGCACGATGCCGTATTCCTTCGCCTCCTCGGCGTCGATCACCCGCCCCGAAAGGGTCAGCTCGAAGGCGCGCTGGTAGCCGATCAGCCGCTGCATGAACCAGGCGCCGCCGTCGCCGGGGATGATCCCCAGGTTGAGGAAAGTCTCGCCAAACTTCGCCTTCTTCGAGGCAATACGGATATCGGCCATGTTGGCCAGGTCGAAGCCGGCGCCGATGGCCGGGCCGTTGACCGCGGCGATGATCGGCACCTCCACCGCCTGCAGCGCCAGCGGGATGCGCTGTATGCCGCGGCGGTAGCGCGCCGAGACCTCGGCGACGTCGCCGGCAAAGTCGCCGCCGCGCTCCGCCATGTCCTTGACGTTGCCACCGGCGGAGAAGGCGCTCCCCGCCCCGGTGATCACCAGCACCGAGACGGCGTCGCAGGCGTTGACCCACTCGGCCACGGCGACGATGTCATCGGTAAGGGCGGTACCGGTGAGGGCGTTGCGCACATCGTGGCGGTCCAGGGTCAGGGTGGCCACCCTAGCCTCCAGGGTCAGGCGGGCATCGGTCAGCCGGGGCAGGTCGGGCCGGGAGGAGGTCTGGCTCATTGGTCAGCATCCTTGTCGGTAAGAGAGGTGCGCTTCACGATAACCCGGGCGTCCACCACCGCATAGCCGTCGGCGTTGACGATCACGGGGTTGAGGTCGAGCTCGGAGAGCGCCGGGTAGGCCTCGACGATGCGCGACACCTTGAGCAGCAGGTCGACCAGGGCTGCCCTGTCCACCGCCTTCTCGCCGCGCACGCCGCCGAGGATCTTCTTCGCCTTAATCTGCTCCACCATGTCCTCGGCGTCGCGACGAGAGAGCGGAATCGAACGGAAGGCCACGTCCTCGAGGATCTCCACGAAGATGCCGCCGAGGCCGAACATCAGCACCGGGCCGAAGATGGGGTCGCGGATCACCCCGAGGATCACCTCGACGCCCTTCTTCGCCATGGGCGTGACCAGCACCCCCTCGATCTCGGCGTCGGCGTCATACTCCCGGCAGGCGGCGAGGATCGCCCCCCGGGCCCGGCGCATGGCGGCCTCGCCCACCACGTTGCGCTTCACGCCGCCGGCGTCGGACTTGTGCAGGATATCCTTGGAGACCACCTTCATGGCCAGCGGGGTCTCGCCGAACTGCCCTGCGGCCTCCGCCAGCTCCGCCTCGTTTCTGACCACCAGCTCCAGGGGCACCTCGATGCCGTGTTCGCGCAGCAGCCGCTTGGCCTCGTACTCGAAGAGGTCGCGGCCCTCGGACTGGGCCTGCCGGAACAGGGCGGTGAGCTCGGGCAGCGGCTCTACCGTGCGCTCCCGACTCTGGCGCTCCACCTGGGCCAGGTACTGGCCGCGCTCCCCCAGGGCGGCCAGCACGCGCACAGAGTGCTCGATGGAGGCGTAGATGGGCAGGCCCGCCTCGTGCAGGCGGCGCAGCGCCGGCGGCTTGATCGGCGTGTAGAGGCTGTAGACCACCAGCGGCTTGGTGGTCGCGCGGGAGAGGTCCACCATGGCCTCGGCGCCGCGCATCTCGTCACCCAGCAGGGACTCCGCGAAGCGGATGCTGTAGCCGCCGAACATGCCCACCAGGAAGACGCTGTCGACGTTGTCATCGGCGGCGACGATCTCCATGCAGGTGGCCAGCAGCGACGGATTGGCGTCGGTGGAGCCGGCCACGTCCACCGGGTTGACGGTGGAGGCCTGGGTGAAGAGCACGTCGCGCAGCTTCTGCCGGGTCGCCTCGGAGAGCTCGGCGAGCTCCAGGCCCGCCTCGGTCAGGCGGTCGGAGGCGATGGTGGCCTGGCCGCCGCCGTCGGAGATCACCGCCACCCTCTTGCCACGCGCCTTCTGCAGCAGACCCAGCCCCTCGGCCACCGGCAGGATCTCGTCGGAGTGTTGCACCACGCTGACCCCGGACTGCCTGAGCAGGTCCACGGTCATGGCGTAGCTGCCCGCCAGCGCCCCGGTGTGGGAGCTGGCCGCCTTCTGGCCCGCCTCGGTGGAGCCGGACTTGTAGACCACCACCGGCTTCATGGCGGCGACCTCGCGGGCCACCTCCAGGAACTTGCGGCCGTCCCGGAAGCCCTCCACGTAAAGGGTGGCGACCCGGGTGTTCTCATCCTCGCCCAGATAGCGCAGGTAGTCGTTGAAGCCGATGTCGCTCTGGTTGCCGGGCCCCACATAGGTGGAGAAGCCCACATTGCCGTTGTGCTGGGCCTCGAGCGCCAGCGACAGCAGCATGTTGCCGGACTGGGAGATGATACCCACGCCGCCGGGCTTGACGTTGTCCAGCGAGAGCAGGTTAATCCTGTGGTGCAGGTTGAAGAGGCCCGAGGTGTTGGGGCCGATGATGCGCACGCCGTGGGCGCGGGCCTTCTCCATCATCTCGCGCTCGAGTGCCGCCCCCTCCTCACCGATCTCGGCGAAGCCGCTGGCGAGTATCACCGCCCCCTTGATGCCGCGGCGCCCGCACTCGGCGATCAGCCCCGGCACGGTGGGCGCCGGCGTGCAGATCAGCGCCAGCGCCGGGTTGCCGGGGATGGCGGTGACCGAGGGCCAGGCCTTGACCCCGAGGATCATGTCGGCCTTGGGGTTGACCGGATAGATCTCGCCCCGGTAGCCATCCTTGATCAGGCCGACCATCGCCTTGTAGCCCCGCTTGGTGGGGTCGGCGGAGGCGCCCACCACGGCGATGCCGCCGGGGGCCAGGATGTCGTGGAGCGGGCTGCGGGTGGGGAGATGTCCTTCGATGGGATTCATGTACTGGCTGACCTTGCCCTCTGGGGGCGATGAAAGTGGTCGAGACCCGGCCGCAGCCGGGCAATTCACGGAGGTTCGGAAGAGACGGGCCTACTTGCCCTGGAAGCGCGGCGCGCGCTTCTCGGCGAAGGCGTCGACGCCCTCCTGCCAGTCTCGGGTGGTGCCGACGAAGGTCATGCCCTCGAGCTCGGCGGTCAGGCAGGCATCCAGGGTGCGCTCGCCAGAGAAGGTGAGCTGCTCCTTGGCCAGCGCCATGGAGAACGGCGCCTTGCCGGCGACCTGCTCGGCGAAGGCGAGAGCGGCGTTAAAAAATCCTTCGTCGGGGTAGTGGCGGTTGGCCAGGCCGATGCGGACGGCTTCGGCGCCATCGAGGCGCTCGCCCAGGAAGACGAGCTCCCGGGCCTTGGCCAGGCCCACCAGGCGCGGCAGCAGCCAGGTGACGCCGCCACCCAGGAAATTGCCGATGGAAACCTCGGGCAGGCCGATCTGGGCGCTGTCGGCCATCAGCAGGAAGTCCGCGGCCAGGGCGAGCTCCGCACCGGCGCCCAGGGCGTAGCCGTTCACCGCGGCGATCACCGGCGTCTGCATCTGCATCAGGCGCTTGCAGACGATCTGCTCCCCCTGCAGGTACTGGCGGCGATCGAAGGCGGTGCGCCCCTGCTTGTGCTCCTTGAGGTCGGCCCCCACGCAGAAGGCGCGCCCTTCGCCGGTCAGCACCACCACGCGCACTTCACCGTCCGCCTCGGCGCGGGTCAGGGCGTCATTGAGCTCTGCATAGAGCGCCTCGGTGACGGCGTTGAGGCGGTGGGGGCGGTTGAAGCGGATCTCCTGGACCTGGCCGTGGCGGCGGAGGATCAGGGTCTCGTACTCGGCTTGGCTCATGGGGGACGGCACTCTCAATAGAAGGGGGCGAACGGATGGTGTCCGAGGGGTTCGATAAGCGGCGACGATGGTTTCTCGCCAGAGAAACAAACGTATCATTATCGATATGAAATCAGCACGCTTGTTCTGCGGGCATCCTAGCCAAAGGTCGCAGTCGGGTCAACACGTGCGTGCCGGGGAAATTTCTGAAGAGAAACGTTTGTTTCACTCTAGCGAGGCGATCATCGGGTACAATGGCGCCCCCTGCGACACCCAACCCAGGAGACGACCGTGCTGGAACAGGATCCACGCGAACCAGCGGCACCGGAGAGCGACAGCGGCCCTGCCCGCCTGGACGCGGTGAACCGGCAGCTCGCCGAGGCCTACCCTGAGCTCAGCCCCCAGCTGAAGCTGGCCGCCGGCTATGTACTGGAACACCCGGTGGAGATCGCCTTTCAATCGATCCGCAAGTCGGCCGGCGCCGCCGAGGTCACTGCCTCGACCCTGGTGCGCCTGGCCAAGCGACTGGGCTTCGAGAGCTTCGATCAGTTCCGGGAGGTGTTCCAGTCGGCGGTACAGGCAGGCCCCGTGGAGCTCTCCGGGCGGGCCAGCCAGCTGCGCAGCCTGGCCAGCCAGACCGACGACCAGGTGTTTCTCGACGTGGGCGATGCGGCCTTCGATAACATCGGCCGGCTCTTCACCGCCGACAACCAGCAGCGGGTGCGCGACGCGGCCCGGCGGCTGCTGGCCGCGGAGAAGATCGCCGTGGTGGGATTTCGGGACACCTTCGCCTGCGCCTACCACTTCGCCTACGTGGGGCGCATCGCCATGCCCAATATCCAGCTGATCCGCGGCCAGGAGGGGGGACTCTTGACCGAGCTTGCCCCCTTCGGCGAGGGGGACGTGGTGGTGGCCTTCGGCTTCGAGCCCTACTGCGCCGAGACCATGCGGGCGCTGGAGATCACCCGGGCGGCGGGGGTCGACGCCATCGTGGTCACCGACACCATGCGCTCGCCGCTGGTACCGGGGGCCACCATCACCTTCCCGGTGGCCAACGCCACCCCGCACTTCTTCCCGTCGATACTCTCCGCCATCACCCTGATCGAGGTGCTGCTGGCAGAGTGCGTGGCCTTCGGCCCCGACGATCTGGTGGACAACGTGGCAAGCTTCGAGTCGCGGATGCGCGCCATGGGCGCCTACGTGGAGCAGGGGTAGCGGACCAGGCTCCCGCGAGACGCCCCGCCTTAGCGGCCCAGCAGCCCCTCGATGGCGGCGATATCGAGGTGCGCTTCCAGGCAGTCGGCCAGCCGGTCGAGCTCCCGCTGGCGGTGGGCGTCGTAATCCACCGCCGCCTCTGCCCCCTCCAACCCGCAGCGGGCGAGCAGCGCCGCGCAGGCCTCGGGCCGGTCGAACAGGCCGTGCAGGTAGGTGCCCAAGACCCGGCCATCGGCGCTGACGGCGCCGTCGAGCCGGCCTTCCAGCTCGCAAAGCGGCCGCTTGAGAGCAGGTCCCTCGCTCACCCCGTGATGGATCTCGTAGCCGGCGATCGGCACGTCCTCGGCTAGCAAGCGTCCGCTCACGTTACGCAGCTGCTTGCCCGCCACCATCCGCGTCTCGAACTCGAGCAGCCCCAGCCCCTCGCTGGAGCCCGCCGGCCCCTCCAGGCCCTCGGGGTCGTGAATCGCATGACCGAGCATCTGGAAGCCGCCGCAGATGCCGAGCACCCGGCCGCCGTAGCGCAGATGGCGCCGGATGGCGGCCTCCCAGCCCTGGTCGCGCAGCCAGGCGAGATCGCTTCGGGTACTCTTGCTGCCGGGCAGGATGATCAGATCGGCGGGCGGGATGGAGCGGTTCGGGCCCACGAAGGTGAGCTCGACCCGGGGATGCAGCCGCAGCGGATCGAAATCGTTATGGTTGCTGATGCGCGGCAGCGCCGGCACCGCCACCCGGAGCGCCGGTTCGCCCGACTGGCGGCCGGAGAGACCCAGGCTGTCCTCGGCGTCCAGCAGCAGCCCTTGCAGGTAGGGCAGCGTGCCCAGCACCGGCTTGCCGGTATGGGACTCCAGCCAGTCGAGCCCCGGCTCGAGCAGGGCGATGTCGCCGCGAAAACGATTGACGATAAAGCCCCGGGTGCGTGAGCGCTCGCTCTCGCTGAGCAGCACGAGGGTGCCCACCAGCTGAGCGAAGACCCCGCCCCGGTCGATATCGCCCACCAGCAGCACCGGGCAGTCGACCATTTCGGCGAAGCCCATGTTGGCGAGATCGTTCTCGCGCAGGTTGATCTCGGCGGGGCTCCCCGCTCCCTCGGCGACGATCACATCATGGCGCGCCGACAGCGCCTGCCAGGCCGCCAGCACGCTCTCCCGGGCGGTGCGCTTGAAGGCGTGATAGTCCAGGGCGTCCATGTGGCCGTGTACCCGGCCGCGCAGGATCACCTGGGCGCCGCGGTCGCTCTCGGGCTTGAGCAGCACCGGGTTCATGTCGCTATGCGCCTCCACCCCCGCCGCCAGCGCCTGCAGCGTCGTGGAGCGGCCGATCTCGCCGCCGTCCGCGGTCACCGCGCTGTTGAGCGCCATGTTCTGCGGCTTGAACGGCGCCACCGAGACCCCGCGCCGCGCCAGCACCCGGCACAGCCCGGCCACCACCGTGCTCTTGCCCGCATCCGAGGTGGTGCCCTGGATCATCAGTGTCGGCATGGCTACACGCTCCATTACAGTTTGTCGCGCCGAAAAAGTGGCACTATAGTATCACTCAACACCCATAGACGGTGATCGGCATGAAAATCGAACTCGTTACCAACCTGAAGCGCCAGGCCACCAATATCCTTGCCGAGTTGCATCGCTCCAAGGAACCGGTACTGATCACGGAGCATGGCAAACCCTCCGCGTACCTTGTCGACGTGGAAGACTACAAGCTCATGCAGCGTCGCCTGGCATTGCTGGATGGGCTCTCCCGCGGGGAGCGAGCCCTACTCGAGGGGCGCACCTATCGCCAGGATGAAGCCAAGGAGAAGATGCGCAAATGGCTGAGGTGATCTGGGCGGAACCCGCCCTCACCGATCTGGACGCCATTGCCGAATACATTGCCCTCGACAACCCTGCCGCCGCCTGTCATCTCGTCGAGGCCGTGTTCGACGCCACCGAGCGCTTGCACGCCTTCCCGCAATCAGGCCGACTGCCGCCGGAGCTTCCCGAAGGCATCTATCGGGAAGTCGTCGTACCCCCCTGCCGTGTCTTCTACCGCGCAGGTGAGGAAGAGGTACTCATTCTTCACGTCATGCGCGAGGAGCGACAGCTTCGAACCTATCTGCTGGAAGCCAGCCGCTCACGCTAAGCCGATTGGCTATAGCTCGATGCCCCTCTGCGCCCTGACGCCCTGCTCCTTGAAGGCGTGCTTGACCACCTTCATCTCGGTGACGGTGTCGGCCAGTTCGATCAGCTGCTCGGGGGCGTAGCGGCCGGTGACCACCGCGTGCTGCATGGCCGGCCGCGCCTGCATGATCTTCTGCTTGGCCGACATGCGTTCGGCATGGCGCTTCGGATCGACCTTTTTCATTTGATCACCTCACGGGTACGAAAACGGGGGCGCCGTCGACCTCGGCGGTGGCCAGGCGCTGACCGTAGAGCCGTTCCAGGGCCTCGGGTACCAGCATGGTGTCGCGAGGCCCCCAGCACGCCTCGCCGTCGGGATAGAGCAGCAGCAGACGGTCGCACCAGCGCGCCGCCAGGTTGAGATCGTGCAGGCACATCATCACCGCCCGGCCGGCTCTGGCCTCGCTAGCGAGCAGCGCCATGACCTCGGTCTGGTGGTGGAGGTCGAGGTGGTTGGTGGGCTCGTCGGCCAGCCAGATGCGCGGCGCCTGGGTCAGCACCGTGGCCACGGTCAGGCGCTGGCGCTCGCCGCCGGAGAGGGTGCTGACCAGGCGGTCGGCCAGATGATCGACATCCAGGCGCGCCAGCGCCGCCTCGGCCGGGCGCAGGTCCTCCCCGCTCTCCATCTGCCAGGGCGACAGCCAGGGGTGGCGGCCGATCAGGGCGGTCTCGCGCACCGTGGCGGGAAAGCCGTCGTGGCGCTCCTGGA
>WPCH01246360.1_pt1 | contig 15907 bp, 9 predicted proteins | sample 5399881 | NCBI WGS metagenome assembly WPCH01 (sample SAMN12869468, study PRJNA574797) | sludge metagenome | isolation source: wastewater treatment of pH5 | place: China:Beijing | collected 2019-05-20
AATCATATCTTTCTTATAAGGTAAAACATCAGCAGCAGTAATATTGTCATCAAACATTACTTGTTCTTGGTCCAGTTTAGCGACTAACACGCCATTGATTGGGAAAAAACATATATAACCACTCAATTCATTATTTTCATCGGTTGCAAAAATGAACACTTCTGGATTCTTTTTATAGCGGTTGCTAACACTATTAAATGTCCACGTAAACTTTTTAGCGTAAACCGTGCCATCAAGTGCGGGCACTTCGTTAAGTTTTTCTTCATCGTATATTTCACTGTACGTATAATTCATTTAATTGCCATTTTAAACATTTCATTTGTTGTAGTATATAACCTTTATTAATTCATTACATTAAAAAAACGTGTATTGCTTAGCTATCTTTTTAAGTAATTTTCCCATTGGGTAAGGTTAGTTATTTTTATGCCAAACTTGAATGCGTGGCAGCCCGTAATCAAACATAATCCCACCTATTTCTTCGTTAATTGCAATCGCGGGGTAGTCATGGATAGTAATTGCTAGCACAACGACGTAACTGCCATTATATTCACCGTAATAGCGCGTAAGGTCAATATGTTCATAGGCAATTGTTGATGTTCCACTACTTTCTCCGGTATGGATAATCGCTAAATAATCATTAATGATTAAATCTTCAATTATCTCGTCAATAACCAAAGCTTCATCTACCCCAACCATTTGATTCTTAATTGTTTGCAAATTTTTAATCATTAATAAGCCTTCGTCATACGCTTCACTAAAAACGTAAAATGTTCCTTGGTTGATGTGTGGCGCTATTTCATCAAGTTGGTTATAGGTGATGTTTGTTGCAAAGTTGTAATATTTTTTAATGTCTGCTTTAGTGACAGTTATTACAAACGCAGCAAAGCCCATTGCCTCTTCAAAAGCGTTACCATAATACTCACCAACAATATAGAGTCTAAGGTTTTCCCCATCTTTTCGGATATCTTTTAACACATAAGTTGGTGTTGTACTCGTCGTAATCATAAAATGTAAAATAAGCGTATTATCTATAAAGAATTCATTATCAAAGTCAGCCCATTTATTCGGCACTCCCGCTAATAGCCATTCATTTTCGGTAAGGGTTGCGTTTAACTCGGTAGGTGATTTTACAATCACTGATAAATCTTCCCCGCTAGCGTATGCCATTGGCACTTCGCTAAATGGAATACTGGTGCCAACAACGCTACTCGTGTTACTTGTAATATTACTAGATTGTTCGTGACTAGAACTAACTTGATCTGTGCCTGGAACACATGCAGATAACATAGTTATTGCAAGTAAAATAGTAATAAACGGTTTCTTATTCATAATTAAGGTACCTTTCTATCAAATTTTATTATTGATTTAATAATTTATTATTAATGTTACACAATACAAACTACGATTACTGCTATTTTGTGACAAATTTCAATAAGTCCCTTGTAAACACAAATTGTTATGCTTAAAAAACACATTAAGTCTTGATGTTTGCTAACTGTGGGTAATTTAAAAATCTAATATAACTTAATTGCTGGGCTGAAGTTATTTGTAAGATAGTCACTTACGTATTCGACACCAAGCCGTAATGTGCTAAAGACAAGTTCAAACCGCTGCATCATTTTTGAATAGTCAGCAACCTCGTGCTCGGGAAAGTTTGTTTCATAAATTACTTCCCGCCAGTCAAGGTGCTGTGGGCCATTGCCAAAGGTGAGGTGTGTAAATTCAATGTTATTAATAATGTATTCATTCGCATATTCATAATGTCCACCAAAGATCCCGTTTTGAAAGTCGCCCCAATAAAAATAAACATAACCAATGTAAAATAAATCTTCCGCACGATCAGTTTCGCGGATTTTTGTATAAATTTGAAAGACATCTTCATTAAAGTAATACGCAAAACGATACTCAATCGTATATGTCAAAGTAAAAGTAAATCGTAACAGCGCATAAGCGTCAATTGTTACTTCTTCATAATCTCGAAGTTTTGTGGCCACTTTTTTCGCGTCACCTTTTAAATGACTTAGTGAATCACTTTCACTACTTGGTGTGACTACTTCGCTACTAATCGTTGACGGTGTTTCAGTTGAAATAGGTACTTCACTACTGAATGACGATTCAATATTACTCGGTGCTCCACTATTTGAACCCAGGGTTTCACTACACGAGAAAGATGTACTTATACTTTCTTCACTATGACCAGGCTTACAACTCGTCAGGAGCATTAAAAGCAAAAGAAACCATTTTTTCTTCATGTTGATAATCCTCCTTTGTTTTCAATTATAAGTGAAATAAATATAAAATACCTAAACTATTAGAAATATACTTTTATGAAGTGGAAAAAACTTTATTAAATATAATAGAAATGATATTTTCAAAATTAGTTGAGTTCATACGAAACCAAATAAATACGATTAAGTAAAAAAGCCACATTTTGTGTGACTGTTTTCATAAATGGTGCCCCCTGCCAGTTTATCGCAAGTCATCTTACCACATCTTACCACGTCTTACCACATCTTATTCTGGCTTAAAAACGCGTTTTTTAAAACATCATTTCTTACCACATCTTACGACATCTTACGGGATTTTGCTTTTTAGATTTTTATCTACGCCAAAAGAGAACTTTTATTCCAAAATAGATTGAAGGTTTAAAAGGCCGTTTTACAACTATTGAAAATTAGAACATTTATTAAAAATACTTTGAAAAAATAAACTTAAAAACACTTAATATATTTCAGCATTCTAAATTGTTAGAAGTTAATCTACTAACACTTGCTAAAACACTATAATGTCTGCTCTTATTCGTGTATTATTATTAATATGTATAAATATGATTTTGATAGTATGACCGATAAAGAGATTCTCTATGTCGGTGCCGCAAATAATTTGTTGACTTTCTTCCTTTGGTTAACTGCGATTTTATTTAATATCTTTGGTTTTGAGATCGGATTTACGGGAATAAATTATGTGTTTGGACTACCCTATTATTTCTATATCTTTAACGCGCTTGCGGCGATTATTTGCTTTGTATTTAAGCACGTTCAATACAAGAAACACAATTTTTTCGAGAACAAGAAAAAATACGTTCTTGACACTCTCCTTCACTTGCTCCTATTTTTAATGTTCTTTCTTAATGCCTTTTTCTTAATTACGGTCGAATCTGATAACGAAACATTTCTTGCAATTAATTGGGATTGGCGGATTTTAATTCCCGTGCTCCTCCCACTTTTAATCGCACTCATTATCTATATGGATTTAACCGCACACCGACCTGTCCGCAAAAAAGCACAAGCATATATAAAAGCAGCAAGACGAGAAAAAAAATTGAGGAAGTAAAAACAACATGTTATATAAATTCGCTTTAATCTTTCTCTTATTTATCAATCAGCGTTAAGTTGAACGACCTAATAGTAGCCAGCGGGCAATGTCAAATACCTTAATGCCATCAATATCATAATCATCGTGGCGCGTGTTGGCAATTAAAATTTTAGGATAAAAATCCTTTATTTGCCGTAACGGGTTTAGTTCACGCTCCAACGTTTCATCGCGTGTAATGTTATCGGCAACTTGGATATAAATTTTTTCCGTTCCTTTCATCGCCACAAAATCGATTTCTTTTTCATAAAGTTTTCCAACATAGAGTGAATAACCACGACGGATCAATTCAATTGCCACAATATTTTCATATAAGCGACCATAGTCAAAATATCTTTTGCCTAATTTCGCAAACCGAAAACCGTGATCGACTAAGTAATACTTTTCGTTCGTTTTTAAATAACCACTTCCCTTTATATCAAAACGCTTAATTTTATAAAAAACAAACCCCTCACATAAATATTTTAAATAGTTACCAACTGTTTTATGATCAATAGCCACACCGTCTTTAACTAAGTTTTTTGTAATCCCATAAGGAGATGTAATATTGGCAATATTATCAAGTAAAAAAGCCACAATGTTTTCCATCGCTACTTGGTCGGTAACATTGTTCTTTTTCATAATATCTTTTAAAATTACAACATCTAATACATTAGCGATATATTCGGTTTTTTGTTCCTCTAGTTCATAAAGATAACTACCAGCAAACCCACCTTCTAACGTATACTTTTCAAAAGCTTCATCAATGTTTTCATACTCAAAATAATCTAAGTATTCACTGAAAGAAAAAGGAAGGACTTTTATTTCAAAGTGGCGGCCGGTAAAAAGTGTTACTAGATCACTTGATAATAAAAAAGCATTTGACCCCGTTATATAAATATCAAATTTCTTTGATTCATAAATATCGTTAACCGCGATTTCAAACTTCTCACACATCTGTACTTCGTCAATAAAAAGATAGTTTTTAAATCCCTCTTTATATTTATCCCAAATATATGTATTTAATTTACGATAGTCCTTGATATCGTCAAACTCCATACGATTGTAATCAATTCTAATAATATTAATATTTCCAGGTTGTGTTTCAACTATTTTAATATATTCGTTAAGTAACATTGATTTACCGGACCGCCTAACGCCCGTGATGACCTTAATATCCGGTTTATCTTTAAAATTTAATAGCTTTTGTAAATAGTTATCTCTTTTTATTATTTTCATAATCGTTTAACTCCTATAACAATATTAACACTCGATTCCCAAAACTTCAAGTTTTTTCATTTTTTGGGAATGACATTTCCTTTATGTAAAACTTTTGGTTAGTAAACCACCGAAACTATTACGTCATTTAGTTATTGGCATTTTTTGTGATGTTCTGTTGGCACTATTTGTGATTATTGAATACGTAATATTGAGAGTATCCATAGTTGTAAACAACAAGTAAATTCCCAAAACTACAGATTGTTGCTTTTTTTGGGAATAAGTAGTAACATTTACAACATTATTAATACCATTACTATATTGTGAAAATATCTTGGTTGCATAATTATGTAATAAATAGGAAGCTAGTGCCTAATTATGTAACTTTTGATATTATTACGGGGCAATTCTAAAATGATTATTGTCCTGAATATTAACCATCTACGTCAAATCTACGTCAAATCTACGTCACGAAAATAAAAAAGGCACATATAATGCACCTTTTTTGAGATATGGTGCCCCCTGCCAGAATCGAACTAGCGACTGATCCTTACCATGGATCTGTTATGCCATTTAACTAAGGGGGCGTAATTGATAGTATATACCAGGTATAATCCAATTTCAAACTATATATATTTAAAAAGCTCCGGTGGGAGCTTTTAAGTTAATAGAGCCTTAATAATTAAAGTTATTTGTGCTTATTTGCCAGCGCAAAGTTTTTGGGTCCGGGAATTTTCATCGCCCCAAATGTAGCAACCTAAGTTTGGAAAATCAATAAACGGATTACGCATATTTTGATATTTTTCAAGTCCGGCTTGGCGTTGACCATCACGTTCGGCGTAAAGCGGAACATCATATGTCCATTGAATCATCGTTTCCACATTAAAGTTTTCGTTGATCCCACAATTATCGGGATACATTAAAACCATATACAGTTGTGAACGAGCCGTTTCGCCGCGTGATTGCCATGACGGTGAGAAAAAACCACGACGCAGAATATTATCGGTTAAGAGCCCTTCCGTATTCCGCGTTAAGTATGGGAAGTAAAATTCTGGATCATCGGTGTAGTTCCATTCGCCTAAGGATAAATTACTCTTTGTTTCGTTAACATCCCAGTCACACGCAAATAAGTTCGCAATATCACTAGAAATATTTACTTTGTTTGGACCAGCCCGTAAATCATCATCGCCATCGGCAAGTTTTGATTGGGGGAAGACGTGTTCACGGTTCCATTCAAAATATTTTGCATCAGAGCGTGAGCGTAAATCATAAATCGTTAAAACGCGATTGGGACGGAACGGGTCTCGATCCATTTCGACAACTGCATCACCAGCGACGTTATACGTCACACCTTTAAAGGTTGCACGAATATGCGCGCGGAGGGCATCGGCAAGCGCACTACCGCGTAGTGTTAAGTCAAGGCCGTTCCAATAATTACCATCATATGGTGTCATTGGTGTGAAATCCCAGTCGGGTACCCATACTTCTTCAGGGGCTTCCCAAACTTCTGATACGGGTGGTTCACTACTTGGATCAGCAGCACTTGATTCTTCATCACTTGAGACTACTTCGGATTCTTCCTCGCTTGGTAAAACACTCGTAATTTCACTAACCTGTTGTTCGGAACTAGCCGACGGAGTTTCACTTGCACTTGGTGTTGGATTACACCCTGAAAGGAGCATTAAACCAACAAGTCCGAAGACAATATTTTTAAGTTTCATAACTAAAAGCCTCTTCTTTCTCTTCATAAAGAGTATAACAAACTAACGAATATTTGTAAATGAAATATATCTTAAAAATGAAGATGTTATGAAATGGATTATCGCTAGGTTTTGCTTATGCAAATGCGGAAATTGATAAGATATTATTATTTATTGTCAGGCGATAAGTGACACGCGGATCAATATTACCTTTAATGATTTCCTCGGCAATATACGTTTCGAGACTTTTTTGAATAAAGCGTTTCAAGGGGCGCGCACCAAATTCAGGCGCAAAGGCACTATCTAAGACAAAATCAACAATTTTTTCATCATAAATGAGTGTAAAGTTGTTTTTCGCAACATGGACCATTAATTCATCAAGCATCTTCCGTGTAATCGCCCGTTGCGTTTCTTTATCAAGTGGGAGGAAGAAAACTGTTTCGTCGATACGGTTAAGAAACTCGGGTTTAAATGTTGCTTTAATTAATGCATCAATTTTCTCCGTTTCGTTTTTGAGGAAATATTCACTGCCTAAATTACTCGTCATAATAATGACAGTATTTTTAAAGTTAACAACACGGCCTTGCGCGTCCGTTAAATGCCCTTCGTCAAGCACTTGTAAGAGTAAGTTAAATACTTCCGGATGTGCTTTTTCGATTTCATCAAATAGGATGATTGAATACGGACTACGCCGTACAGCTTCCGTTAATTGGCCACCTTCATCGTACCCAACATAACCTGGTGGCGCACCAACGAGGCGTGAGACCGCGAATTTTTCCATATATTCACTCATATCAATACGGACAATGTGCCGTTCGTCATCAAAAAGACTAAAGGCGAGACTCCGCGCTACTTCCGTTTTCCCAACCCCCGTTGGGCCTAAGAAGAGAAAACTACCAATCGGGCGATTTGGGTTATTTAAGCCCGCTCGTTGCCGTAAAATAGCGTCACTCACAAGGCGCAATGCATTATCTTGGCCGAGCACGCGTTTTTGCAGTTCAGAGTAAAGCGCTAAAATCTTCATCTTCTCGCTTTCCATAATCCGTTTTAAGGGGATCCCTGTTTGTCGGGAAACAACTGCGGCGATTTCGTTCTCCGTGACGGTTTCTTTCAGCATCTTATTCGCCTTTGTCGCATTTGTTAATGTTTCAATTTGTTTTTCGAGTTCCGGAATAGTTTTATATTGCAAAGTTGACGCTTTTTCAAATTCACCACTATTAAAGGCCGATGTTAAATTAAAGCGTGCAGTATCTAATTCTTTTTTCGCTTTATTTAATGTTTCTAAATCCTTAAGTTCGAGTTTCCATTCACTCGAAAGTTTCTCATCATCAGCTTTAAGTGATTCAAGTTCGGTATTTGTTTTTTCGAGTCGCTTTTTACTTAATTCATCTTTTTCTTTATTTAAGGCCACACGTTCAATTTCGAGTTGGCGCATTTTCCGCCGAATTTCATCAAGTTCCGCGGGTAAGCTTTCGACTTCAACACGAATTGCGGCACATGCTTCGTCGACTAAGTCGAGCGCCTTATCCGGTAAGAAGCGCTCCGTGACATAGCGGTCACTAATAACGGCGGCACTAACGAGCGCATTATCACTAATTTTAATGCCATGATGCGCTTCATAACGTGCTTTTAAGCCACGTAAAATTGAAATCGTGTCTTCAACCGTTGGTTCTTGGACGATAAGTGGTTGAAAGCGCCGTTCAAGTGCGCGATCTTTTTCAATATGCGCGCGGTACTCATCTAGCGTCGTTGCCCCGATCGTATGAATTTCGCCTCGTGCAAGCATTGGTTTAAGCATGTTTCCAGCGTCAATTGCGCCTTCTGCTTTCCCCGCCCCAACAATGAGGTGAATTTCATCAATAAATAAAATGATTTTGTGGTCACTATCTTTAATACGTTTGAGGATTGCTTTGAGCCGTTCTTCAAATTCACCGCGGAATTTAGTCCCGGCAACAAGCGCCCCCATATCAAGTTCATAAATTAATTTATCGGCTAAGTTCGCAGGGACGTCCCCAGCGACAACACGTTGCGCTAAACCCTCAATTATTGCCGTTTTCCCGACACCCGGTTCACCAATTAAAATGACGTTATTTTTCGTTTTACGCGCTAAAATCTCGATGATACGACGGATTTCACTATCGCGACCAATGACGGGATCACTTTTATTCGCTTTGGCATCGTCATTTAAAAAACGGCCAAATTTTTCTAATATCTTTTCATCTTTCTCATAATCTTGGAAAGGATTAAAATTCATCATAATAACCTCCTTAGCACTTTAAAAGAATGAGTGCTAAAATTATTATATACCATTTTTAGCACTTGTCAACAAAGAGTGCTATATTAGTCGAGTTTTAATTTACTTACTTTTAAAATGCGCGCAATTTTATCATCATGCGGGCGGTGAATGACGTAATGTGTGGCGTAGCGTAACACATCGACATATGCCTCTTTATTGTAGTGATCAACAATTAAGCGTCGGATCGTATCAAACGCGGCTTCACTTGGAAAAGGCTTTGTCTGACTAAACGCAAACAGGTCTTTAATTTGTTTTCGGCTTAATTCATATGGCGCATCCTTTTTCAGCGCGGCTAAAATACTTGATATTTCTTCGTTTAATGATGGGGGAATTGATTCATCATAAACGATTGATTGATAATAGTAGGCGTAAGCTTCACTAAATTTACCCATCAGGTAATAAGCGTATCCACTATAACGAAGTGCGGCACTAATGTTTGGTAAGCTATAGACGACTTGTAAATACCAACCGGCCAGCCGTAATAAGTCTTCAGCCCGTCTATCATATTTCAGCGCTTCAAGAATTTTGACAATAGCTTTCGGGTTAAACGGATTCCACTGGTGCGCTTTTGAATACATGCGGAAGGCGTTTGCATAATCACGCAACTCTTCAAACACTAATCCGCGTTCATAATAAATTGTATAAAACGGAAATTTTTGTAAGACATCGGCGCTATTTTGTTGTGACAATTTACTGTAGAGTGCTTCTTCGTATTCGTTTGTAAAGTTGAAATTCGGTTTCTTCGTTTCTTTTTGACTAATAGCACGCGCATACGCATCTGTGTAGCGCACAAGCGCATTACTAATTTCCGCACGGCGATTAAGCGCAATTTTATGTTCTTTAATTAAATGAATACAAACTGGGACAAGCATATCGGGATTAATGCGAATTTCATTATGAATTTCCCGGCTATCTTTGCCTAAAAAAGTCGAGGCTAAAACGAGTACTTCCGCTTCTTTTTCATCATAGGAAAAATTTTCAATTATGTAATTGAAGATGTTATGGCGATCAAGTTCGTTGTCGCCCGTCAGATTAATTCCTAAATTTCCTTTACTTACCATATTTATGCTTATATTGTAACAAAAAGGGCTTGTTTTATCTATATTTAAGCCCTTAAAAATATTAACATATTACGCTTTTAAAAAGTCAATAAATGCCGTATTCCCTTGCTCATCATTTTTAAAGCAAGCGGTATTTTGTAAAACGTTTTGACAAACGGAAGTCATGTAATCACGAATGTATGTTTCGTATGCTGTTTCTTTCACTTCATCAATAAATAATTGGCGAATAAAGCTAGCGTGTTTTACGATTGTTGGGTAGTCCTTAACCATATTCTTTTCACTTGCGCCACCGTAGTAGAGATCTTTAATAAGCGCAAATTCACTCGTCAAGCGGGCTGGTAAAATAAAGGTGCCCATCTGTTCAATGAGGCCAATGCCTTCTTTTTTAATATTATGGTATTCGGGATGCGCATGGAATATACCGGTTGGATATTTTTCATCGGTGCGATTATTACGTAACACTAAATACATAATATAGTTGCGTTTATGTTTCATAACAATCGGGGTTACCGCAGCGTGACGTTCATCACCCGTGCGCGGGATGATCCCTAATGCTTTATTTTCGTAATCGAGCCAATTCTCACTAATTTCGTTTGCTTTATCAAGCAGTAAACTTTTCACACTACTTTCCAGTTTAATGACATTACTGTCCCACTCGACAATACTAATTTTAATTTTTCGGTCATACTTATGCTTTAAAACATATTTGTCCTTTGCCGCAAAAATCGGCATGACAAGTGCGCCACCTTGGAAATGTTCGTGATTTAAGATCGAACCACCAACAATGGGGATATCGCTATTACTACCGACAAAGAAATGCGGGAATTTATCAACAAAGGCAACAAGTTTTGCAAAAATACGCGAAGTAATCGTCATCGGTGTATGTTCTTTACTAATGACGATCACATGATCTTTATAATAAACAAACGGTGAAAATTGTAAATACCACTCTTCTTTATCTAAATTTATACGCACGGCCCGTAAGTTTTGGCGAGGTGGCGTGTCTTTGTTACCGCCAAAGCCAACATTTTCTAAACACAATTGACAACTTGGGTATTTTTCACTTGGGTCTTCTTGCAGTAACTTGGCCGCGTCTTTATTATCTTTTTCTGGTTTTGCTAAATTAATCGTCATTTCAAAATAATTTGGTGCAACTTCTGCCCGCCAGCGAATGTTTTGTTCAATTTTTGCTTCTTGAATGTAGTTATTGGCAATACTCATATCGTAGAGATATTTAATAGCTTTTTCACTGTCTTTTTTCATGAGTTCATCAAAGTGTGCATTGACGATACTTGGGATCGGGGTCATCATCCCGAGAATATCCGTAATAATTTCTTCCGGCCGTTGAATACTTAAATGCGGTAATGAATGCTTTTCTAGTGCTGCTTCTAACTCACTTACAAGTGGGGCCGGATTTTTCATACTCGTAATTTCACTTATATTAATAACACCGCGATATGGTTTCTTTAAACCAAACTTAAAAAGTAGGACATTGCGGTAATAATTTATATCTTCAACGTTAAGGCCAAGCTTCAGCTCAGCGTACGCTAATATTTTTTCCACTAAGATTTCTAACATAACTCACCTCTATTCGTATTAATTATGACAAAAATTAGGTTTTTTTGGTAATGAAGTAAAGTACACTTGTAAAGTCTTGACTAATTCGTGTCGTTGGACTAATCCCACTTGCGGTCCATGCGGGGTATAAAGTTAATGCCCCAGCGCGTAAGGCTTCAGCGCTACTTTCATACGTTTCCACAACTTCATAACCCATTAATTCTTCGGCACTTTGCCGTTTATTAAGATAATTTACAATAACACCGTCATATTTAATAAACTTCGGCAAAACGCGCGTTAATAATGAACCAAACGCCGTAATATCGGTTGCTTGTTTTAATGTCGTGATTATATATTTTCCGTCTTTTAGCATCGGTATGGCGGGCAATTTACTTACTTCGGGTAAAGTTGAATTAACCCCTGTACTAATTAATACAAGCGCCCCATCGTTTGTCGCGTTAACAAGGCCAAACGCTTGTTTATCTTTTTGGGAGGAACTTTCAAGTTCATAATATGTTCCACTTGTCACAATGTGTTGAAAAAGTTTTGCAACGGCATTATATTCTTTAATCGCCCGTTTTTCTTTGGGTAATAAGTTTGTCACATCCAGTTCATAACCAAAGCCACCACTCATAAATGCATTATTAAATCGTGTTTGCAGCGGTATATTACGCAGCATTTGGTGATTAGGGATCGCACTAACATGACCCGACATGACACTTAAGGGGTATGCTTTGGCAAATGTTGTATGCATCCGGATTCGTTCAAAGGCATCACTGCAATCACTCATCCACACTTGATCAAAAAAGTGCAGAATACCTAAATCAAACCGGTTCCCGCCACTTGCACATCCTTCCCACAAAATCGTGGGAAACTTCGTCGTTAAGGTACGCATAATTTTATAAAGACCAACAGTATAATCAAAGAAAAACGTCGAAAATGTACCGTTTTGTGTGTAAAAATCACTTAAATTCCGATTGTAGTCCCATTTAACATATGTAATGTCCGCACTCTTTAAAGTGGCGCTCACATTTGCAATAATATAGTCTTGCACGGCAGGTAATGATAGATTAAGCGAATACTGAAAACGGCCAGGACTAGGAGCAATGCCCGGTATTTTCACCACCCACTCAGGATGTTCACTAAAGATCGGGTGATCTGCTGATACCATTTCCGGTTCAAACCAAAGGCCAAACTTAATACCCATTTTTCGGGCGTGGTCACTTAAGCCTTTAAGCCCACTTCGAAGTTTTTTACGGTTCACGGCATAATTGCCAAGACCGCCGGTATCATCATCACGATTAATAAACCAGCCGTCATCTAAGACAAAGAGTTCAATGCCAAGTTTACTTGCGGCGTTCATTAAGTTTTTAATTTTAGTCGTTGTAAAATCAAAATATGTTGCTTCCCAATTATTTAATAAAATGGGGCGCACTTTTTTTTGGAAAGTTTCGCGCACCACATGGTCGTTAACAAACGTGTGGAAGTTATGACTGATGCCGTTTTCACCTAAATTACTGTACGTGAGAATCGCAAACGGGGTAACAAATGGTTCACCTTTCTTCAGTACTTTCGTAAATGTTTCATCGTTTATACCGTGTTGAATACGTAACCGGTTGTCAAATGTTGTCTCGATAATTGCTTTAAACGGACCGCTATAAATTAAGTTAACACCGTAGCCTTCACCGTAATCAAGCGTCGCATTTCTATTTAAAAGGAGGAAAAACGGATTATGGCGATTACTACTTGGGCCCGCAATTGTCGAAATTTCAAAAATACCAGGAACCGCTTTATGGCGGACAGGGTGGCCTTCATTAGCCCATGTGCCATATGTTGAATAAATGTCAAAATGATTATTATTTAAATCAAGATTTAAACTGGCAATTTTTGTCACACTAACATCGCCACTTAACACGACAACACGCCGGGCTATAACATTAGCGGCAGCAAAAAGTAAATAATCTAATTTAATAACTGCGCCACTAATTAAGTCTTTAAGGATAACGTAATAATATGAATCAGCGTTTTTTGGTACAGGTAAATCCGTTGGTGTTAAGTCACTTAATTTACCTTCACCATGACTTTCTACAACAAAGTCACTACTAAAGCCGTTTTTGTGATTTAAAATAATACTTGGTTTGCGGTAATCACCTTTCCCAAGTGTGCCAACCTCAAGATTTACATAGTTTGTCGAATATGTACTATTATTCTCACTTGTATATGCGGTTGCTGTGCCCATGGGGTTTGTTTGTTTATTTAATAGCGTTGTTAAATCTTCATCATCACTAAGGCGTGCTCCATAATGAATGTTTTCCAAATGTAAATACTCATTAATGTATAAGATGTATGATGATAACTTTGTTTTTAAGTGGATAAATGATTTTTTCATCTTAAGTAAATTTTACCATAATATAATACGTTCCTATCTTTTCGTTCCCAAAATTAATAATAATGCCCGTATGTGTATACTTTTTAGCGAAAATAGACGATAATTAAACATATGAAGACACCACTAAACTTTACATGGGCCTACATTGCTGGGTTTGAGAAATCATTTTTAAAAGTAACACCGGCCGCGGCGACAATTGTTGATATCCCGCATAATATGGTTGATTTTCCGTTTAACTATTTTGATGAACGTGATTTTGACCGCATTGGCACATATATTAAAGTTATTAATATTGCGGAAATTGACCCCGCCCAAACGTTTATCCTCCGCTTTGAAGGCGTAAATAATAGTTTTACATTATATATTAACGAAGCACAAGTCGGCACTTATGCTCGGCCCTATATGGAAGAAAATATTGATGTAACACAATATGTAAAAACTGGGGAAAATCGTCTTGTTGTTGTCGTAAGTGGCAGTGAAGCTATTAACGCCCCACCATTTGGCCACACGATCGATTATTTTGTCTTCCCGGGTATTTATCGCGAAGTAAGTCTGTTTGTTCATGAACGTGTTGCCCTCCTTGACGCAAAAATTATGGCATTTGCGAGTGGGGAAATACAAATTACACCACACCTTTTAAATAACGATGAACGACCATACACTCTCACTTACGAAGTGTATGATGATAACACCTTAATTACAACGAGTCAGACAAATGCATTTGTTGTTGAAAATCCGAAACTATGGTCGATTAACCATCCGCATATTTATGCGTTACGCATTATTTTGGAACACGACGGTATAAAAACGTATTATGGCTTTTCATTTGGGTTTCGGACAATTACCTTTACAACAACGGGCTTTTATTTAAATGATGTCTTAACACCGCTCGTCGGTTTAAATCGGCATGAAACATTTCCCTACTTAGGCGGTGCGGCTACTTCTTACTTACAATTTAGTGATGTTGTTAGTTTAAAAGAACTTGGTGTCAATTATGTGCGCTGTTCGCATTATCCGCCGAGTCGTCATTTTCTTGATGCGTGTGATTATTTAGGGCTTATGGTCATTAATGAGGTGCCCGGTTGGCAACATATTGGGGATGAAGCATGGCAAAATATTCACCTTCAAAACATTGAAACAATGATTAATCGTGATTACAATCATCCGAGCATTATCGCATGGTCGATTCGCATTAATGAATCGGTCGATCATCCAATGTATAAAAAAGGCCAAGCGCTCGCTAAAGCCCTTGATCCGTATCGGCCAACAACAGGTACACGCAACTTTGCCCATAGTGAACCACTGGAAGATATTTACTCATTTAACGATTTTAGTCATGATGGTACGACAAATGGGTTACTACCAAAACGCAAAGTTACCAAAACCAAGAAACCGTATATTGTCAGTGAAAATAATGGGCACATGTATCCAACAAAACCGTATGATAGCCGGCTTATACGCGAAAACCACACAAAACGCCACTTAAAAGTACTTGATGCGTTCTTTAAAGATAAAAAGATTGTTGGCATTTCCCCATGGTGTATGCATGATTATTATACGCATAAAGAATTTGGCAGTGGTGACAAAATTTGCTATCACGGCGTGCAAGACATTTATCGGCAACCAAAAGATGCGGCCTATGTGTACAGTGCAAACTTTAGCAGTACACCTGTTTTATTCCCGCTTTTCCGTGGTGATAAAGGGGACCTACCCGAAGCACGCTTGTACCCAACGCTTGTATTAAGTAACGCGCACCATATTAAACTTTTTAAAGGTAATGATTTAATCAAAACGTATTATCCACGCCGCGATTTATATAAACACTTACCGCATCCACCGTTTGTGATCGATACATATATTAGTGAAAACTTCATTAGTCCGCTACCGATTAAAAAAGGCGACCGGAAACATATTCAAAATATTTTAAATTATGCGGCAATAAATAATTTTGAACGTATTCCGTTTTTCATGAAACTGCGCCTCTTCTACTTCATCATTAAATATAAACTTAACCGCGGCCATCTTGTTGAACTCTGGTCGGCAAATGTTGTTGGTTGGGGCCAAAAGGGCGGCACATATACAATTGTAAGTTATGATGCGCACGATCAAGAAATTATGCGGGTTCCGCTTGTCGAAACAACAAAAACGGAATATAAATTTACGCTCACTAAGAACGAACTACATAACGGCGAAACATATGATATGACGACACTTATTATTGAAAGTGTTAATCCATTTCGCAATACGTATGACTTTAGTAGTGTAAAAGTTAGTGTCAGTGGCCCGCTTAGTGTGATTGGGCCCACCACGCAAGTGTTACATGGTGGTAGTCTTG
>WPCH01324827.1_pt1 | contig 15855 bp, 14 predicted proteins | sample 5399881 | NCBI WGS metagenome assembly WPCH01 (sample SAMN12869468, study PRJNA574797) | sludge metagenome | isolation source: wastewater treatment of pH5 | place: China:Beijing | collected 2019-05-20
GTTGCCCCAGGCATCCGTTTCTTCCTCGATCTGAAAATGGGAGCCATGATCGTTACCGTAGTCGTTGCCTAGAACACGAGGTGCGTAACTAGCGAGTACAAGCATGAAACACATGGACCAGAAGGCAAACATTTTTCTCGGTTTCACTTTGAATCCTCCCCACGTATCAGTCAAATTGTCAAATTATGCGAGGCATGCGTCTCAGGTGCCGTACCCTGACGCTGCCAGGGCTCCTAAAAAAATAGAGAAAGCGATGAACAATCCCGCGGCCAATGAGGCGACGAGGGAGACCACAGTGATCTGGGTGTTAATGGACGGACCTGCCGTATCTTTGAAGGGATCACCAACTGTGTCGCCAACTACGGCCGCTTTGTGAGCATCCGAACCCTTACCTCCAAGGTTACCGGCCTCAATGTATTTTTTGGCATTATCCCACAAACCACCGGAGTTGCTCATGAACAAGGCTAGGAGAAGGCCGCTCACGATGTTTCCGGCTAGAAAACCTCCAATAGCTGTAACACCGCCGATGAAGCCTACCGCGAGTGTGGTTAGGATGGCCATGAGACCGGCTGGAACCAACTCTTTCAGTGCACCCTGCGTCGCGATATCGATGCAGCGGGCATAATCCGGTATCGCCCCTGCGCGCCCTTCCTTGAGGCCAGGGATTTCATCAAATTGTCGATGAATTTCTGCCGTCATACGCTGGGCATTGCGGTCGACGCCGAGCATCAGCATGGCGGAAAACACAGCCGGAACTGCAGCACCGACCATCATGCCGAAGAAGACAACTGGGTTCATGATATCAAACCCGCTGATGAGCTCCATTCCCCTCGCTAGTAAGATATCATTGGCTTCAGACATAAAGGCCCCTAGTAGGGCTATGACCGTTAGGCCTGCAGCGCTAATGGCAAAGCCTTTGGTTATGGCTTTTACCGTATTACCAGCACTGTCCAGCTCATCTGTGATGCGTAGCGCTTTGTCCCCGAGGCCCGCCATTTCAACTAGACCCCTTGCATTATCGACAATTGGACCGTAGGCATCGTTGGAAATGATCATCCCGACGATGGAGAGCATGCCAACGGCAGCCATAGCAATTCCGAATAAGGCATCTAGATTTGTGGTAGGATCAATGCCATTGGTGACAGTGTAAGCTGCCAATGCAGATATGGCGATCCCGATTAAGGCAGGAAAGACACTTAAGAAACCATAGCTCATGCCAGAAATCATGGTAAAGGCGGCGCCAGACTTTGATGCCGTAGCCACGTTTCGAACTGGGTTACGCTCATCGTTGGTAAAGTAATCTGTAGCAACGCCAATCACAACTCCCACCAGCAAGCCAATGATGGTGGCACCCCAATAACGCCAACTGAAATCGAAGAGGGAGGTGGCAACGGCCGTAATGACCACAAAGATAGCTGTGGTTATATATGTGGACTTGTTGAGGGCCCCCGTTGGATTGGAGCCGGGGGTAATGCGGGCCGCTAGGACACCGATGATCGATGCCAAGAGACCTGCTGAGGCATAGCAAAAGACCATGTTTGTAAACTGCCCAATACCCTTATCTAGGGCCATGGCCAGGACGATGGCGGCGGATAGTGAGGCCACATGGGAGTCAAACAGATCGGCGCCCATTCCAGCTACGTCCCCAACATTATCCCCAACATTGTCTGCGATCACTGCGGGATTGCGTGGATCATCCTCAGGAATTCCTAGTTCGACTTTACCAACTAGGTCAGCACTAATGTCTGCAGTCTTGGTGAAGATTCCCCCTCCGGCCTTGGCGAAGAGGGCTAGGGAAGAAGCACCGAAACTAAAGCCCAGGGTTAAGGTGGCATCCCCTGTCAAAATCATAATGCCTGTTACGCCCAGGAGACTTGAGCCCACAACCGCCATGCCCATGACGGCGCCGCCGCGAAATCCATTGGTGAATGCACTTTCCATACTTCTCACCGCTGCTGTAGCCGTTTTTGTGTTGGCAATAGTGGCTACTGCAATCCCGACCTTGCCAGCTAGGGCCGAGAAGGCTGAACCGGCGATATAAGCAACGGCCATGAGGATATTGCGAGTCGCATCGCCCTGCCAAATCGGTTGGGGCAAGAATAGCACTATGATGATGGCCACGGCCAGCACAAAGTAACTCAGTAAACGATACTCCCGGGCTAGAAAAACATTAGCCCCTTCCCGGATCAGTTTGCCGATCTGCTGGGTCTTTTTTGTGCCAGAATCTTGTTTCTTGACCCAAGCATAGAGCCAGGCAGCAGTGGCAAAGGATAGAAGCGCAACGACAACGGATACCACGAACCAATTCACGAAGATCCCCCCAAAACGTAGTCTGTTCTCCTATATTCTTCCAAAATAAGAAAACGCCTCCTAACAGAAAGCGAACGCGAAATATTTAGGACGAATCGGGGTGGTTTGCACCTTTGGGAGGATGGGTTTCAAAAAAATGAGGTGTAATTACGGAAAAGCCAAAGTGTTATGTGTGAAAAAGGCATGGACGAAATGAAAGGCGACCAACCTGCTAGGATTGGTCGCTGCATGCTATTTGCGGGCTTTAGTTTTGAAGATGAACAGCAGGAGGGGCACAAGGTAGATGACAAGAAGACCGAGGGTTATAAAGGTCATTAGTGGCGATATGGGGGCAAGTCCAATCAAAAGTAGCATTGGGGCCCCCATGAGGATCGCGTAGGTACTCCCCGTCAACAGATTATTAGCAGCAGGTGTTTCGAACTCGGGATCGATTTCCCTCAACAAGAGCACACCGGAGCTAATGGTACCTGTGAGCATCCCGTACATAGAGACCATGCCTTCATAGAAGTAGCCAGGGTAGATCTTTTTACAAATCCACTTTAACCAGTAGAAGGTTCCCACCCCACCTGCGATGGAGAGCAGAATGAAGGGTACCCAAAGGCCTGCCAGATCGGTAACGTCGATGGAGGCGATTCCCGCAACAATCATTACATCAAAAGCCATACCCGAGATACGGCTCAAAAGGTAGTTGTTCTGGTACTGGCGGGTCATCATCCTGGTCTTCCTAAGGCCGGTAAAAACGGTCCTCAGCAAGATGGCCATTAAGGAACCAACGATGAAATTAAAACCCCATAGAAGTGGCTCTAGTGTCCCGGAAAGTCCTGAAGCGACTGCACCTATAAGCGTTGCGAGTCCATGCAACACAAGATAGGTGATCAGGTAGACGATTAGGACTAGTGCTACCTGAACCGAAAACCTATCGATGGATTCGGAAACAGGGATTTCGTTATTGTCTTGAAACTTGTCAATAGAGAGGGATTCTGCCACTTCATCGTAGAGGTGGATTTTGATTTGGCGTTTACGGACCAGCCAGTTTAAATAAATGATCCCCACGATACAGGCGCAAAGATATCCAGAGGCCGCAATAGACAGCCCAAAGGAACGACCTCCCACGAAGCCTAAGGCTTCATACATGCCACCGATATTGTTCGCTTGACCAGGACCCTGACCGTAGCCCATAGGGAGCAGAATACCCGCCGCCTTGAAAATGTCTGGCATCACGGTATAGGCTAGGCCGAGGGTAATGATCAACCCCATGATTGCTTGGATGAGATAGGTGGAAATGATTAAGGCACCGCTCTTTGGCGCAGTAAGGTTATCGGTACTGTGCTCAGGATCTGCTTGAGGAACGCGTAAAGACATGGCAATAAACCCGATGGCAATGCCATGATAAGTGATCATCTCTAAGAATTTGGCATCAATGGCCAGCAGATTTGCATTACGTACAATAAGGAGCACAAATCCAGCTAAGACTGCGGTTGGCATGAGGGACTTGCGCACGAAGGCTAATTTACGCCTTAAGACATTGGCCCCTAGAATTGTGGCCGCAATAATCCCCAGTTGGATCATGGCACTCCATAAACCGGTGTTTGCTGATGAAAAGTCCATAGGTCACCCCGTACTCTTTAGTTGATTGTAGAGCTCCAAATACTTGCGTCCGCAGAAGGATCGTCCGGCTACAATCGCATAGTGTTTGCCTTGGCTGGTGAAGGCGATGTTGCCCCGACCATATAGAGCCATATCCGAAATTTCGTCTATGGCAAAGCTGATGGCGCCGCAAACGAGCTTGTCCCGATACATCGCCAAGGCTACACCGGCAGCTATCGGCTCTGCCTGATGGTTGCCCTTAATGGAGTTCAACCGCACCTCTGCGTCGCTAAAGGCGGGTTCATCACCAAGAATAGCCGCAAGCTTCACTCGTCTGTCGTGTTGCCAAGCATCCCATTCGGTAATAGTCTGGTAGGGGCCACCTTTTAAATAGCCATACTCATCATAGGTTGCTTTGAGCCCGCAGGTGCAGAAAAACCCATTGTCTTGGCTCCAGAGCGTGCCGATTTTTTCGCACTGGGGGCAGATGAAAAGTGCTGTCTCTAGGCCTTCCGCGAGGAGTTTTCCTTTAAACCGTATTTTGTCGGTGGCTTGCCGTGCAGAGGCATTCTCAAATAGGTCTACTTCGATGGCGGCATTCACCTCATCTGCACTCATCTCCTTCAGTTGATCGACAGTATACACGTTGACAACATAGCCTCGCATGCGACCTTTGCGCCTCGTGTAGGCCCAACGGGGGGTGGTGAAATAACCACCTTCGAATTTATAGGTAACCAGCGGCACTTTACAGGATTTCGCCAACTTGCCAACAGAGGGAGGAACAGGGCCGGTAAGACCATTAAAGGAACGATTCCCTTCCGCAAAAATACATACATTTTTGCCATCCCGAAGCCGCCTCATGACATCTCTCACCGTGCTCAGATCGGTACTACCCTTAAGACGGGGGATGGGGGCAAAAAGGTACACCAGTAGGCGGGATGGTAAACCAACGCGAAAGATGTGTTCGCTTGCTACAAAATACAAAACGTCCTTAAAACTGATTTGGACCAAGGCGGGATCAAGATCTGTGTTGTGATTGGCATAGACAAGAAAGGGACCCTCAAGATTCGGGGCAGGTTTTGATTCTAAGTTGAAGAGCCACTTGAGAATGGGAGAAGCAAGGGGCCTGATAAGACCATAGGCTCTAGCATGGCGCTTATAATCTTTTATTGTGTTTTCTGACATCCCTTCGTCCCCCCTTAAGCTGCATACTCTGCTAGTTCGTCTACTTCTACAATAATTCCTGTCGGAGCCTCATCGATTTTCGAAGATGAGCACATAGAATGGCCTATCTTTCGAGATTGTTAAGGAGGAAAGGACGGATAGTCCAGAGAAGAATACAAGACATAAATACGGTAATACTAACCAGAAAGGGAGCTCGCAAACATGTGGAGTTAACTAAGGAGGGGGTAAATTGGCAGAAGAAAGTAAGGACAAGAAGTCCAATCGCTTGCAGCTGTTTCTCGTAGTGCTTGTAATACTCTCAATGGGATTAAACGTGTATCTTTTCCGTTATTACGCAGAACAAGATGATGGGGTCGAGGTGATGGCATCCTGGGCCGATGCTAATGCCCAGATACAAAAGGAGCTGGTGTCTGTCACAACGACGTTGGCGGAGCTAGAAGCCAGGCAATCTTCCCAAGAGACAACGACCAAGGGAATCTATGATACTTTAGTCTTGGTTGATACGAGACAAGCCGCTCAAGATTCGGCATCAGCCATGGCACCAGAGGGGCTGGATAAGGTTTCCTGGGAGACCGCTAATACGGAGATTCATGCAGCATTAACATCTGTCACAACGATGCTGGCGGAGCTAGAAGCCAGGCAATCTGCCCAAGAGACCACGACTAAGGAAATCTATGAGACTTTAGTCTTGGTTGATACGAGACAAGCTGCTCAAGATTCGGCATCAGCCATGGCACCGGAGGGGCTAGATAAGGATTCCTGGGAGACTGCTAACGCTCGGGTCCGACAAGAGCTATCTGAGATAAAGGCTGTACTCGACCAGCTTTTGGTTCAAACTGAGGCCGAGCGAACAGTGATCGAGCTCGAGAACAGTATCCAGGCCATGGCTTCGGCGCCAGAACTTACATATGAGCAAGTTGTCACGGAATATGGTTGCTCCATCGCCACAGTGCGATTGTTACCAGGTGATAGTGTGTGGAGTATCGTAGCCCGGTTTAAGCCATCGCCTAGTCCAGATCTAGTTAATAGGGTTGTTGCGTTCAACGAGATCGCGGATCCGAGGCGATTGCCTGTGGGCTTTGTTGTTCAAGTGCCTCTCAACCTCGTGAATGGCCAATTTTAAAACACATACCGCGAGTCTTCTTTTTAAAACGATCCCCCGGAGTGATTTTCCGGGGGATTCTGCTATCGTCGCTAGCGCATAATCCTCATATTGTAGCCTTGGAGCTGGGTCGGAACATCTCCCATGTACAGAACCGTGTTATCAAAGGTCCCAATATAATCTTCGCCGAGCATCTTGTCGATGTGGGAACGCATGGTAAATTCTGGCAACTTGCCAAGCAGGCGCTCGCCATCAAACAAGAAGCTTACCTGAACTGGAGTGGCATAGCTTCCATCTGCGGTAAAGTCTCCACCAGAACAGATAAAGGCGAAGATAGCTCGTTGGCCCTTGAGAAACCCTGCAATGTCTTGGCTGTCTGTCCTGAAGGCAAGCGACTGCCCATGGGCACCATCGATTGTGGGCGGATCATCATAAGCGCCAATGGCAGATCCCGTGTGGGGAAGATTATAGATCTGTGCTGTTTTTTTGTCCGTCAAGACTCTAGCGAGCCTCCCTTGTTCGATGATGCTAAGGCAATCGCCTGGCAAGACAACGCCTTCTGAATCAAAGAAGGGTCGCAAGGAGCGCACGGGATCCCGCACAAGATCAAGGGTCACTTGCTCAGAAAAGAGCCTTTGGCCGCATTTGCCGCTGAACAGGGAGCTACCCTTGGCAAAACGCTCGCCGTGCAGAGCGAGGCCCAAGAAACCACCTAGGCTCGATGTATCCATGGTAAACACCGGTAATACATCGCCCTTGGGAAGGTCAACCTTGTTACGATAGGCTTCTAAGAAGTCGCGATTAAAGCGCAAAAACTGATCCAAATCGACCTGCCTGCTTTGACAGACTATTCCGCCATCAAACAGATTGGCTGTGGCTTTTTCCTTGAGAATCAGCTGGGCAACGAAGAAGGCATCTTGGTATTGTAGATCCAAGCCTTCGCTGTTGCGCATCTCCACCTGTATTTCGTTCGTGGCGATGTACTCGCTGAAACTAAAGTCAGGATAGTCCTTTCGCAGGGTAGCTAGAATTTCCTCAGCATGGTCCAGCAATTCCTGGGCGCTTATAGGAGTTTTTTTGTAAGAACGGTGGTCTTTGTAATCGCTCGTCAGGGCATAGGGGTATTCAATGCCTGCGCTGAGGTTTTGCACAGCGCTTTCCAGCAAGAATTCCTGTGAAGCCTCGCCTACAGCTCCGGATATGCCTATTTTCCCGTCTTTATAAACCCGGACTCCCTTCTTGGTGACATCTTTCAAGCGAACGGCCTGAACCTGGCTGGTTTGGACCCGTGCAGTCGTTTCTTGTTCCCGGATCGTAATGTACTCTTGCTTCATCTTCATCCCCCCTATTGCACCTTTAGTTTCCTGACCCTTGTATAGGGTCCGCCATAGCTTATGGGCAGCGGAAATTGCTCCATTTTGCCACAGCCTCCCCCAACAAAAGCACTCAGCTCAAATTCCTCACTAGTAGCGTCGACTTCCTCAAGCGTGCTAAAGACATTTCCAGTGACAACAGAAATTTTGACAGGGTTTGTTATCTTGCCATTTTCAATCTTGTAAGCCCTGGCTGGCGCAAGCGTGAAGGTCGACATCCCAGAGCCGTGTTTGAGTGTCTCTAGGTAGATACCCTGATCCATTTCGGCGATAATATCCTCTAGGGGTCTGGTACCCCTTTCGATATAGGTGGTCGTCATGCGCACGATGGGCTCAAACTGAAAATTCACCGCTCTAGCATTGCCCGTCAAACCCTCTTCTAGCGCAACACTGGTGGGGACACTATGCAGACGCCCGGTGAGAAGTCCACTAGAGATGATCTCTGTCTTCCTCCCCCGAGTCCCTTCGTCATCAAAGGGTACGTAGCCATTTCCGGTAATTGTGCCATCGTCAATAATGTTCAAGAGGCCACGGCCCACCCGTTTGCCCAAAGCCCATTCTGCCCGCATCGTCTCATCGCCAACCATGAAGTCGGATTCGCTCTTGTGCCCGAAGCTCTCATGGGTAAAAATGCCTGTGGCCTCCGGGCTGAGCAGGACGGCATACTCGCCGGGTACTACGGCCTCGGCTGCAGTGACAAAATCTACGCTCTTAGCAATTTCACTTAGGAAGTAACTTGCGTACGCTTGCAACTCGGCCAAACTAGGCGCACCCTTGGAGACAATGATCTGATCTTTGTTCTCGCCGGCCACAATATCCAGTGAAATACGAATGCCAGAAGTCTGCTGGTCGAAAACAATGGTAGCTCCCTTGGACGAATAGAAAGACTTGATGGTCCTATTGTCTACGTAATAGGAAGTATGACCGACGATGGCCTTATCTGCAATCTGGCCCAAGATGGCTTCCAAGAAAGCTTGTTTCTCTTGGATAGGCACATCTGTTACCGCATTGTCTTCATACCTTAAGATGTTTTCTTGATTAACCTCAAAGGCCTCTACAATCGGATGGGATAGAATCCCGGGGTTTGCCTTGGCCATGGCTGCTAAGGTATCAATGTGGGATTGGATATTGTCCGTATCGGTGGTAGAGCTATAGTACCAACGCTCACCATCGAACACGCGTATAAATGCTCCCTTGCGTTTGCGAACCTTCTGGCCTTGTAGTTCAAGTTGTTTGAAGCGGATTTGCGTATCGAAGGACTCCTCTAGGCGGACATCAACATACAGACCTCGGGGAAAAATAAACATTTGCGACCTCCTTCTGCCGAGGTTCAGGAAGAACCTGGGTATTTTGCTGGTTAATGCGTTAATTTCTGGAATTTCCTGCGATATCCTTCCTTAGACCCAATTGTGAGGCCATGGCAGGGATTTTATTTTCTTTCCCTAAACATACAGTAACCCGCATTGACGCAATGGGAGTGAGTTAGTCCATGAAGAACCTGCACAAGAAGTCCTGGATCCGATTGTTGCTCTGTTTGTTGTTTTTCCTGTTACCTGTTCAATCCCAGGCCATGAGTGTGAAGGAAGGAGCGGTGAAAAACGTAATCTTGATGATTGGTGATGGCATGGGGTTTAACCACATTACGGCAGCCAGAATCTGCCTCGCGGATGGAGCTTATTCCAAGCTCAACCTCGACACCATGCCCTACACGGGATTTTCCATCAATTTCTCGCAGAGTAATCTAGTCACCGACTCTGCTGCAGCGGCCACCGCTTTGGCGACAGGGTTTCGCACCGATAACGGACGGATCGCGACCCTTTCTGATGGAACGCGTGTACAGAGTATTCTTCTGAAGGCCAAAGAAACCGGCCGGAGTACGGGGATTGTGGCAACTTCAGCCATTACTGATGCTACGCCAGCGGCTTTTTTGGTGAAAGCGGATTCCCGATCTTTTGAGGGAACGATTGCAGAGGATATGATGAAGACCCAGACCAATGTGCTCTTGGGCGGCGGTGGTGATGCCTTTGGCATCAACCCTTTCACTCGAGAGCCTAAGGCCCGCTCGGTGATGCATCAGGTTCTCGAAGACGGATATACTTATGTTTTCGATCGGGAAGGATTGCTTAACTTAGAAATTACTCCAGATTTGAAATTGATTGGGCTATTTATGGGTGGTGACATGAGCTTTGACATTAGGCGATTTCCCACCGAACCTTCCTTGGCAGAGATGATGGCCCGGGCTCTTGAAGTCGTAGGACAGAATTCCCAAGGGTTCTTCCTCATGGTGGAGGGTTCTAGAATCGACACGGCCGCCCATAGCCATAGTGTTGACGAGATGCTTGGGGAGCTACTGGCCTTTGACGAGGCGGTAGGGCTTGCTTTGGACTACGCCCATGACCATCCGGGGACTTTAGTTGTGGTAACCGCGGATCATGAAACAGGGGGATTTGGCGTCACTAGTGGGTTGCCTTCTGGAGAGGTCGTGAACTACGGGTGGCTTTCCACGGGACATACCGCTGCCATGGTACCCATCTACGCCTTTGGACCCGGTGCAGAGAGGTTTACCGGAACTTTGGATGTAACAGAAATACCAGTTCGTATTGGGGAACTCATGGCTATCACTGATTTTCCCGCGATACTTGATGCAGAAAAATAAGCACGGGCGAAGCTCAAAGGAGATGGATCGAGGAATGTTAATCAACAAGGGAGACGTAGTTTTATTTCAAGGGGACAGCATTACCGATACCCATCGGGATCGGGTTTATGACTCACTTGGAACAGGATATGCGTACATTGCTGCAAGTTTGTTTTCTTCTCTATATCCAGAAAAGGAAGTGCGTTTTGTGAATCGGGGGATCAGCGGAAATCGAGTTCGGGACTTAGAGGACCGCTGGAATGAGGATTGCCTTGCATTGATGCCTACAGTGCTTTCCATCATGATCGGAATTAATGATTGTTGGAAGAGGTACAGCTTAAACGATCCAGTCCCCCTCGAAGACTACCATCGTGGTTATCGGAGGCTGATCACCCGGGCAAAGGAGAGGTTTCCTGACATAAAGCTGATTCTTATGGAGCCCTTCTTGATTCCCGCTCTGCCAGAACTTTCCATTTGGCGGGAGGATTTGGATCCTAAGATTCAGGCAGTACGTGAACTTTCTAGGGAGTTTGGCGCAGAATATGTTCCTCTGGACGGACTTTTTGCTGCAGCTTGTTCGAAAAGCGAAGCAGCGTATTGGGCACCCGATGGCGTACATCCTTCGCCCGCTGGTCATGGCCTCATCGCCAGGGCCTGGCTTGAAGCAGCAGGAGTCGTTCTCTAGCGAGATGTGATTGGCAACTCAACTCATCCATGGTGGACGATGATCGCAAATGTATATCTGGGCAATGTTTCTGGAATTATAACAACGAACTACGCCTGGAGGAGGTCGATTATGGAAGTCCATTGCACTGTAAAGAACTGTAAGTGGTGGGATGAGAACTACTGCATTGCCGAGGGTATCCTCATCACGAGCGATGAAATAGGGGAAGCTCTGCCGGAAAAGTATGACTACCAAGAAACACAAAGTATAGTGCAGCAGTTTGGCGAAACCCCAGTTGGTTCTTGCGAGGCTACATGCTGTAAGACGTTTGCCGAGCGATAGGCTTAAATTCTATCATATTCTCCGAAAAGACACCTTCCCAGGGGTGTCTTTTCATATGCATTCAGCATACTCATATTAGATTGAAAAGGGGTTTTCGCTCTAACGCAGAATGCCTTTAATAGTTGGAGGGGTGAAAAATGCGAGGCTTCAATTACTTCGTGGAAAAGATTCCCCAGAACATTTATGCACGAACCCGGGCCATCTTTTCTAAGAACGTGGCCATATTCGTTCCTGACTCCTATGTGATGGGCATCAAGATGCAGGTCGAAGAATACCATTTCGTCATTTGCTTTGAGACACCACCCTTGGCCTCCATTAACGGCTGTGAGTACCAGTTCAAGAAAGGCAGCCTGATCTGCCTGGCGCCAGGAGACGATATCTTGGTGCATCCAGCCGCGAAGCCGGAACAGGCCCAATATATGTCTATTTGCGTGCTGCCGGTGTTTATGGACGGTATCTTTAGAGAGCTTGGGGGCGTTGAAAAACTAGAATTTAGCACCCTTGATAATAGATACAGCTACTTTCTCCTAGAAGCACTTGATGCCCTGATTCACGAAACCATCCAGTATGGGCAAGAAAGTCCCCTCATGGTTGCCAGCCTTGAGAACCGTGTCGCCATCCAGCTGCTTCGAGATGGTAGAACGCCATCGCAGTGGAAGGATGGAACGCAGCCCCATGTAGAAAATATCGTTTCGAAGGCCTGTACGTACATCGAATCCTACTATACCAGCAATATTACAGTGAAGGATATTAGTGATGCGATCTTCGTGAGCCCTTCGTACCTACAGAAAATCTTCCCGAAGATTGTGGGCAAGACACCTCACCAGTACATCATGGCTTGTCGGCACCGCAAGGCCTGCGCCCTGTTGGTCAATACTAACCTATCCATGGAAGAAGTGGCTAGGCAGTGCGGCTTTGTAAACAGTTCGCATTTCTCGACCACCTTCAAGGCTGTGGAAGGAATCTCGCCCCTTGCCTACCGCAAAACCCACTACCATCTTCAATCATAGGTACGGATAGAAATCGCCCCGCTCTCCGTAACAGAGGGAACGGGGCGATTCTGATTTGCTGTCACGATTCGTTATTTTAGGAGAGTGTATTTACCGATAACTGGTAGTTCTTTGGCCTTCCCGTTCAGTCCGTTGACAAGTCCCATGATGCCGAACACCATAAGGGCGAGGCTGAAAAATGGCATCAGAATCCAGCCAATAATCGGGATCAACCCCAAAATGATGTTCCCAGCGATTCCGGTAATCCAAAGTAGTAGGGACTGATTCGCATGAAATTTTGCGTACTGAGAATCGGGGCAAGTGATTAACGGCAGGAAAAACAGAAGGTAGGCAAGGCCTGCCATGGTCTTGTTTTTTTCCACATCGTCGGTAGAGAAAAGCGGTACCGCTCTTTCTGTCCTCGTTGAGTTGTTTGTGTTCATCGGTGCGCACCTCCAGTTGTGTTCGCTTTATTCTTTAATGTTACTATGGAATTATCTCGGATTTTTTGCAAACCCTATCGCTTATTTTGCAGAAAACTATACAACAAGTGCCGTAGCGCGTCTGAATTCGTCTGCCATCCTCTTTGGGTAGACTGGGGTTAATACTTGACACCTGTGAATGTTAGGCTTTGGATAAACTGCTTTTGGGCAGCGACAAAGGCAATGAGAATAGGCAAAGTGGCCATAACCGAGGCGGACATCATCATGGGCCAGTCTGGGTAAAGATCAGCCCGCATGAGGGAGAGCCCCACCTGTAGAGTCCTCATTGTATCCCGATTGATAATAATGAGGGGCCACATAAAATCGTTCCAGGCACCCATAAAGGTAAAAAGAGCTAGGGAGGCCAGGGCTGGTTTGCTTAAGGGAAGCACGATCTTCGCTAGGACCTGAAAACGGCTGCATCCATCAATGATGGCGGCCTCTTCTAGGGATTCAGGCATGGACAGGAAGAACTGCCGCATCATGAATGCTCCGAAAGGTCCGGCCAAAAAGGGTAGTGTTAGCCCTGCATAGCTGTCAATAAACCCCATCTTGCGAATGAGGATGTAGGCTGGAATAATCGTCGCTTGGGATGGAATCATCATCGCTGATAGATAGAGCATGAAGATAAGGTTGCGACCGGGAAAAACCAGGCGGGCAAAGGCGTATCCGGCGAGGACACCGGTGAACAGCTGAGCTATAGTGATGATCAAGGAGACAAGCACGCTATTGAGCCCGTAGCGCAGAAAGGGCTGTTGTGTTAGAGCCCGGTAGTATCCCGAAAAGGTAATCCTAGATGGAAGCCATGTCATGTCATAGGTAAAGACTTCGTTTACTTCTTTGAACGACGAAAGGATCATCCATGCAAACGGCATCAGCATAAAAATGGCGAGGGTGAACAGAACAAAGTAGATGATTAGTCGCTTGGCCTGCATGAAATTGCTCCTTTCTTAAGCCCCAGACTTGATCAGGCGGTTTTGCACCAAAGTTAGAATCAAAATAGCAACAAAGAGTACCCAAGCTACAGCAGATGCATAGCCACTACGATAGAACTCAAAGGCTTGTTGGTAGAGATAGTACACAATGACCATGGTAGAATTGGCAGGGCCGCCCCCTGTCATCACATAGATTTGGCCAAAAACCTGCATGGATTTGATCATGCTGACGATGACGGCAAAGCCGATGGGGCCCTTAATCATGGGCACCGTAATGAAACGGAGTCGCTGAAAGGGGGTCACTCCGTCCAAGTCTGCGCTTTCATTAATCTCCTCCGGAATATTCTGTAGACCTGCAAGGAAGATCACCATGTTGAAACCGAGATTTTTCCAAATACTCAAGAGAATTACCGAGGTCATGGCCCAGGAGGGGTCGGTGAGCCAGCCTGGGCCGGCAATACCGATTTTTGCCAGGAGACCATTAATCAGCCCGTAGTTAGGCTCCAACATCCAGGTCCAGACGATGGAAACGGCGACCATGGATGTGACCACAGGAGCAAAAAAAGCGGCACGAAAAAAACTTCGAAACCGCAGCCTATTGTTGAGGAGGACCGCAATAACTAGGGCTAAGGCGATACCAATGGGTACAACGCCAATTGTGTAATGAATCGTATTTCTAACGGCCTTTTGGAAGGTGGGGTTTTGCAGAAGATTGATATAATTGTTGAATCCCGCATAAGTACGGACAGGGGAGAGTAGGGAAGCGTTAAAGAAGCTTAGGTACAATGAATAAAAGATCGGATAGACAGTGAAGGCCCCGAAGATGATCAGTGATGGCAGTAGGGCCAAGAGTGCTGTTTTTGTTTGTTCGTTACCGAGACGTTTCCATCTCTGATGCATATCTGCACCTCCTCCTTTCCTCCTTTTACAATACGTCATAATTCAGAGCAGGGCAAGGGGCGTAACGCAAAAGGGTCAAGTCCAATATTAGGTCTTGACCCTTATTCGTGGAGGTTCAGTGTCGAGATAAGAATTGAGCCCACCCCACCGTGAGTAGGGTTGTGCGTTGTACTACCGCGTGCCTTGCACAATCACCGCAGAGTTGCTGTTGCCAATCTGGGTGATCAGAGCGGAAAAGTTGTTCCCGCTTTGTTGAATCTTGGCCGTATTGGCATCGCCAGCTTGATAGATGCCTGCCCAATTGCCTGTGCCCATCTGGTGGGTTGCCGCTACATTGCGATTGCCCATTTGATAGACACCAGCCCAGTTTCCCACTCCACTTTGCCATTGTTCTGCAACGTTGCTATCACCGTTTTGGTAGATATAGAGCCGATTGTCCTCACCTTGCTGGACTTGTTCAGCGATATTTTCATAACCATTTTGGAAAATGTACGCTAGGTTGGCAGCGGGTTCGAGTTCGTCCTCGGAGTGCGGAAAGAAGTCTGTAAACCAGTCTCCCACATCCAAGGGTAGCGTTAATTCAGGGTGCTGGGCCAATGTGCTTGGGTTTGCAAGCATGCCTACCATCAATAATGCCAATACAATCAACGTAATGCGTTGTTTCAATATTTTTCCTCCTCGGGTAACCCGGCTATCTAGTCTCCTAGACCCGTGGCTTTGTGTCCCCACCTCACAGTGGGTTTACCTTTTTCTGAGGGAAAGAAGAACTAAAGTTCGACTGTCTCTCATGTCGTTACCACGGCTCTTGCCATGTAACGAAGTGTTTTGTTCTGTCAATTTATTCTATCACGGTTCGCTGGGGTGGGCAATCCTTATCTCGCAACGCTTGCTATTAGCGTGGCTAGATTTAGCCACAGGTATTTGTTAGTTGGTAAGTACTTGTGATTGAACGAGCTTGAACACCGCTTCTTCCAGCAAAGTCCTGACAATCAAGTTGATCACTTGTTGTTTGCCGCTGCCGGTTTCAAATTCCACGATATTTTTGCCTAAGAAGGAGAAAACTTGGATGCCAACTTTTTCCCCAATGATCTCTCCTTGGAGGCTTTCGGCCCAGATAACTTCTCCGGTGGTTAAGTCGGTTACCCTTAGGTCGAGAGCTACAGAGGCCTTGGCATATTCACTGGAGCCTCCCCGGCCAGCAATGATCAGCCCAATCCCTCCTGTTTCTTTGCTCACTTGATACTCGGTAATTGAACCAGAAATCATGTAGTTGGTACCGGTAAGTGCCCCTAGTTCTGGGCCCTGCCCAGGGGCAATTCGACTACTTGAGACTAGGTTTTGTTCGTTCATC
>WPCH01319628.1_pt1 | contig 15843 bp, 10 predicted proteins | sample 5399881 | NCBI WGS metagenome assembly WPCH01 (sample SAMN12869468, study PRJNA574797) | sludge metagenome | isolation source: wastewater treatment of pH5 | place: China:Beijing | collected 2019-05-20
CCCGGCGATCACCAACGAGGCCAGCAGGCGCATCCCGTCGACCTCGGCCCGGGCCCGGAGACGGACCCCGACCGCGGCCGACTGCACGTCGAGCTCGTCGCGGAAGGCGGTGCCGACGGGCTCCAGCAACAGGTCGTGGCCCGCCAGCTCGGACAGGGCGACCTTGGGCGACGCGCCCAGCGGGTGGTCCGGCGGCACCAGCAGGATGCGGTCCTCGTCGAAGAGCGGCTCGGTCTGGCTCTCGAGGCTCTCCGCCGGCAGGTTCACGACGGCCAGGTCGAGGTCGCCCCGGTCGACCCGGGGGAGCAGGGATGTGGTGGTGGCGTCGACGAGGACCATCCGGACCTCGGGGTAGTGCTCCTCGAGGGCTTCGAACAGGAGGGGGGCCAGCCAGCGGGCCGTCGTGCCGATCATCCCGAGCCGGGCGGTGCCGGCCACCCGGGCCCCGAGGGAGGCCACGTCGGAGGACACCGCCTCCAGCTCGGCCCGGATGCGGATCGCCCGGGTCAGGACGGCCTCGCCCTCCTTGGTCGGCTTGCCGGTGGCGCGGTCGATGAGGGTGGCGCCGAGCTCCTTCTCGAGCCGGGCCACGTGGGTCGAGACGTTGGACTGCACGGTGTGCAGGGCGCGGGCAGCGGCGGAGAAGCCGCCGTGTTCGGCCACGGCCAGGAGGGCGTTGAGCTGTCGGAGGTCCATCGCGAGAAGTGATGTTACCCATCTGTAACAACTGCTTGACCGATCATGTGAACGAGAGCACAATGGCCTCTACAAGCCAAGCCGAGGAACCGACTTCCCCCAAGTCGACTCGGCCCAGTCCCGAGAGCATCGGTCCCCCCCCAAGCTCTCGGGACGCAGTAATGAAGGGGCCGGCTCTTCCCCCCGGAGCCGGTCCCTTTGCTTTTTTGCCGGCGCCTCTCGGCGCCGCCCTGACGGGGACGAGGGACTCGCGTGACCGCGGGCGCTCGGTCTGAAAAATGGCGGCCTGCCCTCCCGGAGACATCGACGATGGCTGTCCGCCATCGGCGCCGTTTCACCACCCTCCGTGGCCGAATGCCCGTTGTCGGGTCCCGTCCGCCCGTCTGGCACCGGATCGGCGGGGCCGGGTCAGGGGCCGCACATCCGGTGCCAGTTCCGAAGGCAGCCACGGCTTGTGAGATTCGCCGGGCCTGCTGCCCCCGACGACGTTCGGCCCGACCCCACGCCCCCGTGGTTGCCGCGGTCTCGTTCCCCGCCGCCCGATGAGGTCGATCGGCAGTAGGTTCGCCCCCATGGCTGGTGCGGCGTTCTTCGACTTGGACCGGACGTTGCTGATGGGGGCCTCGGGGCCGGTCATCTCCACCGCCCTGCGGGACGCCGGCGTCATCACCGCACCGAAGATCCCCGGCGAGGGGCTGTTGTTCAAGGTCTTCGACGTGATCGGCGAGACCATCCCGGCGATGCTGCTCACCCGGCAGGCGGCCAAGCTGGCCAAGGGCTGGGACCAGGCCACGGTGCAGGCCGCGGCCAAGGAGGCCGCCGAGATCCTGGAGACCGCGGTCCTCCCGTACGCCCGTCTCCTGATCGCCCAGCACCGGGCCGAAGGTCGGCCGGTCGTGATGGCCACCACCACCCCCGTCGACCTGGTCACACCGCTGGCGGACCTGCTCGAGCTGGACGACGTGATCGCCACCCGGTACGGACTGGACGAGGCGGGGGGCTACGACGGGACCATCGACGGCGAGTTCGTGTGGGGGCCGGGGAAGCTCGCCGCCGTGCGGGCGTGGGCCGAGCCCCGCGGCATCCGCCTGCGGGACTCCTTCGCGTACTCCGACAGCTTCTATGACATCCCGCTGCTGTCCGCGGTCGGCAGCCCGACCGCGGTCAACCCCGACATCCGCCTGGCCGGTGTCGCCGCGGTCCGACGCTGGCCCGTGCTGCACCTCGACGTCCCCCCGGGGGTGCCGAAGCTCGGTGGCCTCGAGCCCCAGCAGGTGCTCCAGGCCTTCGCCCGGCCCGAGCTCTTCCCGTTCGCCCGGTTCCACATCGACGGTGTGGAGAACATCCCGTCGGGGGGTGGCGGCCTCATCTGCGGCAACCACCGCAGCTACTTCGATCCCCTCGTCATGGGCATGACCCTCTCCAAGAAGGGGCGTCCGGTGCGCTTCCTGGGCAAGAAGGAGGTCTTCGACGCCCCGGTGATCGGCAACATCGCCAAGGCCATGGGGGGCATCCGGGTCGACCGGGGGACCGGCTCGGACGAGCCGCTCGACGCGGCCGCCGCGGCGCTGTCGGCCGGCCAGCTGGTCGCGCTCATGCCCCAGGGCACCATCCCCCGGGGTCCGGCGTTCTTCGATCCGGAGCTCAAGGGCCGCTGGGGAGCCGCCCGCCTGGCCGCCCAGACCCGGGTCCCGGTGATCCCCGTCGGGCTCTGGGGCACCGAGAAGGTCTGGCCCCGCAACGCCCGCTTCCCGGACGTGATGAACATCACCGACCCGCCGGACATCACCGTCAAGGTCGGGCCCGCCGTCGAGCTGACCTACGAGGACCCCGACGCCGACACCGCGGCGATAATGGCCGCCATCGTGGAGCTGCTCCCCGACGAGGCCCGCCAGCACCGCGAGCCGACCGGCGAGGAACTGGCCAGGACCTACCCCTCCGGCTGGACCGGCGACCCCGACGCCGAAGTGGAGCGCCGCCCCGGCACCGACTGAGGTCGCCACATTCGAGCTCCTTCGCTGCGCTCAGGGACTCCGGCGCCGCCGATGCTGCCGGTCGGGCGTGCTGCTCCGCTCCGCTGCGCAGCGTCGATGCCGGCTACGGGCCCCAATCAGCGACGAGCGCGGGTCACCCTCAGCTCTGGGCGACCTTCTGGCGGATGAGGTTGAGGGCGCTGCCGGCCCTGAACCAGTCGATCTGCTCGGGGGAGAGGGTCTGGACACCGTCGAAGTCGACCGTGGTGCCGTCGGGCTTGGTGATGCGGCAGCGGACCGTGCTCTCGGGCTTCAGGTCGGCCAGGCCCAGGACCGAGATGTGGTCGTCTTCGCCGATCTGGTCGTAGGTGGCGGGGTCGGCGAAGGTCAGGGCCAGCACGCCCTGCTTCTTCAGGTTGGTCTCTGCGATGCGGGCGAAGGACCGGGCGAAGACGACCTTGGCGTTGCGGAACCGGGGCTCCATGGCCGCGTGCTCCCGGGACGAGCCCTCGCCGTAGTTCTCGTCGCCGATGGCCACCCAGCCCTGACCGGACTCGTGGTAGTGCTTGGCGATCTCCGGGAAGGGCTTCACCTGCCCGTCGAGCTGGTCCTTGCCTTCGCCGGCGACGCCCGTGAAGGCGTTCACCGCGCCGAGGAAGAGGTTGCCGCTGATGTTCTCCAGGTGGCCCCGGTACTTGAGCCACGGGCCCGCCGCGGAGATGTGGTCGGTGGTGCACTTGCCCTGGGCCTTCACCAGGACCGGCAGGCCCTCGTAGTCCTGGCCGTCCCAGGGGGCGAAGGGCTGGAGGAGCTGGAGGCGGTCGGACTCGGGGCGCACCACGACCTCGATGGCGCCGCCGTCATCGGGGGCCTCGACGAAGCCGCTCTCGCCCGGGTCGAAGCCCTGGGCGGGCAGCTCCTCGCCGACGGGGACGACGAGCTTGATCTCCTCGCCGGCGTCGTTGGTCAGCGTGTCGGTGACGGGGTCGAAGTCGACGGTCCCGGCCAGGGCCAGGGCCACGACCGTCTCGGGCGAGGTGACGAAGGCCAGCGTCGAGGCCAGGCCGTCGTTGCGCTTCGGGAAGTTCCGGTTGTAGGAGGTGACGATGGTGTTGGCGTCACCCTCGGAGACGTCCGAGCGGGCCCACTGGCCGATGCAGGGGCCACAGGCGTTGGCCAGGACGGTGGCGCCGATGCGATCGAAGTCGGCCAGCAGGCCGTCCCGCTCGATGGTGGCCCGGACCTGCTCGGAGCCGGGGGTGATCATCAGGTCGGTCTTGGTCCGCAGGCCGTTGTCCGCCGCGTGGCGGGCGATGGAGGCGGCCCGGGTGATGTCCTCGTAGGAGGAGTTGGTGCAGGAGCCGACCAGGGCGTAGCTGATCTTCTCGGGCCAGCCCTCGGCCCGGGCCTCGTCGCCGAGGGCATCCACCGGGCGGGCCCGGTCGGGGGTGTGGGGACCGTTGATCAGCGGACGTAGCGCGTCGAGGTCGATCTCGATGACCTGGTCGAAGTAGGCGCCCGGGTCGGCGAGGACCTCGTCGTCGGCCCGCAGGTGCGCGGCCACGGCGTCGGCGGCGTCGACGTAGTCCTCGCGGGCCGTGGACTTCAGGTAGCGGGCGATGGCGGGGTCGTAGGCGAACAGGGACGTGGTGGCCCCGATCTCGGCGCCCATGTTGCAGATGGTGCCCTTGCCGGTGGCGGAGATGGACTCGGCGCCGGGGCCGAAGTACTCCACGATGGCCCCGGTCCCGCCCTTCACGGTGAGGATCTCGGCCACCTTGAGGATCACGTCCTTGGAGGCCGTCCAGCCGTTGAGCTCGCCGGTCAGGTGGACGCCGATCAGCTTGGGCCAGCGCACGTTGAACGGGAAGCCGGTCATGACGTCCACGGCGTCGGCGCCGCCCACGCCGATGGCCACCATGCCGAGCCCGCCGGCGTTGGGGGTGTGGCTGTCGGTGCCGATCATCATCCCGCCGGGGAAGGCGTACTGCTCGAGCACGACCTGGTGGATGATCCCCGAGCCCGGCTTCCAGAACCCGATGCCGTAGCGGGCCGAGACCGACTCCAGGAAGTCGTAGACCTCGGCGTTGCCCTCCACGGCCGCCATGAGGTCGGTCTTGGCGTCGACCCGGGCCTGGATCAGGTGGTCACAGTGCACGGTGGCGGGGACCTCGGCCTCGTCGAGGCCGGCGGTCATGAACTGTAGGAGGGCCATCTGGGCGGTGGCGTCCTGCATGGCGACCCGGTCGGGGCGGAGGTCGACGTAGGACTTGCCCCGCTCGGTGGCCTGGTCGGGGCGGTCGAGGTGGTTGATCAGGACCTTCTCGGCGAAGGTCAGCGGGCGGCCGAGGCGCTCACGCCCGGCGGCGACCCGCTCGGGCAGGCGGCCGTAGACCCCCTGGATCAGCTCGATCGGTGTGCGGGCGGTCTCGGCCATGACGGTCCCCTTGGTGGTGGAGGCGGTGGGTTCTGGTGATCTCGGGTTGCTTCTCGAAGCGAACAATACAAGTATAAGACAAGTGCGCCATCATCGCTACCAGGAGATCGCCGACTCGCTGCGCCGCCGCGTCGAGGCGGGGGAGTTCGTCGCCGGCGGTCTGCTGCCCAGCGAGGCCGACCTGGTCGCACGCTACAAGGCCAGCCGGGTCACGGTCCGGCGTGCGCTCGAGGACCTGCGGGCCGAGGGCCTGGTCGACTCCCGGCAGGGCTCGGGGTGGTTCGTGGCCACCGACCCGCTGCCCCAGAACCTCGGTCGGCTCGGCACCATCGAGGACCAGCTCCTGGCCTCGGGCCGCACCAGCGAGCGCCGGATCCTGGACTTCGCGTTCGTGCCCGCCCCGGCCGACGTGGCCGAGGTGCTCGGCGCGGCGACGGTGCTCGAGACCCGCCGCCTGAACCTGGCCGACGGTGAGCCCTTCGCCCTCGTCACCGTGTGGTGCCCCGAGGCGCTGGCGTCGAAGTTCTCCCGGGACGACGTCGAGGCCCGGCCCTTCTACGAGCTGCTCGACGTGGAGCTCGGTTCGGCTCGCCAGCGGATCCGGGCGGGGGCGGCCACGGCCGAGGAGGCCGAGCTGCTGGGGATGCTGCCGGGCGGGCCGGTGCTGCGGTGCCGCCGCCTGACCGAGGCCGCCGACGGCCGTCCGGTCCTGGCCTCCGAGCACACCTTCCCGGCCCACCGCACCGAGTTCGTGGTCGACCTGGCCACCTCGGAGCCCTCCATCGCCCCCAGCGGCCTGCGGCTGGTGGAGGAGGACTGAGGATCAGCCGGGCTCGCTGGTGGCCTTGTCGTCGCCCAGGTCGCCGGTGCCCTTGTCCGGCGGCTCGTAGGTGAAGTACAGGACGATGACCAGCACCACGAAGAGCAGCAGCGTGGTCAGGCCCGCGACCAGGCCGGCCTTGGCCCGCTTGCGGTCCTTGGCCCGCTCGACGTCATCGGGCGCGATCTCCTTGAGCACCCGGCGCCCGAGGTAGATGCCGGCGAAGGCCAGCGTCAGCATGATCAGGGGGACCGGGATGACCACCAGGAACACCAGCGAGCCGAAGCCGCACGCCATCCCGAAGACCGGCCGACGGTCCACCCGGGCGGCACCGGGGCGCGCCGGGGGCACGGGCTGGCCATCATCGAGGACCTCGGGGGTCAGGACCTCGTCGTCGGCGTCGTCGATCGGGCTCACCAGGTGCCCCAGTGGGTGCGATCGGCGGCCGACACCCGGCTGGCGGGCTTGAAGTCGGTGCCCTTGGTGTAGGCCACGGGGATCAGGCCGACCTGGGTGACCGACTCGAACGGGATGCCCAGCAGCTCGGCCGCCTCCTGCTCCTGGGGCAGGTGCAGCGTGGTCCAGACCGTGCCGAGGGCCCGCTCCCGGGCCGCCAGCATGAAGCTCCAGACCGCCGGCATGATCGAGCCCCAGAGCGAGGCCTGCATGAAGGACGGGCTGCCCTCGCCCATGCGCCCCTCCATGCAGGGGATGACCCAGACGGGCACCTCGTGCAGACGGTTGGCGAGGTAGGTGGCCGAGTCGACCACCGCCTCGAGTCGGCCGGTGCGGGGATCGTCGTCGGCGTACGGCGACGTGGTCGCCGCGTCGCCGCCGTAGAACGCGAAGAAGTTGTTGCGGTAGAAGTCGGCGATCGGCTTCTTGATCTCCGGATCGGTGACCACCACGAAGTGATAGGTCTGGCTGTTGGACCCCGTGGGGGCCTGGATGCCGATGTCCAGGCACTCCTGGATCACCTCGGGCTCCACCGGCCGATCGAAGTCGAGGCGCTTGCGCACCGCCCGGGTCGTCGTCAGCACCTCGTCAGCACTCAGGTTCAGATGCACGGCGGTCCAGACTAGGGGAGAGGGCCGGACAGCCTCCTAGACGGCGTCGCTCGCGGGGTGCTCGGCGAACCAGTCGACGATGCTCGCCATCTGGGGCTCGAAGTTGCCGGGCTGGGAGATGTTGAGGAAGCCGGCGCGGACGGTGCCGCGGTTCTGGAAGTCGTGGGTCGTGCCCCCGGGGGCGATGACAAAGGCGCCCTTGTCGGCGTCGACCCACTCGTCATCGACCAGGAACGACATGGTCCCCTCGAGCATGTAGAAGACGTCGTCCTCGTCGTGGTGGTGGGGACCGGGCCCGGTGGTGTTGGGCTCCAGCCACCACTCCGAGATCGAGTACCCGCCGCGGGTCTCCTCGCCGTCCGCCTTGAACACGGCCTGGATCCGGCCCATGTCATAGGGACGGCCCTCGCCGGGCGCCAGGACCACGGGTCGCCTCGTCGGGGCGTCGCTCATGGGCCGACGGTACCGAACGGCCGGCTCAGCCGGGAGGGGCAGCCAGCGTCACGAGGGCCAGCAGGCCGAGACCGACGTTGCGGGCGACGTCGGTCCAGGCGAGGGGGTGGCTGCGGATGCCGCCGAAGCAGCGGCAGGGCGCGGTCGTGCCGCCCCGGAGCAGGCGGACGATCAGGAACGTGAACACGGTGAGCAGGACGAGGGCGACCATCGCCCCGCCGATCGGGGCCACGATCAGCAGCACCGCGGTGGCGATCTCGAAGGCGGCCACCTGGATGGCCCGAGGCTCGGGCTGGGACAGGCCGAGGGCGGCGAAGCCCTCCTGGGTGCCCTTCAGGTCGGCGAACTTGGCGCCCCCGGCCCAGGCGAAGACGACGGCCAAGGCCACGGGGGCCAGCCAGCGCACCCCTAGGAGGCGGAGACCCGGTGGGCCTCGACCCGCTGGTGGCGCTCGGGACGGTCCCAGGGCAGGATGTGCCACAGCATCTCGGCGGCCTGGTCCCAGACCTTGAGCAGCTCGGAGGCCCGCACCGAGCCGGTCAGCTCGAGGTGGCGCTCGATCAGCCACTTCACCTCCGAGATGTCGTCGGGCTCGGGCCGTAGGGCTTCGACCAGGTCGGTGTTGACCCGGGCCAGGACCCGCTCGGTATCGGGGTCGAAGACGAAGACCTGGCCACCGGTCATGCCGGCACCGAGGTTGTGGCCGACCTGGCCGAGCACGACGACGGTGCCGCCGGTCATGTACTCCGCGCAGTGATCACCGGTGCCCTCGACCACGGCCAGGGCGCCGGAGTTGCGCACGGCGAAGCGCTCGCCCACGGCCCCGGCCACGTAGAGCTCGCCGGCGGTGGCGCCGTAGAGACAGGTGTTGCCGGCCAGGACGGGATCGCCGGCGTCGTCGGCGGGGGGGACGATGATGATGCGCCCGCCGCCCATGCCCTTGCCCACGTAGTCATTGGCTTCACCCACCAGCGTGAACTCGGCCCCGTGGCTCAGGAAGGCGCCGAAGCTCTGGCCCGCCGAGCCCTCGAAGCGGACCTTGGCCGTGCCTCGGGGCGGCAGCGCGCCGTACTCGAGGGCCACGGCCCCGGCGAAGGCGGCGCCGATCGAGCGGTCGGCGTTGGTGATGGCGTACTCGAGCTCGACCTCGTCGCCGTCCCACACCAGCTGGAAGGCATCGTCCCGCAGGCGGTCGCCCAGCGGGGAGCGGGGATCGAGCATGGGGATGCGCTCGATGAAGTGCCGGGGCTCCTCGACGTGCTCGGGGGGCTCGATGACGAAGTCGAGGTCGAAGGCGTCGATCCGGTCGTCGCCGGTGGCCTGCTGGGTCAGGAGCTCGACCCGGCCGATGACCTCCTCGAGGGAACGGGCGCCGAGGCGGGCGAGGTGGCGACGGACGTCCTCGGCCACGAAGAGGAGGTAGGCGGCGACGCCCTCGGGGGTGCCGGTGAAGTTGGCCCGCAGGTGGGGGCGCTGGGTGGCCACGCCCGGCTTGCAGGTGTCTTTGTGGCAGGCCCGCAGCATGATGCAGCCCTCGGCGATCATGGCTGAGGTGCCGAAGGAGTACTCGTCCGCGCCGAGCAGGGCGGCCACGATCACCTGGCGGCCGGTCTTGAAGCCACCGTCGACCCGGACCCGGACCCGGCCCCGCAGACCGTTGTCGACCAGGGCCCGTTGGGTGTCGGCCAGGCCCAGCTCCCACGCCATCCCGGCGTGCTTGATGGACGACAGCGGGCTGGCGCCGGTGCCACCGTTGGCGCCGGACACGTGGATGATGTCGGCCAGGGCCTTGGCGCAGCCGGCGGCGATGGTGCCCACGCCGTCCTCGGCCACCAGCTTCACCGAGACCTGGGCGCCGTTGACCTGCTTGAGGTCATAGATGAGCTGGGCCAGGTCCTCGATCGAATAGATGTCGTGGTGAGGCGGCGGCGAGATCAGGCCCACCCCGGGCTGGGTGTGGCGCAGGCGAGCGATCTCCTCGGAGACCTTGTGGCCGGGCAACTGGCCGCCCTCGCCGGGCTTGGAGCCCTGGGCCATCTTGATCTGGAGCTCGTCGGCGTGGACCAGGTACTCCGGGGTGACCCCGAAGCGGCCCGAGGCGATCTGCTTGATGCGGGAGTTCTTGTCGTCCCGCCCCTGGCCCCGCGTGTAGTAGCGGTACGGGTCCTCGCCGCCCTCGCCGCAGTTGGACAGGCCGCCGAGCAGGTTCATGGCCTGGGCCAGGGTCTCGTGCGCCTCCTTGGACAGAGCGCCGTGGGACATGGCCCCGGTGGAGAAGCGGCGGGCGATGTCCGCCGCGGGCTCCACCTCGTCGAGGGGCACCGGCTCGGCGGCCTCCACGAGCACCAGCAGGTCGTGCAGCTCGGTCGGTGGCCGGTCGTCGACCAGGGCCCGGAAGGACTCATAGAGGTCGTAGGACTCGCCGTTGATGGCCCGCTGGAGCAGGTGGGCGGCGGTCATGTCCTGGAGGGCCAGGTCGGACGGCGCCGCGGTGGGCTCCTTGACCAGGGTGAGGTCGTTGAGGGCCTGGACCACGTCCTTGCTGTGGGCGTGGTACTCGCCCTTGTTGCGGACCCGGTAGTAGCCGGGGGAGACCAGCACACTGGACGCGTGCAGCTCGAGCGCGTCCTGGCCGAGGTGGGCCCAGCTCACGCCACCGACCGCCGACGGGGTGCCCCGCAGGCACAGATCGACGACCTCGTCGCTCAACCCGATGACCTCGAAGATCTGGGCGCCCCGGTAGGAGTCGAGGGTGGAGATGCCCATCTTGGACAGGATCTTGAGGACCCCGGCCTCGATGGCGTCGAAGAAGTGGCCCTGGGCCACGGGCCCGGTGGTGTCGTCGTCGCTGTTGTCGGCCCAGTCGGCCAGGGTCTCGAGGGCGAGACGGGGGCAGACCGCGTCGGCGCCGTAGCCCACCAGCACGGCGAAGAAGTGCGTGTCCCGGGCGTCGTCGGCCAGGGCGACCAGGCTGACGTCGCTGCGGCGCTTGAGGGCGATGAGCCGGTGATGGGCCGCCCCGACGGCCAGGACCGACGGGATGGGGGCCCGGTCGGCGTCGACGGCGCCATGGCTGATGACCAGGATCTCGGCGCCGTCCTCCGCGGCGGCCTCGACCTCGTCCACCAGGCGTTCCACGCCCGCCCGGAGGCCGTCGGGGCCGTCGGCCACGGGAAAGCTGGCGTCGAGGGTGACGGCCCGGAAGGGCGTCTGGGCCTGGACCAGCTGGTCCACGGCGTCGGGGTAGAGCAGGAAGGACTCCAGGCGCAGCAGGCGGGTGGCGTCCTCGTGCTCGGTCAGGATGGGTGCGCGGGGCCCGAGGAGGGTGCGCAGCGACATGACCCGGTGCTCCCGCAGGGGGTCGATGGGTGGGTTGGTGACCTGGGCGAAGCGCTGCTTCAGGTAATGGTGCACCGGGCGGGGTCGGCCCGCCATCGGTGGCAGCGGGGAGTCGTCGCCCATCGAGAACGTGGGCTCCTTGCCCTCGGCCCCCATGGGCCGCAGCATCATCTGCAGCTCCTCCTGGGTGTAGCCGTGGACGGCCTGCCGGGCCTCGATGTCCTCGGGCACCTGCTGGAGGGGTTCGCCGGGGCCGAAGCTCAGGAAGCCGTCGTGGGCCCAGTGCGAATACTCGTTGCCGGCGGCCAGGCGCTCCTTGACGTCGTCGTTGCGCTGGACACCCCGCGTCGGATCGACGAAGAGCATCTGGCCGGGACCGAGGCGACCCCGCTCGACCTTGCCGTGGCCGCTCACGTCGACTGCGCCGACCTCCGAGGAGCAGACGACGAGGCCGTCCTCACAGATGGCGTAGCGCAGGGGCCGCAGGCCGTTGCGGTCCAGCGCGGCGCCGACGCCCACCCCGTCGGTGAACACCAGGCCGGCCGGGCCGTCCCAGGGCTCCATCAGCGCGGAGTGGTAGCGGTAGAAGCCCCGGATCTCCGGATCGAGGTCCACGGCGTGCTCCCAGGCTTCGGGCACGAGCATGGCCAGGGCGTGGCGCACGTCGCGCCCGCCTCGGGTCAGCAGCTCGAGGGCCTCGTCCAGCTTCCCCGAGTCCGACGTGTTGTCGTCCAGGACCGGGCGGAACAGGGCCTCGGGGCCGAGGCCCGCCTCCTCGGTGCCGAGCACCGAGCGGGCCACCATCCGGTTGCGGTTGCCCTGGATGGCGTTGATCTCGCCGTTGTGACAGATCGTGCGGAAGGGCTGGGCCCGTTCCCAGGTGGGCAGCGTGTTGGTCGAGAAGCGCTGGTGGAAGATGGTGAAGGCGGTCTCGTAGGCCGGATCCGCCAGGTCCCGGTAGAAGTCGGCCAGGTGGTCGGCCGCGGCGAGGCTTTTGTAGACGATCGTCCGGTACGAGCAGGACACGACATAGAGACCGTCGACGCCGGCCAGGTGGCGGCGGATCCGGTAGGCGGTGACCTCGTCGCTGTAAGGGCTGTCCACCGGCGGGGCGATGACGGCCTGGAGGATCTCGGGCCGGGTGACCACCGCCATGTGGCCGAGGACGCTGTCGTCGGTCTCGGGCTTGCGCCAGTCGATGACCGGTACGTGCTCGGCCGCGCAGGCGTCCTCGACGAGCGTCTTGGCGTCGGCGCCCCGCACGAAGAGGGTGATGACGCCGTTGCCCGCACCGAAGAGGGCAGGCGGGATGGGGGTGAGCACGCCGCAGCCGTCGGAGGTGAGGCCGTCGGCGGCCGCCGCCCCCCGGTGCTTCACGCAGGCCAGGCCGTGCAGGGCCCGGGCCACGATCTCGCGCGAGGCACGACCCTGGACATCGGCCACGAAGCCGATGCCACACGCGTCGAACTCCCGCATCAACTGACTCCTCCTGTTGGGCGGGTCGCGTGCACGACCCGGGTGATCAGCGTGCCTGGTTCCCGGGGCGCGAAAGTCGGCGGTGACAGGAGCGCGGCGCCGTTGCCATAGCCCGGGAGGGCGTCTGCGGAGTGTATCTGAGGTCGATCTGAACCTCCCCAACGGGATTCCGCGGGATCAGACCTTCGGCCATCGCCTCCGTTGGCGGGCGCGGCCCTTGGTGTCGCCGAGGGCCCAAGCCCGGCGCCAGGTGGGGGCGTCGGGACCGGTGAGGGAGGGGGTCGAACCGGCGTGGACCCGTTGGCGGGCGGCCCACCAGTCGGTGGTGGACTCGTCGGCCAGGGCGGCGACGGCGGCCTGGATGCGCTCGTTGAAGGCAGTGCTGGACTCGTCGGTGGCGGCGGCCATCGGGTGGCCGAAGGTCAGCTTGGTGCGGGCGGGCTTGGGGTAGCTCATGCCCTTGCCCAGGATCTTGCCGGTGCCGGCGATGTGGACCGGGACGACCGGCACGTGGCACCGCAGGGCCAGGTAGGCGGCGCCGCCCCGGAATTCCTGGCCCCAGCCGTCGGGGGAGCGGCCTCCTTCGGGGAAGAGGGTCAGGCTCCAGCCGTCGTCGATGAGGTCGGCGGCCTGGTCGGCGCCCCGCCGGCTGACCTTGGAGCGCTCGATGGGGATGGCCCCGATGGCCAAGGCGGAGAGAGCCGAGGTGAACGGCGTGCCGAAGAAATAGTCGGCGGCGGCGCCGACGAACATCTTGTTGCGCCACGGCTCGGGGACGGAGCTGAGCAGCAGCGGGGTGTCGAGGTGGCTGTGGTGGTTGGCCACGAAGATGGCCGGGCCCTCCAGCGTGCTCAGGCGGTCGAGGCCCCGGAACTGTGGGTCGGCCAGCGCCTTCGCCGCCGGCTTGATGACGGTGTTCAGCAGCACCAGGCGGGTGGCCCGGGCCGGCCAGCGCCGGGCCCACGCGGTGTCGTAGGCCCCACCCTTGCGGGCCTTCCCCACCGGAGGCTCCACGCCCCGGGGGACAGCGGGGGCGCGGTAGGGGAAGGGCAGCGCCCGCACCAGGCGGGTCGGGGCGAACCGGATCCTCACGTCACGTCGGCCAGGAGGATGGGCGGGTTGTGCAGGTGGGTGACCGTCGGCTGGGGGCCGACGACGTCGGTGGCCATCTCGAAGGCGTCCTGCAGGGTCGACGCGGGCTTGAAGCCGAGCCGCCGGACGGCCTTCACGTCGCCGCCGACGATGATCACCCCGCCCAAGTGCTGGAGGGCGTGGCTGCCCCAGTACCACATGTAGAAGGGGTGGACGCCGTGGTAGGCGTAGGAGGTCCGATACAGGTGGCGGTACCACTCGTCCTCGGCGAAGGCCTTTTCGTACTTCTCGACCTCGACGGGATCGGTGGTCTCCGAGAGGATCTGCTCGAAGAAGTCGATGTAGCTCGGGTGGTGGACCGGGTGGAACTCCCACGGGGTGGGGTGGGTCATGATCAGCACCCCGCCCTCCCGGACCAGGGGCTTGCCCCGGTAGAGGTTGAAGAAGTACCCGAGGCCGAGGCACATGACCAGGATCGGGTTCATCACCGAGTTCACGTTGTAGGGGCAGATGTAGGGCAGTCCCATCGTGAGCACGTCGGTCTGGCCCTCGACGGGGACCAGCTGCTGGGCGTGCACGTTCTGGGTGGTCAGCTCGTGCACCGGGCCGACCTCACCCGCCTGCACCGAGGTAAGGGCGTACGGCGCCTTCCAGGCGTTGAAGACCTTGCGGCGGGCCGTGGCGGGCATCCGGTCGAGGCCGGCCTTCATGCCGATGAAGGAGGCCCGGTCGGCCATCGTCCACTCCCACTCCCGCTTCTGGAGGACCGACAGGGGCCGGTCGCCGCCGAAGGTGTCGTTGTTGACCGTGGTCTCGATCTGGAAGATCTTCACCCCGGCCTTGCGGATGACCTCGCCCATGCGCCAGTTCGAGTGGTGCAGGGCGGAGCTGTGGCGGTCCATGAGGGAGCGGGAGTGCTGAAGGGTGTGGACGTTGTGGTGGTGGCGCAGGCTGCGGTAACTGGCCAGACCGGTCGCGGTGCTCTTGTGCCCGCCGTCCATGGCCACCAGGTTGATGTTCACGTAGACGAGCAGGTCGCTCTCGGCGGCCCGCTTGGAGATCTCCACCTCCTCGCCCTCGTCGGTCTCGCCCAGGAACGTCAGGTTCTCGGGGTCCTCGGCGTCGAAGTTGTAGAGCAGGCCGTCGGGGGCGAAGGCGTCATAGACCCGGTCGCCGACGGCGTGGCGCAGCTCGGCCTCGGTCATGCGCCGGTGCAGGGCCAGGGCGGCGATGAGGTGGACGTCGTCGACGCCCTTGGCCGCGGCCATGTCCAGGACGGCCTCGATGATGCGCTGGCGGATGTCGGGGCGCCGCATCGGGGGCAGGGGCAGGGAGATGTCGTCGAAGGCGATGGTCAGCTTCATGCCCGGCGTCAGCAGGTCGGGTAGCGGAGCGCAGTCGCCGAGCGGGTCGAGGAGCGCCTGGCGGATGGCCTCGTCGGGATCCTTGAGGCCGGGCAGCGGCTCGGCCGGGTAGATGATGCGCGAGCGCCCGACGGGCAGGCGCTCCAGCCGCAGCGTGTCGCCGTGGTGGAACACCACCGGCGGGGTCGAGCGATCGACCTCGAGGACAAAGCCGGGCCTGCTCACAGTGACTCACGCTCCCGTTCGTTGCGGAGGTCGAAGGCGATCTTGACCGAGCCCCGGGAACCGGCGTTGGCCGCATGCTCGAGGGCCTCCTGGTACCGGTCGAGGGGGTAGGTGGCCGAGACGAGGCGGCCGAGGTCGGCGGCCTCGACCAGCTCGAAGGCGAGGTCGAAGGTCCGGCGTCCGCCGGCCTCCTGGCCGTAGGCATAGGCGCCCACGAGGGCGACCTCCTTGTGCCACAGCGGGGTGAGGTCCAGGGTCACGTTGCCCGGCATCCCGCAGAGAACGACCCGTCCGCCGGCCCGGGCGATGTCGATGCCGGTGGCGATGGTGTCCGCACTGCCGACGCAGTCCACAACGGCATCCGCACCTCGGGTGAGGGTGTCGCCGATGACCATGGCGCCCGTGGCCCGGCGCACGGCCCGGTGGGCCTCGTCGGGGTCGACGACGATGTCGGCGCCCAGGTCCTTGGCCAGGCGGGCCTGGTGGGGATAGCGGGCCGTGGCGATCAGGGTGCCGGGGGAGCCGAAGCGGCGCAGGGCGGCGATGGTGAGCAGCCCGAGGGTCCCGGCGCCGAGCACGATCTGGACGCCACCGTCGCCGGCGGCCAGCGCGGCCCGGACCGCACAGGCCGTGGGCTCGACCATCACGGCGGCTTCGTCGCTGAGGGTGTCGGCGACGGGGTGGAGCTGGCCGGGATGGGCCACGAGGAGGCTCGACCAACCGCCCCCGGTGTCACAGCAGAAGCCGGTCTGGAGGCCCGGCTCGAGGTCACCGAAGGCGACCCGTTCGCAGCGACCGACGTCGCCCTCGGCGCAGGCGTCACACACCGGGTCGATGCCCCGGGTGACACAGCCGAGCACGGCTTCGAGGACGGCTCGGGTGCCGTCGTCGCGGTCGCCGA
>WPCH01149877.1_pt1 | contig 15812 bp, 16 predicted proteins | sample 5399881 | NCBI WGS metagenome assembly WPCH01 (sample SAMN12869468, study PRJNA574797) | sludge metagenome | isolation source: wastewater treatment of pH5 | place: China:Beijing | collected 2019-05-20
TGCTCTACCAGCTGAGCTAATGGCCCGTTACCACAAAATTATTATATTCCTCTCAGCTCGGTGTGTCAAGGACAAAAAGGCTAAAACAAAACCGTTATGCCGCCTATAACGCCTTATGCAGATAAATCAGCGCTCTCCCAGATCTGCTTCAAACTTTTCAGCCAACTGTTGCGGCCAACTAGTGAGGGGAGCAAGGCGTCCGAAGAAAAAGCGTAAGTTCTTGGGCTCTTCCACAAACTCCAGTCCACCGATGAGCCTGCGGTTTTCATAGAGCCAGGAGATCCGGTCTATTGCATACTTTACATGAGACAGGGTAAATACTCGCCTAGGTAAAGCCAAGCGTAATAATTCCAGATCAGCTAAGGGTTCATTACCCTCTTCGTCTCTCTGCTCAGACATGGTTCCCCGCTCCATGCCCCTAATGCCGCCAGAGAGGTATAAAGCCGCAGCTAAAGCGCCAGCGGGATAGTGTTCTTGAGGAATATGATCTAAAAATCTAGTGGCATCAAGATGACAGCCCAAGCCGCCAGGAGGAGTCACAACCGGAATACCCCGTTTCTCTAATTCTTCCACCATGTAGGCAATAAACTGAGGCCCTTGGTTAATCATCTCTGCATCCATGGTTTCCTCTAAGCCCACAGCAATCGCTTCCATCTCCCGTACGGACATACCTCCATACGTGAGAAAGCCTTCATACAAAGTGACTAGTTCCCGCATTTCCAGATACAAGTCCTCCCGGTTGGTACAGATACCGCCCCCTCTGGCACAGCCCAATTTACGGCCGGAAAAATAAGTGATATCTACAAGATCGCTAATCCGCCGTGTGATCTCTTGAATACTAAGGTTTTTGCAGGCCTCTTCCCTACTCTTAATAAAATGAAGGTTGTCCGCGAGTAAGCTGGCATCCAGGATCAACAAAACATTGAACCTATCACAAATCCGCCTCACACCCTCTAGATTAGAGAGGGAAAAGGGCTGGCCTCCAATGAGATTAGTACCCGCTTCCATGCGAATAAAAGATACTTGATCTGCCCCGTTTTCCTCCAAGAAGCTCTGGAGTGTTGCTAAATCCATATTCCCTTTAAAGAGATGGTCACTTCTTGTCTGCAGGGCTTCCTCAACGGGGAATTCCAGCATGCTTCCTCCATTGAGGACTACATGGGCCTTAGTCGTAGTAAAGTGGTAGTTGGTAGGTACCACATTGCCAGGCCGAACCAAAAGTTGGGTCAGAATGTTTTCGCATGCCCGTCCTTGATGAGCGGGGAGAAAATAGCGAGTCCCAAAGACCTTTTCACAAGCATTTTTGAGTCTGGTAAACGTTGCCGAGCCAGCATAACTGTCATCGGCCAGAGCCATTGCGGCCTGCTGCCGATCACTCATGGCATTGACACCGCTGTCTGTGAGCATGTCTAAGAAGATGTCTGCGTTTTTCAAAAGAAAGGTATTGTAACCCGCTTCGCCAATGGCCTCTAGGCGGCGCCGAACAGGTACTAACTGCAGTTTTTGGACAATTTTAGTTTTGTGCATTTCCAGGGGAAACCATTCGCCATTGAAAAATCTTATGTCTTTCATCTTTCACACTCCTTGATTTTTTTAAACAAAAAAGCCGCCCTAAAACAGGACGACTTTGGCCGCGGTACCACCTGGTTTAATCCGATCACAACATTCGATCTCAGATTCCCTTTAGGGAGCTATCACTCCCGCAGCCGTTAACGCCAGCACACGTCACAGCCTACTACTATTTCAGCTGGAAACTCCGGGGTGTAACTTCAATCTCAGGCAATTACAGGGTCGCACCAACCCCCTGCTCTCTACAAATTGCTTCTGAAACTTACTTTTTCCCCTTCAACGTCTTTCAGTTTGTTTGAATTACGAATAGTATAGCGAACAGCAAGGTCTATGTCAAGTAAAATCCACCGTCAACTATTGAAGCCAGGGCGCAACCAAAAAATCCGCTGGCTTGGGGGCCAGCGGACAATGGTATTTTCTGCTTAAATCTTCTAATTCACAATCACAATACGCCCTTCTTCTGGGGCCTCCACTATGTCACGGTCCACAAAATAGTCAACCATAACATCCCTAAGCATAATGCCAGTGTCAGCCACCAAAGTTGCATTATTAAAGACCTCATAGCCATCTCCGCCTGCAGCTAGAAAATCGTTAGTGGCTACAGTATAATATCCACCAGCCGAAATTCTATTGTCGCCAACTTTTACGTTAATAACTCTACCACCAGGCAGTGCCTTAGGATCTACCTCAAAGGTGATTCCCGAAACTTGGAGGAAGGCGCCATTTTGCCCTGGCAACAGCCTCACACTGTGCTCCAAAGCTTCTATGATATCCATGCCAAGCATCTCAACCACAACAAGTGTGTTATCAAAGGGCAGTGTATTGTAAATGTCAGCAACTCGAATCGCACCTGGATGAATGCTGGCTCTAATTCCGCCACCATTGGTCAGAGCAATATCGCTGTCCACGGCATCCCGAATCACATCGGCCACGAGATTGCCAAGATTGGTCTCTTGGGTACGCACCGAGGCGCGTTCGCCGTCCCAGCTCACGTCGCTCTTTCCCACAACGTTATTTAGGCGTCCCTGTAACTGTTCGTTCCAGTAATCGATAATGGTCTGAACTTCAGGGTTCTTTTCTACATCATTAGTGACAGGCAGTAAGAAACTTTCATGTCGCACAATCTCTTTGTCTTCTACTTCAAGATACAAGAAACCAAGACTGTTAGCGTACTCATGGGCTTGCACAATCAAGACACCATTGACCTCTTCGGCTTGGGCTAGCTTGGTGTGGCTATGTCCACCGACAATAACATCAAACTCAGGAACGGCCCTTGCTAAGTTCCGTTCTTGATCGTAGCCGAGGTGGCTTAACGCAACAAGGATGTCAACCTCCGGACCAATAGCTTTGGCCACTTGCTTTGCAATAGCGATGGGCTCGTGAAAAACAAGTCCTTGAACATTCTTTGGATGAGTAACAATGGGCGTCTCTTCAGCGACTAGACCCACAATACCCACCTTAATTCCATTCACCTCTTGAATTACAGCACTATAACCAGCAAACAGTGAACCATCTTCGTAGGTTACGTTTGCAGCTAAGGTTGGAAACTTCGCGTCCGAAATACGTACTGCTAAAACTTCTTTTCCGTAGTTAAACTCGTGGTTACCTGGGGTAAAGGCATGATAACCCATGGCATTCATCACTTCGATGGAGGGTAAGCCACCAAATAGGTTGTCGAGATTCATACCATGAATAGAATCACCAGCATCCAGTAAGAGGACCTTACCCTCGCCATACTCGGCTCGAATCTCTTCGACCAGTGTGGCTAAGCGAACTCGACCGCCCTGCTCTACTTCATGTCCATCGGGAATATGGGACTCCAAACGAGAATGAACGTCGTTGGTGTGCAAAATAATGATCTCTGACCGCTGTCCTTGGTCAGCCCACAGCGGCAAACTCACAGCCAACAAGGCAACCAGAACAAAAACCACTACAAACCAGCTTTTTTCGAACTTTGTTCTCAAAACATCGCCTCCCTAAAGTTAGTTTCTTCCACTGATGATCATTCAACATTGATCTTTCATCCCCTTTAGATTTGGAAAACTTGACCAAAATTACCTGGTTTCTGAAAAGGACTATGTGACTTTTTATGGAATCTATAAATTAGGGGTGTCAACGATCATTGTCCAGCGGGCGAACCCTCCAGAAAGGAAGGTAGATATATGCGGAAGATCGGTATTGTCGTTACCATTTTACTCTTAGTTGCTGTACTGGCCCTCATGGTGGTCAGCGCAGGATTGCTGCCATTCCCATCAGGCACACGGAACAATGTAGCGGTAGCCACGCCCTTCACCACCGCCATTGATGAAGAAACAAAATACGTAGTCGAAAACAGAGCCAAACTTAGAGTGGATACTTCCCATGGCCGAATCTTTGTGCAAGGTGCTGATGTGGATGAGATTCAAATTAAAATGGACGTTGAAACCAGAGCTAGCACACAACGTAGAGCCCAAGAAATTCTAAGTCAGGTGTCCCTGGAGATCACCACCACCGAAGGAGAGAATCACCTCGAGGTCTTGGTGCCCAAACTGAAGATGAACGAAATGGCCAAAGCAGACTTAACCATCCTAGTGCCGGTTAAGAACCAGTTAGATCTCAAAACTAACCTTGGTCAAGTTCAAGTCACCAATATTCAAGGCCATCTACGGGTGTTTGACGGTCTTGGTGCCATCAAGGTAGATAATTTTGAAGGAGATGCTTATCTCGAAACATCCTTGGGAAACATTGAAATCTCCAATTCGCAGTTCAGAAACGAATTGGTTGCCCTGTCCCATCTGGGAAATTTAATCATTGAGGCAAGTTTGGCTGAAAGAAATGTCTTAGAAAGCAGCCTCGGAGATCTTAAACTACTTCTTTTACCAGAAGAATCATATGTATTAGAAGGAAGCATTAGCCTTGGAAAATTCAATATTAAGGTCCCCTTTAAAGGGCAACAGGGTAATGAACGAATCCAGGGTATTATTGGTGAGGGAGAGCAACGGGGTTCGATCTTCGTTAGCCTATCCCTTGGTTCCTTAGACCTCAAATATTAAGAGAATGGGAGAGATTACTGTGGGATATTATGCCATGAACGTCTTACCTTATTTTACGCCCATTATCCTCACTGCACTAGCCGTAGTTTTGGTCATTACCTTGCGGTGGTTTAGCTACAAAGAACGTATGGCCCTCATTGAACAGGGACAATTTTCTAAAATAGGGCAAAACTCTAAAAAGGGGCAAACACACAAAAATTTACTAGCCGCGGGCCTTATCTTAGGTCTTTTGGGTTTAGCCCTCACTATTGGTCTTATGACTATAGGAATTGGACCTTGGCTGTTAGCGGGCTTGCTGATGCTCTTCACTGGCCTGGCCTTAATCCTTGTTAGCTTAGTCTTGGCACCCCCTAAACCGAAAGAGTCGAAACCTGAACCAGAGACAATGCCTAAAGAAATTAGTGAAAAGTTCGAAGACGAAGAACAGGAAGAACCGAGCCCTGAGGCATTTGAGATTGAAGAAGGCGAAAAACAAAACGTTATCTAACTAGACGAAAGCCCCTAAAATCCAGTGGATTCTAGGGGCTTTTTGTTTAAGTATATCGCTACGCATATTCAGAGTAAAGAACAGGAACATCCACCGCATCCCTCGCAGCGAGGAGCACGGCCACCTCACCTCTGAGGGTAGGGTTAGAAACAATGGTAAAATCCAACCCCTGTTTGCGAGCTTGTACAATCAAGGGCATGGCTACAGCTCTAGCATTATTATGAACGACCAGTTCAACCCCGCGAGTATCTAAAAGGGCATCTCTCATGACTTGCAAACCTTGAGCGGTTCGTATTTGTTCAAAGGTAGCGGCCTGAATCACTCGTTCGCGAAAGAATCCAAGAAACCGCCGTTTTTCATCAGGCCTAAGCTGGGGTGTGCCATGGATCCCAGTATTTATGGTTTTCTCCAGTTCGCTCTTTTTATTAGAACCTCGCACCTGTTATCCCTCCAGACAAAAAAACACCCTGTAAGAAGGTGCCTAAGTCCTTTGTTTAAGTGGTGCCGGGGGAGGGACTCGAACCCTCACGGGCGTTAGCCCAACGGATTTTAAGTCCGTAGCGTCTGCCATTCCGCCACCCCGGCGTCCAAAAAATATTATAGACTATTTCTGCCCCTTCGTCAACTGCCAATCAGCTTCCCATACAGAAGATCTCCCACACTAGAGTACGTTTTTTTGAAACCCAAAAGACTGACGACTTTAACCAAAATGGCGGCTCCATAAACAATCACATCCTCACGGCCGGACTGTAAAGATGGGATTTGACGCCGTTCGTCCATAGATAGTCTACCCAACTTGTTATACATATCCGTCAATTGAGTTAGGGAAAAAGAGAAACCGGTCACCTTTTCATCGTTGTACGCAGGCAAGTTTTGAATCATAGCCGCTAAACTGGTAGCCGTGCCACCCACAGCCACTAATGTTTTGGGGTTACACATAAGATTCTCCTGCACTAAAGGTCTCAAGAGTTCTTCGACCTCCCTTTCCATGGCGGAGTGCGAAGCCTTTTCAAACCGCTCTAGCATACGTACCGCACCAACTTGTGCACTGCCGCCCCAAAGGAGCCCTCCTTGGGCAGTGCCAGTATAGATCTCCGTGCTACCTCCGCCGATATCCACCACCGTAATGGGATCTTGGAGATTAATGCGCTTTAACGAAAAAACAGCACCAGAAAAAGAAAGCTCTGCCTCCATAAGGCCTGGCAAGATCTCTAGAGACAACCCAATGCGCTCATGCACAAGCTTGGCAAAATCCTGACGATTGCTGGCATCCCTAACTGCACTGGTGGCAAGAATAGAGGTGGGCACACCAGATGGGATCAGAGCCACCAAATCCGCAACTGCATTTAGTGTACGCGCCATACTCATCGTACTTAGTGAGTGGGACTCATCCACCCCTTCACCTAGGCGAGTAACTATCGTTTCGGTAATCAAAGGCTTGAGACAATCGCTCGTCACTTCAGCAACGAGTAGGCGCACCGAATTGGTGCCTACATCTAAGACTGCCTTCACTTAATAAACTCCTTACACTGGATGCTAGGGCAGGATAGATCTTTGTTAAAGATGGCCACTGCTTCGGCACCTATTGCGTTCTTGCCATGGGCTAAGTAGTCTGCAACATGCGTATGGAGACACTTCACCCCTGCGAGACTGCGAATTCCCCCTACACCCGTTTCTGCAAGAACTTGGTACCGTTCAGGATACTCTTCCTTAATGCGCTCTTGAACACAAGTGGGTATCAGTGCTAAACGGCGCGCGGCATAGTCCTGGTGGTTTTTTTCGACTAGAGCGGAAAACTCAGGTTCTTCTTGGATCTTCGTCTCAAAGTGGGCAATTAATCCTTCACCTTCTAACAAGGCCATTTCTTTACGCAAATAAGGACAAGTCAGCCAATAGAGGGTAGGAAAGATCTCAATATCGGCAGCCGTGGTGGAAACGGGTCGATTGACTATAACCTGGGGGAACCCGTGGTCACAAACGGTATGCACTCCTAATACACCCCGGGGCTCTCGCCCTAATTGTTCCTTAATAACGTTAAGGGTTTCTTGGTCAGGCTTTTCGTATTTCAGAACATCACTTCCTTAAGAAAAAACACCCCGTTTGGGGTGTCTAGTTTACGGAGATAGGCTTATCTTAAAACTACCTTGCGCCCCTGCCTCCCCGCTTTGAGTCTTGACTTTTCTTCAGGGCTGTTTGCCTTTCATCACTGTCTTTCAAGAAACGAGATAAACGCTCCTCAAAATCCACAGGACGCGGAGCATTCCTGCGGGGACCGCGACGATCACGTGACGGTGGAGTAGGATTCACCTGTTTTATGGACAGACCAATCTTGCCTTCGCTCACATTAATGACTTTTACTTTAACTGTATCATTTTCGTTTAAAAAGTCCTTAATGTCCTTCACGTAAGCATCTGCTACTTCAGAAATGTGGACCAAACCGGTTTTTCCATTGGAGAGTTCGATGAATGCACCAAAGTTGGTTATCCCGGTAACCTTTCCTTCGACAATGTTGCCGACATCAATTGACATACGTTAAAAAATTCCTCCTCTTGGATTTTGCGTTGCAGGGCACGCGACTACCTTACATTATATATTATTAGCATTTTTGTGTCAATGGAACTATCTTTTCTCCACATCGAGCGCTACATCGCCAGAAAAGGGTTCTGATAATCTGTATACCACTTCACCAGGTTTCACCAGGCCCAACTGCTCACGAGCCACCCTTTCTACATTCTCGGGAGATTTCCACTCTTCGATTTCTCTCTCCAAGTCTGCTTTACGCATCTCTAAAACAACCAGACGCTTTTCTAAAGAGTCGATCTCTTGCCTCAATTTGAAGTTCGCTACCGCGTTTTTGCCAAAACTAAATCCAACCCATAAGATCACCATCAACAGCAGAATCCGCCAGGGCTTTACTAGTACTCCACGGGCCATATCAGAAACCTCCTGGGTACTTCATTCCCCCTTCCGTAGAGTTCTCCTGCCAAACTTGTACTTTACATTCACTTTCTCCAGCGTAATTTTGGCCTAAAGCGCCACGTCCTTTTTGTGCCTCCAAGAGGTTTTTGTCTATGAGACCAGCTAAAACGGGCCTCTTGAATGAGTAGTATGGGAAATGAGACCAACCAGAGTACAAATGAAATAAGGAGGCCTAATAACCCCCCCAGTGCTTGCACCATCCAAATCAAAAACGACACAACCATACCACTTAGCAATAACCTATAAAAAAAGAGACCCAAAATAAGCCCGATAACGACGTAACCGCGCAACTCACCCCAATTGGCCAAGATCAAATAGAGAACCAAAATGGGGGTAATTAGGGCCCAGAATAAGAGATCCAAAAGCGGCGTGCTTAAAAAACCTGGACGGAGTAGTCCACGGAGCACGCGGAAAAGGTCGAAGAAGAGCCCTAATGTTATTCCGGCCAAGAGGACAATTCCAAAGGCATAAAGTTGAGTGCCTAGGGACTCCATGCAAGACACCTCCCAACCTATTTAAACAGTCTGGCCAAAAAACCCTTACTGCGTTTTCCCAGGGAGTCCCCGAGGTACTCCACCGATCCAATGTATCCGCTTACCAGTAGGTTTCCTTTCTCTAAATTGAGCTCTTTAATGTGTAGCTCCTCTCCCTGGACAAGCAGGCCACCGAGCTCTGTTTCTAGGACGATCTCTCTATCATCAAAACTCTCCACATGCACAACTCCATCAAGTGTAAGGCGCTCCCGTTCAGCCAAGACCAACTGGTGGCGAACATTATTAAGCCTTCTTTCATCCATTGCAAGTTCCTCCCTGCCTAAGAGCGTGTTACCTGATCTTATGCAAGAAGTAGTCATGTTAGACTTAATCGTAGATTTTACGGATCTTAACACCGTCAAAAAAGGTCTCCACAATTTCTGTTGGACTCTTACCTTCTTGAGCTAACATATAGGCATCCCACTGGCTTAACCCTACACCATGGCCATAGCCGGTACCAGTGACAGTGAGCACTCCATCTGCGAACGTGAAGTCTTCTACTAAGGTAGATTTCATCTTGGTAGAACCGACAGCAAGGCGAAAAGCAGGACCCGTAATAGTTTCTTCACCGGTAGTGCCTTGAACGGTGATTTGCGTAATTCGCTCCGTTGGACCCCGCTCTGTAATTTCCATACCCTGAATATCCCCGACATTGAGACCTGTACGAGCCAAGAGATTCTTAAGTTCTCCAGCACTGTACTCAGCAGTCCAGTTTTTCACATCCTCGGGAACATGCTCATTATCGGGTAGTTTGGCACTTTTTGTGAAGGGAGGTTCTTCTTCACTGTAGTCCAGACCTTCTTTAGCCTCTGCGGTGATACCACCCGAATAAGCGTGGAACCAGCCCCTAACAAAACGGTTATCATAAGTCATAACCTGACCCCGGGTCATTTCTACACCCTTTTTGATGTCGTCTGTGACAGCATTGGGATTAAAAGCCTGGGTCTCTTCAATGGAGGTGGATACATCCGCTCCATACTTGTCCTTAACTCCCCCTGCGGCAATGAAGTCCATAGTGAAGCTCCTGGCAAAGATGGCTTGGGCCGCATAGGCTTCAACGGGCCAATCCGGAAACATTTCACCAGCCACAACCGCTGCAATATATTCCTCTAATTGCATTTCTTGAATTTGTCCTGTTTCGTTCACATAAACAGAAACCCCTGGCTCCTGCTGAAGTTCTCTAACAATATTACGATCATCTCTAGACCAACTTATCAACAACGTGGCGCTTAAAATGACCACTAACACTAACCCTAACACAATTGCACGGTTTTTCTCGAAGCTCATAGGAATTCTCCTTTGTTTTTCTATAGTTTCACCAAAAAACTAGGCAAAAAACGCTTCAAGAGCGGGTAATATTAAAGTTTCTGGGGAAAATATTACCACTATTAGCAGGAGAACTCGAATAATCCTAGAATTACTGGGTATATTTCCACCTTAAAGGAGGTCTATTTGTGAACAAAGCAGAGTTAATCGCTAGTGTTGCCGACAAATCCGGTATGACTAAAAAGGCAGCAGGTGACGCTGTAGAAGCTGTTTTTGCAGCCATTTCCGAAGCTTTAGGCAATGAAGAAAAAGTTACCATCGTTGGATTTGGCACATTTGAAGTAAGACCCCGCCAAGCACGTAAGGGCGTAAATCCTTCCACTGGAGAAGAGATTATGATTCCTGCTACAAAGGTTCCTGCCTTCAAACCTGGCAAGTCCCTTCGTGAAGTCGTAGCACCTAAGTAAGACAAAACGGTTAGCCCCCCTCTAAAGGGGGCTTTTCTACTTTCATACCGAAAGGGGTTCCATCCATGGCTTGGTCCGAACTAGTTCAAATCATCTCCACATTACGTTCTCCAGAGGGTTGTCCCTGGGATAGAGAGCAAACCCACGAGAGCCTCAAACGCTTCTTGCTTGAAGAGACCTATGAGCTTTTTGAAGCTATTGATCAAAATGATCTTCAATCAATGAAGGACGAGCTAGGGGACGTCCTTTTGCAGGTTCTTCTCCATGCTGAAATTGCCGGAGAGAAGGGGGCATTTTCCATCGACGATGTGATCACGAACTTAATCGATAAGCTTGTGCGTCGACATCCCCACGTTTTCGGCAATGACTTCGCAAAGACACCTGAGCAAGTCGTTAAGACTTGGGATTCAGTCAAAAAGACCGAAAAGACTTTAGCTCAGAGAGTTTCGGCCTTAGATGGGGTTCCCCAAGTATTTCCTGCTTTGATGCGGGCAGAGAAAATTCAAAAAAAGGCCGCCAAAGTGGGATTTGATTGGGATAACACAGCAGAAGTAGCTGAAAAAGTCTACGAAGAACTGGAAGAACTAAAAGAGGCGGCCCAAACAGGCCATCAAGCCGAACGGGAAGAAGAACTGGGTGATTTACTCTTTGCTACGGTTAATTTGTCGAGGTTCTTGCACGTAGACCCTGAGTTTGCTCTGCAAAAGGCCACAGCCAAGTTTATAGAACGTTTTCAGCTGGTGGAAGCCTACGCCAAGGAAGAAGGCCACGAAGACCTGTCTAAGCTGAGTTTGGAGCAACTAAATGCACTTTGGGATCGGGCCAAGGATCATCTGCGCCGCTCCGAGAGGAACCCCCAAGTATAAAGCCAGAGTGCAAGAGGCTTGCCTACAATCGGTATTAGATGCACATCTTTTTCAGTGAAGCTTCCCCAGATCATCGTCAAGAGAAAATAAAGAACGAAGCCTGCCCCAAGGGCAAGGAGGCTTGCTGCGCCACCTGGTATGAAATGCACCAAGCTATCATGGAGAATATACATCATCAAGGCAGCAAAAACAGAGCCAAAGGTGGGGTACAAAACGGCATAACGCCAACTCATGGCTTTTCCCACCCTCCTAAAAACAGAGCCCAAGTTTAAGACAGCAATAACAGCCCATCCTATGGTTGTGCTCCAGGCAGCCCCTAGGATGCCTAACTCGGGGTTGGCTAAAAGCACATAGTTAAGAGCAAACTTAATCACCACACCGATAGCCAGATTGCGAACTGGAATCAACATATCCCCGAGTCCTTGCAAGACCCCAGTGGTTGCTTGGATTACGCCTAAGGTTGTGGCTCCAACCGCGAGCACCCGAAGGGGTGCCCCTACTTGGCTGTAACCAAAGAGCATGTGACTTAATGGCTCTGCTAAGACATATAAAGCAGCAGATGAAGGAATCCCGAAAACCAGCGCAATCCTCAAGGCCTCTTCGGCCCGATGGCGCACGAGTTTCTTGCTGTGAAGTGCCCATGCTTCCGAAATAGCTGGTACCAGACTCGTAGCCAAAGCAACTGTGACGATGTTGGGAAACTGGGAGAGGGTCAAGGCCATACCCAGATGACCTAAGCCTTCCCTGATTACATCAGGAGTAAATCCAGCCACCTGCATCCGCATGGGTATTAAAAAGCTGTCAGCCAACTGCATGATAGGCCACAAAATCGTCGCTACTACTGCAGGGCCCGCCAAGAAGATTAGGCGTTTGGCGATCCCCTTGGAGGCTTCAGGTATCGCGGACGTTCGATTCCCAGGGATAGTCGCCAAAAGCGAATCACGCTGCCTAAAATAATAGCCCACCAGAACCAACCAACCCGTCAGTTCACCAATGATAAAGCCCCAGGCAATGCCAGTTACTGCTACTTCGACCCCACGGGGCCGGAGCCAAATGCTAATCGCGATGGTGGCCCCCACTCGAGCTACTTGATCCACGATTTGCGAGATAGCCGTAGGCGTCATGCATTGCATTCCCTGAAAAAAACCCCTGAAAGCTGCACTCAAAGCTAAAAAGAAGCAGGCTGGTCCCAATAGAGCCAAAGTCTTCGTTACCCCTAAATCCTGGGCGAAGGTAACCGCAAACCAGTTAGCGCCGATAAGGAGGGCCATGGCCACAATCCCGCCAGTACAAAGCATTATCCCTGACCCTACCCAAAACACTCTCTTAACGTCTTGTCTAGACCCCAGGGCAACCTTTTCTGCAATCAGCTTGGAGATGGCCACAGGCATACCCGATATAGCCACCACCGCGGCAAAATAGTGGATGGGCTTAACGAGCTGATACAAACCCATTCCATCATCGTGAATCAAGCGGGGCAACACAACCATTGATATTAAGCCAATGATCCTACTCACCAAACTCGCCAACGTCAAAATTACAGCACCACGTAAAAAAGACTCCTTGTTCATAACCCTACTTCCCTTCTGTATTCATGCTTACGCACAGAAGGTACGGGTTATGAGGAGTCCTCTTGCTTTATTTCTGTCTATTGTTCCATTTGTTTTGCCAAGAAGCCCGCGGCGGTTTCACATAGTTTGAGCTCCAATTCGCCGAGTTGCCGGTTTGTCTCCGTGGTACCTAAAATAACAGCTCCGATTGGATCTCCTTCTGAAATGATGGGTGCTGTTACTTGCATGGCAAAATCCCACTCGTCATCTGCAGGATGCTCACCTTTTTTTGTGGTTATACTACGCCGCGTTTCCATTGCTTGTTCCACTACGGCCACAACAGACTTATCCATCCATTGCTTCTTGGGAGCACCAGAAATTGCCACCACTGCATCCCGGTCTGTTATTATAGCAACATGACCTGTCGTTTCATACAAAGAGTCAGAATACTCCTGAGCAAAGTCCCCGAGTTCTCCTATGGGAGAATATTTCTTTAAAATAACTTCCCCATCTCGATCGACGAAAATCTCCAGGGGATCACCTTCGCGGATGCGCAACGTACGGCGAATTTCTTTGGGGATGACTACACGACCCAGATCGTCAATGCGTCTAACTATTCCAGTTGCTTTCAATGTCACACCCCTTTTCTAAAGTTAGCTTGGGGTTAGTATAAGCCCGCGTTACCACTTTTATTCATCCTGGCAAGCAGCCAATACCTCAGCTAGAAAAGTTACTGCCTTTTGATCACATTTGTCCTTTTCGACCAATAACTGGCCCACACGCCCATGGCGATAGGTGATCTTGCCACGATACTTTTGATGTAAAACAGCATACTTGTACGCGTCAATGGCCAGCCCTTCCAAGAATTTCAATTGAAACTTGTCGTTCCGCACCGAAATGCTACCGATTCCTACGAATCGTGCCAACACTTTGATCCTAGCGATCTCCATGAGGTTTCTGGCTGCATCTGGCAACTCACCAAAACGATCTTGGATCTCTTCTTCTAGATCATCACAGTCTTCCAACGAATCTAAGGCGATGATCTTCTGGTAAAGCTCCACCTTTTGAGCTGGATCTTGTACAAACTGGTCATCGATATAAGCATCAATTTGAAGGTCCAGCACGGGATCTGGGGGTACAACCTTCTCTTCTCCCTTTAGTTCTACAATCGCCTCTTCTAACAACTTGCAATAAAGTTCAAAGCCTACAGAAGCAATAAAACCATGCTGTTCAGGACCTAAGAGATTACCTGCGCCTCGAATCTCTAAATCCCGCATCGCAATCCGGATCCCTGAACCTAACTCCGTAAACTCCTTAATGGCCGCTAGACGCTTTTCGGCATCTTCCGAGAGAACCTTATCCTTGCGATGGGTGAAATAGGCGTAGGCGACGCGATTTGTTCGTCCTACTCGGCCCCTGAGCTGGTAGAGTTGAGCCAAACCCAGATAGTCTGCATTATCTATAATTAAAGTGTTCACATTTCCGATATCCATTCCCGTTTCAATGATAGTAGTGCAAAGCAAAATATCAAATTTACCCTCGTAAAAGTCGAGCATCACCCGCTCCAAAACCGTCTCATCCATTTGTCCATGGGCAATGGCAATTCTGGCCTCAGGTACAAGTTTCTGTAGTTCGCCGTAGACATATTCTATGGACTGCACTCTATTATGCACGAAGTAGACCTGACCTTGCCTAGCTAATTCACGCAAAATAGCCTGGCGAATGACCTGCTCATCGTATTCAACTACATAGGTGCGGATGGGATAGCGATCTTCGGGAGGAGTGCCAATAACACTCATATCTCGTACACCAACCATGGCCATATGGAGGGTGCGGGGAATTGGGGTGGCAGAGAGAGTTAACACGTCCACGCTGGTGGAAATCTCCTTTAATCTCTCTTTCTGGGCCACTCCAAAACGCTGTTCCTCGTCTACAATTACTAAGCCCAAATCCTTGAAAGTAACATCCTTAGAAAGTAATCGGTGGGTACCGATGATAACGTCCACCGTACCTCTTTTGACCTCTTGCAAGGTGTTAGCGATTTCACGGGCCGATTGGAAGCGGCTGACGACCGCAATATTGATGGGAAAACCTTCGAATCGGTCTACAAAGGTACGGCGGTGCTGCTGCGCCAAAATGGTAGTTGGTACCAAGACGGCCACCTGTTTGCTACTGGCTACTGCCTTAAAGGCTGCTCGAATAGCAACTTCAGTCTTCCCATAACCCACGTCGCCACAGAGCAAGCGATCCATGGGACGAGATCTTTCCATATCTTTTTTCACGGCAGTAATAGCCTGAATTTGATCCGGGGTTTCTTGATAAGGAAAAGAATTTTCTAAATCTCTTTGCCAAGGAGTATCTTCAGGAAAGGCAAACCCCACCACGGCCTCCCGTTCCGCGTAGAGCTTGATCAAACCCTCAGCCATTTCTTGCACCGATTCTTTGGCTCGTTTTTTAACCCGAGCCCATTCATTACCCCCTAGTTTAGAAAGTCGGGGCGAAGCGTCGTCTAAACCCACATAGCGTTGGAGCAGATGCATCTGATCAGTTGGTACATAGAGTCGGTCTTGCCCTGCATAACGAATATGCAGGTAGTCCTTGGACCGATTGTCCACCTGTAAAACCTCAATGCCCAGATATTGGCCAATACCATGATTGATGTGGACCACATAATCGCCAGCCCTCAGTTCTTGAGGCGCGATACGCAAGCCTTCTTCTACCTTGGTAGCCCGGGGCTTCGTTCTCTGACGTCCATACAGTTCAAGTTCTGTTAGTACAGCAATTTTGAAAGGGGGGAACTCAAAGCCAGTCTCCAAGCTTCCCGTTGTAATCACACAGTTTCCAATTTGAAGTTCCTTCTGCAACTCGTCAACGTAGACAGCAGGCAGATCATCATCATGAAGCAAGTCCAAGAGGCGCCGACCGCGCTCCTTAGTGGAGATCAAAATTAGGGTTCGATAATGCTCTTTACGTAGCTGCTTTACCCGCCTTAACATACGCTCAATGCTGCCTCCAAAGTGCTCTGGCATGCGTAAACTCAGCGATATGCTGTTAGCCCCTTCC
>WPCH01027363.1_pt1 | contig 15800 bp, 25 predicted proteins | sample 5399881 | NCBI WGS metagenome assembly WPCH01 (sample SAMN12869468, study PRJNA574797) | sludge metagenome | isolation source: wastewater treatment of pH5 | place: China:Beijing | collected 2019-05-20
CGTTAATCCTTGCATTGCCATTTGAAGAATTTCAGCAATATCGGACATTTCTTTCAAATTACCATTTGAATCGAAAAAGGCATTTGTCATAATACCCGTTTCAAAAGTTAATTTTTGAAACGCCTTCTCTGCTTTTTCAGATCCAACCTTCACACCGGCTTGTTTTGCTGCGTACTCAGATAAAGCACCAGTTACATCTTTAAAGGAAGTTGAAGTTGGTTTAATCCCTTTTTCTCCAAGAAACTGCATTGCTTTGCCAGTATCGATTGTTATTAATCCCAAATCACTAAACATATCGTAAGCTTCATTAGATTTTGGAATTAAGTTTGCTAGCATGGTTTTCAATGAAGTACCTGCATCAGAACCTTTTACATTCGTTATATATGAGCTCTTTATCTCATATTCTCCAACTTTCATTGGAGTATCGGACTATATCATCATCCTCGCCTTTTACGTTAGGATGGAACGCGCTCGTGGAGGTTTCGACGGTTCTCGTTTACTCCCTCTAGTCTCTACACCTTCTGAATATTCCTATCCAGCTTGGCTCGGTATTAGCATAGCTTTCGCCTTAGCTTCCACCGAATTCACGTCCTTTACGCTGCGAATCTCTTCACAACGGGGCTATATGTTAACCCGTTCTGTGCAAATAAGGCTAATGCTGTTGTTGTATCTTTAAAACTAAGCCCCACACCAGCTGCAACCGCTGAAACCATTGATAAACCAAACTTCATTTCTCCAACACTAGTTGCTGAAGCATTCGCTGCACCAGCTAATAAATCAGCTGCTTGAGCTACTGATAAATTATCATCCTTAAATGCATTTAGAGCTGTAGAAGCAATTTCTGCTGCATCCCCCAATTCTAATTCCCCAGCTGTCGCTAAGTTCAAGGCACCCTCTAAACCGCCATTGATAATGTCTGTTAGGCTTACCCCTGCTTTAATTAGCTCTTCAATACCTTGCCCTGCTTCCACAGATGAATATTTTGTTTTTTCTCCCATCTGTACTGCAAGTTCGCTAATTTTCTTCATTTCATCGCCAGTTGCACCAGAAACTGCTTGAATATCAGCCATCTTCTGCTCGAAATTCATAGATTCCTTTACAGCCATCGCAAGTCCAGCACCTATAACCCCAGTCATGGCCGCAAAGGTAGTACCGACCTGTCCACCTACATCTTGCATTCTATTTCCTGTATCGCGCATCCGTTCTCCGGTACGATGAAGTCGATTTTGTTGCTCGGCTAATTCACGGTTCGTTTCTCTTATTTCATTTTGAATTCGCTCTTGAGCTGTTTCAGCACGATTCATAGCAATCGTATTGTTATCGATTTGCGTATTTAATCGTTGAAGCGCTTGACCGTTAGATGTGTATTCAGCTTGAAGTTGTTTTAATTCTTGCTTTAATTGTTTGGCTTCTTGGGAATTACGTCCGAAATTTTGTACAGCCTGATCATACTGTGTTTCAAGACGTTCCATAGATGCCGCCAATGTTAAATTTGAAGCTTGTAATTGTTCTTGTTTTTGTCTTGCTTGTTCAATCTTTTGACGGTAATGTTCTACCTTTTGTCCTTGTAATGTGAATTTTTCATTCAAATGAGTTAACTTATTTTGTAACTGTTCAACAGAATTACCAAGTAATCTAGCTCTTTCACTCGTTAAATTGAACTCTGAATCTAATAAACGTAAACCACGATTAATTCCTGCTACTCCATTTTCAAAACGTTGAGTATCCAACGTGACTCGTGCGCCAATTTCCATATCTCCAGCCATTTATCTCACCTACCTTTACAACCAATCTGGTGCTTGATTTGCTGTACGGACTACATTTTTATCTTCTTGCTTTTTCTTATAAGCTAACGTTTTAAAGAAAAGTACTAGATCCATCTGATTAATATCCGTTTGGGACATACCAGAATCTTGTAACATGCTATATATCCCCAACATCATTTCTGTTGGTTTGAATGGTTCTTTCGGTTTCTCTGTCTCTTTTTTTTTGCCGGATTTGTCTTTGAGTCAATAGCATTAATAACTGCAACAGCCTCAGCGATACGACCTACAATTGCTAAACAAATTGCATAAATAGTCGATGTTAAAAACCAAATGTGTACTCCCTCAAGAAACTCTTCCACTGTAAATCGATTTCCAAACACTTTAACAACAAAATGAGTAGCTTCTTTTAGTACATCAAAGTGAACATTATCAACACTCAATTTCTCTGTCCATTCAGCTGCTTCAAAACCATCAGTAGACGAAATGTATGTTGGTAAAAAGAAAGTTTTTTTACCAGTGGGTAGATTTAAAACCAATTTAAACGATTCTGTTTTTTGATTTTCTTGCATAATTGAATCTCCCTTCATAAATAAAGGGCACAGCATTGAGCTGTACCCTTGTTATAATTTTATTTGCTAAGTGATGGTGCCGTTTCTGTTGGTGGTGTTGGAACTGTTTTAAACCAGTTCGATGCGACAGTTGAATCGTATCCTGTTTCTTCTTCATCTAAACGATGTCTCCAGTTTCCATCTGAACGTTGGATTGCTTTGCATTTAATTTTAGCTGATTGGAAAGTCGGTTTGTCTTCTGCTGTCTTGTGTTCATCTTCAGGAATTTCAAACTTCGTTTTGTAGTAGCAATAAAAACGATTTTTCCCATTGTCTTTTGGTAAACGATATAATAACGCTACATATGGAGCAACATCATTTACATTATCAATTACCTGACCTTTAATTAGTTTCTTCCCTAATAATTCAGCGTAAGTAGATAATGAAATATCCGCTGTTTCTAGTTCAATCTCCACACCACCAAAGGCACTTGCTGTTGCTAGCGGTCCTCCTTCTGCATAGAAAGTTACGGATTCATTTTTAGGCGAAGCCTTGCCACTGACTGCATCTCCAATTTTCTTAGGTGCTGCATACGTAAACTTACCATCTGGTGTTTCTGTCAAAATTGCATAATGTAAATCTCTAAAATCGACTGCAATTGCCATATTTGTTTTCCTCCTAAATTTTTAATTCTGTACGAAACCTCATACCATAATGATAGATTTTCGTATCGGGTTCATATAAATTTGCTGTTGTAATACGCTGAAATCCTATATTTATCATAGAAGTATTTACTGCTTCTTTTAGATCACCCTTAACGGGGCTAAACGACCAGATATCTACTTGAAATAAAATAGTGCTAGTAGCTTCCGCACCCTCCGCGTACCTGCTAGCACTGTTATCTAACTCAGAATAAGTAATCCATGTTTTTCCGTTATCGTCACCACGAATCATATTGTAGATATATTCTCCACCAATTTTTTCTACAATAAAAGGCGTTGTAAGTGCACGTAACACATCTCTTTCTAAGAATCTCATACGATATGCAATGCCGTTGCAAAGACATTTCGCATCTCATGAACTGCCTTTACTTCCGTGTGAGTTACTGTCTTCTCAATAAAGCCCTTATGCGGTGGATGTGGCATTTTACTTGTTCCCCAGTTTTGGAACTTCATATAAAAGTGTGGGGAATTATCATCTCTTTCCCACCCCACACTAATTGATTTGACTCCATTTCGAGTTTTTATTTTTCCGACAAGCACCTCGTCTTTTGCATGTTTACCTGTTCTCCATGATTCTTTTGGTGAAGGTGGCTTTGGATATGCACTTACTGGGCTTTCTACCTCTAAAGCATCCCTTACTACCTCAGCACCTTTCTTTAATGCTGAGTTTTCAATTGTTTTTACACTTCTTCCTAAAGCTTCAAAACGCTGAATTGCTTCTTGTATTCCGAAGGTTGTTACTTCTGCCATATAGATCGCTCCTCGCACACCAAGCATGTCTCTTGATGTTGTTCATCAACATCTACAACAGCTTTTATTTCAAAGAGTCGGTCATCATATAAGACTCGCATTTTCGAATCAATTCCCTTACGAAATCGCATAAAAAAATTCACTGTACGCACGGCATTTTCAGTATTTCCAGCGAATATTTCATAGTTAAATCCCTTTCCAAATGGTGTTTTTGCTCTTGCCCAAACAGTGACAACATCTTTCCATTCTGGTGGAATTGGATTCCCTTCTTCATCTTTTTTATTTGTAATTTCCTTTTGAATTGTTATTCGTTTATTTAATTTACTTGGATTCATGATTATCACCGTTATTATAGTCCCTTAATTGTAATATGGTAGTTTCTAATGACTGTTTTAACGCAAGGACATTTAATGATTTATCTTGATTCTCATAGTTTAATAAAACATGTGTAATTATCGCTATTTTGTAAAGGGCCTTTTCACTTTCAGGAACACCACAACCTAGTAAAGCTTCTTTTGCTCCATCAATTAGAAGTTGAATAATCGTATCCTCTTCATTCCCATCAATTTTTAATTTTCCTTTTATAAGCTCCAGCATGCTATCACCTACGATCCTGAAGCACTTGTTTTCGCTGATAATTCAACGCTTAACGTTGAACTTAATCCGTTATTCCCAACAGCTTTTACTTGATAAGAATATGTTGTATCACCTGTTAATCCTGTATCTTTATAAGTTGTTGCTACTGACGTTCCTACTTGTTTACCATTACGTAATATTTGATATTCTCTAATGCCCCCATCATACACAACAGGAGACCAACTAATGTTGGCTGTTGTTACTGTTGTAGAATCAACTTTTAATCCTGTTGGAGTTTGGGGTGGATTAGGGTGTAGTCTGTACTTCTGCAATACGGAATGCGGATTTCAGTTTGATTTTATGGTCAAACCAAGCTGTTAACACAAATAGTTCAATACCCGTTTTCACATCCTTATCGCGATCATAAATCATGTTTGGATCATAGTTGAAGTGGGAATATCGAAAATCACCCACAATAGGATTCACTGCTGAATCACAGAACTTAACTGGTTTTCCTAAAACTTGTTCTGGTTGTGCATTATATAAAGTAGCACTGCCATTAGCAAGTGTTTCAATTATGTCTAAATAATCTGCGTAGCGCATTTTAATAGTTGCATTTGCACGGAAGTCCTCATGTAAATCTGCAACTGCTGACTTAATAGCTTTATATAAAGTTGCACCTTTAACAGCTTTAATGCCAGCTTTATAGAATGACATAGACTCTTCCCCAGATTTAGGTGTTGTAGCGAATGCCACTTTCTTCTCTTTTGCTGCTAAACCACTTTCTAACGCCTGATCTACAGTTTGCACCAAGTTTGTATCTGTTGCTGCTAAAACAGTTTCTGAAATAGGTACAAACACCTTGAATTTATTACGTCCGAAGGTTACAACATCACCTTCCGCTTTTAATTCCTTTGCTGTTTCTGTATCAGCAATAAAATCATCATCATCTAATGTAAATGTAACTTTAGGAATTTCAAGATTCGTTACACTTGTAAATGTAGATACTTCCCTTAATGGATTTTTAACGAATGGTTCATGTAATAATTCATTCGTCATTGTGCTTGGGAGAATTTTTTCTCCACCTGTTGAGTTCTTATCACCAAGAACTGCTCGTGCTTCTTGCGATAAAGTACCACCGCGAATCGTAGCGCGAACTAACTCTGCTTTCGCTGCAATTACCTTTTGCTTTGGATCTTCAATAGATTGTAAACCAGTTTGAGTTTGAAATTGTGCTTTTTGTTCAGCTTCCATCGTGTCATGTTGTTCTTTAATTACATTGAAGCGCATTTGAAGATCTTTCTTAGATTGTTGTAACGTTTGTAGACTTTCCATGGTTGCGGATGGATCAATTGCCTTCTGAGAAAGTTCACTCTCTACTTTTTGGAGCTGTTGACCAATAGTAGATAAATTTTGTTTTAATTCAAATAATGTATTTTTTGAAAAGTATTGAAAGTTACCAAGGGATAATCGAAATTTATTTTTCATTTTCATGAATGAATTCCTCCTAAAATTGTTTTTATATAGTCCGCATTAGCTTTCGCTTCTTCGGCAATTTTTTGTCGTTCTAACATTTCGTTTGATGATATGTTAGCTTGTGCATTAACTAATTGTTGTGGAATATTTTTGTATTCCTTCATCCACTTTTCATCTAGACATGCTGCTGCATTATTTGCTGAGATAATTTCATCACAAAGTCCATACCCCATTGCTTCTTCAGCTGATAACCATGTCTCTGCATCTAGTAATTGTTTTAATGTATCTTCATCTAACTTGTCACCAGCACGGGTTAGATAGTGTTGTACCATCGATTGGTTAATACGTTCAATATCATCCGCTGCTTTACGTAACTGATTGGCATTTCCTGATGCATATGTCCATGCATTGTGTATCATCATCATTGAATTAGCATACATAATAATTTTGTCTGAAATCATTGGTAATACTGACGCACATGAAGCGCCTATTCCATCAATATAAGAGATAATCTTCGCCTGATGCCTTTGTAACATTGCGATAATAGCCATCGTTTCAAAGACAGATCCACCTGGACTATTGATGTAAAGGTTGATCGTTTCAATATCGTCACCTAATTCATCAAGTTCATTTTTGAACGTAATAGAAGATACTTCTCCATACTCTTCCCATGCATACTTTGTAATTTCTCCATAAATAAAAACATCGGCCGTTTTACCATTGGCGGATGCTTTCATTTGAAAAAACTTATTCTGTTTGTTCTTTGCCACCGTTTTTCACCCCCTTCCGTTGAGTTGGGTCCATATCAATCGGATATAAATCTCCACTTACCCAAAGTTTTGAAGCATTACCACCTACAGGTGGTTCATCTTCTTTTTGACGAACATCATCTTGTGATAACCATCCACTCCTAATTGCTGCTTGGTAATAAGCTGTTCTTGAAGCCGTGTCACCTCTTAACAGCCCTCCAAGGTTGAATTTAAAGTAATGGCCTTCTTGCCGTTCTTTTTTATTCAGCAACTTGCGATTCATTTCTTGCTCATACTGACGAACAATAGGAGTCAAAGTCATTTGAACAAATTGAATCATCAACTGTTCATTACTGCTATAACTTTGTCCTTCCGTGTCATTTAAAAATGTAACCGGAACATTAAAAACGTTAGCAACCCGTGAACGTGTAATTCGTTCTGATGCTAACGTATCTGAAGCGAAGTATTTCCGCTCCATTTCTTCTATATTCACACCTGGTTCCCTGAATAAAATACCACCATTCTCTTGATAAAATCGTCTGAAATCATCAATGATTTTTTGCCTCTTATCATTATCTACCTGTGTTGCATAATCCAAAATAAAACTATCTTTCTTCTGCATTTCTGACAAACTAAATTCTTGTACTGCTTTATCATATTCAAGAGTATTTCTCAATACATCAATTGGACAAATACCTTTCCATCTTGAAATACCTGTGATGTGTTTGACATGAAACATGTTCATATTGTGGATGTAATATGTACCTTCAATCCCACGCACCTCATACCACAAATTATTATCATCCGTATTTAAAAAAGGCGTTACATAAGCAGATTCAATAGGGATTAATGATTCCACTTGAAATCGAATGTCACGGATAATAGCTGCATATCCATTTCCAGTCTCATTTCTTGAAACTTCAATTTTATTTATCCATTCAAATCCGGTCATGTTTGGATTAGGTTCATTCATCACAACATCAGACACTTGGTTAAAAACCGTGTCATAATCCTTGTAAAGCTTTAATGGTAAAGATGCCACCGTATTAGATAATCTGCTAATCACACTAAAAATCGTCTCATTTGTAGCTAACTTCGCATTATCAATACCCCAAAACTTCCTTCCAAACCATGAAGTGAAGTCATATCCAGCACCTTTCCATCCTAATGAAGCTCCTTTAATTGCTCCCTTAACACGATTAATCAGTTTCAATTTCTCACCGCCTTTCTATTTAAAAAGATCGTTAACTGATATAAATTCAATATTTCCATCACCTTGTAATTGAGATAACATAGGGATTACTTCCGTATGAGCGTTTAAAAACGCTGCAAAGCCATCAATTTTTCGATATTTACTCTGTTTAGACGGTAAAAAGTTTCCGTTTCTGTCTTCCACAAGCTTTACATTGTTCATATACCAACGGAAAAGACGGTTTTTATTACTGATTATTTTCCCATCCAACAACAATTCTTTTACGTCCTTTAATGCTGGACTTAAAGTTAAATGTCCTTGTCGAACTGGTTCGGTTTTAAATCCATATGCTTTCAAATCTTCATTTAAACGGTAAGCATTGGCTGGATCATAAGTGATTTTCTTTATAAAATATTGTTCAGATTGCTCGACAAACCAATCATACACATACTCATATTTCACATACTCACCAGGGATAATAGTGAGCCAACCTTTGTCTTTAAATTCTTTGAAACTAATATTCTCGTTATCACGATCAACTTTAGCCTGCGGAACCCAACTATGAGATAGCACAAAAACATTTCCATCTTCTAAAGGGAACTCTAAACAAGCGCTTGTAAAATCTTCTGTTGCGGATAAATCATAACCTGCAACACATTCTTTACCAGCTAATGCCTTTATATCAATAACTTCTTCATTTCTTTTTAATATCTCAATACCTACAAAGGACATTTCATCATTATCAACAAAGATGTTAAATTGTTTTGTAATCCAGTCATTCTTTTCCGCATCTGTGTGCTTGTCTGTATTCCAGTCATCAATAAGCGATGGAAGATCTAGCGAAACTCCCATATTAGGATTTGCTTTAATCCATAGTTCAGGATTCTCAATTTCATCCACACTATCCATTTCGGCCATGAAATAAAACTTTCTATCTTGGTCGATAACTCCTTCCAAAACATCAGTTGCAATTTCATAGTATTGAACAAGTGGTCCTTCAAGCTGATATCCTGCCGTAGTGATATAAACAATCATTGGTTGTTTACGTGCACCACGTGATTTTTTTATAACATTAATTAACTTAAAGTTTTTGAATTCATGTATTTCATCAAAAATACCAAGATGTGTATTTAATCCGTCTAGTTTCTTACTGTCGGATGCACGGGGTTCAATTTTAGAATGCGTTTTATCATGGAAAATACCTTTCTGATTTTCGCGTAAATGTTTCCTAAGAAGGGGTGATTTTTGAACCATTGCACGACTTTCATCAAATAACTCCCCAGCTTGTTGTTTTGTATTTGCTAAAACATAAACACGAGCACCTGGTTCATTATCTTTAGCAACAGCATAATTAGATAAACCAGAAATCATTGTAGTTTTTCCATTTTTACGTCCAATAAAAATAAGGCCCTCACGAAAGCGCCTATAACCTGTATCTTTATGAATCCATCCATACAAAGAACCTATAACAAAGTGTTGCCACGGTTGAAGAACCAACCTTTTATAATCACCTTTTGATGGACGACAAAACTTTTCTATATATCGTATAGGTCGATGCGCTTGTTCTTCATCAAAAACCCAAGGGAACTCCTCAGTCCCCTGTCTCCTCAAATCGTTTAGATGACGTTGACAAGACAAGACATTTTTCTTACTAGCTATTATGTTTCCTTTCACAACTTGTTCTGCATACCAAGTTGTTCTTAGTTCAGGAGATGGATCTACCAAAATATTAAAATGCTGTATCTGCTCATTTCGCCAATTTTTATACCACTTAGCTATTTCAGAGGGCTTAGAAGTTGTCGTAATCATCATCAGAATCTCCAGTTAGCTCTTCCTGAAGCTTTTTTCGACTTGCCCCAGTCAACCCTAGCTCCCCTAAATATTGTCGAATCTGTTGTAAATATTTAGGTATCTCTGGTATCAAAGTGTGCTTAGTCAGATTTGTAGCACCAGCTTTATTTGTATACTCCATCGTCAGGCCTTCTTTTTTAACATTAGCTGCCATCTCTCTAAACATTTGATAACTGAAAGCAATCGCTTCAACTACAATAGGATCATTGATATCAGCCTTTCCTTCAACTTCTAAAACAGACCAAATACGAATCCAAGTATCTTTTCCTACCTTTTTTAAATGCGTAGGCGGTTTCCTCTCAATCAATCCTTTATCCACGATATCACCTCACTTACATTTTATGGATAAAAAGTACCAATTCAGAAATAAAAAGCTCTTATTTTCAGGCTTTACCCCCCTTTAGAAACATCACTTGCGCTACCCACGAAGGAGGCGTCCGGTCTAGGCGAAAACGGATCTGAACAATAAATGGAGGGGGGCTATATGAATTCTTTGTTCGCTTTTACTTTTATGAACTGAATCTTTCTTTTTCTTTTCTTTTTCCCTCCGCCTTTTTCTGGATGTTCTTTGTTGTGACATGCATTACATAAACTAATTAAGTTTTCTAATGTTAATGCCAGTTCAGGATACTCATTTCTTTCTTTAATATGATGAACCGTATCAGCAGGTACTGGTATCATTGGATCGTGCTTCATGCACTCTTGGCAACGGTAGTTGTCTCGTATCAATGCTAACTCCCTACACCTTCGCCACGCTGTGCTATCGTAGAACTTCTTTGCTTCTTTATCTCGTTTGTATTTATCGTAGAACTTTCGTTGTTGCTTGGTGTTATATTCATTCACTATCCTTTACCTCAATAGTATCTATATCAATTCGCTTCTCTCGGTGTTGAATATCCAGACACTTCTCGCAATAGAAAGTAGCTGATACTTCTTGAATGAATCGCTTATTATCAGAATGAAAAGAAGTAGTCTCACTATCTAACACACGGTACTTATGCTCACACTCCTTATCATTTAATAAACAATCAATTAATTTATTAATTACATTTATCTGTGCTTCTTTTTCTTCCTTTGATTTTGTATCCTCTCTTAACACCTCAAATACTTTAATTACATCCGATAATTTCCCCTTACTTACATGTCCATCTAATTCCTTCAGATCAATATCATTAAAGACTATACTAAGTGCTATCGCTTTCTCTAACTTAGTCAATTCCATTAACTTCACTTCCTTTGAAAGAATATTCCGATTATATATTTACAAATAAATACAAGTTGTTATAATAAAGTTAACATTGCCATCAGGAAAAGTGATTCGCACCCCAAAGCGAGTTACTTTTCCTTTTTTTTATGGCTATTTTTCTAAGAATTCATCTACCGCTTTACCAAGCAAACTGATCATTGCTTCTCTCTTTTCCTTTGGTGTTGTGTTATCTTGCATTTCATTAAAGATAGGAAGTACACTTTCTAATTTCTGTTTATCAATACGTTCATTCACAAGTTCCTGTCCTAACATTGAAATGAAAGTGCCAATTGCAACCGCTTGTTCTTGTTTAGTTAATTTCATTTATTTCACTCCTTTTAATTACACGACCTTGTATTGAATCCGCTGTATGTTCAGCTATAGATTCCGCTATAACCTTTCCATCTAATTTAATGTTAACTTTACAATCCGTTCTAATTGGTTCGCTTTCATTAATTTTTTTAACCACTTCAGATTGTTTAATCATTAGGAAAACATCTGCCTTATCCGCTTTCGAATCTATTTTCGTTGCTAACACATAAACAGATCGATTTAAACTTTCCACTTCTCGCTGCAAATCATTTATTTGAACCTCTAATATTTGTAATTTCATGCCTTTCTTTTTAAAAAACGAACAAATCTTTTCGAACAGTCTCATTAATACACCCCTCCTCCAAAATAAAAAGCACCCGTATGGATGCTTTGAAATTAGTTATTAATTTATACTCTCATTCCGGTACGTGAAGTTTTATCCTTATTCCAATCACCTAATGATGAACCGCTGATATGCATCAACAATATTAAGTAACTGGAAGAAGAGCAAAAGCTCTCCCTAATAACGGTATCATTCAATCGTTACCATCTGCTGGTTTCGGATTTTATGTGCCATCATTATGAAACCGTTTAGACAACATATAGTTTACAAAGGAATTTATGAGTTGTGTTTTCCGCCACTTCTCACAATACAAATATAGCATGTCAAAATCCAAAAAGAGTCCGTAAATAGTTCGCAAATAGTTCGCGTTTCTTACTATTTTATTTTCTTCTGCTCCAGCTTCATCTGCTCCTTAATTTTTATCGTTATTAAATCTTCGAATCGAATCATTTCATCATAGATAACCACATCACATTTCAGTCCTTCTAGCATAATATCTTTTTTCTGCATCATTTTTCAGCCTCTTTTCATATAGTTTTGATTAGTTATGGCCTTTTATTATCTAAAATGAATTCACTATAAACCATAGAGTGTTGAATTGACCTATTCCGTTTTTTCCTAGAGTAACAAGGCTTTACTTTAATTATTCAAAATGAATTTGACACTTTTCTTTTGTAGCTAATTCAAAAAAGACCTAAAAAAATATAAGTCTCTAGATTTTAAATTTCTTTTGATAATCATTTAGCGTATCTTGTTCTATCCCAATGTATCTTAGTGTTTCTTTTTGATCTGTATGGTTAAGCATTTGTTGTAACACTGCTACATCTTTAAACTGCTTGTAGTGATGGTATCCATATGTTTTTCGAAGAGAATGCGTCCCAATACGTTCTAAACCAAACTCTTTTGCTGCTTGGTTTAATATGACGTAGGCCATGGATCGAGTGATTGGTTTATTCTTACCATTCCTACTCTTAATAAGAAATTCATTTTTCGGTCGCCCCTTCGCATACTCACGGATTGCCTTCTTTAATTCTGGAGGCATCTTCACTTCCTTTACCTTCTTTGTTTTCTTTTCACGAATAAAGATACTCCAACCCTCGACATCACGTATACGAAGACGTAATATATCTGATATGCGTAATCCTGTATTAATACCAAGAAGGAACAGAATGTAGTTTCTTTCATTCTGCTCCTTGAAAAACTCTTTCATTTCCTGAATTGCTTCCCTATCTCTAATGGGCTGAACAAGATTCATACATTCTTCACCCCTTCCTTACGTTTTGCTTTCTTCTTGTATACTTCCACTTTTAAATTAAACGCTAAACGTAGTAACGCTGAACCTTTCAACTTATAATACTTTGTTTTTCCTACGCCTAATTCAAGCCAAATATTTAAGTCTGATTCAATTTCTTCTTCCATATAACTTTTAAAAATAATATATCTTTCATCAGGTTTTAGTGTATTCACAGCTTGATGTACCCAATCCATGTATTCTTTTCTTTGCTGTTCTAATTCAATTCGTTCAATAGCAATATCTTCAGTAGAACTATGAAACTGATTTGTAAATGTCGGAGGAACCTCTGAAAACATTGTCGTTACTTTCGGCATTAAATTACTTGGCAATGTGTTTAAATACTCACGATAACTCCCCAACACTTCTTCTACCGCTTTCTTTGTTTTCTTTGTATCTACAACTGGCATATTAAAAAATAACTGTTCTCTCATTTTGAGTTCCTCCTTAATTATTTTTACTTTTGTCTTAGTGCTCCACGTCTACGCTCATAGCGTGGTCCACGAATTCCCATTAAATCTTCAATGTCACGAGTACTTAATTTTTCTTTTCGTTTTTTCTTGTTTTTCTTCTTGGCTTGATTCGATTGCTTTTTCCATTCACGTAGTTGATCCTTTAACACCTTCATTTCCCCATCTCCCTTTTCAAAATAAAAAGGACACCTATTCCTAAAACAGCTTTAATTGCTGCTTTAATGAATTGGTGTCCTCTAGTTTTCTAGCCGGACTATATTCTGTTTGCTTTGCTTTAAAAGGATTATTTTGTTCAGTTTTTCTTTATTTTTAGAAATTCAATACTACTATGAGGAATTAAGGTTCCATTGCATTCAATAGCACCTTTCTTGGTATAATTCACTTTCTTCATTCGTTCCCACGCTTTTTGCATTTCCAATTCAGTGTCAAATATCCATCCTAAACTTCTTCCGCTTTTAAGATTAATTTCAATCATTTCCCTCTACCCCTTGAATAAAACTCAATATTTTGTCAACACTGTAACTACAGTTTCTGATTTTCCTTCATACCCGAGGGCTTAGTGGCTAACTTTAGTTAGCTGCTCTTTTTATATTTTTCATGAATAAAAACCTAAATTTTTCCGATACTATATAAGACTTTACAAAGTCAATTATGATTTTCCCCACTCTAACTCTCTTGGTCGAGAGCTGAACAGTTAGTTTTTGCTAGCTGTTCTTTTATTTTCATTAACACTTTTCTTTATTTCACATACATTATCCTGAACCTTACTTTCGAGCTATTTGTTTGTTCATGACTCACACACATTGACAACGAATAATAGTTTAAGTTTTTAGACAAGAGCGCTCTGGCACAGGCGCTCTTTTATTTTTTGTGTATAAAAAATTAATTCATACTATTCATAGGCTTGATATATAGCCGGCAATGTCTGAAGGTGAAACTAGACTTATTTTGCATTCCTTTCATTAACCGAGCAGTTAGCTTTGGCTAGCTGCTCTTGATTTATAACAAGCACTTAATTGACTGGGTACACATATAATATTCTGAGTTCCTTTCTTTATAAAATAGTCGTTATAAAACTGGTCTCGTCACGAGGGCACTTTACTAAGTGCCCTTTTTATGTTCCAACTTAATACAAAATGAAGTTTTTGTTTAGTTTTCTTTATCCCATCCTTGATACTTTCTGAATAATTCAGCCATTGTCATATTGTTATGTTTTGCTAGATCTTTAGTTAGGGCACATACATTTTTAAAAGATGTACATCCTTTTTCTATATCGAGATATTCTAGCAAATTAACATGCCAACCATTAAAATATGGTCCCTCACCGTCATTAACTACTTCCGCCCAACAAAATAGCCTTTGATTATTAACTGTTATCGTGACATTCGGTATACCTTGATTACTTCCCTCACACCAACGCCAACCGCCGCTTTCCCAATGACCATCATCCGTATCTCTTTTGCTTACATCATCGCTCAGTATCTTAAAATCCTCATCCGAAACTTCATATACTTGATATGATGTTGTTTCGTCACCGTATGTTCGTGTAGCATTAACCCCTAATCTTTTTAAATCTTCAGTTATGTTTCCTTGTACTAATATTTCTTCCATTTTAATTTCCTTAGTTAAATTAACAGTTCCAATTTCTTCGTAGGGTTGTACTTTGTAACCTTTTTCTTGTAGTATTTTTAATACTTCTTGTGCATCCTTCCACGCTGTTATACCTTGCCCAAACTTAATAGTCACTGTATTCATTTTCATTCTCCTTTTCTAATAAAATAGCGTTTTTGTTAAGAAATCTTTTCTAATTCATATTCAGCAAACCACGTTCCAGGGTGTTCAACGATGTTATATTGTGCACAAGATGAATGTATCCCTTCACTTGGGTTCTTCTTGTAAAACCACCAATGATCCACTGTAACTACTTCACCAGTTTCTTTAATCCTTACCGTTTCTCCATCCTCAAACAAATGCTTGCTTTCGATCATCCTTTCCATCTCCCTTTCAAATAAAGATTTTATAGAAATTTAACGTATATAAAACGACTCGTATTAATGTGCTGTGTGTATATATCGTGCTTTCTAAATAACAAACTAAAGACATTCTTCAATACATACTTTTTAAATGATTTCTTGATATGAGGAAGCCCTTCCCATACCTCTTTTTCTTTTTGCAATTGACTTTCAACAAACTTCCATCCGCCCCTAAGATCAATAACATGTGTTGCAAAGCATGCTCTTATCTCTTTTACTTGAAACTTCCAATCCAAAACTGCAACGTAATGAGGCAAAGGCGACGGCTTTACAATTTCTCCGTTATCAAATTGAAAATATAGCTTGTACAAAGAATCACCTCTCTTTCTCCAAAATAAGAATTTTGTTTTAATACTCTACGCAATCCTCACACCAATACAAAATTTTGTTTTTATAACTCCAATCATTTATGCCTCGGATCTGGTTTATATTTAATTTCTTGTCACATAAGTAACAAGTTTTAACTTTTGTT
>WPCH01272891.1_pt1 | contig 15795 bp, 16 predicted proteins | sample 5399881 | NCBI WGS metagenome assembly WPCH01 (sample SAMN12869468, study PRJNA574797) | sludge metagenome | isolation source: wastewater treatment of pH5 | place: China:Beijing | collected 2019-05-20
AAACCATCAAGGATGCCACTGAGCATGGTCTTTTAGGAAGCCGCATTCTCGGTACAGATTTTTCTTTTGACATCCATGTCAATGAAGGGGCCGGTGCCTTTGTGTGCGGTGAAGAAAGTGCCCTCATCGCTTCTATTGAAGGCCAGCGAGGTATGCCAAGACCAAAGCCGCCTTTTCCTGCCGTAGCCGGTTTGTGGGGTAAGCCAACCATTATCAACAACGTGGAAACCTTAGCTAATGTTCCCCAAATCCTAACAAATGGTGCAGATTGGTTCCGTACCATTGGCACTCATAGTAGCCCAGGTACCAAGACCTTTGCCTTAACAGGCGAAGTGGAGAATACCGGACTAATTGAAGTCCCGATGGGGCTTACCGTAAGGGACATTGTTTATAAGTTAGGTGGCGGTATTAGGGGTGGTAAAAAATTCAAGGCGGTCCAAATTGGTGGACCTTCTGGTGGCTGTCTAACCGAGGAGCAGCTTGACATCACCTTGGATTTTGATTCCCTTCAAGAAGTTGGCGCTATGATTGGATCTGGCGGGATGGTAGTCATTGACGAAGGAACCTGTGTGGTCGAAGTGGCCCGGTTTTTCATGAATTTCATTCAGAATGAATCGTGTGGAAAATGTACATTTTGCCGGGAAGGCACTTTACAGATGCTAGGTATACTTCAACGTATTGTGGACGGCAAAGCAGTCCTTAGTGATTTGGACTTCTTGGTTGAAGTTGGCGAAATGGTGAAATTAGGGTCCCTCTGTGGTTTAGGGTAAATCTGCACCGAATCCTGTGCTTTCGACTTTGACGCACTTTCGGGATGAATATCTAAGTCATGTGGTAGAAAAACGATGTCCCTCTGGGGTGTGCCATAATCTTCGTCGCCTAGTGATTAGTGAAGAAAAGTGTAAGAGCTGCTGGCTCTGTGTAAGGTTTGCCTAGTCAATGCCATTTCAGGCTCCAGGAAGGAGCCCTACAAGATAAACCAGGAAAAGTGCATTAAATGTGATGCGTGTCTTGCGGTCTGTAAATTTGGTGCGATTGAGGAGGTATACTAATGGGCTGGTTATTGGTGAATGGTCAAAGCGTAGCTCTAAATGGAGAGAAAAGCCTGTTAGAAGTAGTGGTTTTTGCTTGGATTGATGGGCAAGTTGAATGCTCAAATTCTCCCCTCTCCAGGGGAGGTTTTTGAGGCCTTTCTGTTTCTTTGTCGAGAAGGTTTGTTGTGGTCCCATGTGGGGGAAGGTCTAATTGGCGGTCTCACATTTTCCATAACAACGGCTCAAAACAGGGAGAGCTCTAAAGTTGAAGCCTTTATGAAAGCCCAGAATCGGAGCTTAATGTATATGGTAGAGAACTATGATGCTGTCTTGCAACTGGCGGCTGCTGAAATGAATTTACCTCTGCAAATTGTCACAAGCGTAGCGGAGAAGTATACGTTTAGCACTGAACTAACTGAGGGGCAAATACGTGAGTTAGAAGAAACCATAGAGTTTTTATATAGCCAAGGACTCATTAGAAAGCGCATATCTTTAGAGGATTTGCTCTAAGGATATGCGCTGTGTAGCTTATTGGTCTTTTAAAAAGCGGTTAAACCAATTGGTGATCTCTTCGAGTCTCTTGATTCTGTTCTTTGGCTTACCACTACGGCTGAGTTCGTGGTTTTCACCTTTGAAAAGACATAAGCGTGACTCTACGCCATGGTACTTTAGGGCTGAAAACATCTGCAAGGCTTCAGGTACCCAGCAACGGTAATCTTCGTCAGAGTGAATAAATAGGGTTGGTGTTTTAACTCGATCCGCATACTTTAGAGGTGAGTGATCCCAGAGCTTAGCATGATCTGTCCAGGGTGTAGCTCCAATTTGGTCAGGTGCGAAGTAGTAGCCGATATCTGTTGTGTAACCCATAGAGATCCAATTGCTAATGCTGCGTTGTGAGGCAGCAGCTTTAAAACGTTCAGTGTGTCCAATGATCCAGTTGGTCATAAAACCACCATAGGAACCTCCTGTAACTCCCAGCCTATCCTTGTCAATATCTGGGTACTTCTCCAAGACTAGGTCTGTGAATTGCATGAGGTCATCATAATCGATGGTCCCATATTTGCCGCGAATATCGGCAAACTCATTGCCTTTACCATCGCTACCCCTAGGATTGCAAAAGAAGACAAAGTAGCCCTCATTGGCCCAGTACTGCATCTCATGGAAAAAGACAGTGCCAAAAACTGTTTTTGGCCCCCCGTGAATATCTAAAATGGCCGGATATTTTTGTCCTGGCGTAAAATCCACAGGTTTTAACACCCAACCATCAATAGTGATTCCGGGGGTTACCTCGAAGCTTAATGGTTCTGGACTGGACAGTTTACGTTCTTGGTTAACCCACTTGTTGAACGTGGTGAGCTTGTGTTCTTTTCCTCCACTGAGAGAATATAGCTCTTGTAAGTCTAGACCCCTGAGAGCGATGAATAGAATCTTACCATTTTTGACGCTAAAGGAGTCGACGGATCCAGACTTGGCGGACATTTTTTCCATCTTTCCTGCTTTGTCCATACGGTTGAGATAAGAGCTATCATTTTCGGTAGTTAGAAAATACAAGTCGCCCTCATCAACCTGGATAGCCTTACCGCCACCATACCGACAATCTGAACCAACCGTACTCCATGTTGCCGTTTCAAAATCAGGTGCCAGGAGAGTCTTGGTGCCATCCTGTGCACTCACTAGGTAGAAACGGCTATTTTCGTTGAGGCCGAAGCGTTCTCTAGCGTTACCGCGGCAAACGATCTCTTGATCGCTTAGAAAGTGTGCGGAAGAATAAGAAAAACCTTCATCAGGGGTCAACTTGTTCACTGTTTTCTTTATAAGATCAACTATGTAAAGAGAATTAGTGAGGGGCATCATGCCAGAATAGTCGGAGCCGGCGAAGACGGCCTTGGTTTTATTCTCATTAAGCTCAACTCCAGATACATCCAGCGTTTCGCCTGTTAGGGCTTCTAGACAATTGTCTTCAAGATCGTAGATGTAGAGGCGGGAGCGGTTACCACTAATAAAGCCACCACCGTTACTCCAAAAGGGGATTTCTTCCAAGATTTCATAGGCCTTTTCTTCTTCGCGTTTTTTAAGAGCAGCTGCTTTTGCATCATCCGAGAGATTGTTCAGATCTTGTCGCATTGGATTGTAGTTACAGGTTAATAAAAAACGGTTGTTTCCAAGGGCTTCGAGACTTTGTACCCTTACCGGAATGCGAAACGCTTCAACTGCTTCTCCACCATGGATATTAATCTTATAGAAGATGGTGAAGTCTTCACCCTTACTTTGGAGTTCTTGGTCTTTGGGGTTTCTGGCACCAGGGAAGAGAATGCTTTTATCATTGAGCCACGCGAAGGAGCGTTCCTTGCCCAGGCTTGTTAACTGAAACGATTGACCTTCTTGTACATTATAAATCCAGAGATTTGATATATATCCATTTTCGTCCATGTTGGCTTCATGGGTGATAAAGCACGCGTACTTTCCATCGGCGTTATGTTTGATACCTGAAAGAAATCTGTACTTGGTGAAATCATCGAGTCGTAAGTTTTCCAATCCACTTCATCCCTTCTGAGTAGCTCCTTGGCTATTATGGTATTCTTCCGCGTAGGTGGTAAATATCCTCCATTCAAAGGTAGGGAAGCCATGAGTGGTGGCCCCTAGCGCGACTTGTTGTCTTGCTAAGAGTGGTTGGGTGAGTATTCACTAATGAGGACGGAGGCGTCAAGCTACAACTCGCACCAATAGCCCATTCTGTGTATGGCTTGACATCTGCCATGAGAGGTGATACTCTGGGAATGGCTAGATAATTAAAAGTTTAACAAAGGAGGCGAGGTTGGATGGGGAGGATAGGTATCGGTGAATTAATCTTAGTTTTAGTGATTGCTCTCGTCATTTTTGGACCTTCTAAGCTACCTGAAGTCGGTAAAGCAGTGGGTAAGGGCTTACGGGAGTTTAAAAACGCAACAAAAGGGTTGGACGTAGACGATGAAGTGGCCACAAGTAAAAACGATAAGACGTAATGTTTGGGCGTAAGTGCAAGTTCTCGTCCTTGGATTAGGTGGATGCATATGGTTGATAGGAAGCGAGGGGGCATGACTCTCGTTGATCATCTTACAGAATTGCGACGGAGAATTCTGATTATTATCGGGACTCTTTTGGTGGGTATATTAGTTGGTTTTTACTACTCTCAGCCCATCGTGGAATATTTGATGCGCACCCCTGGTGAGCTGGTTTTTTTATACCCCGGTGAGGCATTTATTGTCCATCTTACTGTGGCTCTTGTTATTGGCACTATAGCGGGTCTTCCCATTATTTTGTACCAGGTGATTCGTTTCTTAGTTCCTGGTTTGAAGGACAGTGAGATTCGTGTTTTGTTCATGGCTTTACCCCTATCTCTAGGTATGTTTGTGGTCGGCGTGGTCTTTGCATATCAAGTCATTATGCCTATAGCTTATAATTTCTTTATGGGCTTTGGCACTGAGACATTGGAGCCTTTGATCTCAATTGGAAGTTATGTTTCCTTTGTTCTAGGTCTTATTGTACCCTTTGGAGTGGTCTTCCAGTTACCGCTTATTGTCCTATTGTTGGCGGGTATAGGAATCGTTCACCCAACCACTCTAGTACAATACAGGAAATATGTTATTTTGATCATCGTAATATTTGCCACTGTCTTAACCCCGCCAGACGTTATTTCCCAAGCTCTAATGATATTGCCAATGCTGCTATTGTACGAGTTCAGTATCTTGTTATGCCGGATCGTTTTTCGTAAGAAGCTAGGACGAAGGGAGTAAACTAGTCTTTTTGTGAAAATGGAACATAATGGTCGTAAGGTAGCAGGAATTTTTATCTCTTTCAAGAAGGTACACTGTGAATTGTGAATGATATAACAACAATCAGAAATGTGGAGGCGAATGAATATGGAGGAAAAGAAGAAAGTTTTATCGAGAAGAGACTTTTTGGTTAGTGCAGGAGGCGCTGCTGCTGGTCTTGCCTTGGCTAGCACGGGGTTGGGCTTGTTTGCACCAAAGGCCGAAGGAGCTACGATTGATCTTCCAGAGTATCCTTGGGAACAGTACTTTGATAGACCTCTAGATGTCGAAAAGGTTCGCGAATTGGGTGTTCAGTATTATGGCGAAGGCAATGGTTGCGCTGAAGGTGCATTTCGGGCCCTTATTGAGGTACTAGGCGAGCCTTTTAGCCATGTGCCATCTCAAGTAATGAATTTTGGGAAGGGCGGAGGAGTAGCGTGGGGTACACTCTGCGGAGCTATTAACGGCGCCGCCGCTGCTGTGTCCTTGGTATTTGGACGCGGTCAAGGCACAACTGTCATTGTGAATGAGCTCATGGCTTGGTATAGTGCCGCAGCATTACCCCTTAACACTACCGAAAATAGTGTAGCCGGAAACCCACTCTGTCATGCTTCAATTGCTAATTGGTGTAAAGCCACTGGTAAGAAATCAAGTGATAGAGGACCTCGTTGTAAGGCTATTACCGGTGACGTAGCTGCTCAAGCTGCTATCTACATGAATCAACTCTTAGCAGGAGAGTTTGTACCGGCCTATCCGATGTCTGCAGAAACAAAAGCTTGCTTTGATTGCCACGTTGGTGGTTATGCCGATGATACCTTAGGTAAAATGGATTGTTCAGGCTGCCACGAAGGTCACTAGATTTTAGGTGACTGAGCGTTTGGATGTGTATTCCTGAGGAAAGCGTTTTGCGCTTTCCTCAGTTTATTTCCATTGGCTTGGAGAAACCCTGGGGAGTTGATGCATTGTTTAGAAAGAAGTTAAAAGTTCTCTTGTGTTGTCTTATTCCACTATTGGTACTGGGTGTTTTGGCCTCTCGAGCTTTCGAGAATTCTGCAGCTTATTACTATACCATCTCAGAGGCCAAAGCCGAGTCAATCTCAGAGAGAAAAATTAGAATCAAAGGTCGGCTGACGGACAATAGTGTTACTTACGATGCAACCATACCTTTGCTCACATTTGCTCTAACCGATGGTCATGCCCAGATAGATGCTTCGTATCGAGGGGTACTCCCTGATAATTTTCAACATTCTGAAGAAGTTATCATCGAAGGTACGTTTGATCATAATGGAGCATTCGTGGTCAGTAAACTTATGCTTCAATGTCCATCAAAATACGAGGGAGAAGAATAGTGGCTTATATTGGAATCATTTCACTTTACCTTGCTTTTGGTTTAACTATTTTTGCTATCATCACTAGCTGCATGGCCATTAGAGATAACAAGGTGCCCCAAAAGAAACTCACACGCCAAGCCAGTGCCATAGCTACATTTGCTGTTAGTTTGGCCACCTTCAGTTTGGCATTGGGTTTCTTGAGTAACGATTTTCGTATAGCGTACGTGGCGCGTCATTCGATGCGAAGTCTGCCTGTGATTTATAAGATCAGCGCGCTTTGGGCTGGGCAAAGCGGTTCCCTCTTATTGTGGCTGCTGGTTATATCGATTTTGGCCTTTATGTTGCAAAGGATCAGAGAGTACCGAGAGAATGATCTAGATCTTCGGCTGGGCGTTGTAATCAATCTTGTTCGTCTGTTTTTTTTGATACTCATTTTATTTGTCACGCCCCCTTTTGAACTCTTGTCTGATGTTCCTCACGATGGCTCAGGGCTTAACCCTATGTTACAAAGTTTGGGTATGGTGGTTCATCCACCCCTCCTCTTTTTGGGTTTTAGTGGTTTTCTTGTCCCCTTTGCATTGGTGGTCGTTGGTCTGTGTAGAAGGGACCCAGAGGCATCTTGGCTCTTGCAAATGGAACCATGGGTACGTTTTTCCTGGCTCTTTTTGACTGCAGGTATCGTTACTGGGGGCCACTGGGCCTATACAGAACTGGGCTGGGGAGGTTACTGGGCTTGGGATCCGGTAGAGAATGCCTCTCTTTTTCCCTGGTTGACTTCGACCGCGCTTTTACATGTGGCACAGCTTTCTGATCATTATCGTTCTAAGAAAATGTGGACCTATGTCCTTATAGTATTGACCTACGCCCTGACCATTTTTGCAACGTTTTTAACTAGAAGCGGTGTTTTGGATTCTGTTCATGCCTTCGCAGGGGGCGTGCTAGGACAGATCTTCTTTGTGGTCTTAATGGTTATCGTAGCCTTTTGTGTAGGTCTTGGGTGGTCTAGGCGTCATTTGCTTGGGGCCGATGAAGCACAACCAACTCAGAGCTTGTCCCCAAGTGAATTGAATGTATTGGTTGGGTCAGTTCTCCTATTGACTTTGTGTACAGGGGTGTTTTTGGGAACTATGTTTCCTGTTTTTTCACGCGTCTTTGGGTCACGCGAAGTAGTGTTGGACGCGAGTTTTTTCAACCAGTTGAGTGTTCCCCTTTTCCTAGGGATTATTTTCCTCATGAGCATATCTCCTTTACTTCAAAGAAAGAAACTTGGATTTAAAGATTTGCTAAAAGGGTTACTACTTCCCGGATTACTGAGTACAGTGTTAGGAGCCCTGACTAATAATGTACCCTTTGCTCTAGCTGCCTTTGGATTCGGCACCCACTTGCCAATCCTCATTTCCCCAGGCTCAAAGAGACAGTGGGGTGCTACTCTAGTACATGTCGGAGTCTTAGTAATGTTGGTGGGCATAACAGGATCTTCGGTTTATGTGGATGATGTTATGGTATCTGTAAAACCAGGTGATCATATTGTTGTAGGCGACTATGAGTTAACCTATGAGGGTCTCAAGTCTCGCTATGGTTCTGATCGGTACACAGTAGGTACAACTCTAAAGATTACGAAAAACGGCAGAGAGCGGGGGGAGATTACCTCAGAGAAGACTTTCTGGCAAAGCCGCAGTCAACCTTCTACAAAAGTGGGGATTTTCACCACTTTCAAGGAAGACTTGTATCTAAATTTAGCCGGATGGGAAAACCCAACAGCACAACTTCACTTGCAGCGTTTTGCTTTGGTCGGCTGGATTTGGGTGGGATCTTGGATAATCTATTTTGGTACTGCAGTGAACTTATTGGCTAATGTAAGGTTATGTGTTAAGGCGAGGCGGGTGAAGCCGTGGACAAACCAGACGTCTTAGAAGTGATACAACTCCGAAAGCAAATTGGTACTAAGAGGATTCTCAAGGACATTTCCTTTCAGGTCACAACTGGTGAACTTGTAGCCATCACAGGACCCAATGGGGCGGGAAAGACTACCTTACTCCGCATTTTGGCTGGGTTACTTACTAAAAGCGGAGGTCAAGTCCTTTGGAACAACTCTCCTTATGACTTAAGTCACGGTGCTATTGGCTACGTCTCTCATAAACCAATGCTGTATGCAACCCTGTCCGTCTATGATAATCTTCACTTTTTTGGTCGAATGTACGGGACTGGATCCAAGGAATGGGAAAAGGAATTGTTGAAATTGGTGGGGTTGTGGCACTATCGCCACGAACCCGTATCCATCTTATCCCGGGGCATGCAACAGAGGCTCGCTATTGCCCGGGCTATTGTAGCAAGGCCCAGGATGATTCTTTACGATGAACCCTTCACCAGTTTGGATACAGATGGACAAGACTTGCTTAGGAGTATCCTGGATGGTCATCGTCTACAGACGATTCAGTTCGTCATCACTCACGAACGCCAGCTTGTGGAGGGGCTTTCTAACAGGGAGCTGAAGCTGAAAGGTGGTCAGTTGCAGCAGGGAGGTTTAAATGGTGCCTAGCTTTTGGAGCAAAGTATTTCTTATATACCAAAAGGACTTGAAGGAAGAAATCCGTACATTTAGTCATCTCTTAGGCACCGTGGTCTTTGGCGTGATGTTGGTGTTTATATTCAGTTATGCACTCCACTTGGTGGATCTAGATACCGATAGTGTCTTTCCGGCGGTGCTTTGGGTAAGTGTTTACTTTTCAGCCACATTATCCCTGCAGCGTGGCTTTGCGAAAGAGGATGAAAATGGGGCCCTAGATGCACTACTTCTGGCAAGCGGGGATCGGGGCGCTCTCTTTTTTGCTAAGTTCTTTTGTAGCCTGACGGTTCTATTGATTTTCGAAGCAGTGGTGATTCCTCTTTTTTGGATCTTTCTGGGGGTCGGTGGACATGACGTTCATATCGGCCTCTTTCTTGCCTCCCTATTTTTGACTAGTTGGGGCTTGGCGGCCATAGGCACTATGTTAAATGGGATGACAGTGCAACTACCTGGGGCCCGCTTGCTCTTCCCAATTTTGATGTTTCCCCTTTTGATGCCGCTTTTAATAGGAGGTATCCTTTGCTCTCAAGGGGCGATACTGGGGAACGTTCAACATGTTATGGGCTGGATTTATCTACTTTTGGCCTTTGATCTGCTCTTCACGATTGTTCCTTTAATGCTGTTTGATTACGTCTTGGAGGGGTAATGGATGTTCTGGATTCTAACAGTGCTTGTGTCAGTAAATCTCTATGTGATTTTTTACTACGCCCCAGTGGAAAGAACCATGGGTATAGTGCAGAAGGTCTTTTATTTCCACGTGGCCTCGGCTTGGATTGGGCTTTTGGCCTTTTGCGTTGTTTTTGGAGCAAGTATTCTCTACCTCTGGAAGAGAAAGGAGCGGACTAACCATTTGGCTCTGGCCTCGGCGGAAGTAGGGACAGTCTTTATTACGTGTACATTGCTCACCGGTCCTTTGTGGGCGTATCCTATTTGGAATACGTGGTGGACCTGGGATCCGCGGTTAACTACAACCTTGGTTCTTTGGTTTATGTATGTGGCCTACATGGCGCTACAAAGCGGAGGAGCTACGGAGACTAGAAAGCGTTTAGCTGCCGTTTACGGGATTATTGCCTTTATTAATGTTCCCTTGGTATTTTTTTCAGCTCGGTGGTGGCGATCTATTCACCCCATCGTGGTCTCCAGCGAGGGTATCGGATTAGATGGAAAAATGCGGGTGGCTTTATTCTTTAGTTTAGGCGTATTTTCGCTGCTCTATGTATATCTGGTGCCTCTACGCATGAGGTCCATTGCCCTTAAGGAGAAGGTAGGGCAGCTGAAGGCGGAGTTGTTTCGCTAGATCATAGAGTCTCTTATGGAAAGGGGGATTGCCATGACATTCTTTGCCATTGGTTACATGTTGATTTGGGTCTTACTTTTGTTCTATACCACGTTTATTCATGGTCAGCAGCGTAAGTTAGAGAGGGAAGTTGCGGTCCTGCAAGAACTTGTGGACTCGTGGACGGGTCCACAAGCTAACGATAAACTCTATTGACTTAATCAAAGTATCTGTATATAATAAAAATTGGTAACGAGACATGTCATTGCCAAACATCAAATCTATTATAGAAAAGAGGCCGAACTATGAAGAAAAATCTTATTTTAGTTCTTGTTTTGGTGTCCATTTTAGCCATCTCTGCTGTTGGTTTTGCAGCTGAACCCATTAAAATGGGTAAAGCCGATTACGCTGCCCACGGCACAAGATGCTTTGCAGTAGCTGTTGTAGCACTTCAAGGCGACACAATTGTTGGTGCTTATATTGATGAGTATCAAATGCTTGGAAAAGCAGACGCTATTGGTGTTCCTAACTCTGATGCTGATTTCGGTAAAGCATTTGCTAACCCTGAGCAAGTTCTTGCTTCTAAGAAGGTCAACGATGAGTTATACAGCAATAACATGAAACGGGCTGGTTCTACTGTAACCATCGCTAACAACTTTATTGCATTAGAGCAGTTCGTTACTGGCATGACAGTAGCAGAGCTTGAAGCAGTTCTCGCTGCTAACACAGTTGAAAGCATGGTTGATGCAGTAACTGGCGCTACTTTGGTTGATAACTATGGTTATCTATCCGCTTTCCTAGCTGCCGCTAAGGATGCTCTGAACAACTAAATCTCATAAGCTTTAATCAGAACCGTAGGGTCTCCATAGACTCTACGGTTTTTTTGTGAGAAATTTGGGTTTCGGAACGTTTTTTCTAGCAGCATCCAAGAGCAATCCCAAAGCTTTTGAGATGTTTTGACGCATGTCTTCATCCATATCGCGAACTGAGCGCAACAAGGTCCTAGCATTTTGATGCCAGTTCATTGTCAGCTCCTTTAATGTGGTAGCATCGGTGGCTTCAAATATGGAGAAAAGGGTGTCTACAAACTGTTCTCGGTCCTCGGGACTTAGGGCTTTTAACCAGGTTTTTAGGGTGTGGTCTAAGAACTTGCTCTGGTCTGTAACTTCGTCTAAGTATACTAATTGAGTCTTATCAACTTCCCAGGAATAGATATCGTGCTGCATCAGACCTCGTTGTTTGCTATGAATGACATAGTAATCTTCTTCATGCTGCAAAAGCATGCCAACTACCGAGGACTGGGGGATAAAAGTTCTGATCTTGTCTGCGATTCTCATATACCCAGATGAGTCCAAAACAGATGCGTCAAAACCAGGCCCGTCATTGTTGTAGATGGAAATAATACGGTTTTGCACTTGAGATTCACAAAAGGAAGAGGCATAGACGGCCAAATTACCGCCTTTTGAATGTCCACCTACGATAAACTTTCCGGGTAGGGCTTGAGCCACTTTATTAAGATACCGAACGGCTTCTGTTTGGGATGGTACTGGCGTGCAAAAGCTCATATTAAAATCTTCTTTCCAACCAGCTAGGGTCAGATCAGTACCCCGAAAGGATATATAACAGAGCAGTGGGGAAATTCTGATGGCCATGGCAGCAAACTGTTTTTCGGCTTTGAGATCCACTTGGTTGGAGTAGCCACAGAGAACCATCTTGGCGAAACGCTCACTTGCTGCTACTTCCCTTAAAAGTTGAAAATCCGCCTTCATGATGACTGACTCTTTTGCTTCATCCCATTGATAGAATTTTTCGCTCGCGCTTGCAACGGTGATTTCTCCCTCAAAGGCACTGGGGGCAATGCCATCCAAGGGGAGGTATGATAGTCTAGCGAGAATCAGGCTATCAATATCGTTGAATGGTGCTTGTTCGAATGAAAGATCGCCCCGCCATTTGAGATAATCGAACAGGTTGGCCATAAGTACACCTCCATCAAGAATTATTCGGTAAATAAAAACCGTTATCCTGCCTTTTCTTGACAGCTTCAAACCTCAATGATACGCTATTTCAGCGAAAGGTGGTGCTTTAGATGCAAGATATTAGAGATTACGCGCAGTTTGCGAAGGTGGAACCTATTAATAAGGGTTGGTCTGGTGAAGAAAAGTTCTTTGTAGAAACCAAACGTGGCCAGAGGTTGCTACTCCGGTTGACGTCAGCAACTGAGTTTAAACGAAAGCAGTTGGAGTATGAACTAATGGAAAAAGCATTTTTGCTAGATATAACTATGCCTTGCCCTTTAGACTTGGGGATATGCAAGGATGGTGGTAGCACTTACAACCTTTATACTTGGTGTGATGGTGAAGATGCCGAAGAAATATTACCTGGTCTAACCCATGGGGAACAGTACGATCTGGGAAAAAAGGCCGGGGAGATACTTAAATTGCTCCACACCATCCCCGCGCCTGAAACAATTGGAACTTGGGATAAGCGCTTTAACCAGAAAGTCACAAGGAAGATCACCCACTACATAAACTGCGACCTAAAATTTCAGGGAGATCATTATATCCTAGATTACGTCGAACGAAACCGGCAGCTCTTAGCGAATAGACCCCAGTCGTTCCAACATGGGGATTATCATGTGGGCAATATGGTCATTTCTATAGAGGGCCAGCTTTCTATTATAGACTTCAATCGCTTTGATTTTGGAGATCCCTGGGAGGAATTCAACCGTATCGTATTTAGTGCTGCCGCAAGTCCTGCCTTTGCTACTGGTCAGCTCCATGGCTACTTTGATGGTCAGCCACCTCTAAAGTTCTTTCAGCTTTTGGCTTTTTACATTGGCAGTAACACGCTTTCGGCCCTTCCATGGGCCATGGCCTTTGGGAGCAAGGAAATTGAAACCATGCAGAGCCAGGCTAAGGATGTACTTGATTGGTTTGATAAAATGAGAAACCCCGTGCCTAATTGGTACTTTGATCCTAGTTAGATAGGGAGATTTTGTCTTAGCAATTTACTCTCGAGACGTTTGAGGCGATGTTCTAGGACAGGAATCTTGGGAGACCGACTTTGCCAAGCCAGGGCTAGAGCTCTCCGGGTCACTCGTTCAGCAGAGTCTAAATCTTTGGCTTTGTGCTCATAGTACTTGGCCAACTCTTCGGCGGAACTAAGATCCTCTGGAGAGACTGTTAAGATCTTCTGCCAGAGAAAAGCCCCTCGTTTATAGTCCCCTAGACGTTTGAAGATGAAGGCCGCTTGGCGCATGACCCTCAGATATTGCTCGTCGTTATCTGTGAGCTGCTCGGCAGCCTTTAGATAGCGTAAGGCAAGGGAAGGGTTCTGCGCGATTCGATGGATGTTTGCCAGTGCCTCAGCTTCAAAGGAGCAATCGCATTCTTCAGGGTCTAGTTCCCCTGTGACATGGAGTCTATAGAGTAAGGTAGCCATAGAAACAATATCGATTAAGTTATGTTCCACGATGTTCTGTAGTAAACTTCCGTCCCCGGTTTGTAGGAACTCGAAGTAACGTCCTGGGATCTCATAGCCAGGAATATCATCGCTCCTCTTTACACCAAGAATATGCTCCTCTAAACTACTTAGGCTACAGCTGTCCAATTTATATTTCCAAAAGCGGCGGGATAGGTGAAGTAAATCCACATGTCTTTTCTCATGTGCCCCTAAAAAACCAAGACGGGAGATGGTGAAGCGAGTTTGGAGGAGAGGTAGATCAAAAGACTTGCCATTAAAAGAAACAACAATATCCCTTTTACGAAGTTCTTCATCGATGAGGTACAAAAGGGCCAACTCTTCATTGTAATCCCGCATCAAAAGCTGTTTGACGACAAATACGGTGTCAGTAAAAAAGCCCAGCCCCACCAAGAAGGCATAGGTACCAGTGCCGCCTGACAAACCCGTTGTTTCTGTATCCAGGAATAAGGCATTTTTAATCTCAAAGGTTTTCCCCCCAACTCCTCCTGCAAAGACGCTTGGATTGGCGTAGTTGGCTTCAAGGACGTTTCTCAATGGCCAATGTCCGTGAAGGTCGGTAAGGGGGAGCTGTTTTTCAACAACATAACATGGTCCGAAGGGAGTAGTCACATCTTGACCTTGTAAAAAAGGTTCTAGAATTACCTTCTTTGCGACTGGAGCTGGCGAGTTATCTTGTTGGGGCAGGAATCTCCGCAGTTTGCTGGTTAGGTCCATGAGCCAAAACCCCCTTCAAGAACCACGACGTATGTGTTTTGCCCTCTAGGCCTACTTCTTCTACAGGCCCTACACAGGAGGGACAACCAGAAGGGCAGGAGCAACTTTTGATGATGGAAAGTGCTCTGTTAAGTAGGGCACCATGGGACTCAAAGAGCTTCTCACTGAAACCTACACCACCAGGGTATTTTTCATAAATATATACGGTGGGATCTCCCGTAAAGGGAGAACGTATTTGAGCCGTAACTCCTAGGTCACTTGGTTCACACATGAGCTCTAAGGAAGCAATATGGCCTAATAGATGGGCTGCACCTAAGAGGGCACTTTGCAAGGCGCCTCTGTCAAGGTTTTCTACCTTCTCCTTAGGAATACTGAACCAATAGGCTGTGGTGTGCATCTCTTGCTCTGGTAGGGAAATATTGCCCCAGCCAATATTCTCGTGGGTGTAAAATTTGATTTTTTTGTACATATGGGTCTTGGCCACAACCATGACCTCACCCCAGCTGCGCTTAACTTGCGGTAGTTCTTCTTTTTCAAAGACATCTAGGACTTTTAGATCCACATCCAAATTGGCATCGGTGTAATAGTCCACGTCAACCTGTCGAGCATAGGCTTTTTGGCGGTCCCAGTCCAGAGCATCAATGTGATATTGACGACTTTCGTGGATGTAAATGGCCCCCTCATGGACGAGCATGGGAGCACTGAACCGATCAATTTCACCAATCACCTTAGTTTGGCCACCTGTAGTGTCAATGATTGCAAAGTTCTCCGTAGAAGCGCTACGAAGTGAAATATCTACCGCTGGGTAGTTCTCGCTCATCCAGTACCAGCGATCCTCCACCTTGCGGAGAATCATCTGATCTGTGAGGAAGTTTAGGATTTCGGTTGGGTCTACCTCGCCAAAGGTTTCACCCATGACAAAAGGCAGTTCAAAGGCTGCGCACTTCAAGTGGGAAACCAATATATACAGATTATTGGGATTAATACGGGCAAATTCCGCGCCCCGATCCATAAAGTAGCTGGGGTTTTGGATCATAAACTGATTGAGGGGACTGGAATTAGCAACCATAACCGCTAAGGATGGTTCATTGCTACGACCAGCCCGTCCAAGTTGCTGCCAAGTACTGGCAATGGTACCAGGATAACCGGTCAATACAGCAGCTTGGAGCGTGCCGATATCAATTCCTAGCTCCAAGGCATTGGTGCTGACAACCCCAAGGACCTTACCTTTCCTCAGGTCCCTTTCGATTTCTCTGCGCTGTTTTGGGAGGTAGCCACCGCGGTAGGCCCTAATTGTCTCGGTGGGTTGTCCCAATTTATGAAAGGACTTCCGTAAGTAGGTCACCAGGACTTCTGTATCCAACCGGCTTCTGGCGAACACAATGGTGGGTATCTTTGCCGCAATGAGTTCATGGGCTACTGCTTCAGCCTCCAAGAGTGAACTACGCCTGATTCCTAGCGGCTTGTTTACTACTGGTGGATTATAGAACAAAATGTCCTTTTGACCTCGTGGTGCTCCGTTTGTGTCAATGACAGTCACGGGCCTTCCGAGTAATGTCTCCCCATGTTCTTTGGGATTGGCAATGGTGGCCGATGTGCA
>WPCH01046513.1_pt1 | contig 15770 bp, 14 predicted proteins | sample 5399881 | NCBI WGS metagenome assembly WPCH01 (sample SAMN12869468, study PRJNA574797) | sludge metagenome | isolation source: wastewater treatment of pH5 | place: China:Beijing | collected 2019-05-20
AAAAATGGGGTGCTGCTATTCGATGTTCGACCAGAAATCCCTCTATCTTGCGTACAGCACAATAGTGTGCCCCATATTACTAAATGTGTTTAACTCGCGAAATTGGCTGTCGCGGGGCAACTGCGGCGGAACACTGGCCTGCACAAAGAAGATTATAAACTCATAGCCTTCTTGTTTTGCCAGGTTGAGCGCTTTTTTAAGGTTAGCGGCATCATCAAATTCCTCGCTTGTGATGAATACATTAACCCTTTCAGGCTGCCAGTTCAGTTTCTTTTGATAGAAAGGGTAAGAATAGCCATGCTTTACGCCGGCAAAAAGTGTACTGCCATTAGCATTTGGTCCGTCCATGATGTATCTGATAGCTTCCTCAACTGGGAAGTAGTGCTCTGAGGTATCCGTCAGGTGATTGCCCCAGTAAGGTACTTTTGACCCATCTCTATGAATGGGAGACAAAAGCAGCGACGATGCAATTACAACAACTGCCAATAGAGCGCCATAAGTTCTGGATTTCTGCACAATTGATTTAACCAAAACGGCAGCACCTGCCGCAAGGGGAGGAAATAACAGAAGATTAAAGCGGCTGTAACCAAGGTATTGTTCCTTATCAAGATGGAAAAACACGGAGTAGCCTAAAAACAGTGCCACGTAAAGGAAGGCTGTGGAGAATTTCTTCTGCTTAATCAGAATTACACAACCAGCGATAAACAGGAGTAGAAACAAACCAAATTGCTCTACCCATGACTGGACAATCACAATGTAGTCGCTGAAATTATTGAAAAGGTTTGACCAATCCATCCCGTATGAACGCGATGCAGGGAAAAACCACCGGTATACCAAATAATAAACATTGGGGAGTAACGTAACAAAAATAAAGCTCAGTTCACCAAGGATGAATTGTGTACGCCCGCCAAGATTGAGAAAACCGAAATCACCTGAATCTTGGTGATGGTTCTCGTTTTGAACCAGACGTTTGACAGCAAAGAAAAGACGAAAAGCGATAAATGCAAACGTAAATGGAAGAATGGTTTCTTTTATGAAACCTGCCAGGATCAGCCCGTACCAGCCCGGGTTCTGTTTTACTTCGCTGAAATTTTTCTTCACCAGGGTTTCGGCATTTAAACAGGCAAGCGTCATGAGGAATACTGCCGGCAGCTCGAGGTAGAGAATTGATGAATAATAAAACACCAGCGGCATTACCGCAACAGCTAACGCCCAAAGAATTTTTAACCCCACCCCCTTTGACACAACATGGCGTTGAAACAGCCATGCCAACGCCACTGCTGAAAGGAAGGGAATAATACGGAAAAGGATTTCATGGTACGGACCATTAATCCAACTCAAGAGTTCCAGAGGGAGTGTAAATCCCCAATAGCTTATAAATGGATAGCGTATATTGGCAAATAATTTACTGCCCGGATACAGGATCAGCATACCGGCAGTTAGACTTCCACCTATCGTTGCAGCCAGGTGCGGTTTACGGCGCGCCAGCCAGATCACAACGCACCAGGCAGCGAGAATGGAAACATAAGCATACCAAGGGACTTTTCCAAATAGGTCTAAAGTTCTTGTTACATGGTAATCTTCATCCCCCCTCCAAGGCAAATCTGAGGTAAGTGGGAGATAGTTCAGCACAAACATCAGCGCTGTAATCAACAAAAACGTGAGCCAACCTTTTTTGTAACGTAAAAACCGCAAAGCGCCGCTGCCCAACAAACTCCAGCCAAATGCCAGAAAAAGGCTGAGCGCAAGAAACAAAGCTTTCATCGCCAAAGAACCAAACATGTTCCAGTAATCGGTAATGATGTAAGCGAGGTTGAACAGAAACAAGAGGAAGGCGGTAATCGTATAACGAGATACCTTCACTTCTACCGCTTCGTCGGTATCCGCAATGTATTCTGCAATCCATTCTCTCATCTTCATTCCTGGTGTCCTCATATTGGCATGTGCTCTACGTGTTATGCTAAAAGGTCTTTCTTTCACCAACTTACTGTAGACATGGTTGATTTTGCTAATTTTTCAATCACGAAAGTGAAATGTGGCGTCATTGTAATGCATCTCATCAAGGTTTTTTCTTAAGCCCGGTGAGAATCAGGTTGCCGCTGTTGTCAGGAGAAAACTCTTCCCCGTTCATACTGCCATAATTGCGTATACGCTCAAAGCCCGCATGCAGCACTTCTGCCACCAGCTCAGCCTGAAGCTGCGGCCGTAGAGATGTACTGACAACCGACGAAACCCAACCACCTGCGCCGTTGTTCTTCAGCGTTACAATGTTGAAGTGAATCAAGCCCTCCGGCAGGAAATCATAGAAGCGCTGGAATATCCACTCTTCGGAGCCCTCGCGGTGCACCTGCGGTTCCATCCAGCGATCTCGCTGCTGCATCACCGCGTCGAAGTTACGGTTTTGAATCAGCACCATCCCGCCATGTCGCAGGCAGGCGGCGAAGTCACGCAGTGCGGCAGTCAGCGCTTCTGCGCTGAGCAAGTGCGGCAGTGAGTTGCCAAGGCAGAAAACCATATCAAATGCGTTTTCACCGAAGACAGACGCCAATTCCCCGAATGCGGCTGTACTAAAGCGGACATTCACATCCGCATTCTCAGCGTTACGGCGGCTCACCTGCACCATTTCATCATAAAGGTCAGCCCCACTGACGCGATGACCCCGCTGCGCCAGTGCGATGGCATGCATCCCTGTACCGCAGGCTGCATCCAAAATATCCAATGGCTGCGTTTTGCTTCCTTCTAACGCAGAAATTTGCTTTTCGATAAAGGGTATTTCGAATGCCAGCCGATTTTTCCAATTGACAAAGCGGTCATAATCTTGCGAAAGGACTTCGTACATTTTCGTCTCCAAAATTCTTTTTTCTTTCCAAGTATCCACTGTACCTAACAGTGTAAATGTAACATGAAAAGCAGCCGGATCAAACTCATTTTCCGCTTGCAGGTAGAATGATGGTAATAAAGCACAAAAGAGAAAGAGTTAAATTATGAGATTTTGGTTGCTTAACGCTTACCCTATGCTTGGCTTGGCTGGCAGTTTAGTAATTCTGGTGGGAACACTTATCCCGGCGTTTTTCTATCGCGGTAAAGACGGCGAGCGTTACCTCCTCACCCGCCATTTCATCTCAGAATTGGGTGAAATCGGGGTATCAAGGATGGCTTTCGTATTCAACACCGCGCTTATTCTGGCTGGCTCGCTCATTACCCTCATGCTGCTGGGACTGGGGCTGGAACTAAATTCAGCTTTCGGTTTTATGGCAATGGCTTCTGGGCTGGTTACTGCTGTAGCCACTGTTTTTGTTGGTGTTTTTCCAATGAACTACATCAAGCCTCACACAACCGCAGCGATGACCTTCTTCCGCTCCGGGTTGGTAACTGTATTGCTTTTCTGCGCTACCATCCTGCTGCAACCTGCTGACCAAAGGGTGATTCCGCTTTATACACTTGCCTTTGGTTTACTCTCCTTCATGGCCTATGCAGCTTTTCTGATCCACGCAGCGCGGGTCTCCAAGAGGAGCCGGGAAAATGTGCTGGACACTGAAAAAGTCATGAGGCGCCCTGATTTTTGGTGGCTGCCCTTTCTGGAGTGGCTTGTGCTCATTTCCACGATATTATGGTTCCTGGTCATTTGCACCATTCGCTGAACAGGAACGAAAACCAACTCCATGTCGTCTAAAACAAACCAAACCAGGAGATTGAAATGAAAAAACAATTTCTCTCTATTCTCTTATTCGGGCTCTTCTTCTCACTCACCGCTTGTTCTGCCACTGCTGTAAAGCTCGGTGAGAGCGATAACGGCACCACAATCAACCTCAACACCGGCGACAAATTCACCCTTACGCTTCCAGGCAACCCTACCACCGGTTACTCATGGGAGATCAGTGAAATTGACTCCACTCTCATTGAGCTGGTTGGTGAGCCAACTTACGAAGCCGATTCAAATAGAATCGGTTCAGGTGGAATGTTTACATTCACTTTCAAAGCGCTCTCTGCGGGACGGTCCAATATTAAGTTGATCTATCACCGTTCTTTTGAACAAGGTGTTGAACCTGCTGACATCTACCAGGTCACTCTGGATGTAAAGTAGCCCTGAATGCAGGGCTACTTCTTATCAATTTAAAGAAAGCGATGATACCCTACGAACCAATTCCTTGACGACTTGCATTGATTTGGTCGTTGGCCGCTTTTCATCAATGCGTTTGCATTCATACACCGATTCACCACCAGTGTGGTTATCCGCACCGATTACTGTTTCTTTTTCCCCCGTTTTTCTGCATCCCTACGGATTTCGTTAAGTCTCTGCTCATCAAGAACACCGGTTTTACGATACTCGGCAACTGTTGAGTTCAGAGTTGAATAATTAAGATTCACACCTTGCTTATCAGGGACGTAATCAACAGCTCTGTTGCGTCCAATGCCAAATCTGCCTGCTGTTTCAACAGAATCAATATTAGCACCCAGGAAAATAAACTCCCAGCCAAACCTATTTTTCTGCCGTTCAATCATCATTTTTACTTTATCAGATGAATACTCCCGACTGGAGTTTTCTTCGCCATCGGTGATGATGACAACCAGCACCTTTTCTGCCCGGTAATCTTCAGCAGTGTTCTTTTGAGCATTGCCGATTTTGTCGACCGTCAGTCCGATCGCATCAAGCAGAGCGGTGGAGCCGCCGACGCGATATTCATTTTCTGTAATCGGGCCAACCGCTTTGAGGTCAATCCGGTCGTGGAGTAAATGAAAACTGTTGTTAAACAACAAGGTAGTAATACGGCATTCACCTTCTTCCGCCTGTTGTTTGCTGAGCATTGAGTTGTAACCGCCAATGGTGTCCGCTTCCAGCCCACTCATCGAACCGCTCTTATCGAGTATAAATACCAGTTCAGTTAATCCTTTTTTCATGATTTATTTTCTCCTTATGTATTAGGTTGAATTCATTCTAAACATTAAGGAGGTGCTTTGGGTCGCCTGAAAAGCGACATTTTTACAATGAGTAATCGATTTCGTAATCTCGATCTATCAGAATGTAATCCAGACCACGCGCAATGCATGCCTGAAGATTTCGCGTGTTGGCAGCTTTCATATCCCCTTTGCGCCGATAACCGGTGGTGATGCGCTGCTCTATCACTGTCTCATATTTGAAAATATCTTCGAAGTGTTCCTCAATATAGCGCTCGCTGAAAATCAAGCAGACGAAGCGAATTTCGTTCAAGTATTCAGTTGAAAATTCTTCGCGAAAGTTGAATGGGATATAACAGCCTTCAATTATCAAATTTTGCTTGTTTTCGATACCCGTCTTGATGATCTCGCGCACAATTGGCCACAAATACCCTGTTAACGCCTCATCGTCACTTTCAGGCGTGAGGGTAGTCTGTCGGCTGCGGATCAACCCCATTTTCAAATGGTCAATCGATAAATAAGGAAAACCATAGCGTTCAAGCAACTTTTGAGCTAACAAGGTTTTGCCAGTATGACCATCGCCTGCGATGAGAATTATCACACTTCACCCCCCCAGCAGCGGTTGATCATATGTAAAGAGCACCTCATTAATCTCGTAAATGTCATACTTATGGTTGGTAATGAAATAAGACACGATAACGTCAAACTTTACGGCATGAGAGAGCACATATCCCGCATGCGCCAACAGGTTATTAGTCTCAGTCATTGACAACTCCAATGCCACAGCCAATGCGATCGCTGTACGCTTGCTCGGCATATACCCTTTGCCAGTGCGGATTTTGGAAAACAGTTTGCGATCGAGATTAGCGCGTTTGTAGATTTCGACATCCGTCTTGCCTTTCTTGTCGATCAACCGCAACAACATGGCGCCGAACGGCTCGTCAAGGTTGCCGACTAAATCCTCTATTCCGATCGGCGCCGCCATCTCCCTTTGAAGTTGCAGGTTTGTCCGCCGAACCCTACCTCTGAATTCAGGCATATCATCCTGCCACAGCAGGTGTTCATCCACATAATGCTCATCAATGTAGCTGGCTACATCACCAAGCAGTTTTTCACTTACGGCAAAAGCTGCTTTGTCATAAACAACGAGGGTCACGGCAAGGTCATTCTCTTCAAGAAATGATTGAATGGCTGAAATCGCCAAAATTAGCGCATCTTCTTTTGGGTAACCTAAAATGCCTGAACTAATCAGAGGGAGGGCAATACTTTCACATTTGTTTTCTTGGGCGAGTTTCAGACTGTTCATGTAGGCAGTATAGAGCAGTTGTTCCTCGCCGTGCTTGCCATCAAAATAAATCGGACCCGCTGCGTGGATTACATATTTTGCGGGCAGGTTGAAGCCCGGGGTGATAACCGCTTCGCCCATCTCGATTGGGCCGACTTTGTTACAGGCGGCTTGCATCTCACGGGCACCCGCTGCATTAAATATCGCTCTGCAAACGCCGCCGCCTATTTGAAGCTGGGTGTTTGCAGCGTTGACAATCGCATCCACTTCAATTTTGGTGATATCTTGCCGGATGATATTAAAAGACATAATTCAAATCCTCCGTTTGATTAATGATATCGTATTTTTCCTTCCTGCATAATTCTTGCTCGAAGAGGGTTGACTGATAATAACCTTGTACGCACACAATCAGGAGCAGCCGCTGAAATCTGATGTCTAATAGCCTGTTTCAATCTAAATAAAACCATCCCTTACACGATGATCCCGTTGTTGTTCGTTTCTTCCTTTGCTCTGTAAAGGGGTGGTTTGCTTAAGCTGAGAATTTAGATACTGCTTCTATTCGAAAAGCTTACGGTTTTTCATATTTTTCTCGAAATTACGAAAATCGAGCACACATGGGTTAATAATACAGCCTCCGGTCGACACATATTAATTTCGAAAATCTACCCAACCTTAAAGGAGAGTTTTTACATGCCTGAAAATTATGACGCGCTTTTTACCCCGATGCAGATAGGAAAAACCACAATCAAAAATCGAATCGTACTTGTTGCCATGGAGGGAACCGGAATCGTCGAAGGTCAGTTTGGCTTCAAGTTTAACGAACATTGCCGTGAGTACTACCTGGATCGCGCCAAAAACAATGTAGGCTTGATGATTCCCGGTATGCTGCCGGTGCGTAGTTTTGCCGGTAACAAGTTTTTAGGGGATGCTGAAAAAGTGATGCTGGGGCCAGTGAAGGAATTGCTGGATGAGATCCATAGCTACGATTCAAAAGTTTTCTTCCAACTTGGCGCAGGCATGGGGCGCGTGATGGTGGCCATCCCGATTTTGCGCAAGTTGTACTATAACAAGTTCCTCGGATGGACTGTAAAAAAACTTGTGGGAATGGATGTTCATCGTATGTTTCGTTCTCCCGATGCCGGTTTGCCCAATGTGTGGGATACAAATATCAAGAGTACAGCAATGACCATTGCTGAAATTCAGGAAACGATCAGGGAGTTCGGTAGAGCGGCAGAATTATGCAAGCGTGCCGGGGTGGATGGTATCGAAATTCATGCTGTACATGAAGGCTATCTGCTCGACCAATTCACTGTTTCCAGCACCAACCACCGCAGCGATGCCTATGGCGGCAGCCTGGAAAATCGCTTCCGTTTTACTTGTGAGATTATCAAAGAGATCAAGAAGACCTGCGGCGCCGACTACCCCGTTAGCGTACGTTTCAGCGTTGAGAGCAAAATGATCGGCTTTAACGACGGCGCTCTGCCCGGTGAAGACTACGTCGAATTTGGTCGAGATATGAGCGAAGGGATCGCCGGTGCAAAAATCCTGGAGACTGCCGGAGCCGACATGTTGGATGCTGACAATGGTTCTTACGATTCCTGGTATTGGGCTCACCCGCCCATGTACATGCCATTGTCATGCAATCTCGAGAGCGTGGCCGCCATCAAACCGCACGTGAACATCCCAGTGGTCTGTGCCGGACGTATGGAAAACCCCGATACCGCTTCAGCCGCGCTGCGAAGCGGAAAAGTGGATGCAATCGGTATCGCACGTCAATTCCTTTGCGACCCCGCCTACGCTACAAAAGTGAAAGAAAACCGCGTGGATGACATACGCCCCTGTATTGCCTGCCACAACGGCTGTTTTGGGGTGAGTAAATATAAAGGCAACCCCGGCGATTTACCCAAAATTCCAATGGGGCACTGCGCCCTCAACCCGGTTACCTTGGCTGAGGAGAAGTACAAAATCACCCCGGCCGTGCAAAAGAAAAACATCGCCATCATCGGCGGCGGAATCGGCGGTATGGAAGTTGCCCGCTTGTGCACCCTCCGCGGTCATAACGTCACCATTTACGAAAAGAGCGACGAATTAGGCGGCGTGTTCATCTCCGCTACCACACCGGAGTTTAAAGAAAAAGATAAGATGCTGCTCAACTGGTATATCAAGCAGATGAAAGACCTGAACGTTCCCATCAAGTTCAACACTGAGGTCAAACCTGAGCAGCTTGCTTCTCTCGGCGCAGATGAAGTGGTCATCGCAACCGGCGCTCAGCCACGCCTGATGCCAGTACCTGGCGCCGAGAAGGCTAACGTAATGGAAGCAATTGAATACCTGCGCGGTAAAAAGGAAACCGGGCACAAGGTAGTGGTAGTCGGGGGAGGAATTACCGGCTGCGAAATCGCTTATGACCTCATCAGGAAGGGTAAAGAACCGGTCATCGTCGAGATGCTGGACGACATTATGAAGATCCACGGGCTTTCGGCAGCTAACTCAAACTTCCTGCGCGACGCCTTCCGGCACAACAACACCCCCATCCACTTGGAAGCCCGTGTGCTCGAGATTAACGACTCAGAGATCATCATCGAAACCCCTGCCGGTCAACAGACTATAGCAGCAGACAGCGTGATCACCTCTATCGGCTATACTTCCACTCCGTTGGTGGAGAAGACCGGCGAGCATACACATATCGTCGGTGACGCAGCCAAGGTCGGCAACCTGCTCACAGTAATTTGGGGCGCTTATGATCTGGGGGTAGCCATTTAATCTTCACCTGCTTGGCCGATTCGTTTAGCCTGCTGGTTGTATTTATGCCCAATCAAACAAAACACCGCCCTGACGCAATCACGTTATGGCGGTGTTTTTGATTCTCTCTTACAAACTCTGGCGGGGAGGGGGGGATTCGAACCCCCGGTCGAGTTTAAAGCCCGACAATCACTTAGCAGGCGATCCCGTTCAGCCGCTCCGGCACCTCCCCGAGTATTAAGTTGTCGCCCAGCCATTCAGAATGGCGGAGGGAGAGGGATTCGAACCCACGTTGGCTTTCACCAAACCTGTTTTCAAGACAGGCGCCTTAAACCACTCGGCCATCCCTCCATCTTTGCTGCAGGGCGCTGGTATTTTATCACGACTGACTGACCTGAGCAAGAAGCAGTTCGCCAAAGCGGCGCTGCAGCGCTTACAACTCGAGACCCGAAGGAATGTAGAAAACCACCCTGGCGCCGCTGTCTTTAATCAAGGTATCAGCCGGCAGCTTTCTCAGGCGCAGCACCACCAGCCAATCTCCAGCAGCGCCGGAGGCGTTCAACACTGCCAGCAGAATCAGCAAAAAACGCGGCATACCACTGACGAATGGCAACAGCACCAGGCTTAAGGTTGATATCACCAACAGCGGCATAAGCGTTGCCGCGATAAAGATTCCGCGCGGCAGGTACCAATCACCGGGGTTGGCCGAGGCGTAATACCATTTAAATTCAAACTTGGGCGCTTCGCCAGTGGCAAACCAAAACACCAGGCCGTGCAGTCCTTCATGCACCACCACCATCAATACCAACACCAGCAATACGCCGCCAAAGATTAAAAGGAGGTCACCTATTGAATCCAGCACAAAAGTACCAGTCCCTCTTTTAGTACCCGGGATCTGCAAAACCAGCAATAACAGCATTAAGTAAAAAAGCGGCAGTAAAATGCTCCAGAGCAACATTGGTTTAAGATCTTTGGAATTCTGCGGGCTGACGGAACCCGCCTCTGTGTAGCTGATTGGAAGGGTGCGAACTGGCTGAAGTTTCATTAATCTCTCTCGTCTATAGTATTATTTTCATAACATCTAATCATACTCCATGGAGCAGCCGTTATGACCAATAAATCCTTCCACGCACGCAGAGCTTTGATGTACGTACCCGGCAGCGATGAGGGGAAAATCCTCAAAGCAGCCGCATCCGATTTGGATTGTGCCATCCTCGACCTTGAAGACGGTGTTGCATTCAACCGCAAAGATGAAGCGCGCGGGTTAATCCTGAAGGCACTCAAGTCGGTGGATTTCGGTACAACAGAACGGCTGGTGCGCATCAACCCCCTCTATAGCGGTAGGGCAGAGGCTGACCTGCAAGCTATTCTGCCTGGTAAACCTGACGGTATTCTCATCCCCAAGGCTGATAACCCGCAAATTGTGGCTGCGGTTGAGGCGCAAATCACCGCCGCCGAGCACAGCCATGGTTGGGAGGCCGGGAGTATTGCACTCTTGCTGCTCATCGAGAGCGCAACAGCTTTTATCCACCTCACTTCCATCTGTCAAACAAGCTCACGTATCCAGGCGTTGGTGTTCGGCGCTGAAGATTTCTGCGCCGATTGCGGAATCACGCGGTCGATTGAAGCGCGAGAATTACTTTATGCGCGCAGCTCACTGGTGCTGCACGCAGCCGCTTTCGGCTTGCAGGCGATTGACATGGTTCAGATCAACTACCGCGACACAGAACTGCTCGACCGCGAATGCCTCGAGGCTGCCGCACTGGGTTTTAGCGGCAAGACGGTGGTTCACCCTGGGCAGATTGCCACCACACAGCGGCTTTTCACCCCATCCGATGAAATGATTACTTATGCACAGGAAATTCTGGCTGGCGCCCACTCTGCCCAACAAGCCGGCGCAGGGGTCTTTACGCATGAAGGTAAACTGGTGGATTTACCCGTAGTCAAACGCGCTGAAGCCATTCTGGCGCAAGCACGCGCCGCCGGCAAAATCCTCTAAACTGCGGGGGCTTATTTCAGTCTTCTTTATAGGGGAGAACCTGCACGCGTTTTGAGGCTGCACCGTGCATTTCAAAAACATAGGCCAGTCTGCCAAACTGTACCAAATCTCCGTGAATCAGTGCCGCGCCTCTGGTGGAGACTGGCGCATAGTTCACCCAGGTGCCCGAAGCCGAGCCGGAATCAGCGATACGGTAATTGCCGTCGGCATCTTTAAAGATGCGCGCATGCAGCCCGCTGATGGAAGGGTGCGTCAGAATGACATCCGCTTTCTTGCGGTCAGCGCCGATGAGCGTTTCGTCATTGCCCAGTGGAATTTCCTGTTGATACTCTAAATTAGGTGCTGCCGAGCTCTTGCGCAGCAGACGCGCCGGTGCCATACCCACACCGCGGATGACCGGCCATTTCACAACTTCTTCGGCACGGTGCGGCGCCAAATTGTAATCTCCCACAATCTCCACCGGTTGGGTTACTGGGTCGGTGGCATTTTTACCGTTTTTCTTCAACAACCTGCCGCGCAAATAACGAATCAACAGCACCAACCCTGAAACGATGATCAATAAAATCACAATCGTGACGATTGTATTGACCAGCGTGAACTGCTCTAAAATGCGGTCAGCGGTGGTAAATGTTTTTTCTGCAACATTGACGGTAACAGGCAGGCTGATGGTTTTTCCTTGCAGTGCGGCGCTGTCTTCAAGCGTCACCTGCAACTGGTGAACACCTGTTTCTGTGATTGCTGAAACATCCCAATTAAAAGTATCAAATGGTGCCGAGGTGTTCTCATGCACCAGTTTGCCATCCACAAACAGGCTGGAAGAGGCAATTTCACGTTTCATACCGTCCGGGAACTCAACCATAATCTCCAGCGGAACGCTGTTGGGGGTCAGTACTGAATCCGCCTTTTTCTTGGTTTCGGTCCAGGTTCGCTCCACACCGCTGGGGGGAGAGAGGAAAATCGGGTTGGGCGGCGCTACGTTTAGCGTGTAGGTTACGGGCTCTGAGGTGAGCGCAATTTCACCGCGTGTCACCGACAATACCAAAGCATACTCTCCGCTGATGTTTGCCGGTGATTGGTAACTGAGATGATAAACATATTCCAGGGGCTCAAGCAAATCGGCGATCACAGGCAGCTCTTCTGAGCCAGAGAAAAGAAAGAAACTTCCACCACTTTCCTTTGCCAGGGTTTCAAGAGAAATGGCCGTTTTGTGTGTGGCATAATCCGTTGGGCCTATCAGCCAGATGAAGACGCGAATACCGTTGCTGGTCGCCCGTGAGACGATCTCCTGTAAGCCTGCCATCTGGCTGTCCGTTGGCAGCGGGGTGATGAAGAGCAACGCGCTGGCTTTGGGGTCTTTCAGGTTGCTGCTCAGCGCACTATCTACCGCCGCCGACAGGCTCGCCATGCCAGGTGTAGCCTTGGAAAGATCCGGCAGATAGCCTTCGAGCGCGTTTTTCCAACTGGTTGGGTTGTCTGCTGTCATCCGCAGCGGACCCTGGTTGACGTTCATGTAAAACTCGTTGGAAGAATCTGAAGGCTGTGAGGCAAACCAATTGAACAACGCTGTTTTCAGGCGGTCAATGCGCATGACGCCTGAGAATTTATTATCAAGTGTTGGTCCTTCATTAATGGCTACAAAGAAGCGCACGCCAACCCGCTCCATCTCAAGCGTATATCTGGGGATGGTGACTTCGTTTTCAACAACACGCAGCTCGCCAGGCTGCAAGTCAGCCACAAAACCGCCGTTGTAATCAATGGCTGAGAAGGTGGTGCTGATCTGTGGCCAGGCGCTGAGATCAGGCTGAGCAACGGACAATGTACCAGACGATTGGGCAACAGCCGGCAGCAAAACCAGCGCCAGCAGCAGCCCACTCAGCGCTATGGAAGTTAGAATCCTAAAATTGATGCGATTCCGCATAAGGTTTATCTTAACTCATTTTTTGTAAAAACACAGGGGTTTTAAATTGGGTTGGGGAGTTTACTCCCTATCGCAAATTCCAAGCTTGCTTAAAACAATTTTTAGTGATTTGATTTCTATTTGTTCCATTTGATTTCAGTTATCCATTGTATATGGTATTTCTGAAATGCTGTTATCAAAATGTTTTCACAGTTTTGTTATCAAACAAACCTTTCTTCTTAAATTCTTCAATAGCTTTTATCTCCGCCGCTGTTGGAAGCAGCGGTTTATCTTGCCCTGCAAGCTCAGATTGATTAAATCCCCATTGAACTATTTGTTGTCTGCTTATTCTTTCTTAGAGAGAGGAATCCAAAGCTCCATCTTATAATCGGGACTATACATATCCCCCTCGGAATAGACTTCAAAGTCAGGTGTTCCTGCGTGCATATAGCCCTGCTCCGGTAAAAACACTTCCATAGCGTATTTCCAGCCCTCGTGAATACAGGTGGGAACAGATCCCTTTAGTGACAGGATAGCATACTCCGCTTCTCTGATTTCCTTGACTTCAAGTCCCATTTCCCTTGCCTTTGCAATGTCACTGACGTGGTAGCAGGCCATATAGTTGATCTTGTTTGGGTTTTCCACATCAAAGCACATCCCATAGCTTTGACCGTTTCCCAAACGAGAGAGAATGTCATGACTGTTTATTTGGTATAGCTGATCCCAAGCTTCAGGGCAAGAAAAGGAGTTGATATTATCTAACTTAACACCTGCAACGGCAAATCCGTCTTTTCTTTGAATTCTTGCATCCATGTGCTTTCCTCCTGTTACACTAAGGGCTAATTGTACAGGAGAAAGAACTCGATATGCTCCTCCTTTTCGTACTTCAGTGGGCGTAGTGTGATGAAAATTTTTGAAAGCATTTGTGAAAGAATCTGATGATTCGTAACCATACTTCACTGCAATGTCAATAATTCTTTCATTCGTTTCGTTAATCTCTTTTGCCGCTTTTGTTAGCTTTCTAAAGCGAATATACTCTGACAGCGTCATATCGGTTAGAACGGAAAACAGCCTGCCGAACATAGGGTATGAATAACTTGAGATGGTTGCAACTTTTTTTTCATCAATTTCACTATCCAGCATACTTTCAATGTAACGTACAGTTTCATTAAATAATTTAATCATATTCATTCCTTACTTGGTAATACATTCTGCTGATTACTCTTTTACAGGTATCATGATATCCAAAATGTTCTTCGCCTTATACTGTTCTATGAAGGGAAGTGACCAATCAATCACCTCTTCATATTTCCCAATAAGAAGCCCATAAGCAGGGCCAATCTTTTCATAGAGTTTTGGAGGTTCAAAAATAAGTCGCAGTCTCAAATACCCCCCTCCCTCAAACTCGAATTGATCCAGTCCGTAGGTTTCTCCATTATCTTTATCCAGAACAAGGGAACACACTCTATATACTTTGCTGTCATCATAATCCAGACCGTACATCTTTCGGCCGGATAATGACGGAAAGTGAGCTTCAAACTTCGGCCATGCCTTCCTTTGGCTTTCAGGATCATTAGCGACTTCCATATAAAGAAATTGCATTTTTTCAACTCTAACCTTCTGGATTGTTCCTAACTCGGTCTTTATCATATTTTCCATAGTATCATTCTCCTTCGTATTGAATACATAGTTTTTTGAATTGCTTATCAAGTTCTGAAATTTTGATTAGAGTATTTGATAACCCTTTAAAATCATCTTTCATGCTATCCAAATGCGCTTGTCCAAAAAGATCTGCCATTTGTTCTTTCAGGTCTGCTTTTTTGCGGTCATGTTCTTTAAGAAACCTGCTCAAATAAATATTCCTCACAGCGGCAAGGCGAAAACTAAAGAACTGATGGATCTGTTTCTGTTGCTGGTTTAATCCATTTTCTCTTATCGAATTTGCATATTGTTCTATAACATTTGCATTGCCTTGTTCATACCGCTTTTTCATTATCACAGAGATTTCATGATAGATTTCTTTTGCCTCTGGTTCTCTTATGCGCGCAAAATTTCCCCACATGGAAAAGGCTCCTCTTTTATATGCAACACCCTCTGCCGTCCATGCCTTTACAAAGTCCCCAAACTTCATTTTCATACAAGGATATCCTGCAGGATCATGTAGATAAACTTGCCCCTCATAGAAGCCATAGGCACAGACAAAATGATCGACACCCCTCTGGAAAACACAGTTTGGGTTGTAAGTCAAATACCCCATATCTATCGGCCCGATTACAACGGAACCATTTTTCAAAAGATGCTGTAACTTTTTTTGAATATCATCAATGCTAAAATCGTCTGATTCTTTAATAAAGAAATCCTCATGTTGAAACCCAAGAATACGTAAACAATTACTAATAGATATATCCGGGAGTCCATTGTCAAAAAAGACTAACGGATGCATTACATTGTTGTCTATAAAACTTGCACCGTTTCCCATAACCATCAACGCTTCTAGGTACTCAGGTGAAAAATGGAAACCATAGGAATTGAATGCCATAGCGAGGGAGTTTGTATAGCATAATGGGACATCTCCGAAATATAAATCCATATTACAACCTCCTTTCTGCGTTTATTATCATTGATCGTTTTATCTCTTACCCTATATTCTCCGCACCAAAAATATCGTAAGGGAAAGCAAAGCTAAATATGTCATCTAAAGGGTTTGACATTCATCATCTTCCCAAGCGCACGGGCATTGATAATCAGGTATTAAGAAATTTGAGGACCTATTTGATAATTAATCTTTAATGGTCTTTTGACTTGTTCATATTCACCCCTCTTTTCTCTACTCAGTTAACATTCATAAGCATAGTCAACCAAGAGTAATAAAGTTGAACTCATCGTCTCGCCCAAGTACCTCAAGCCTGGCGATAAGGTGCTTTACGATGATAAGGCAAGGGTGATGGTCA
>WPCH01332618.1_pt1 | contig 15770 bp, 16 predicted proteins | sample 5399881 | NCBI WGS metagenome assembly WPCH01 (sample SAMN12869468, study PRJNA574797) | sludge metagenome | isolation source: wastewater treatment of pH5 | place: China:Beijing | collected 2019-05-20
CCCGGCGGCCGCGTCGGCGGAGCGGTGGTCGGCGGGGGCATGGCCAGGTCAGCCGGGACAGCGCGGGCACGCCGCCACAGGAGCACCGAGAGGACCATCAGCCACGCGGGAAAGACCATCGCGAGGACGGTCGAGAACGTCGCGCTGAGCAGGAGCACCAGCCCCAGGATGTAGCCCAGCCACACGAACCAGCGCGGCAGGATGTCGGCGGAGCGTGCGATGGACGTGGTGGTGAACATGAACATCGCCGCCATCCGGATCGCGAACACGTACAGGACGGTGTCGCCGAACGAGGGCAGCAGCACGGCCACGGCCGGGTCCACCGGACCACCCACCCACTCCACGGCCGCGGCGGTCGCGGACGTGGTAGCCGCGGCGACCGCGAACAGTGTCACGAACACGATGCCCGACACGAGCTGCACGTTCGCGAGCAGCACGTTGGCGCGTCGGTGTGTGCCCGTGACCCACATCCGGAGCGCCACCTCGAACCAGATGAAGGCGATGATCGCGAATGGCATCAGGTACAGGCCCACGAGCACGACGCGGCGTCGGACCTCGTCGAGGTAGACCGCGCCGACGTCGTCGGCCAACCGGGGCACCGAGGACAGGAGCAGCCACGACACGATGACGAGGATGGCGTGGGCCATGCCCAGGGCTGCGGTGAGCATGCCCGCCTGGCGGACCGAGCGCTCACCCGGCGCGGGTGCCTGGAGCGACGCCATGTCCGACGTCGATGCAGCTCCTCCGGGTGCGGTGCGCCCGGCGCCCCCGGCGGTCGGGGCCTCGCCCGGCGGGGTCATGGCGCCCTCTCCTCGTGGAGCGCCCGGACCGCGTCATCGACCGTGGGATACACGTCGTCCACGCCCTGCGATCCGAGCTCGCGCCGCATGAGGTCACGCACCTGTCCCAGGTCCCGTGCGAGCACCAGCCGGCTGCCACGGACCCGCAGGTCCTCGCGGAGCTCGGCGAGCATCCGGACCGCCGAGACGTCCACGCTGGGTGTCGCCTCCATGTCCAGGATGACCGCGCGGATGCCCGGCTGCGCCGCCGCCTCGCGGACGCTCGAGCGCACATGCTCGGCGTTGGCGAAGAAGATGCCCGACTCGACGCGCAGGACGGTGACGCCCGCTGGCAGCTGGTTCTCCGGGTGCCGCGCCACGTCCCCGTACTGGCCAGCGGACCCGGGGACCAGCCCCAGGGTCGCGATGTGGGGTGCATAGGCCCGATACAGCAGCAGGATCAGGGACACCGCGATGCCGATCATGAGGCCCGGCAGCGTGTCGAAGATGAGCACCCCGAACAGCGCTGCCATGGCAGCCAGGAAGTCGGGGCGCGCGGCGATCCCCGAGATGCGGGCCAGCGGCTCGGTGGACAAGCGGTAGAGACGCCGGAGCGAGCGCACGTCCACCAGCTCCCAGACCGCCGCGATGACCACGCCGGCGAGCGTGGCCTCCGGCAGCAGCTCGAACAGGCCCGTGAAGAACAGCAGCGTGACGATGGTCATCGCCGCCACGACCAGGCCGGAGACCTGGCTCCTGGCACCCGCGCCCCCGTTGACCGCCGTCTTGGACAGGCTGCCGTTGACGACCATGCCGGAGCTCAGGCCGGCGGCCATGTTCGCGGCACCCAGACCCAGGAGCTCCCGGTTCGGGTCGATGTCGTAGTGGGCGCGAGCGGCATACGTCTTGGCGGCCCCCAGGCCCTCCGCGAGCCCGATGAGCAGCACCCCGACCGCGGGACCGGCGAGCCGCCCGAACAGGTCGAGCGACGCGTCCGGGATGCCCACGGGTGCGAGGCCGGCCGGGATGGTGCCCACGATGTCCACGCCATGCTGGTCCAGGTCGAACAGTGCGACCGAGGCGATGCCGATCGCGACCGCGATGAGCGACCCCGGAAGCACTGGCGCCACCTCCTTGAGACCCAGCACGATGGCCAGCGACGCCAGGCCCACGATGGTCGTGGGCACGCTCAGCTGGCCCAGCTCCCGCAGCACCCCGCCCAGCTTCTCGAAGAAGTCGCCCGAGACCGGTGGCAGGCCGAGCAGACCCGGCACCTGGCCGATGATGATGGTCAGCGCGAGACCCACGATGAAGCCCTTGAGCACGGGCTCGCTGATGAAGTTGGTGAGGAACCCCAGGCGCAGGAGCGCCGCGACGAGGCCGGCGATCCCGACGCAGATGGCGAGCGCCGCGGTCGCGGTCGTGAAGTCATCAGCGGGCGTGATGGCACTCGCGACGACCGACGCGGAGAGCGCCGCCGTCGCCGACATCGGTCCCACGATGAGATGCCGGGAGCTCCCGAACATCGCGTACAGCAGCAGCGCGCCCGGTGCCGCATAGAGGCCCACGACGGGGGACACACCGGCGATCGAGGCGTAGGCAAGCGACTCCGGGACGAGCACCGCCCAGACCGTGAGGCCCGCGATGATGTCGCCACGCAGCCATCGCGGCTGGTAGCCGCGGAGCGAGGGGAACAGCCCGAAGGGCATCGGCGATCAGGTCGCCACGTCAGGTCAGCCGAGCAGGGCGCCCAGGCCCTTGCCCACGATGGCCACGCCCATGACCAGGAGCAGGACGGTCATGACCACCGCGTTGTTCGCCTCCAGCCATGCCTTCCAGCCGTCCAGGGTGTGCTTCGCGCTCTCGCCACCGACCAGGTAGTAGGCCACGGGCACGATGATGCTGATCGACGCGATGAGCACGAACACCAGGATGACCACGATGAGTGGCACGAGGTCAAGACCCGCCTTGCCGATGGTGATCGCGGCGGACGCGCCCAGCATCAGGTTCTTAGGGTTGACCGCGGAGAGCGCCACTCCGAGGGCGAACGCCTGCGTCGGCTGCATGCCGTCCACGGCGGCCATCCACTTGGGCGGCTGTGCCGGTTGCCCGGGCAGGGGCCGCTTGCGCCACTGCATCCACGCGAGCAGGAGCAGCAGCACGCCCAGCGCGATCTGGATGAGCGAGGCGAGCGTGGATGCTCCGCCGCTCGAGGCGCCGAGGATGCCCGAGATCGCGATGAACACGACCACGACACCGGTCACACCGAGTACCCAGCCGCCCAGGAAGGCTGGGCCGTTCTCGCGTGCCTTCGCGGAGAACAGCATCAGGATGACCGCGATGATGGGCACCGGGCTGATGGCGATACCGATCGCCGGAACGAGGATGTCACCCAGGACCTGTCCCATGGCCTCCCTCAGCTGGATGCGGGCAGGGCCGTCATCCGTACGGACCCCGGACGATCAGCCGGGGCCTCCACCGAACATGGTGCCCCAATCGTCCTTCGCGGATACGACCGTCCAGCCGTCCGTCCGGGCGCGTGCCAGCGCCTGCTCCGCGCCCTTCTGGTAGGCGGTCTCGCGCTCGGCGTCGTCATGGTCCACCAGCAACCGAAGCGCCGGGCGGTCCGCTGTGCCGGCGAACAGGAGCATCGGGATATCGCCGTTGGAGTTGCCGACCGCGATCAACGGCCGGCGGCCCACGCGGCTCCAGATGCGGATGGGCTTGGCGGGCCCATCGTCGAACACGTCCGGCGCCGCCTGGTAGACCAGCGACCCGTCCCCGTGGTCCACGTACGCGAGCTGGTTGGAGGTGCCGATGACGCGTTCGGGCGGGATGCCATACACGTCCCACGCGAAGCCACGCATGAAGTCGCGGCTGCCGCCGGACGCGATGAGGGTCGTGAAGCCGTTCGCCTCGAGGTAGCGCAGCAGCTCGATCATGGGCTGGTAGCCGATCGACGAGAACGGTCTGCCGAGCGTGGGGTGCCGCGCAGTCCGCAGGAACGTCGCCGCCTGGCGGCCGTACTCCTCGACCTCGATACCGGCCACGGCGCCCACGACGCCGCCCATGACCACCGTGAGGTCGCTGTCGTCACCCTCGTAGTGCTTCTGGAAGGCCCCCGCGAGATAGCCGTAGTCCTGCTCGATCGCAGCCTTCCAGGGCTGACGGTCGCGGAGCGTGGGGTCGGCGTCCGCCATGGCCACCCAGCGGTGGAGGATGAACACCAGCTCCACGGGCATGGGCTGCTCGGGCCACAGCGTGCCGTCGTTGTCGAAGGCGGCGATGCGCTCTTCCACGGGGACCGCGTCCGGGCCGGTCGTCACGCGCTCCACGTACGCCGTGATCGCCGCCTTCGTGGGCGTGTCGTTCCAGGATCTCAGGTGCCGGTCGTCCGCCATGGCCTGTCGCATCCTCCCCTGACCGTCATCGGTCGAAGCACGTCACTGACGGGGCGCACGGTAGCAGCCCGCGCCGGGCGCGTCAGCGCCCTCGGAGCGAGGTCCCGATCCCTTCGATCTCAGTGGCTGGCGAGCGCGTCCTGGAGCTTCTGGACTGCTTGGTCGATGGAGAAGCTGGGCGCCTTCTGGGCGGGCGGGAACTCCTCGAACGTGGCCAGGAACCGGCCGGCGATGATCTGGGCCGCGCCGACCATGAACGCGCGGTCCAGGAACCAGTCGTAGTACGTGTTGGAGGTGATGTCCGCTCGCTCGAACGGGTCGGTGCGCAGGTTGAACAGCTTGGGCACCCGGAGGGCGGTGAACGGCTCGGCCCAGATGCGCAGCGTGCCCGGCGCGCGCTGCTCCATGAACACGACCTTCCAGTTGTCGAAGCGGAGCGCCGTGAGGTCGCCGTCGTCCGAGAAGTAGAAGAAGCCCTGACGTTCGCTCTTGTCCACCTCGCCCGTCAGGTACGGCAGGATGTTGTAGCCGTCGAGATGGACCTTGAAGGTCCTGGCCCCGACCTTGTGCCCCTGCTTGAGCTTCTGGGAGATATCCGGGTCGCCTGCGGCCGCCAGGAACGTCGGCAGCCAGTCGAGATGCGCGACGATCTCGTTCGACACGGTGCCGGCCGCGATCCTGCCGGGCCAGCGGACGACCGCCGGCACGCGATACGCACCCTCCCAGTTCGAGTTCTTCTCGTTGCGGAACGGCGTCATCCCGGCGTCCGGCCAGCTGTTCATGTGGGGCCCGTTGTCGGTGCTGTACATGACGATGGTGTCGTCGGCGATGCCCAGCTTGTCCACCAGGTCGAGCAGGGTGCCGACGTTGCGGTCGTGGTCGATCATCGTGTCGTGATACGGCGACTGCCACTGGCCCGCCTGACCGACGCTCTTCTTCTTGGTGTGGGTCCGGAAATGCATGTGGGTCGTGTTCACCCACGTGAAGAACGGGACCCCGGCCTCGTGCTGGCGCTTGATGAAGTCGGAGGCCGCCGCGACGAAGTCGTCGTCACAGGTCTCCATGCGCTTCCTCGTGAGGGGTCCCGTGTCCTCGATCTTCTGACCGCCGCCCTTGGTGGCCCAGCTATGGATGACACCGCGCGGGTGGTAGAGGCGATTGAACTCCGGATACCGCTCGGCATCCGGGAAGTCCGGGTTCTCCGGTTCCTCCTCGGCGTTGAGGTGATACAGGTTGCCGTAGAACTCATCGAAGCCGTGTGCGGTCGGCAGGTGCTCATCCTTGTCGCCGAGGTGGTTCTTGCCGAACTGACCTGTCGCATACCCGAGTGGCTTGAGCAGCTCGGCGATGGTCGGGTCCTCTGCCTTGAGCCCGACCGGAGAGCCCGGGATGCCGACCTTGGACATCCCGGTCCGGAAGACCGACTGGCCGGTGATGAACGCCGATCGGCCGGCGGTACAGCTCTGCTCGCCGTAGTAGTCCGTGAACCGGATCCCTTCGGCCGCGATGCGGTCGATGTTCGGTGTCCGGTACCCCATCAGGCCGTCGCTGTAGCAACTCAGGTTCGTCTGACCGATGTCGTCACCCCAGATGACCAGGATGTTCGGCTTTCCCTTGGGCATGGCGATCCCCCTTCCGTTCGTTTCTGGCGATCAGTCCCGTGCCATCGCCGCTGCGATATGGCGCTCCACATCGACATAGATGTCGTCGGCCACGTCGAACACGACCTTGTGGATGCGACCACCGGTCCATTCGAACCTGGGCTTGTACTCGGCGCTCACGGCATCGCCGCCGTCATAGCCGATGCACAGGCCCTCGCCGCACAGCGAGAAGTGCCCTGACTGGGTGCGGAGCGGCCCCGTCGCGACCTTCTGGTCGTCGATGTAGAGCGACGCTGTGCCATGGAACTCGTGGTACTGGCCGACGCTCTCCTTGATGAACTCGACACCCACCACATGCCGGCCCGACGTCGGCGCCGGAGCCGAGAGCCGCTGCTCGGGCGGGATGCCCAGGAAGTTGTAGGCATACGTGATGGTGCCGTCCTTGACGAACAGGGAATGACCGCCGAAGCGCGACCCATGGGCGAAGATGACGCCCTGCGAGGAGTCGAGCTCCACGTCCGCGAGCACCTTGTACGAGCCGCCGTGCACGGTCGCCGCGGAGCGCTCCGGGACCTCGATGGTGTGCGGGTAGTAGGTCCACTGGCCGCTGGGCGGGATGGGGTTGGGGACCTCCGCCGCGAAGATCTCGGCCACCGTGAGGTCGTTGAGCGGCAGGACCTTGTTCGCCTTGGCCTCCTCCATCCAGAGGGCGGCCAGCTCCTTGACCTTGTCGGGGTGCTGGGCCGAGACGTCGTGCGCCTCGGAGCGGTCGATATCGGTGTGGAACAGCTGCCATGGCTCGGTGTCGAAATGCCCCAGGCCCGTGAAGGGTCCGTGCTCGGTCACCGCCTTCCAGCCGTCGTGCCAGATGCCACGTGTGCCCAGCATCTCGTAGTACTGCGTCCGCTTCTGGGTCGGCCCGTCGGGCGCGGCGTCGAACGAGTAGCGCATCGACACACCCGCCAGCGGCGACTGCTCGTGGCCGTTGACCACCCTGGGCATCTCGATGTCGCAGGCCTCGAGGATGGTCGGGTAGACATCGGTCGAGTGGTGGTACTGGTGACGCACCTCGCCCTTGGCCTTGATGCCCTTGGGCCAGTGGATGACCATCGGGTCGCACACACCACCCTGGTAGCTGTAGCGCTTGAACATCCGGAACGGGGTCGAGAACGCGACCGCCCAGCCGGTCGGGTAGTGGTTGTAGCCGTCTGGCCCGCCCAGCTTGTCGAGCAGCTTGAGGTTCTCGTCCATCTCGTCCGGCCACGAGTTGAAGAACTTGTTCTCGTTGACCGAGCCGTTGGGGCTCCCCTCTCCCGAGGCGCCGTTGTCGGCGCAGTAGAAGATGATGGTGTTGTCGAGCTGCCCCGACTCCTCGAGGAAGTCGACGATCCGGCCCACCTGGGCATCGGTGTACTCGCTGAAGCCCGCGTAGACCTCGGCCATGCGCGTGAACAGCTGCTTCTCATCGGCCGAGAGGCTGTCCCACGGACGGACGAGGTCGCCCTCGCTGACCGTGCCCTCGCTCATCGGGTTGAGGGGGGTGAGCTCGGTGCCCTCGGGCATGATGCCGCGCTCGATCATGCGCGGCAGGACCCATTCCCGGTAGGCCTCGTAGCCGTCGTCGAACGTGCCCTTGTACTTGTCGATGTACTCCTGGGGCGCGTGGTGGGGGGCGTGGTTGGCACCCGGGCAGAACCACAGATACCACGGCTTGTCCGGCTCGGACTGCTTGGCATCGCGGATGAAGGACATCGCCTTGTCCGCGAGGTCCTTGGACAGGTGGTAGCCCTCCTCGGGCGTGTACGGCTGGTCGATGTAGTGGTTGTCCTCGGCGAGATCCGGGTACCACTGGTTGGTCTCGCCCCCGATGAAGCCATAGAACCGGTCGTACCCGAGGCCCAGCGGCCACTCCTTCTTGGATGCGCCCATGCTGAAGGCATCGATGGGCACGTTGTGGTTCTTGCCGATCCAGAACGTGCTCCAGCCGGCATCACGGAGGACGTGCGCGAGGGTCCCGTTCTCGGGTGGGATGTGGGAGTTGTAGCCCGGGAAGCCGGTCGAGGACTCGGAGATGGTCGCGTAGCCATTGCTGTGGTGGTTGCGACCCGTCAGGAACGTGGAGCGGGTCGGGGAGCACAGCGCGGTCGTGTGCCACTGGGTGTAGGTCAGCCCATTGGCGGCCAGCCGGTCCATGGTGGGCATCTGGATGCGCCCGCCGTAGGGCGACCACGCCGCGAGACCGGTGTCGTCGTACAGGACGACCAGGACGTTGGGCGCGCCCTCGGGCGCCTTGTCGGCAAGATACGCGCCCCAGTCCGGCTTGGAGTCGCGGATATCGAGGTTGATGGTGCCCTGGAATGGTCGCGGCATCCCGTGGTTCCCTCCCCTGATCGGGTCCCTCGCGGGCCGACACGGCCCACGGCATCCGGCAGCGTAGTCCGAATCGATGGGCGGCGACAGTGGGTGTGCTACCAGAGAGCCGTCCGATCACCCCGCGCGCGTCAGCGGGAGCGTCAGGCCGCGCCAGGAGGGCTGGTGGGGCCGCGACACGAGCAGCTCGCGGAGACGTTGGACGATGAGCCCGAACTCGCTGTGGTCGATGCCGTATACGATCACGCAGCCACCGTGCTCGCGACCCGCGGCCGCCCAGTCCCGGACCAGCGGCACGAAGTCACGATGATTGAACGTGACCAGGATCCGATGGTCGCGTGCCGCGAGCGCCAGCACCTCAGGGTCCGGCAGCGCCGCCGTCTGCTCGTCCTCGTTGATCGCGATCACGTCATGGCCGTCGTTCCGCAGTGCGCTCGCGATCCGCCGGCCTGAGACGTGTGCATCGAGGAGAAGGCGCAGCGGTCAGGCTCCGGACCGCGTGTGAGCCAGGACGGGATGCAGTTGCCGCAGCTCGTCCGGCGAGGGGCGGTTCTGTCGAAGCTGCTCCTCGACCTCCTCGGGATACTCCGCCGCATACGCGAGCGCCAGCATGATGGGGGCCTCAGCCAGCTCGCCCTCCCGGAGCATCCGCTCCAGCGACCCGAAGTCCCGATACGCCTCGACGATCTCCCAGACGTCGAGGCCGGTCCCGACCACCCAAGCCCGGCGACGGTGGTCGTCGTCACGGAAACCGACTCCAGGGAAGCGTCGCATCCGCGCTGCTTCCTCGGTCAGTGCCTCGACGATTGCGCTCTTGGACCTGTGCGTCCGACGCGCCTCGAGCGCGACGAAGCCATCCGTCGTCCGGCTCAGCCGGATGCTGAACGGCTCTCCCTTGTTGGACCGTGGCCGTGCCATGCCACGAACGTAGCACACGACTTACGGCGTGTCACGAAACCGCACACGACGAGCAGGCCTTGGTCCGCCTCGACCCTGGGAGCGCGAGGCGGCCGATCGCCTATAGCCCACCCTCGCGACGCAGGAGGCGTTCGACAGCTCCTCGCAGAGGCGGCAGGTCGTGCTCGACGGTCGCCTGCATGACCGCATGCGTGGTGTCGAAGTAGCGATGCACGACGATATCCCGCATGCGCGCGACGTCCGACCAAGGGATCGCGGGCTCCAGCGCCAACAGTGCTGGATCGATGGACTTGACGGCCTCCCCGATCTCGACGAGGTGGATCCGGACCGCATCGAACACCAGTCCGTCATCCAGGGTCCCGTGCCGCACGTGGTCGGCGATGGCATCGATAGCCACGAGGATGTCCCGCAGGTGCTCGGCGTCGTCTCGGCTCACAGGGGGATCGCCTCGCCCAAGACCCGATCCCGCGATGCGGCTCGCAGGCCATCCTGGGGTACCACGTCGACCTCTGTGTGAAGCAGCGCCTGCAGCGCATGCCGTAATCCGACGAGGCCGACCACCCCGACGCGAGGCTCCAGATCCACCAGGAGGTCGATGTCGCTGGCCGGGGTGTCCTCGCCCCGTGCGACGCTGCCGAACACTCGCACGTCATGCGCCCCATGCCTGGCAGCCTCCGCGATCACGGCGCGACGGTGGCGACGGAGGCGACGTCCCATTGGCGTGTCGGGGAGGCCCGGGCGGAACGTCGAGGCTGGACGGGTCTCCAACACCAGCTCGTGGCCGGTCGCCTCGATCAGCTTCGTCAGCATCGAGAGACCTGGGTCACGCCTGTCCGCCTCGTACGCGCTGACCACCGATTGGGCGATGCCAGCACGTCGAGCAAGCTCGGCCTGTGAGAGGCCCGCCCGCCGCCGTCGCGACCGGATCAGCGCACCCGCACTCATGGTTGCAGCCTATCACCGATCGTCTATGGGCACGTCGCCGGTCGTCAGATGCCCAAGGACCTTGTTGGTGGCGAGGTCGAACGGATGGAGCGTCGATCCCAGCTCCGGATCCTCCTGGAGCGGGAAGAACCGGAAGGCGCTGTCGCGTGCCCATTCCATGCGCACCCGATCGCCATCACCAGCGACGACCTCCGCCTCGATGAAGGTGCTGTGCTCCCGGAGGACCCCGATCCGGTAGCCGTTCTGTTCGAGCAGCCGTCGATCGGCCGCCCAGTTCGCCGCCAGCGCCTCGTCGGTGTCGTGGAACAGGTCGATGTCACGCGAGATGCGCGAAGCGGCGATCAGCTCGTTGAGCGCGACGCCGCCCGCGACGTAGCTCTCGCCCGACGCGATCCTGTTCCGGGCTACGAGCCAGCAGACGGCGCGCGGGAGGTCTGTGAGAGCCATCGCTTCAGCTCCGCTGCCCGACGGAACGTCTCCCGGTCCGCGCGACGCTCGATGTACGCCAGCGCGCGGATGCGCTCCTCGCGTGTCGAGGGGTACCAGTCCGGGCGCAGGAACCACAGGGCACGGATGCGATTCTCATCCACGAGCTGGTCGATGCGGCGCGCCAGCTCCTGCTCGTTGGTCGTCGTGCTCGTCATCGCGTGCGGAGTGTAGACCCGCTCCCGACGATCCCGTCGCGGGCGGAAACGTCGGAAGGCCATCCGCGTTCAACGATCAGGCGGTCGCCGTCTCTCGCGTGCCCGGTCGCACGATGCACCGGAAGCCGATGTGGCCCGTGGAGGTGTCGACCGCCTCCCCTTGTCGGGCCGCGGGCCGATATCGGTGGCAGTAGTTGGGGGCGCACAGATGCGAGCCGCCCTTGGTCACCCGGCGCGGGATGGTCTCGCCCGGGCGACCCACCTGGTAGCTGCCATCGGGCGACAGCACGCGCGGGTTGCGCGGCGCGCAGCAGCTGTGCTCCGCTTCGTCGGGGTGACGGGGCGTGAAGAAGTCCGATGTCCATTCCCAGACGTTGCCCGCCATGTCGTACAGGCCGTAGCCGTTGGGCGGGAACGACTTCGCGGGGCTCGTGCCCGGGTACTTGTCCAGCAGCAGGTTCTGCCACGGGAACTCGCCCTGCCACGTGTTGGCCATCATCCGCCCCTTGGGCGCGAACTCGTCGCCCCACGGATAGGTGGCCTGATCGAGGCCACCACGAGCGGCGAACTCCCACTCGGCCTCGCTGGGCAGCTCCTTGCCGGCCCACGCGGCGTAGGCCTCGGCGTCCTCGAAGGCGACCTGGGTCACCGGGTTCCTGTCACGACCCCGGACATCGCTGTCCGGGCCTTCTGGCTGGTCCCACTTGGCACCCGGGACGTACGCCCACCACTGGCGGTAGTCGTTGAGGGGCACCGGGCCCGTGGTGCCCTGGAACACGAGGGCACCCGGCACGAGCAGCTCCGGCAGTGCGTCGGGGTAGTCGGCCGGGTCGAGCGGCCGCTCCGCGAGCGTGACGTAGCCCGTGTCCTTCACGAACCTCCGGAACTCCGCGACGGTCACCTGGTGGTCATCCATCCAGAACCCGTCCACGGTCACGGTATGGACGGGACGCTCCTCGGGATACCAGGCCTCCGAGCCCATGCGGAAACTGCCGCCCGGCACCCATACCATGTCAAGGCTGGGTGCCGGACCGGGCGCGGACACCCCGCGCTGGGGGTCCGTGATCACCTCCGCATCGTGGCCCAAGCGTCCGGGCCTCGTGCCTAGGAGGCCTTCGGCTCGTCCGCCGGCGCGGCTGTGGTGTCCGGGGCCCCGGCAGCCTTCTCGATGGCCGCGGCGGTCGCGTCGTCCACCGGGATCGTCTTGACCTCCTGCGCCTCGGGGATGGACGCGGTGATGGCTTCGACATCCTTGATGTCCACCAGCGCGAGGATGCCCGACGTGCCGGCGGTGATGACGTCCGAGACCGCCTTCTCGACGCGGCCTCGCTCGCGGATATTGCCGATCTTGCCCAGCACCGCACCGGTCCCGCCGAGCACGGCTGCGCTGGCCAGGATGCTAGGCGGGAACAGGATCCCCGCGATGACACCGCCCACGATGCCCCACTTGGCACCAGTCCGGGTGTGGTGGTCGGTCAGCTGCTGGACGTGCACCTTGCCGTTGTCGTCCGCGTTGACCACGAGCACGCCGTCGATGTGGTAGTTGCCGGCGCCCTCGCCGTTGCGGAGCCCCTCGTAGACCTTGGCAGCCGCATCGGGGTCGGCGAAGCGCGCCACGAGCACCGCGTGGTTGCCCTGGGCGGCGATGGCCCCCTCTGCGACGATGCCCTGATCATCGCCCACGGCCGCCGCCACGATGACCACCGGCTCCTCGGCCGGCTGCTCCTGGGGGGTGCTGGTGCTGGTGGTGTCGCCCATGCTGGTGTCTCCTCATCGATGGCTGTCCGAGGCATCGTGACATACCGGCAGACGACGCGCGTCATCCGGTGTGGGTGAAGGTCACCCGCGCACGGCGGCACGTCCTGATCATGCTGCTTCGGTACCATGGGCGTCCGTGAGCTCCCTCGCCCTGACCCTGATCCCATTCGTGGTCGGCAGCGCGCTGGTACCGGTCCTCCTGGGCATCACCGTGCTGCTCCTGCGGTCCCCCGCTGGCCGCAGCGTGGCGATCGCGTGGATCCTGGGCATGGCGGCGGTGCGGCTCCTCCAGGGCCTGGTGTTCGGTCTGCTCCTGGGCAGCTCCGACGAGGTCGCGCCGGGCTCGACCGGCAGCAGCATCTTCGAGTCGGCAGTGCTGATCGTGCTGGCGCTCATGTTCTGTGGCGTGGCCATCCGCAAGGTGCTGCATGAGCCTGACGAGGACGCGCCGCCCTCACGCTGGCTATCGGCCCTGGACGGCCTCACACCCATCCGCGCCTTCCTGCTCGGCGCGGCGCTGTTGCTCGTCGGCATGAAGTCGTGGGTGTTCACGCTCGGCGCGATCGGGGCGATCAGGGAGTCCCCGTTGAACCAGGCGGAAGGGACGGTCGTGTTCCTGGTCTTCGTGGCGCTCGCCATGTCCATCCACCTCGCGCTCGTCGCGACCGCCTGGCTGGCACCCGAGCGTGCGGACGTGCTCCTCGGACGGATCGCCGATGGCCTGACCCGATACGACCGTCCCCTGATGATCGGGCTGGGAGCGATCTTCGGCACGTGGTTCCTGTGGCAGGGGCTGGCGGGCCTCGGGATCCCCTGACCGGAGGAACGGACGCCGCGCTCAGTCGAGCGCGTCCCGGACCAGGGCACCACCCTTGACGATCACCTTGAAGGCGACCTCGGGCTCGCCGATGATCGAGATGTCCGTCAGCGGATCGCCTTCGACGAGGATGAGGTCCGCGCTCGCGCCCTCCTCGATCACGCCCAGGCGCCCGGGATAGGGCGACCGCGGTCCGGACAGCGCGAGGAGCTCGGCCGCCGTCGATGTCGCCATGCGCAAGATCTCCGCCGGCGAGAGCCATCGGGTGAGCTTGGCCAGCTGGGCGCCCTGCCGGCTCGCCAGGGCGGCACTCCCGAGGGTGTCGGTCCCGAACGCGGTACGGATCCCGAAACGCTTCGCGTACTCGAACGCCGCATCCGTGCCCTTGGCGACCAGCTCCTGCTTGGCGCGACCGACGGGGTCGGACTTGGGGTTGGCGTCGTCATCACCCAGGAAGGGCTGGAGGCACAGCCACGTGCCGTGATCCGCCATGAGGCGCGCGGTGTCCTCGTCCATGAGCTGGCCGTGCTCGATGCACCGGACGCCCGCGGCGATCGCGTTGCGGATCGCGGTCGGCGTGTAGGCGTGGACCATCACGTACGTGCCCCACGCCGACGCGGCGTCGACCGCCGCCCGCAGCTCCGCCTCGGTGTACTGGGTCGCATCCAGTGGGTCGTAGTGCGACGAGACGCCGCCACCCGCCATGAGCTTGAGCTGGCTGGCCCCCTGGCGCAGCTGCTCCCGCGCGCGCCGCAGCACCTCGTCAGCGCCATCCGCGATGACCGCCAGACCGACGCGCTCGGCGTATGACAGGTCGCCATCCGCCCGCGGGATCTCGAAGGGCAGCCGGAAGTCACCGTGGCCGCTGGTCTGGGAGATCATGGCGCCGGATGGCCAGATCCGCGGTCCTACGATCGTCCCGTCGTCGATGGCGCGCTTGAGGCCGAAGACCGGGCCGCCCGCATCGCGGACCGACGTGAACCCGCGCAGGACGGTGCGCTCTGCCTCCCGGACCGCGTGAGCGTACAGGTACCCCAGGTCAGCGGTCATCGCGGCCGCCATTGGCATGGCAGCCATGAACGCGTGCCAGTGGGCATCGATCAGGCCGGGCATCAACACCCGGCCGGTGCCATCGACGACCCGGGTCCCTTCGTCCGGGTGATCGACGGGCCGCGCATCGATGCGCTCGATGGTGGTTCCGGACACCACGACCGACGTCGGCGGCGAGAGCGTGTCACCGGTGCCTGCGAACACCCGCACGTCACGGAACACGATCCTGGACTCACTCACCGGCCACCTCCGTCACAGACGTCCCCGACATGGTTCTCGCTCCACGGACCTCCATCAGCCCGACGCCCAGGACCCTATATCACCACGTCCCACCCGGGACGACCCGGAGCGCCTCGAGGCGGTCGGGTCGACCGGTCCTGGTCAGCGCCAGACGCCACCCGCGACGGCGATCGAGATGCCGATGGGCACCACGATCCATGCGACGAGCATCAGCGCCGTGGCTCCCAGCGCGAACTCCACAGCATGATCACGAGGTGGCATGCCACAGCCTCCGATCGCTTCGAACAGCTGCCTGGCTTCGACCTCGACGCTCAGTCGGATGCGCCGGCGGGCCGCCGCCGCGCCCATGAGGCAGCACCAGCTGAACGCCAGGAGGCCACCCATGAGGACCACCAGGACGAGGATGGCCACGACCCAGTCTCGTGCAGCGGCACGTGCGATGGCCAGGACCACCGAGGCCACGGTGCTGACCACGACGCCGCCAGCGACGAGCGCCAGGATGCCTCGACCAGTGCCGCGGAGCTGGGTGGCCACCGCCTGGACGTCACGGCTCGCCAAGCGAAGCTCGGCGCGCTCGACGGATCCCTGAGTGGAGGCGGCGACGCGGAAGAGGTACACAGCCTGAAGGCGGCCGATGAGCATCATCACGTAGTTGCGGACGATGGCGCGCGTCAGCAGCCCGACGATCGCGACCGCGATCGGTGTGAGCGGACCAAGGCCGCGGATCGTGGGCGGTCTCCCGCCGTTGCGTTCGAGCACCTCGAGCGAGCGCATCGTCGACTGATGCGCCGGGCGGAAGGCGTCCGGGTCGTGAAGGACCGCGACGTGCCCCTCACGCAGCTGATCGACGATGTCCTGCTCGACCGGGCCGCGGTCGCCCACCCGTTCCAGCAGTGCTTCGCGTTGGAGCTGGTTCGCGCGCACGAGGCCGATGGACTCGATGTGGTCCGTCACCAGCTCCTTGGCGCCGGCGACCACCCCGCCTTCGGCAGCGCCCGGGTCCACCGCCCCGGGCTCCGCGCCATCCGGTTCGAGGGGAACGTTCGCCGCGTCGCGCCGGTCAGTCAGGTGCGTCACGCCAGCAGTCTAGCGACACGACCGGACGTCCGAGGTGATACGACAGCTGCCCGGACGTCGGTCGTCCGGGCAGCGCACTCGAGCGGCTGGTGAGCGTCAGGCGCCCAGGAGCTTGGCCTTGGCCGCCGCGAACTCCTCGTCGGTGAGGACGCCCTGGGCGTGGAGGGTGG
>WPCH01241134.1_pt1 | contig 15726 bp, 13 predicted proteins | sample 5399881 | NCBI WGS metagenome assembly WPCH01 (sample SAMN12869468, study PRJNA574797) | sludge metagenome | isolation source: wastewater treatment of pH5 | place: China:Beijing | collected 2019-05-20
CATTTTAAAACTGTTGAAGAAGAGCGTGATTACTATAAGGCTCAGGTTGAATATTTAAAAAAGCAGTATCCAAATCTGTAAATGGGGGCGTACTAAAATATAAAGAACGATATCATATCATTGAATTACTAAAGAGAAAATATCCCGTTATATGGCTTACTAATTTTACGTGTGTACATCGCTCAAGTTACTATAAGTGGGTTCATACAAAAAGTATGAACAACATACGACTAGAATCCGATAAACGATTAAAAAAGGTAATTCAATCTATTCACCTAAAGCACAAAGAATATGGTTATCCACGTATGAAAATTGCTTTAGAAGAAGAGGGTTATTTTATAAATCACAAAAAGGTAGATCGATTAATGAGTGAGCTTAACATTCAGTCTATTATTCGGAAGAAGCGTCGCTTCTTTAAAGGGAATTATTCTAATACTTTTCCAAATGTTTTAAACCGTGAATTCAAAGATCGCCAACAAAATGAAGCGCTTGTTACAGACATTACCTACCTACGATTTCAAGAGGGCTTCCGCTATCTTTCTCTTGTACAAGATATTTATAATAACGAAGTTGTTTCTTGGAAAATATCCAAGCGTAATGATAATGAACTTGTATTAGATACAATTGAAATGTTGGCACAAAAAAGAGATGTGCATGGAACCATTCTCCATTCAGATCAGGGGTTCCAGTACACATCTCATGCCTACAACAAACGACTTTTAGATTTAGGTATTATTGGCAGCCACTCTCGCAAAGGAAACTGCCATGATAATGCCTGTATCGAGTCATTTTTCTCCCATTTTAAATCGGAGATGTTGTATTTGAATCATTTTAAAACAGAAGCGGATTTAATACAAGCAATTGAAGAATATATTTACTTTTATAACTATAAACGTTTCCAAAAACGACTCAACCATCGAGCTCCGATAGAATATCAAATCTCGATGGCTGCTTAGTCTTTTTAATACTGTCTACTTGACAGGGATAAGACCAGAATATCAAGGGCTTTCTTTATCTAGAGAATCAATGCACAGTTTAAATGAGTGAATTTTATGCCTACTGGACAAGATTTGGTCCATTATTATGTCTTGGTATATTATTATAAAATACTGCATTGTAATTAAATCTTGATACTATTATAAAAGTTAAATTCGTTCTCCTCTCTTCTTTTCTACTTTATAGTTCTCTGATTTGACAAGGTAAACGAAGACATCCTTTATGCCGCTTACTTTCTTCACCGAAAAAAACAAATGTACGACGAACAATTTGTTTTATCTTATAACGGATGATCTTCTAAACTAATTTTTAAATATTTTTTTATAAGTTCACCTTTCTAACATAAAGACGAAATTATCTTCCCCATATTTTATTAATCTTTTAACATGATAAACTATACTACTGCTAAAGATAAGGGCTACTCATTGTCATTTACCTTTGAATGAATGGAGTTTAATTCTCTGTTTATTTCTTTTTTCAGCCTTTCCCTTTTCTGTAAGTCAGTATTTTCTTTAATCATTAGTACAATTGATTCTTTTAATTGATCATAATTGGACCTTGGATTGTTATATAGGGCCTTCCATTTTGTATCTAGTATAATCTTTCTAGTTATATCGTTCCTCTCAACTACAATATCTGGTTTTAATGCGGATTTTCTTTCAAAAAGATAGTACCCTCTATCTTGCAATGAAACATTCCAATCCGTATCTGCTAGAGCTTTTTTTAAGCTTCTTCCCACATATGCCTTAAATATTTTTCCCATTAAAATAGCAAAGCCCTACCAGTTGAATCACCTAAAAATATAGTAAAACTCCTATTTAATAAAAAGACTTTTGACCACTGAATTAAAACTTCTTATTCTTTATTATTTCTATTTGAATACCGATAAATTCAAAAACCTCTTGTAAAAATGTAAGAAGGTACAACCTTTTTGTAAGCTGTACCTTTTATATAACTCCTACTATTACAAAGAGAACATAGGGGAAAATAGCAAATGATATCACTTATCCCCTTCTTCTATCGGTAAAGGAAAGACCGCACCATGGACAGTGTACATCCCAATCATGATCCGTAGGCTTATGATAGTTTCGGTACAAGTACTTATATAACTTTTTCCCCTGTAAATTTCTAAGATGCTTCTGGCTGTTCCAACATTTGTTCTGAACCCAAAATGATTGACAACTCGTACACTCATAATACGTTTTGTAACTAAACTCATCATTTACTGAAACATTCTTTTTTTCTCCACAATCTGGACAGACTTGATCCCATTCCATGTGAAAATGCAGGAGCATTTTAGCAAATAATGAGAGCCCCTCCTCATTTCCTGGCTTCAATAGAAAATAACCATATTGATGGGGCTTAGTTTCTTCAAACTCGTTCTCTTTTTCTGCATCCGGATGAACAAGAAATGCAGACTTTCCATTCTTTACCAACTCTTTATATCTCTTTGCCGAATGAACCAAATCCTCTTGCAACCAATCACTCATTTTACTGTACGGCTTATACTTGGCATCCAAAAATGCAACACCTTTCTCTTCGTTAGATTCCTCGAAAAGAAAACTAATGTCAGGTCGTTGTCCACTTATGATAATTTCACTACCAATTACTATGCAATTTGAATCTGCTCCTTTTAATCGTATCCAAAACCCTCTTAACGTCTTATGTTTCTGATAATACTCGAGAATACTTTCCATTACATATCCATTTTCAGGAGCAAAACCTAAAGTTGTAGAAAAATGCTGCATGACCTTAAAGAAAACCCATTTCTCATACAAATCAGGTGATTGAATAAGGTCATGTTGAAATGCTTTTAGTGGTTCTTGCAGCCTCAACTGCTCTCGTAATTGCTCAATTGTCTCAAATGATTCTTCGTATACCGGATGAAAGCTAAAAATATGAGTATCACCCCATTCTTCCTCCTCACAATCTTGAAGCAAATATGAATGTGATAAGTTCTCTAAATGAAGAATGATCTTTGTCCACACCTTATCCCGTTCTGTAAAATACCCGGATTGCAAACGAAACCATTCTTTTTTGCTATTAAACTTTTCTTGAAAATGAGCTTCTCTAGTCCCTACCACCTTTTGACTAAATTCTTCTACATCGTGTAGTTGTCTCTCTAAATTGACCTTCATCATTTGTTCACTTCTACTTTGCCGTTCACAAGTTTCAATGAAATCCAATATAGCACCTTTTATTTTTCTATGCTCTTGTATGTCCTGTGATCTTATGGTGGTGAGGGCATTTACTGTCTGTTTAAACGGGTACATTTCTTGCTCAAGTAACACTCGTACATCAAATTTTTTTAGCTTGTCCACATTCATCCTCACACGCTCGGAGGATAGTTTTTCAGCAGGAGCCTCCTCCAATTGCCTAATGACTTCATCCAATTTTTCCACCTGATTATCTAAGGTTTCTAAATCTATTAATGATTTAATCTTCCCTGTATCTCCAAGCCCTGCTTGTGCATGAAACAATAGTTCCTCCGTGATAGTCATAAGATCCTGCTCCATCTGTATATACTCCGCTTCAGTAACCAGGGAAGGTCTTATTTTCACATCATTTGTGATGATTCGTTCGTCCGTGATTGTTTCTCCAGCAAATTGAATTGTTCCACACTGATTTAAACCAATTGGCGAGCTAATAATTTGGTATTCCTTAAATCGTTCACTCCACATGTACTGAGGGCAAGAGATCCATATACCATTGGATACATATACCAGTTCTCTCTCATAAAGAAACTTTCCCCGTGCATAAGCTCTCTTTAAACTTTTATCTGTTTTAATTCCTATTGTCAGAAATCCATCAGTTGTGCGAGTATATTCTGTAGCTATAAATGCACCATCCTGTATTTCTAACTCTTCTACAACTTGTACTTCCACAGGTTTACTAATAAATAATTCATCCTGAAAGAACAGTGGCGGCTGATTCCAACTTACTTTTATCCATATAGGCTTCATATCCATCACCCCCAAAATTGAATGACACGCTTACCTTGCTTCATCCGCTCCGCCTTTTCTTTTGCTGCTCCAGTTGGCAGACTATCAATAAACGCTTGAAAAACTCTTCTCTTTTCATCATCATTTTGATGGAATTGAATACGAGGAAGAACCTTAGAACAAAGCAACTGATTAACTACTCCATCTATAGAGGGTAAGCAGGATACATATCGCTCCATATGCTTGCGCCCGCGGCTATTAAGACGTGCATTTGGGATACTGTCTAGTTTATCTGCAAGTTCTATTACTTTTTCAATAGCGTCAACCTGCTGAGTTGATAAGCTCGGCGCCTCTATTGCTGGGCTAATGAACTTCTTTACATCAAACTGAATTTTTTCCACAAACGGGCTTTCTTTTAGTTCTTGATGTAAACGATTTAGCTTTGTAGGATGGTCTAGTTCAATTATAAAGCTGCGATCGATTACCTTCGGACTTAATGATTTTACTGTTTCGTCCATATTTAATGTTCCAACGAAGCGTACATTACTCGGAACGAGGAAACGTGCCGGATAATAAAATAGAAGCTCATACTTATTTCTTGCTTCCTGCCGTCTTTCAAAGTCCAACTCTTGAATATCCAAATCAGTAATCTCTACAATTGGCTTTTGAAACAATGCTTCGAGGTCTGATTTGGCTTCACGGTAAAATCTCTCTGAGTAAAGATCTACATAACGTTCATTCGGTTGCTTTTCTCGTACGCTTAAGAAACTAGAAAAATAGTACTCTACATGCGCTAGATTCATTTCATCTAAACAGATAATATGTATAACATCCTCTTGGTTTCGTGCCTCTACTATCGCTTCTAGGAAAGGAGTTGGTAGATAACACTTCTTCATCGGATTAAAGAAGCCTAGTAAATCTTGAACGTCTGTCCAACTAGATTGTACCGCAACATGATGTACCTTAAAGTTCTGCATTACTTGTCCAACTTGGTTAACTAAGCTTGACTTCCCTGTACCAGACGGTCCAGTTAGAAGAACAAGTTGATCCGTTTGCAACGCTGTAAAGAAGCGCTTCACAACATCATACTCATAGATAAGGTTCTCATCGTTATAGTAGTACAGTGCCCGTTGCAAGACCTTGTAAAAGTCTTCTTCTTCTGTGAATACATATGTTTCCGTCTCATCGTTCCAAGTCTGTTCGAAATCGGTACCTTCTTCAAACCCAAATACAACTTTAAGTTGATGAATTTGATTTTCAAGCTGTTTCTTCTTATGTTTTAGGTCAGTAGTTTGGTTCTTTAAATCGGAGAACTCTTCTTCTTTCTCTTTGAATTTGCTATTAAGGATTCCTAATTCTGCAAGTACAGATTCTTTTTTTTCTTCCCATTCCTTCATATCAATCTCTACAGTCTCAAGCCATCGTTCGTATATTAGTCCGATTATTTTTTCTTCTCCTCCAAAAGCATCTTGAAGATGATTGCCGAAATTATCACCATGTCTATCTATCAGGGTAGATAATCTCGGCATATGTTTTAATGTAGCTGGAACGATTTGTATCAACTGGCCCATATGCTTTCTATTTTGTTCAAATTTATATTGACCGATTAATACATCTCCCTCTTTAAAAGCACCTTCCTTCCAAACAAAAACAATATTCCATGAGTAATTGTTTAACGGATGCTTCATCTCATTAAAGTGATCGTTAGGATCAAGTACATAACACAAGTAACGCCAACCATCAGAAACAGTATTCTTATGAACTTCTTCAATCCTAATAACTACTTCGTTCCCTAGGGTTCCTTCTCGCTTCATTCCCTCTAAAATTTCTTTAACTTTACTTTTGGTAAAATCTTGCTGTTTAGACATTGTGGAAGCTTGAGTTTTCTGTTTCATCACAATCATTTTCCCCTCTCTTTAAAGCAAGTTCTGTTCATCGTAAAAGTGTAAAATATATAAAATATCAAAAAAACCATTTATTAAAATAATAACAGAATTAAACTATTATAATCTATTTCAAATTTTGAAAGCCTGGTATCATAAATCAATCTGCCCTTTTTTGATCATATGTATGGCATCAGCACCATTCAATATAGAAGTTACTGTTTTAAATGACATGAATCCCAACTTGGAACACATGCGTTTTTCAGTGTAAATAAGAAAAAACGAAGAGCCCTCCACATTGAAGAACCCGCCGTCACAAATAGCTGATTATTTCACACCTAGTTTTTCTTTTGTTTTCGTAGGAAGCTGGTCTTTTTGCAATTCCTCCCAAGCTGTTACACCTCTTTAATCTTAGAAGGGAGCATTTCACATAACTCTCATATACCTTGGCGCATATCTTTAAGCTAGCTCAGGCTCAGCTACATACTCATTACGTTGATATACTTTATATTTTATAAAGCACCTATTATAACCATGAGATACTATCTTTGTAGCCCAATCCTTTAATTTGTTTTAACTTATTCTTATTACTCCCAACAATTTTTTAGCCACTTATCCCTGAAATACACACTCTCTATGTCATTCCATGTACTCACACTGCGGTTTTTCATACACTTCTTTATCCGAATACTTAATTTCTTTTTATATGGTTGCCTGCGCCTTATGTTTACCTGCATCCAATTGTGTATACGCTGCGAACTGATTACACTCTTCTTTGCTATATACCTCTGAACAATTCTCATCGATCTTCGGCGTAACTCTTTCTTTAGAGTTGGAATTCTCCTTTCATACACCATTTTTACTATCTTCCTTAGAAACATTCTTTGTCTTTTCTTTTGTATCTGTACAACCTACAACCATAGCAGATAGTCCAAGACATAAACAAACAATCTTTATCTTACTAACTTTCATAAATACTCCCCTTTTCCCTCCATCTATATTTGACCTATATAAAAAAGAAAGAGGCTACAAGACTCCCTTTCTTTTTTGCTAACTTGCCGTCATCGCCCAGTTTTTTTGTTATCGCTTTACACAATCACAAACTTCATCCCCACTTTAAATAAATTAGTGTAGCAAGGATAAGAAGTACCGCCCACATATATATATTGCCCCTCCAGACTTTTCACCAGCACCACCTTCTATAACCGTTAGACTTACACCACCCTTTGTTTTCATAATGGTTTTTTGACTCAAATGATAATCTCTTGAAACGACAGTAGCCTTTACAGGGTTTCTTTTAAAATACCCATCGCTTAACCCCATTTCACTTGGTGATAACTTATTTTGTATAACTAATTCATACTGTTCCTCACTTACTTTACAATTCTCTGCCTCTTCACGATATCCCCTAGCCAAACAAAACTCGATTGAATATTCTCTTGCATCCCTCTCAACTTCACAATTTAAGTATTCACGCGCGGAGCTGTAAGTTGTATTAAAGTATAAATCCTGAAAATATATATACTGATAAGCATACCTCATCTCATGAGAAAGAATCGAGATTAAATAATAGTGATCAACTATATAGACATGATTCCTGTCAGCATGATAAAAGCCCCCAATACCACCATCTAACGCATAGCCCCTCGGATATATTTTAACTGTTGGGTAAACCTTTAAATTTCTTGCAATAATGTCATAATTTTTATATAGCGTCTTTATAGTAAAAGCATCCAATTGACCTACAATTTGAATTTTCAATTGCCCATTACCTGTATTATTGAGCCATTTAAATTATTAAATTTGAAACTCGTATTATTTTTTTGTAATTCAATGAATCGATTGGACACGATAATTAACCCCTCTTTATATATACGTAATCAAAAACATATAGTTTTAATTACGTTCAAAAAATCTAAATATGCATAATTTCATCTACATAAAATTATATAATGATATATACCCTAACAAATTATCTCCCTCATTACAAAGCAGTTTAAAAATAACGTCGATAAAGTATACAGCCCTTTGATAGAAAAACCTCGAAACCCTTACAGCGTAACGAGGTTTTCAATCGTTATTTGCATCTATGTATCTTTGAATTTCTCTTAGCGCTTCTTCCTCTAAATCGTACTAACTTTCGGACAGATTCACTGGCAAATGCTTTTTTCATCAAAAATATCATGTTTTTGAAGGATATCAATAACATTGTGTTTTCCTGCTTGTAGAGTTTTATTCGTATGTACATTACCAAAAACAAGTGCTTCCTCATTATCATCCTTTATACATATCTTCATGCATTTCCCCATTCGAAAAGAGCTGATTTTACCCTCTTATGGGTGTATCGGCCCTTTATTATTTAAAGCGCGTAAGGTATCTAAACTTGTTTAATTTATGTAATTTTTCTTGATGATATCTTTTACATTATTGATAAGGAACGCAAGGAAGAAAACTGCTAGGATACCATTTATCCAGTAATATGTATTTCCAGAGTTAAATTTATTATAAAAAGAATTGACATTAAAATATAATAGACCCGCTGAAAGGACGGTAGAGATTACTAACATACCAAAACTTTTCATGATGCTCACCTTCATTTCGAACATTTTGATTTTTATTACAATTATACATAAAAATGGGGGGATTAAAATATATGCAGTATCCCATCGTTATCAAGTTAACAATACATTCTTCCTCAAAACAAAAATAACGACTAAATACACACTTCGTTGCTACTTCAGAACCTTAGATTGATTGACATGCGCCATTACCTATAAGAGACCTAATACTCCAATGCATTCAAAGTTTTATATCTTGAGGAAATGGAGTTCCCCTGATTGATAAGTATATCTAAATAAATTAAAATATAGATTGTAGAAGGGGGAATTGTTGTGAAAAAAGTTATGGCAACAGTTTTAGGTTTGTTAATTGTAGCAAGTGGGTGTAGCTCAAAAATGTATGATGAGCAAGTTGATTCAGGTAAAAAGGCCATAGAAAAAGGGGAATATGCAGATGCTGTTAACTCTTTCGAAAAAGCTGCAAAGGATAAATCAACAGACGAAATTCAGAAATACATTCGATTAGCAAATGATATGAAAGACAGCGCTACTGCATTAAAAGAAGAAAAATACGAAGTGGCAATTGCAAATGCTGAAAAAGTTACGAAAGAAAAAACGGATGATAAAATATTCAAATCTGCAAAAGAACAAGCGGATAAAATCATCAAAACCGCTAAGAGTTCTCAAGAACAACAAGAATCAACAAAGAAAGAAATTCAATCGGGGAAAGATTTATTAAACCAACAAAAATATGATGAAGCCTATCAAGCTTTCAAAGCAATAGCTGATAAAAAAGAATCACCACAACTTGTAAGTGAAGCAACAACATTAATGAATGAAGCGATTACATCGAAGAAACAACATGAAGATGAACAGGAAAAGGTAAGAAAAGAGAAAGCAGAAAAAGAACAAGCTGCGCAAGAAAAGAAAAAAGCGGAACAAGAACACCAAAAAACAAAAGAAGAAATTAAGAAACAACAAGACACAGTCACGGATAAAGGTGAAATAACTGAACACGAGGCTGAAGACCTTGTACGACGACAATTTAATTTCTCAACAGATGTAGTAGTACAATATAATAACGACGATGAGAATGGTAATTTTGTTATCCAAGTGTATGAAGATCATCCCGATCATACAGCTACATTAGGATGGTTTGCTGTAAATCCAAAGACGAAAAAAGTTACTAAAATACAATTATAAAATTGAACAAAGAGAAACATTCGAATAAAGGACTTCTATTACTTTACAGTAAAATAGAGGTCTTTTTCATTACAATGTGAATATTGTCAACTCATGTGCTTCCTCTCTTCCTTATAACTTTTATTTTGAAAAACAAGAAAATAATTCTTTTTTCTACTCCCCATATATTAGTTTGGAAACTTATCTTATCAATATTTAAGTAACTGTTTATATTCAAATAAAATATTATCAAATCTAGTACTCTTTTTCACATGAAACATCTAAATTATTCTTTATTACTTATGGTACTTCACCTCATGTATAAAATAATTTAAATCATCTTTTGATAAAAAATAAAGAAGTAACAAATTTAAAATTAAGACTAAGTGAAGCAATTGCTGTGAATGGGAATGTAGATTCTTTTGAAGTTAACAATAACAAGGTACACGATAACAACATCAGAATTGTTCTTATTGGACATGAAGAAATATATCCAGTAGCTGCTTTAGATCAAGCACGGAATGGAATTGTTCGTAACAATATCGCTCATTACAATTCATCTTTCATTAATCCTAGTTATAATGAAACTTATCAAAACGCTCAATTTTTAAAAGGACCTAGAAATACATATATCGGAAAATCAATGAACAGACTACAAATCCAGATGTGTCTTGATAAATCAACTGGTAGAATTATATCAGTATTTCTAATCTACTAATAGAAGGATAAACACCTACGAAATATATCTCTAAATTTTGTAAAGAATCTTTTGATATATTACTGATTAGCTTACCTGAAGAAATTTCTTTAGTTAGTGATTTGCCAACCTATCTTGTTTACTATCAATCAATTTTAAAAGAAATTCTTTGTTTAGGGGATACTTTAAAATCTTAAGTTGATGGGCATGTACAGTCCCCTACTAATATTCTTGCTTTTAAATCATTTTCAATATATTATATTAATATGGTAATATAGGAATTACGGTATGCAGAAAGGGATCCAATCTATTTGTAAGATTTAAATCCTTTTCAAAGATAAAAAAATTTCACCAAAACGTAATATAATCTATGCTGGTCTTTTTAAGATGTATCTAATAAAAACACATTTTTTATCAATACAATTGTGTTTTCAATATAAACGGAAAATTTTTAATAGACGTTTATTTACTTTCAATAATAAGAGCTAGTGTTCTAAAACATAGAGAAATAAGGCACTATACATAGCATCTGACAAACTTGAGAGGTTTTGTATGTAGTTTGCTCATCACAGATAAAAACAAAAGAACCTTACCTATCTAGGCAAGACTCTACTAGTTTAGTTATATAATATTTACATAACAATTAAGAAACTAAAAACATATAACACCAAGTAGCAGAACCCTAATATTCCTCCTACAGCTAATACCTGTTTAGCCAAACTTTTAATTTTCAGATTACTGTAAATCACTTGTACTCTTTCCATATTTCCTCCTATTAGGGAAAACCCTTAAAGACTCACACCTCGCTATGGTACCATTAAAGAATGACTAATAGGACCTAATTTTTGTCCAAACGTATAAATATGCAATATTGCATACAAAAACGTATTGTTATAAATGTAAGCGCTTACTATAATGAGGTTATAAAGATTCACACATCTTAATACAAAAACAGAGGAGAGAATACTATGGAAATCGCAATGGCAGTTTTAAAATTTATTGGTGGAGCAATCCCATTAATTCAAGAACTTCTAAAAGCATTTATGTAATTTCATTCTTTAGCAATTCTTTATAAATATTATCATACAAATGATCTGTATATCAAAAATGAATTGATTTACAGATCATTTGCGTGAGTAAGGTCCCTTGAACATGATCGAGGGGCTTTTTTAAATTTTTAAATACTTACGATTACGTCACATCAAAATCAAGTTAGCAAAACAAAAATACGCCACCCTTTCCTAGGAAGTAACTCGTTCATTTCTTCTTCGAATAGCTTTTTACATAGAAAAAAGGCCTTGTAAATTACAAAGTCTTTTTTCTTCTATATAAATTTATAACTTTCATATTAGTATTAGTTAAATCCCCCCGCCAGGCTCTGTATTAGCTAGTGCTCCTGTATTCTCATGTGATTCTAACTTCGGCGCAGGGAAATGTCCATGAGTATAAGTTGGAGCTCCTCCATGATCCCCATCAGCTTCTAACTTAGGTGCAGGCGCGCCTCCTATCGCCCAAAAACACCTTGATGACACCGAGCAGAATACAGCCTGCAGCGACAATCCTAGCTAAGATGATCTGCAGTTGTAAAGTATTGCCCGGCAACCCCTTGTAGTCAGTTGTGCCACTCAGTGCCTCTGGCCAACGTGCCATTGCATACCCCGCCAATGCAAGCGGCAGGAAGACGCCGATCCCGAAAAGTGAGATCATGACGAAAATCTGCTCGTATACCCAGAAGTCGGCGGCACCTGCTTCTTGATCCCGTATCATAGCTGCAGGGCCCAGAAACGGTGCAATCAACAGCATGGGAGCGAGTAAACCGGTACCAACCCAAATAACCACGCAGGTAGCCGCTCCCCCAACGGCCTGCAAAACGCCATTGCAAGAAAGATACCAATTGCAGCGAGAACGGCGGTTACTGCGTTTATAATGCGCCAACTAGCGTCACCCATTTGCTCGGTTGGAAGGAAGATACCAAAAGTCCATACGATTTTGATCAGCAGGTAAGGTGCTACTGATATTGCGGCACCATAACCGCAGATTCTACGCAACCTCATCAATCTGGAATACTTCCTCTCTGCACTAATTGTCATCTTCTAAGCTCCTTTATAAGCTCTAACTTACTTTGTTTCATAATTATTTATTCACAACTATCCTAATGCCTCTAACGCTTTTAAACCTTTCTTGTACAACTTTCAATTATTTATATTTCCAAGACTTATATTAGTTCCTTCCTTACATAACATAGTTACTTTAGATTATCGAAAAAAAATATCATAACTCTAAATTAACTTCGATTTCCCTTTGAATAATCCCCTCCTTAATTCCATTAAATGGCCCGATTGTTGAACAGAATGACTCACATTTTTTTAAACAACTTTTTTGTCACTTTACAACAAAATTAAAATATTTTTAAATCGTAAAAAGGAAATTGAATTTTTTAACAAAAAATCCATTTCCTTAAATGATATAAAAAAAGCACTGCTGAAATCTTCAGCAATGCTTTCCCATTAACCGTATATGATAATGAACGTCTAATTTTTCTACTCATGAGTTCTGTATACTCACATATATTTATTTTATATTTAAGATACGTTCTATTTCCTTCACACTCAACTTACTTGCTTTTGCAATAGTTTCAAGTGGTACACCAATTTCATGCATTCCTCGGATCATCTGCATCTTACCTTGCTCAATGCCTTTTTCCATGCCCTCTTGTTCTGCATGTGCTAGCTTGGCTTGTTCATCTAAAAGCAATTTCTCTCGAGCTTCGTACGCTGTTCTAAAAGAAGAATCATGGCTCATATTTTCCCATTTATTTATTGCCTTTTGTAAAATTGGATCTTGATTCATCGCAATCTCCTCCAATGTTTGAGTTAAATGTTCATCTTCATGCGCTGGTAATAATAACATCCAACGAACAAATGTATTTTCCCACGGGTTTACTTTTTCTTCACGCCATTGTTTTACCAATTTCGGTATCTCTACAAAATGGATTTCAATGTCGTCACTTAGGAGTTGCTGCATTTTAGTATTCCATAATTGTCCGATGGTATGAAATGCATCATCCTGAGAAAATAAAATAAAATCTAGTAAGTTAATGGTAATAGTTTTCCGAAGTGAACGATATGGCATTCCTTCTTGCATTTGGGATGTATAAAGTTTACTCCAGTAATATAATGATCTCTTTACCATATCATGTGTATTTCGAAGCTGAATTTCAATATTCACTTGCGTTCCATTATCTAGCGTTGCTAATAGGTCTAAAATCGATAACTTATCATCTTCATAAGATTTATGGAGATGTGGATCATCTAATTGTAGCGAAGTAATAGGTGCATCTAAAGATTCCTCTAAAATTGCATTTAGGAAACCCGTTAAAATTTCCTCATTTCCTTTTGTTCCAAATAACTGTTTAAAAGCAAAATCAATGCGTAAATTCACTAATTTAGTGGACATGGATTTCCTCTCCCTGTCTATATCATATCTTATTACTATTGTACATAAAAAAAGGTAGCACATGCAAACAGGCTCTTATGTTATCAGATTGTCTAAACCTATAAAAACCTATGATTCCGACAAAATGGTATTTTTAATTCCAGATGCACCTCTATTTCTATATCTAATTCCTCATTTTTAACAGCCTTATATACATTCTTTAAATGCTCAATTTTTTCCAAGGCGCTTTGTTTTAAATATTCTTCGGCTCCTACTATTTTTAAATTAATATCTCCCTCATAAAACACTTTATCTTTATAACATTCCCTATAATATTACAATTTAAAGAGAAACTAAAAACTCATTTCATCATTTTTCTTTTCTGAATTCCTACTTAATATAACTAGTTTTAGTTGTTCATAGATTTTCTGTGTATCTGGTGTACTTTCAGCTTGTTTACGCTTACGTTTTACTGTAGTACCATTTTCCACTATTACATCATCTTTAGTTTCTGCGATCATTTCCAGGTGTTTAAGTACCTCAATATGTTCTAATCCCTCCATTCCCTCTGACTCTTTAACTTCATCTGCATCATCAATTATTTCTAGCTTTTCTGTTTTTATAATTTTCTCTTTTTCTTTTTTTAGCTCAATTGCTGGTTTCTCTTGTGACCTGCTCTCTTTTTCTATGTTAACTTCAGAAGCTTGAATGACCTCTAAAGGTTTATTTTTAACATTTACTTTTTTATTTGCTTTTGCTATAGCATTTTTCACTTTCATCGCTCTTAAAGAAGAGGATATTTGATTTAGTATTCTTCCTAACCCATAGAAACGAATTGCTTCAACTATGACACCCATTATAATTCCAAAAATCCATGAATTCGAAAAATATCCAACTAAGCCAAAAGTTATAACTCCTGGTAAATATAAGCTGGCATAGGCTATTAAGTTAGGTATAGCTTTTTCTACTGTTAATTTGAAGCTATATTTAATTATTAAATATATGGTACTTAACCCCACTATCAAAACAGCCAGACTTATTAGCAAATTTTTAAAAGTTTCACCTATCATTATAATTATCTCCCTTAATGTTTTAATTTTAATAACTCATAGTGTTTTCACATTACAAATTAACAACTCATCGCACTCTCTTTATTGAAAACCTTTAAATAATGGGACCAGCTTAATTGTTTTTAAATATAAAAAAAACCTTTCAGGTATATGAATAATTGCAAGCAATTCAGCTTTACAAAATCATAGCCCCGAAAGGGTTATATTAGTAATTGATTATGAAAAGTAAAAAAAAAAGAAAGTCTTATCTATATAATATCTTTAGTTGTCTTAATTTTCAATATATAATAGTTAGTTCTCCTAATCGATAAAAACAATAAATCATAATAAAAGAAATGTTTTTATGATTTATAAACATATTTACTTTTTCACTACAACTACCAAGTTATTTTTTCTTCATATTATGTTTTTTTGTTATAATATTATTAGGAAATTCTAGTATAGAAAGAATTGTATTTGATGACAGAAGTTGGTCTTGTTCTAGCTGGTGGTGGGGGCAAAGGAGCCTATCACATAAGTGCTTGGAAAGCATTCAATGAATACGGTATTAGTGACAATATTTGTGCCATTTCAGGTACATCTGTTGGAGCTTTAAATGCAGCACTTTTCTCCCAAGGTGATTACCGTTTTGCAGAAACCATATGATTAAACATAGAACCCAGTCAAATTTTATCAATTGATACAAAACAATATATATCCAAAATGGTAGGTAGTAACTACTTAGCAACTTCTATAATGACTCCGTTAATAAAATTAGCAAAAAAAGTATCAAAAACAGGCGTTTTTTCTCGCAGTGATATTTTAGAAATTATTAATCGATATATATATAATTATATATAGAAATCTACAAAAAATAAAATTAGATATATTTCAAACAAAAGTTAAGTTGTGCATATCGATTCATCGTTAGAACAACAGAGAGCTGCTTCAGCATATTTACCTGAAGCAGCTCTTGTTATCTCA
>WPCH01053010.1_pt1 | contig 15715 bp, 15 predicted proteins | sample 5399881 | NCBI WGS metagenome assembly WPCH01 (sample SAMN12869468, study PRJNA574797) | sludge metagenome | isolation source: wastewater treatment of pH5 | place: China:Beijing | collected 2019-05-20
AATAGGTTTAAGTACTTTTTGATCTGGAGTTACAGCTGATACATCCCACGGGCGAAGTGTATCCAATTGCAGTTTATCTTTTTTCTCTAACAATATTTTATCTTTAAGAGGCACAACATACTTACGTATGGATTCAGCTAGTTCATAGCAATCTATCGCTGAATAATCAAAACGCTCGTATTTTTTGAACATATAATCGCGATAATTCTCTAGTTGAATATTTTTTGCTTTTTGATGGCGAATTTCAATTAATTGATTTAATATGTTTTGGAGTTCTTTTTCAACAGATAAAAATTGTTCAGAAATAATGGTTTTTGCCTTTTTACGGGTGTCACGATTCGAATCTTGTAAATAGGATTGTAATTCTGTTATCGTTTTTTCTTCTCCGTCCCAAATAGCACTTAATCCTCCAGTGATTTCAAAGTACTCTGTGACTAATTTGTCTTCCTTTATTTCTAATTCGATATTTTCCTCACAAAATAACTTTTGAGCATTTTTTATTTTTGTATCTAATAAACCATATAGATTAGAATCTAATTCCATTCGAAAAGGTGACTCTAAATATTTATTATCCAATAAATTTTGGTACCGCTTTAAAAGTGGCTTTACAAATTGTTGATCATGTTCAAAAGTATCCTTTGTTTCTTCATCATTCGTATTACATTGAAAGGCGATGTAATGTGATCTTAATTGTTCTTCGATGTCCCAAATTACTTTTGACTGCTCTTTTAACCAATTTTCAAGGTCTAGTTTTGAAGAAATCATTTTATTTAATAAAGTCGAAAGAGTTTTTTCCAATTGTAGTACATTACTAATATCAATCGTATTTACACGTTGCATTATATATCCCTCACTTTTTATTTATTCATAGAGATATTCTATTTATTAATTGTAATTCCCTTGTTAAGTGGGGTAAATGTGAAATAATGTTAAATTTAATAATTAAAGAAGGTATTTATATGTCAAAGTAAAAAGTTTATCGTAAATGAAAATATATGGAGGGGTGCTGCATGAGAAAGGGAAAGAAGTTACTTGTATTTTTATTTCCACTTGCTTTATTATGTGCCTGTGAGAATGACATTGAAGATGCTAAAAGTGAAGAGTCTATAGTGATGGATATTGCTACAGCCGCGGTAAAGGAGGAATCTTTTTTTAGTGCTGCTATAAGAGATGAAAAAGAAAGAATATTAGATTTAGAGATTGCTGATAGCGAAGATAGTAACGAAATAAAAAATGATATTAATAAAAGATTGGTGATACAAGGTGTAACGTCTTATAAAATCAATATAACTCAAAGAAATAGAGAAGTTGTAAAGGCAGAGAGTAGATGGAATCAAGTTTTTGGACATATATTTGATGACGTATTCAGAAAAAATGGATATGAAGGGTTTGGTATTCAGCAAATAAATTATAAAAAGAATCAACCTGTTACCATTGATATAAAAACTAAGATTAGCGATGATGAAGTAGGGGCGAGAGAACTTGGACAGAAAATAGAAAAAGAAGTTGAAGGGGTACTTAAAACAGAAGCAGTAAAGAAATGGATTGAAAATGATTCATATGCTATTGGGATTTACGATATAGATGATCGGAAAATTAACTAATTGAGGAATGAATGCTATATGAATGAAAAATCGATATAATTAAATATAGAATTACTGAAGGAGGTGTAAGATGTATAAGTATTTACATATTTTAAATGACATAGAAAATATGATTCAAAATGGAGAAATAAGAGAAGGAAAGAAATTACCGTCTATACGGTCACTCGTTACGCAATATGAATGTAATAAGGCAACAGTTATACGTGCTCTTCATGAATTAGAAAAGCGTCACATTATATATTCTGTCCCTCAAAGTGGATACTACGTTGTTAAAAAATCAGAGAGTACTATAGAAAATAACGAGATAATTGATTTTGCCTCCTCAGCACCAGATCCAGATGTTTTTCCGTATTTAGATTTTCAACATTGTATTAATAAGGCTATTGATACGTATAAAAATGATTTGTTTGTATATGGAACGCCGAAAGGCTTACCATCTTTAATACCAGTTATTCAAAAACAACTAGCAAATTATCAAGTCTTTACAAAAGAAGAAAATATTTTTATAACATCAGGTGTTCAGCAGGCACTTGCTATATTAACTTCTATACCATTTCCGAATGGAAATGAAACTGTATTAATTGAACAACCAACATATCATCTATATATTGATTATCTAGAAATAAATAAAGTTCCTGTAATCGGTATTAAACGTACGAATGAAGGTATCGATTTGAATGAATTGGAGCAAATATTTCAAACCGGAAAAATAAAATTCTTCTATACGATACCGAGATATCATCATCCGCTTGGAACGTCTTATTCTAAAGATGAGAAAGAAAAAATCACACTATTGGCTAAGAGATACAATGTATTTATAGTGGAAGATGATTATTTAGCAGATTTAGAAACTGATTCAAAAGCAGATCCATTATATAGCTTGGATAATTGTAGTCATGTCATATATTTGAAAAGTTATTCGAAGATTATTTTTCCAGGTTTACGGGTTGGAGTTGCGGTCATTCCACCATCCATTGTAAATGCGTTCTATACATACAAAAAGATACTAGATATTGATAGTCCGATGATTTCTCAAGCGGCTTTAGAAATTTATATAAAGAGCGGTATGTTTGAACGTCATAAAAGTAAAATTAATTCTTCCTACTATAATAGATCAATAAAACTAGCAGAAACATTAGAAAAAGTGCAAAATGAAGATCCATCATTATTTACATATAATAGACAAAACACATTTGGAATACACACCTGTTTAGAAATGCAGAAAAACACAGTTACAGAAACACTTATACAAAAATTAGGTGACAGGCAAATAAGTGTCGATACTATTGATAAGAATTATATGAGGAATTTTCCTAAAGAAAAACTGTTAAAGTTAAATGTTTCGAATGTAAAAGAAGATAAGATTGAAGAAGGTATTCGTAAAGTAATTGAGGAAATCAAGCAATTAAGACAGTTTAATTTTCAGTTTAGAAAAGAATAATTTGAATTAGGAGGTTCGTTGTGAGGCGCAAAATCATTCTCTTGTTTGTATGTAGCGCTATAGTGGCAGGTGCAATTGTTGTGATTACATATTATAAAAAAGAGGATTAATGCATAGCAGTTGCAAAGTATTCAAGAGGTATTATCGTAGATTAAAATAACGAACCTATAACTAATGTGAAAATTTATGAAGATTCAATTGAAAGTAAGATGCGTAGTATTTCAAATGCACAAGGTGAATTTGAAATACCACATGGAGTTTGTGGTGAAATTGCATTAAAATTAGTTACTCAGAATGGGGAAGTCTATACGAGAAAATATGATAAGAATCATGTGTAAGAAGAAAACTAAAGGTGAATAAAATGAAACCATTACAGAGAAAAGTAGCAGTTGTGGACGGAGCAACTATATATGTAACTGAATAACTATATGTTTTTTAAGAGCGCTCTTAGAAAAGAGTGCTCTTTTTCATTAATGTAAATATTTACTTAGCATCTTTTTAAAATGATTTTTATCATAATTTACATATTGCGTAGCTGTATTTCGTATTGGATCTCCGGCATAAAATCTTTCATACAATTCGTGTCTAGATCCTAATGGACTTCCAATGATATCCCAGGCTAACTTAAATAATTTTGTGCGTTGTTCGGCATCTATATTCGTTCCTTTAAAGTGCTTTTTCAATAAATTAGCTATCGGACTTTGGAAGTCATTCGAGCTCGAAGGAAGTTGAATGAACCCACCTGCTCCAATTAATTGTAAAATTTCTATTGCACGGGGATAATATTTGGAACCAAGATTCCTTGCAGTTTCAATATATTTAAAATTCGGCAAATAAGTTTTCGTTTCATTTGTAGTACCTTCAACTTCTGCAGCAATTAAAAGTGCGCGAATTGTTTCGATTTGCATAATTAATTCCCCAAGCTTCTCTTGAACATGCAAATAAGTAGTAGCACCGATCGCTTCAGCAATTTCACAAGCAATTGCAGTTATAAATTCTAGCTTTACTACTAATCGTACAATTGCTTGGTGATAAGCTAAACTACTAGAAGCTACATCTGACTTTATTGCCCATAACGCTTCAGGGTTGTTATATAGTAAGACTCGTTCCCATGGTACAAATACATTATCAAAGATTAATAGTGCATCCATTTCATCGTACTGTGAGCTAAGAGGGGAATCAACTGTAATTGAATGTGTATTCGCAAATGGTTCTCTACAAACCATATGTAATCCAGGGGAATTGGCTGCCACGATGAGAAAGTGAGCTAAATCTTTTTGAGTATCAGTCAGTTTTGCTAATGGATAGATTAATAAATCATTTGAATAAGGAGAAGCAGTACCAATCATTTTAGCACCACTTAAATAAATTCCATCAGAAGTTTTTTTCGTAACTCTTAGTAATCCTAAGTCGTTTGTATTCAACATTGATTCTGTAGATCGATTTATTTGTGGATCACGTTGAACTACGCTTAAGAATAAGTGATTATCTCTTGCTTCTTCATAATAAGATGTAATTTTATCTGGAAACTGTGCATCGAATTTTTTATAAAAATATTTTGATACGTACCAGCCAGTAAGTCTCGATCTTGCGTAATCAGATAGTCTACTCATTACACCGTCTGTAGCATAACTCCACGTTTCAAAAGCGGTTCTCCTCATTAATAATTCGTTATAGGAATTCGGAACTAAAAAGGCTGTATGGACAAATTCTTTCGTTTTTGGACTAACATATCCAACAGAATCTCTTCGTATTGGATCATCAAACAATGTAAATAAATTAGAAATGGTACTTAATGTTCCTGCAAAATGTTTGTCTGTAGTTACATCTACTTTTTGTCCATAGAGCCAAACGTTACGACCATCTTGTAAGCTCTTTATATAGTAATCTTTCAAATTTTGCATATTTCCTCCTTCTAAAGACTATTCATATATTTGGACATCTTTTAATGGTGGGGAATATACGTGGAAAGTTATTACTGCTGAATCTGTAGCATTATACATTTTATGCACAGTATCTTTTTTTACTGTGAAAATATTTCCCTCTGTAAACTCTTCAATCCGCTCGCTATTATTTTCGTACGTTATATTTTGTAACGTACCATTGACTATTAGTATACATCCTACAGATATTCCATGATCGTGCACAAAGGTCTTTGCTTTGCTGGGGAAATTTAATACTAAAATCTCTACGAATTCAGACTGATAGATAACGTTCCTTCCGTATTCAAGATTAACTGGTGAAGTAATAAAAGGAGCTATTTTATGAAGTGAAATATTTAATGATTGAATAGTGTGTATTAAATTGAACGTATCGTAGTTACATAGGTTATTAAATGCCTTTCTTATGTTATGAATCAATTGCATGTACAACTTCCTCCTAAGCATTTGCAGTGAAAGAAAGTAATCTCCTATTATATCGTGTGTAGTCGATTACATAACATTGTATTGAATAAATTCAAAAAGGTGACTGGTTTTAATTGGGTAATATTTGCTCTGGACTACATGGTAATTAATTCCTTTTTTATGGTATGCTTGAACTATAGCTCGCTTTCTATTGGAAAGGTGATGAAATAAATGGCAGTTCTTTTAGTGGATAATCTATATCAAATGTCTATTGTTTTACTGATCTTATGTTCATTTTGTTTTTATAGATATTTAAAGAAAATAAAAAGGGAAAGAAAGCTTACAGGTTTTGAAATTACGATGTATATCGTGACGCAACTTGCGTATTTCATTTGGGCGGCAACGACTTTTCTTAAAATGTTATCAGAATAGTAATCTTGAAGTATTAGACGCTGAACAGAAAGGTACAGGAGCATTAAAGGTATAAACGTGGGCAAGGGTAATTTATCATCTATTAGGTAAATAAATTTAGTCGAAATTTAGATGGATAACAATATTACTTATAACATCTTTATAAAAAGAGAGGATATAAATGGAACAATATAAGTTAATTGTAAAAGGGCCTAAACAACTTGAGTGGGAAACAAATGAAATTAAGGACATACAGGACGATGAAATTATCGTTAAAACAATCGCAGGATCGATAAGCATTGGGGCCGAGTTACCACAGTATAATGGATTCGATGTTACAGATCCGCATCCTTTTTATCCAAGAAAAACTGGATATGAAAGTTATGGTGAAGTGATTGAAGTTGGTAATCAAGTAACACATGTAAACGTAGGTGATAAAGTAGTTTCTTTTTATGGACATGAAACGATAGGGATAGTTAAGGCGCATAAAGTAATTCGAGTGCCTAGTTCTATACAACCTAAAATTGCTTTATTATCTATTCTTTCATGTGATGCCGCTAAAGGAGTATTGAAACTAAACCCGCGACAGGATGAAAAAGTCCTTATAATTGGAATGGGAGTTATTGGTTTACTCGCTTGTTATTTCTTAAAATACTATGTAGGCATTGAGCATGTGGATGTTGTTGAGCCTAATAAAAATAGAAGAGATTTTGCAAAGAAGTTTGGTACGAAAAACATATATGATTCAGAAGAGAAAATAATAGAAACATATGATTATGGTTTCGAATGTTCTGCTACAAATAGTGGGTTCCATACTTTGCAAAAAGCTCTTAAAACTAATGGTAAAATATGTATACTGTCTGATGGTAATATAGAAGAACTAACATTAACTGCTAACTTTTATCAGAAAGAATTACAAATTATTGGATCAAGTGACGGATACGATTATCAAAAACATGCAGATTGGTTTTTTGAAGAAATAGGAAAAACACCATTTATAGAGGAGATCTTTCAACATGAAATACATTATACTTCACTCATACAATGCTTTGATGAATTGAGTTTAGGGATAATTAAACCATTAAAAGTATATGTTTCATATGAATAACGAAAAAAATGAGAAAATATTTGTCACATACCTTACAAATGTTTCGTCACATTTATGATTACTAAATGAGGAGGAACATATATGAAAATATTTGTAGCAGGTGCAACGGGTGTAATAGGACGTTCTTTATTGCCAATGTTAATAAAAAATGGGCATACAGTTTTTGCGATGATCCGTAATACTTCGCAAGTAGAAGCAATGAAAAAGGTTGGTGCCATACCAGTAATAGCTGATGTATTTAATAGAAAGGCTGTATTTTCTGTATTAGAAGAAACAAATCCCGATGTAGTTATTCATCAATTAACGTCATTATCTTCATGGGATTTTGAGGATAATGCAAAAATTAGAACAAAAGGCACTCGTAACCTTGTCGATGCAGCTAAAAATGTAGGGGTACAGAAAATAATCGCTCAAAGTATTTCATGGGCGTATGAACCAGGGGATACATTTGCGACTGAAAAAGACTCACTACATATTACTGCTTCTATGCCTCGGCAAGTCACTGTTAATGGCATATTGAAATTAGAAAAAGCTGTTACTGAGTTACCTGAATCGGTTATACTTCGTTACGGCACATTATACGGACCAGGAACATGGTATGCGGAAAACGGATTAATAGCAAATCAAGTTCGTAATAATGAAATTATCGCATCAGACGGGATAAGCTCGTTTATACATGTTGAAGATGCTGCAAGAGCTACTATGCTATCCCTTAATTGGCCTTCAGGAATCGTAAATATTGTAGATAATTATCCAGCAACTAGTAAAGAATGGTTACCAATATATGCAGCAGCGATAGGGGCACATAAGCCTAAAGTTCAAGATGGGAAAAATAGTTGGGAAAGAGGAGCTTCCAATAATAAGGCACGTAAAGAGTATGGATGGACACCTTTATTTCCATCATGGTCTGAAGGATTTAACAACTTAATAGGTAAGTAAAACACACCTTTAATGGGAATGATAGTAAAATACACCATTAAAGGATTGGGTTATTATGAATATAATTTGGGAAAGTATTATATTAACTTTTACTGGAATAATTGTTTTGAAAATGACAGGTAGTACATCTGTGAGCCAAATGACAAGAGCTGAAATCATTATAGTTGTATCAATTGGCCGTATTATTGTAGAACCTGTATTAAGTAGAAAAGTAGTCCCATCTATATTCGCGGCTATCATATTTGCAAGCATATTACTTATCATTCATTTCTTTGAATTGAAATTAAGGAAGGTGGAACAATTTTTAAATGGAAGTAGCATTATAATTGTTGAAAACGGAGAGATTGTAAAAGAGAATTTGATGCAGGCAAAAATGTCGGAACAACAACTTTATATGCAATTAAGAGAAAAAGGGATTCATGACGTAAAGAGTTTACAGCAAGTTACAGCGGAACCGAATGGTCGTATTGGTTATCAATTAATAAAAGAAGCACAACCAATAACTTTAGAAATGTTAGAAAAAGTATTAGATCGGTACAATATAAAAAGATAATTTCTCGTGAGAAAAAGCCAATACTATAACGGAAGTATTGGCTTTTTTATTTTTCTACAAACGTAAGGATTAATAAAATAGGGTGGATTTTAAACCAATCATTATAATAGATATAGGCTTATAATTGTGCTATATTCAATGGACTTATAGTGAATGTGGTAAAAAACTAATTTGGCATAGGTAGACGCAGCGTTAAAATTTATAAGTTTTTCATGTGATACTAAAAATGGATTGAAAATAAGGAGATAGATACATAATGGAATTTTGGGAATCAAGTTTTATCGAAAAACAAACGATGTGGGGATTTGAACCTACAGAATCTGCAATTTTGACAAAAGATTTTTTTCTTGAAAAGAACGTTAAGAATATATTAGTTCCGGGTATTGGATATGGAAGAAATGCAAAGGTTTTTATCGATAATGGTATAAATGTAACAGGTATTGAAATTTCGAAAACAGCAATCGATTTAGCAAGAGAAAACGGACTAGAAGATGTTAGTATGTATCACGGTTCAGTAAACGAAATGCCTTTTGATAATAAACTGTATGATGGGATATTTAGTCATGCACTTCTTCATTTGTTGAATGAACAGGAAAGAGAGAAATTTATTGAAGATTGTTATAATCAGTTAAAACCAGACGGATATATGGTTTTTACAACTGTTTCTAAAAAAGCTCCCATGTACGGAAAAGGAAAACAGTTGGATAAAGATTATTATGAGATAATGGAAGGTGTAAAAATGTTCTTTTATGATTCTGAATCTATAAAAAAAGATTTTAATCAATATAGATTAGTACAAGTTTCGGAAATTGATGAACCAAATAAGAACATGGCAAATAAACCTTCAATCAATTTCTTAATGATAAAATGTAAGAAAGAACGATAACTAAAAGTTATTAAGAATGATTAAAGATGTTTATATATTGATTATGCACAAATAAAAAGGACAAGCATATAATATAAATACCTTTTAACTTTAAGTAACCTTAACTTTCGTTAATAGGGTATCTCAAAATCCCCAAAAGAGCACTTGCGGAAACAAGTGCTCTTTTATTTTTTGTTTCATAAATATTTATAGTTGCAAATTTCGTGCAATAAAAATAAATATGAGAGAAATAATCATATCTTTATTATACGATTATTTCTGAACTACAAACGATATAGCATTTGTTTTTAATTGAATGTGTCTTTCATTTCGAACAATATCATAAGCTAATTCTTTTATTTCAACTTTTAGTTCTTTCCATTCTTTATAAATGCTTTTTAAAGTACTTATCATTTCTTCGGTTGAAAGATTAATTTCAATTAAAGCTTCTAATTCTTCATTCGTTATTGAATCAATTTCTTGTATGTTAGAGTTAATAATTAAACAATTAATACCGCCGTTTTTTGTACCTCTTTTCATAGAGTGGAGTACATTTTTAAAATCTTCTTCTGATCTGACATGTTCTAAACTTGATACTGAAACGATATAATCATAAGCGTTAGAGTCAATATGATAGTTTTCAATTGCTGCTTCTTCTGTTTTTATAGCCTCGAATACATCATGTTCTTTGCTATAAATTTGTAGCTTTGTTAAAGCGGAATTAAGTAAATCAACACATGTAACGGTGCCGCTAGTATTTTTTATTTTTTTTGCAATTGGAATGCTATTTCTCCCAACGCCAGAGCCAAGGTCAAGTACTTGCAAGTTGTTTTGTCCGTCAAAGTGGTTCATCAAGTCCATAACCGTTTTAACTGGTTTGAAAAGCCAAGAGCCAGCTTCAAACAGTTTATATTGTTCATAGCAAAGGTCGTGATATTTCTTTTCTTCTTGTCTTATGTAATCGATACGGTTCACATTGTTTCAGCTCCAATATTTTTATTGCAAAATGAATAGGTGGGACAGCCTTTAACATTTGTTTGAATTCGAAAAATACCACCAGCATGTGGATACTCTTTTAATTCGTTATCACTCATTCTTGTTCTGGCTGTTGTAACATATAAATCTGTTAAATTAGGCCCACCAAATGTACATGATGTTACATATAACGCGGGAATTGGAATGCTTAATATTTGTTCTCCAGTAGAGGGATTCCATCTAGTTATTTTTGAACCTCCCCAATGTGCAATCCATAAACAACCTTCTTCGTCAATTGTCATACCATCAGGTAGACCATCATTTTCAGAGAAATTGATTACATCACTTGGATTATGAATGTCTCCAGTACGTATATTATATTGATAGCGAACCACTTTTTTAGTAGGTGTATCTATAAAGTAAAAGTATGTATGATCAGGTGACCAAGTAATTCCATTTGATGTATTTACATGTGAAACTTTTTTCTCTACACTTAAATTATGATGTAAACAATACAAGGAACCTGCAGCATTCATACCGTATGTATCTGTAGAACCTGCCCAGAAACGACCAGCTGGATCACATTTTCCATCATTGAAACGATTTTCTATTAAATGTGGTTCAGGGTCAAAAATATGTGTCAGTTTTTCTGTATTTACATTAATAGAATAAAAGCCGTTTTCCATAGCTAAGAGTAGTACATCCTCTAAATATGGAACAACACAGCCAATTTGTTGATTGAGAACAATTACTCGGTTCGTATTAGCGGTAGGATTATATATGCATAATTTTCTCTCCATAATATCAACCCAATATAAAAGTTGCTTTTTTCCATTCCAACATGGTCCTTCAGCTAAACTTGCTTTAGCATCTAAAACTAATTCTATATTACTGAACAAGATGTTCACCTCGCGTTATAAGATATTAATATAATTCGCTAAGAATAGAGGTAAACCTTTTAGTCAAAGGATATTAAAATTTATACTGTAGAAAAATGACCTTCTCAAGTGATTAAAAAAGTGTATAAACAAGGAGAGGAAAATGCATATGATGTTTTATGAGATTGTTTGCTTTTCTTGTAAGAATATATTTCGTGTTTACGAAGGCAGTGAAAAATATAAGCGATTTAAAGAGAAACCAAAAGGGGCATATTGTTGTGATGAGTGTAGCCACAAAATTCAATTAGAAGCGATAAAGAATTTTTTTAGATAATTTTACGATTTCGATTCGGAAAAGTTTGACAATAAAAGTGTTATAAATTATCATATTAAAAAACTAATATTTAAGGCATAGAAGAGAAGAGTAGTTAAGAAAGAATACGTACAGAGAGCTCTGGTAGCTGAGAAAGAGCGGTATACATCTTAATGAAAAAAGACTTGGAGCTGCGCAAGGAACTAATTTATTTAGGGATGGTGCGACGGGTTCTCCCGTTATAGAGATAGGGTATAAGCATATTTTGCCGTACCTGAAGAGGTTAATATGGTGACATATTAACAAACTGAGGTGGTACCGCGAAGCTAACAACTCTCGTCCTCAAGATGAATAATCTTGGGGGTGGGAGTTTTTTTGTTGCATAAAACTGGAAATGAGAAACAAAAAATAATTGAGGTGAGTAATATATGCATTGGGCGTATGAAGTAGCACATGAATTAATTAGGAAACATCCAAATAAAGAAATGTTTGTTTGTGCATCTGGAATTAGTCCGTCAGGTTCTGTTCATATTGGGAACTTTCGTGAAATCGTAACGACTTATTTCGTAGTAAGAGCACTTCAAGATTTAGGGAAAAAGACTCGTTTTATATTTTCGTGGGATGATTATGATAGGTTTAGAAAAGTTCCAAAAAATATTGATCCATCTTTTGCAAAGTATATTGGTATGCCATACTGTGATATTCCAGATCCGTATGGATGTCATAACTCGTATGCGGAGCATTTTGAAAAAGAGTTTGAAAAATCGCTTCAAGCATTTGGAATTGAAGTAGAATTTATTTATCAACATGATGAATATAGAAGCGGAAGGTATAACGAAAATATATTAGAGGCCTTGTATAAACGAAAAGAAATATATGATATTTTAATGGGTTTTAAAACTAGAGAGTGTAGTGAAGAAGAGCGAGAGAGCTTTTATCCAGCTACATTATATTGTGAGAGATGCGGAAAAGATACAACAACTATTACACATTTTGATGAAGTATTAAAAACAGTCCGGTATGAATGTGAATGCGGAAATGAAAAAGAGTTATCCGTATTAAATACAAATAAAATGAAACTAAACTGGAAAATCGATTGGCCGATGAGATGGATGATAGAGGATGTTATTTTTGAACCGGGCGGTAGAGATCATTCATCAGAAACGGGTAGTTATAATGTATCAAAAGAAATTGCAAGGAAAATATTCAATCGAGAAGCGCCTCATTACGTTGCTTACGATTTTATTGGTATTAAAGGGAATCATGAAAAAATGTCTAGTTCTTCAGGGAATAGTATTACACTAAGCAATTTATTGAAAGTGTATATATCAGAAGTAATTCTCTTTATGTTTGCAAAATACAAACCAGGCGCTGCTTTTTATATTGGGTTGGATGAAGATGTGATTCGTAATTATACAGAGTATGAGCGATTGAAAGATAGTTATGAAAATAAAACGCTCAAAAATGAAGATTTATTTGATGCAATTAAAATCTCTAAAGTTGATAGTGAGATTAAAGAATATCCGAAATTTAATCAAGTAGCAGGAACGTTACCATTATTAAATTTTGATTCAACTATTTTACAGGGGATATTAAAGAAAATAGATAGGAGCTATGCATTAGATGAAATGAGAGCGATAAGTAATCGCGCAGAGTATTGGATAAGAAACTTTCAATCTGAAAAATTAATCGCGGTAAATGAGGAGAAAAATGCAGAGTTTTACTACACATTAGATGAAAGGCAGAAAGAATGGCTAGTAGAAGTTTGTAAAATACTTCGTTCTAATAAAGATTACTCTAACTTAATGGAGCAATTATATGCGATTTGTCATCATGAAAATAAAAAAATAATGAAAGAAAATCAAAAACAATTATTCACTATTATATATAAGCTCATTATGAATCAATCAAATGGTCCTCGTATACCATTATTAATACATGTAGTAGGCATAGAAAATTTCATCACACTATTAGATTTCTAAAACACAGTTAAAAGCAACGCAAGTACCAAAATTTCTAAGTACTTGCGTTGCAAATTTTACTATCGTGAATACATTTTCGGACATTCATCACCACTTGGTTCATAAAAACAATGGCTTTTAAACTGTCCTACAAATGGCTGATTATACCATTCAGGCGGACAAGCTCCAACTGGACGGAAATACCAAAGAGCCCATCGTGCAGGCCAGCGCCATTGACCTTGTAAAACTTTTCGTGCGATTTCTTTTTCTGATTCACGAGCGCGTTGATAAAAATATCCATATTGTACTGCTTCAAATCCGCCGGGGCTTTGATATACAGCGTCTCGTACGGTACGGAGTTGTTTAAAATCTAAGCAATCACAAAATACACGGTTTACTACAACGCATCCAACTAACTCCTCACCTTGGCGACCTTCGCCTTCAGCTTCAGCACGAATTAATCGAGCTAGTAAATCAACATCACTTTCGTTGTATGGAATAAGGGGCATAGTGATACCACCTTTCTGTTATAGTAAAGAGTGTATGTTATAAAACAATCTGCGTGCTTTTTTACATAAAAATAACATTTAATTTTAAGAGGAGCTTGTATAAAAAAAGCTAATTAGTAATAGTAGATAAATATAAAAGGGAGAGGTATTATGTATCGAATTCATAAAGACCATATCATTTACTCAATGTCACCAGAAAATAAGCCGTGTATGGAAGTAGAAATTGGGAGCAGTCTTGTATTTGAAACATATGATTGCTTTGAAAATCAAATCGATTCTGAAGATGTTGTGTTACAAGAATTAGATTGGAACCGAATTAATCCAGCGACTGGACCTGTATATGTTAAAGGAGCAGAACCTGGCGATATATTAGTCGTAACGATTGAAAAAATTGAAATTGCAGAGCAGGGCGTTTTAACTACAGGTGCAAACCTTGGTGTAATGGGTGATGAGTTAAATGAAAATACAGTGAAAATTGTCCCAATACATAATGAATATGTTTTGTTTTCAAGTGAACTACAAATCCCGATTAATCCAATGATTGGAGTAATTGGTACTGCACCGAAAGAAGAGAGCATTTCATGTGGCACACCGCATGATCACGGCGGGAATATGGACTGTAAAGAAATTAAAGAAGGAACAACATTACTACTACGAGTTAATGTCCCAGGAGCACTATTAGCATTAGGTGATTTACACGCAGCAATGGGTGATGGTGAAATTGGTGTTAGTGGTGTAGAGGTTGCTGGTGAGGTAACGGTAACAGTTCAAATTATAAAAGGAAAACAATGGCCATTACCAATGGCTATTCAAAAAGAAAAAATGATGACGATTGCTTCAGAGAAATTGTTAGATGATGCAGCAAATCGTGCTGTACGTAATATGGTGACATTTTTACATGAAGAATTAGCAATGTCTAAAGCTGATGCAACGCTTTTATTATCGGCAGTAGGTAATTTAAAAGTTTGCCAAGTTGTGGATCCGCTGAAAACAGCGCGTATGGAACTAGGAATGGATTATGTGGAGAAACTAGGATTTACTTTTAGTAAATTTCATATTAAATAGATAAGGGACGAAAAAGGATACTTTTGTATAAAAGCATCCTTTTTTTAATTTACTGATTTTGTGAAAAGAGGTAGTATTTATTTTATATAAGTATATTTGAGATTGTGGATTAAAAAGGAGTTCAATAATGGTCAAAATTATGATTGTAGAAGACGATATGAAAATTGCAGAACTATTATCGACACATGTTGCGAAATATGGTTATCAAGGAGTTATTGTATCGGACTTTCAAAATGTATTAAACATTTTTTTAGAAGAACAACCAGAGTTAGTTTTATTAGATATTAATTTACCGAGTTTTGATGGGTACTTTTGGTGTCGTCAAATTCGGGGAGTTTCAACATGTCCGATACTATTCATTTCGGCCCGTGAAGGCACGATGGATCAAGTTATGGCGTTAGAAAACGGTGGCGATGATTTTATTCCGAAGCCTTTTCATTATGAAGTTGTAGTGGCGAAAATTCGTAGTCATTTAAGACGTGCATATGGAGATTATGCACCGAAATTAGAAGAACGAATGATTGAACAACAAGGTCTTTGTTTATATCCCGAAAGACTTGTATTGAAACTTAGAAATGACGAGATTGATATAACGAGAAACGAAGCCATTTTATTAGAGACATTAATGAAAAATTATCCGCGTGTTGTGAGTAGGGAAGTGTTGTTAAATAAATTATGGGATAGCGAATCTTATGTTGATGATAATACATTAAGTGTAAATACAACACGTGTGCGTAAAAAGTTACAA
>WPCH01328637.1_pt1 | contig 15715 bp, 14 predicted proteins | sample 5399881 | NCBI WGS metagenome assembly WPCH01 (sample SAMN12869468, study PRJNA574797) | sludge metagenome | isolation source: wastewater treatment of pH5 | place: China:Beijing | collected 2019-05-20
ATCTTATCCCTCGGGGGAGAGGTCACTTCAGAGTCCCTTAGAGTTGGTGGATCCCATTTTGAAGAAGCCATTGTTCGTCATGTGAAAAGGGTGTATAACCTAGCCATTGGTGATCGCACAGCTGAAGATGTTAAAATGACAATTGCCAGTGCTTATCCTAGCCCAGACAAGAAGATGATGATCCGTGGCCGAGACTTAATCACAGGTTTGCCTGCTACTGTGGAGATTAGCTCTACAGATATTTATTCTGCTCTAGAAGAACCAATTCATAGTATTGTTGATGCGATTCGTGGTGTCTTAGAAATAACGCCGCCGGAATTGGCCGCCGATATTATGGATAAGGGAATGTCTTTAACTGGTGGTGGAGCTTTAATGGAGGGTATGGGACGCCTGATTCAAGAAAAAACCGGAGTGCCAGTGACTTTGGCAGAAGATCCCCTTAGTTGTGTTGTTAGGGGAACAGGACAAATGTTAGATTCTATGGATAGAATGTCACCAAATCGTACCCCCTTTGTGGCCAGTTATTCAAGGGGAAAATAAAGTTCTAAAGTTTATTCATTCCCTTGCCGATAGTGTAGGCAAGGGAAAATTTTTGGGGAGGTGATTTTATACTCCGAGGCATTTATACGGCGACATCAGGCATGCTGGTAGAGTCTCTACGCATGGATGTGTCCAGTAATAACTTGGCGAATGTAGATACGGCTGGATTTCAAAGGCAAACGGCACATATATATGCCCTTCCAGAAACACCAGTGACAAGGGTACACCAAGGAAGCAGCCAGTTGCTTGGGGTGTTAGGTACAGGAGCATTTGTAGATGGCAGTCGTTCTTCGTTTTCACCCGGAACACTTAGAACAACGCACAATCCCTTAGATGTAGCATTGGTGGGACCAGGGTTTTTTGCAATGAATACAGCAGAGGGCACTCGTTATACTAGAGATGGCCGATTTACGGTTAACCCAAGCGGACTTTTGGCTACCCTAGATGGCAATCTTGTCCGTGGAGAAAAAGGCTCGATCTATGTGGGCGAAGGCGAAGTGCTCATAGGCGACAGGGGAGAGATCACCGTAGATGGTCAACTAGTGGACAAGCTCTTGATTGTAGAGTTTAACGATCGAGAGGGTCTTCTAAGACAAGGTGCAAACCTCTATGAAGCTTTACCCGAAGCAGGAGAGCCATTCAGATTTCAGGCTAAAGTTCTACCTGGAACTATCGAAATGGCCAACGTGAATGTGGTGCGTGAAATGGTGAATTTGATTAATATCCAAAGGACCTATGAGGCTAACCAAAAGGTAGTGCAAGCCTTTGATGAAACTCTAGGCAAAATCATCAACGATGTTTAATAGCTTTTAAGGGGTACAGGCTGGACTGGAAACAGAGGCCGAAAACATGTCCAATGTTACGGAACATGGGACATGTTACAACCATCAACCGACTGCGATGGTTTTACACCCCCTTTCTTGCGCTATGTTTAATTCTAAACATACTATTCAGGGAGGGTTTTTGTTATGATGCGTTCTTTATGGACGGCCGCCTCAGGGATGACGGCCCAACAAACCAAAATCGACACAATATCCAACAACTTATCCAACGTGAATACTACTGGATTTAAAAAGAGTCGAGTAGATTTTCAGGATCTTTTGTACCAAACAGTGAAGTATGCAGGTACACCTTCAACGGCCGGGGCCCAAGTGCCAACGGGGATTCAAATTGGCCATGGCGTTAGACCCGTAGCCACCCAAAGGATCTTTTCGCAAGGTATGTACCAGCAAACGGATAATCCTTTGGATGTGGTTATTGAGGGGGATGGCTTTTTCCAGGTTCTCCTTCCTGATGGAGGCATTCGCTACACTAGGGATGGTGCTTTTAAACTGGATGCCGATGGTCGTTTAACCACGTCTGATGGTTTCCCCATTGAGCCAGAGATTGTTATTCCCGCGGATTCTTTGGAATTGAGTATTGGTTCTGACGGAACCGTTACCATTATGCGTCCAGGTGACAGCGAGCCAGAGAGAATTGGTGAATTGCAAATCGTGCGGTTTGTGAACTCCGCAGGCCTAAAGAGTGAGGGACGCAACCTTTACACAGCCACTGCAGCAAGTGGTGAGCCCATGCTTGGTACTCCGGGTCTTGATGGATTTGGTATGCTTAGCCAGAACTTCTTAGAAATGTCCAATGTGCAAGTTGTGGAAGAAATGGTGAATATGATTGTTGCCCAAAGGGCCTATGAAAGTAACTCCAAGGCTATTCAGGCCTCCGACGATATGCTCCAGACCGCCAACAATCTTCGTAGGTAATCCATAATGAATAGAAGATGGGTTGTGAGATTGGTCCTTGTGACACTGGTGAGTTTTGTCCTCACGAGCTCTATAGTCTGTGGCGCTGAAGAGGATCGGGTTCTTGTGGTTTTACCTGAAAGCGTGAATGTGACAGGCTCTGAACTCCTTTTGGGAACAATTGCTGAGATTACAGGACCCGAGGCTTTGGTTGGGCAGGTTTCGGTTATCAACGCTGGTGCGGCACCCATCCATGGTAGTTCACGGCGCTTAACCAAGGCTCAAATCGAAGTGCGTCTTCGACAAGGTGGCTTGGACTTAAGTAAGATTGAGTTTCAAGGTGTGAACACAGTGCAAGTTTATGGCGTTTCTCCCGTACATACCCAAGGGGCAGTAAATCAAACGGATACGGGATTTCCCTTGTACTGCGTAGTGGTGGCAGCCACAAACCTGTCCAGGGGCCACATTATCGCCATAGGGGATTTAATCGTGGAAGAACGGGAGTTTAGGAGCGGCCAACCCGATCCGCGCAGTCCTGAAGATTTTGTAGGGCTAAGGACAAGTCGCTATATAACGAGTGGCACAACCTTAACAAATTTGAATGTAGAAACCGGTCCAGTCATTGAAAGGGGAGCCCAGGTTACCATTTTGGTGCGGACAGCCTCTTTGGTGGTTAGCGCTCCAGGTGTAGCCCGAAGCTCAGGAGGACTTGGCGAGTTTATTTCCGTCGAGAATACCCTGTCTAGGCAAGTGGTTACCGGAGAGATCATCGATGGCCAAACGGTTGAGGTGAATATGAGGGGGTCAGGTACTCCATGAGGATGAGATTTGTTAGCATCATTGTGATCGTGGTATTGTTCTCTGCTCTGCAAGGGGTTTTAGCGCAATCCTTATATCCTGTGGATCAGTCATCCATGTTTGAAGATCGCAAGGCGAGACGGTCTGGTGACTTAGTGACTGTGATTATTGTGGAACGAGCTACCGCAAGACAGACTGCCTCAACTGCAACGGGTAAGGATTCAGAGGTTTCTGTTGGTCCTGGCATGGGGGTCTTGGCGGACTTAATTCCCTTACTTAAGTTGAGTGGTGGCGATTCGTTTGCAGCGGATGGATCCACCACAAGGGGAGGAAGCTTAAATGCTAATATCACCACTCGCGTGGTGGAGAGCTTGCCCAATAATACTATGCGAATCGAAGGTCGCCAGAAAATTCTGATCAATGGAGAAGAACAAGAAATCGTGATCTCGGGTCTCATTCGTAGCCAGGATGTGGCACCAGATAACACCGTTTTGTCAACCTTTGTGGCTGACGCTGAAATTGCCTTTTTGGGTACAGGTGTTGTGGCTGACAAGAATAATCCAGGAATCATTACGCGTTTGTTTAACTGGTTGTTCTAGTTCGAGAGGGAGGATCTTATGTCTAAAAGAATTATGTCTGTAGTTCTAGGAATTGTCCTCCTCTGTGGGAGTCTAGTTGGGGCTCAGACTGTTGAACCCATACGTTATGACACTCCTATTGTGCGAGTTAAAGATGTGGCCCGGGTGCAAGGTGACCGGGATAACCAAATCTATGGGTTAGGACTTGTCATTGGTTTACAGGGAACTGGCGATGGATCAGGTTCTAGAGCCAATATTCAGATGATCGCCAACATGCTTGAAGGGTTTGGGATTACGGTTTCAGCTAATGATCTGAGGATGCGAAATATTGCGGCTGTTATGGTTACCGCGGATTTGCCAACTTCTCTAAGGAATGGCGATCGCCTAGATGTAACTGTATCATCAATTGGTGATGCCAGAAGTCTACAGGGTGGTTTTCTCTTGCAGACTCCTCTACAAGCAGCCAATGGCCAGGTGTTCGCGGTAGCGCAAGGATCCGTATCTATCGGTGGTTTTGTGGTCCGTGGTGGAGGTGGCGGCCAGGCGAATCATACGACTGTGGGAACAGTGCCTGGTGGAGCCATTGTAGAGCGAGAACTTGAAGTCTATGACTTTGCCCAAGATGGCATTATCTCTATGGTCTTACTCCAACCCGACTTTACTACCGCATCCCGTTTGGTGCAGGTTGTCAATGATGTGTACGGGCAAAATCTTGCATGGGCTAGAGATCAAGGCACCGTGGAAATTCGGGTCCCCCCAGGTTATCTCGGAAATGTGGTGAGCTTCATCGCTGAACTCGAAGAACTACCCATTCGTCCAGATGCGAATGCCAGGGTTGTTATTAACGAGAGGACAGGCACCGTAGTGATGGGATCTCAAGTGCGGATTGCTTCTGTGGCTGTTTCCCATGGGAATCTAAAGGTGCAAGTAGAGCAACCAAGTAATCCACAAGGAGCCCTGGGGATGAGCGTCGAAGAAGAGTACAGTCAAACTACTGTCCTGGGCGGTGCACCTAATGTTCAAGATTTAGTCGACGCCTTGAATGCGGTGGGTGCGACACCTAGGGATATTATAGCGATTTTGCAGGCCGTGAAGGCCGCAGGAGCGTTGTTTGGAGATTTGATCATCATTTAAGGTAAAGGGGGAGTTTTAGGTGCGTGTTAATTGGGAACCAAGAGATTTGGTGGCCAGTAAAGCAGAAGACTTAGAGAAACGGCAGTCAACGTCTCAAAAGGGTCTACAAGATGCGGCGGAGCAGTTTGAGGCGATTTTCCTCTATCAGTTAATGGAGCAGATGCGACGCACCGTTCCCGAAAGTGATCTCCTGGGTGATCGTGGTGCAGAGAAGATTTTTCAATCTATGCTCGATCAAGAAATGTCATTGAGCTATGCTCAAACCCAGAGTGTTGGGTTAGCTAAGATGATTTATGAGCAGATGTCTCGTTACGTTTCCGATGAAGACTAGGATTTAACTCCACAAGAAGCTCACTTGTGGAGTTAATTTTTTGCAGGAGAATATCTGCTCATACCGAATTTGTAAGAATGATAGGGAGGTATGTCTGTGCAGCCAAGTAGAGCTGTCTTGATCTTGTTTTTTCTTATGTTTTTGTTAATTAGTACGGCTTCAGCACAGACATTGACATTCTTTTCTGAACGCATCGTGCTTAACTTACCAAAGAGCCGGGGACAAACATACCAAGTTAGTTACACCACCAATCCCATGAAGATTATTATTGACTCCAATTTCCCCATATCAAAGTCCCAGTTTCAGTCTTTCAGTGATGTTGCTCTCAAAGAAATCCGCTACTCCCCAGGAAGCAACCAGTCACGTTTGGTGTTAGACTTCAACTACCCAATTCCAGAGGCAGTAGTCCATGAAGGAGAGGATTTTTTCGAATTGGATATTCCCAAGACCTTCGTCAACACTACAAGGCGCATGGTGGATTTTGGAGTTTTCTATGGGCAACAAAGGAGGGCTGACTCCTTTGGTCCTAATGTGGTAAACTATTTGGAGATTGACCTGTGGTATGATTATGAGGTGAAACTTGCCTTAGGCCAGGACCGGGTGTTCGGGTCTGAGCAGGTTAGTGTCTTGGCAAAACGCAAGGGTGTCATCGCCGCTGTGAATGGTGCATACTTCGCCTCCACAGGTAGGCCACTAGGCGTCTTGATGATTGATGGAGAGTTAATCAGCGAACCCTATGCTAATCGCACTGCACTGGGCCTTGGGCCCAAGTTTGCAGTTATGGAGCAGGTAGGTTTTACGGGGGAGATTTTTCTGGCAGAAGGTTCACTTCTTGCCCACATCCATGGATTAAATCGACCTCGTTTGCAGGATGAGTTGATTGTGTATAACAAACATTATGGCACTAAAACGAACACCAATGCCTTTGGGTATGAAGTGGTGGTAGTGGATGGGGTCGTTACCCAAATTCAAACGGGTAACAGCACGATTCCCCATGATGGACTTGTACTTTCAGGCCATGGCGTGCAAAGGGAGCTATTGGCTAAACTAGAGGTCGGAGATGAACTGCAAGTAAACTTTGCCTTAGACCCCAATTGGGAAAAACTTGGTGTTACCCAGATTATTGGTGGTGGACCTCGCCTTGTGCGTGACGGAAAACTTGAGATAACTGGAGAGCAAGAGCGTTTTCAAGCTGATATCCTGATGGGTAGGGCTCCACGGACTGCCTTTGGCATCACGGCTGACCAGAAGTTACTTTTAGTCACGGTAAACGGCAGACAACCGAATATCAGCGTTGGTATGACTTTGAGTGAACTTGGAAATCTTTTAATAGAACTCGGGGCCGTGCAGGCCATGAATTTAGATGGAGGCGGCTCCACAACTATGGTGATTCGTAACTTGGTTTTGAATCTGCCTTCCGATGGCAAAGAACGCCCAGTGGGCAATGCCATTATTGTTAGTCCTTTACGACAGTAAATCACTTTACGTTCCATAAAGTGTTGCAATCGTAAGGCGCGCCTTCCGTAGAAGGCAACCCTCCTTTTGAGGGTTAGAAGGGGTGGCTTGATGCGAAGATTGCTTGAAAGAATTATAGTCCTTGTACTTTTGTTATGTGCCTTTGTAAGTGCCGCTAACGCCCAAGAATTGTTCCTCCCTGAAGAGGTTAGACCAGGGTTAAGGGGAGTAGGCAAGACGGTGATTACAGGTAGTACTATTGAAACCTTTGATGTTGAAGTTCTAGGCCTTGTACCCCAAAGCCCACCCTTGAACAATTTGATTATGATCCGTGTGAGTGGAGATGCCATTGAACGGTCCGGAGGCATTGCCCAGGGTATGAGTGGGAGTCCAGTATACATTCAAGGCCGTCTTCTTGGCGCGATTGGGTATACATATGCCAAAACCGATCACTTGATTGGTTTGGTGACCCCTGCGGTAGATATGTTTAAGATCTACAATGAATTGTCTATTCCTGAACCTGTTTTGCCCTTTGAGGCTACTGCAGTGCGCTCTCCTCTTGTTGTGCAAGGTTTAAATGAGCGCAATATCGGCTTATTAAAGGATTCTCTGGGTGTAGAGAAGGTGCAGCTCATACCCTCTATAGCTGCCAACTATGGTTATGGACCAGCTCTCTTAGAACCAGGAAGCATGGTAGGTGTTCAGCTGCTCAGGGGCGACTTTCAGGTCGCGTCCTTTGGGACAGTGACCCATGTGAAAGATGATGGACGCTTCATTGCCTTTGGCCATCCCTTTACACACCGTGGTAGTGTAGACTTTTTTGCTTCAGCGGCTTATGTCCACCACACGCTTCCTTCTTTAGAAGTACCCTTTAAAATTGTTTCTCTCGGCTCTACCATTGGCAAGATTGAGCAAGATCGTGCTGTTGGTCTTGGAGGTACCCTTGGAAGCTCCGTCGATTATGTCTCTGTTGCCATCCAAGTTAGGGATCGGGACCGAGACCTTCGCCAGAATTTTAATGTGGAAGCTGTGAAAGAACCGAGCATCATGGTTCCTTTAGTCATTGGCAGCGCCTATCAGAGCATTGATGCCACCTTGGATCGACTTGGTTCTGGCACCGCTTTTGTACGTCTAGAGTTTACTGCCAAAGATTTTACTCAGCGTATGATTAGGGAAAACCTCTTTTATAGTGATAGTGATATTGCCGTATGGTCCTTAACTGATTTACTCTCTGGTTTGGAACTCTTAGTGAATAACAACATGCAGAAAGTTGATTTGGAGCATGTGCGCATAGAGGTTGAGGTAGCCCAACAACGTAAGACGGCCATTATCGAGCAGGCTAAACCAAGTAAGTCCCATGTTCAGCCAGGCGAGTATGTTGATGTTGAGGTGACGATCCGCCCCTATCGTGCTCCAAGCGAGACCCGGACACTTAGGCTGGAAATCCCCGAGGATATTGCTCCTGGACTACTCACCGTAACCGTGCGGGGTGGTGGAGCAGGCTATTACATTGAAAAACCACCTGTGCATACCAGCATTTTAGAAATGGACCAGGAGGAGAACGAACCCATGCGTCAGATTATATCTGGTGCCGAATCACTGGATGCCTTGATTACAGAGTATATGGATCGGGAACGCAATAACGAAATCGTGGCAGAGTTTTATCCTTTCTTGGAAAACAGCGTAATGGGAGAGATGAGTGCCGAACTCGACGAGGGCGAAGAAGAGAAATATGGGGATCCCATCAACTACTTTGCTTGGGCTGAGGCTCCTTCTGAAGCGACCAAGGTAAGACTTTCAACGCAATTTGTCATTGATGGCATGGCCACCTTCGATTTAAACATTTTCCAATAAGCTGGGTTTTTCTGTACGCAGTCCCCAGACTTGGCAAGAGGAATACGAATAAGATAAGTAGAATAAGGGATACATGAAAATCTAATTTGCTTGGGAGGCAGGACAATGAGGCTAAGGTCAGCCAAACTCTTAGTGGGGCTCATGGTGTTAGGCTTACTATTTTCAGTAGGCGCAGCCAGCGTATGGGCTCAAGAATCATCTTTAGTACGATCGATTGAAATTAGAGGAAATACGTTTATTGATACTGAGACTATTAAAGCCAGTATATTAAAGACAAAAATCAACCAACCAGCGGTGGAACAACATCTCTTAGATGACCTCAGGGCAATTTATGATCTAGGTTATTTTCAGGACGCAGGATACCGCTTTGAACCGGCAGTCGCAGGTGTACAGGTGGTTTTTGAAGTTATGGAAAACCCCATTGTGCGAGCCATCGACTTCTCAGGCGTATCTGGAGTTCCCTTTGCCGAGTTTCAACGGCAGATGAAGACTCAGACAGGTTATATCCTCAATGTCCATGACCTTTGGGAAGATCTCAAGGATTTGATGATCTGGGTTGGAGATGAATATGGCTATTTTATACGTGTGTCAGATATTGCTGCTGATACCGATGGTCGCATCTCTGTTGAATTGGCCCAGACCATCCTGAAAGATATTGTAATTGAGGGCAACGAGAAGACTAAGGATTTTGTTATTGAGCGTGAGCTCTTGTTTGAAGTCGGTGAGCCCCTCAATGTTCAAAAGGTTGATCAAAGTCTACGCAGAGTATTGATGTTGGGTTATTTTGATGAGATTAGCAGGGATTTTTCCCAAGAAGACAATCCAGATGAAACGATACTCAAGATTAATTTGACCGAACGCAAGACTGGGTCAGCTACCTTTGGTGTAGCCTTTAGTACTCATGAGGGTTTGGTTGGTTTTGTGGAAGCAGCCGATGACAACTTCCTCGGTCGTGGTCAAAGGGTTAATGCCACTGCACGTTTCGGCAAAAAGCTACAAGAGTATGAACTTGGTTTCCATGAGCCTTATATAGATAAGAGCGGTACTTCTTTAGGTATCAACCTCTATCGTCGTAGTAACCAAGTTAAAGCGTCGGTTCCTGGAGTCGAGGAACTTTCACAAGCAAAGCGGATTACAAATGGTGGTGATCTCACCTTTGGGCGTCCTTTAACTGAATTTACAAGAGGGCGACTAACCCTCAAAATGGAGAACAATAGCTATGAGCACATTGAGGGACCTGTAAGTGACAAGCATACTGATTATAAGAACCGGACTATTGGTTTTGGATTTAACACCAATACGGTGGATCATCCCTTTAATCCCACTGAGGGCTTTAAGAATGACGTCTATCTAGAGCTTGGCACGAAATACTTTGGTGGCGACAGCCAATATGCCAAGTTGCGCTTAGAGCACAGCCGTTACTATGAAATCATGGATGGTGGCTGGGTTTTAGCTGTTCGTGGTTTAGGCGGTAGGCTTTTAGGTGGTAGCTTGGGCGAGAATGAAACCTTTAAGATTGGTGGAGCCGACACCTTAAGGGGTTATACCTACGGTGACGAAGGACATTCCTTGGCTGGCGATCACATGCTCGTCATGAATGCCGAAGTCCGCTTCCCCATCGTGGAAAAAGTATCTGGTGTAGTGTTTACGGACTGGGGTACAACCTGGAGCCAAGGTGAACCTCTAGGTCTGTCAGACCTAAGTAACAGTTATGGTCTAGGCGTACGCTTAGACACACCCCTTGGACTTCTGCGCCTTGATTATGGTTGGGGTAAAAATGATGAGGATCAGCGTAAGGGCCAATTCTATTTTGGAATCGGTCAAACATTCTAGAGCAAGACGCGTGAAATCAGCGAGCTCACTGGTAACCAGTGGACTCGCTGGTTTTTTTTACGTTTGTACCTGGGTGAAGACCATTGGTATAATGGGCACAGAAGTAAACTTAAAGAAAAGGATGAAGAATGTGCGTTTTACAAGTAGATTACTTGTCCTTGGTACTGTCCTGATCCTTTTATCTGGTTCCCTGGTGAATACCAAGGAGGGCGTTGCTACAGAACCTGAATGGGCAGCTGTCATGGAAAGCTTGCTGCTCCAACAAGAACAAGATTTAGAGGCTTATAGTAGCCATTTGAGGCAAGTGGGAGAAGAGTTGTTTGCGGAAAGAGAAGGGGAGCTGAGGCGAGCCCAGTCCCAAAGGTTTCACAATGCAGCCAAGGCTTTACAAGCCCAAGTCGAGGCTGAGTTAAAGGAACTTCAAGAAGATTTGAACGGCGAGATACTTCGCCACCAGTTACAGCTCATGTTGGTTTCTCTAGATGAACAAGAACAGGAAGCTAAACTAAACCAAATTACACGATTGCAGGAAGAGATCAAGGAAGTAAAGACCAGCCTTGAAGCAGAATATCAAAGGCGCTTCCAAGAGCTCCAGGCTGAGCATGAGGAGAGAAACACAGAGGAGCTCCTAGCTCTTCAGAACAAAGTGGAACGGGCCATGGATGAAGAATTCGCCGAGTACCGCTTAGGATTGCTTAAAGATTTAGAAGAAATCCGCGTAGTGGGTATGCAAAACGGTCATACTAACGCAAGTAAGGTGGTGACAGCATAGTGAAGTATCTGCCTTGGGGTTTGGCAGCCCTTTTGGCCATTGCTCTGGTTTGGGCACTGATGGCAGGGCCCACAGGGGAAACCGTGGGAACCGTTAACCTAAACAGGATAGTGGACGAAAGCGCCCGGGCCCAGAGTTTGAATCAAATGTTGAGCGATCGTTTCGACGAACTCATTAACCGATTTAATCTGGGGTCAGAACCCGACGAAGAAGATGTGGATAGAGCAAATCGGGAAAGGCAAGCCTATGCCGAGTACTTGGCCTATCGCCAGGAGCTGGAGACACAATTTCAACTTGAAGTCGATCGGGTCGTTCAAGAAGTTGCAAAAAGTGAAGGTGTCACAGTAGTCTTTGATGAAGATGTGGTGCGCTATGGCGGAAGAGATTTGAGTGATAAAGTGATTCGAAGGCTTAACTAAGGGATCCGACAGGGGTCCCTTTTTTGCAATAACTCCCAAAGTGTTTTGGCAGGTAATTGCCTGGCTTAGAGAGAATAAAAGGGAAGTGAATCGAAGGAGAGGGATACTTATGCAGAAAATTTCTTTCACTATAGTGCTTTTGTCCATATTTTTTGTGGTCTTGACCACACCGGCCATCGCGTCAAAAGTCCTGGTTATGCCCACAGGTGATGTCCCAGTTGAAACCCTAGAAATGGATTTCCTTTATCATCGGGGTCTGAACTCGTTAGGGGCCCAGATTGGTTTTTACCCAGGTCTTAGCGCGGGCCTCAGACAAGACTTTGGTGGTCAGCTATATGCCACTGTGAAAGCGGCTATTATTGAGGAAACCCAAAATCGTCCTGCCTTTGCCCTAGGCGGCGAACTATCAGTCAACAGAACACACCTTTATGCCGCCGTTTCGAAGCAACTCGGTAATCCTAGCCTTAGAGGTCATGTAGCCTTTGGTCTTGGTCGCTATTCCCGGGGAATGGCTGGTATGACTCTCATGCTGAACCCGGTTAAAGTTAACAACGCCCCAACCACATCTCTGTTTATGGAGTATGATGGGCAAGGAATAAACGGAGGTTTGATTGCTCGGTTTAGCCCAGAGTTGAAGGCCAATCTTGGTATAGCCTTTGGCCATGGACTCAGCGCAGGATTGAACTACAAGGTGGCTTTTTAGTCTAAGCGTGCACCGGTGAGGTGTTGATAATGAGGATTTTTGATCGATATGTGACTAGAGAATTTACCGGGCCGTTTTTATTTTGCGTATCTGGCTTTACGGTGATTTTATTATCTGGCCTCTTGTTTCAATTGGCGGATCTCATCTTCGTTAACAATGTAGACGTCTTTACGGTAAGCAAAATGCTGCTCTACCATATTCCTGCGTCGGTGGTTATGACTTTGCCCATTGCAACGTTATTTGCCACATTGCTAGCCATAGGAAGGCTGGTACAAGATAACGAGATGACGGTCCTAAGGGGAAGTGGGGTTTCTTTTCCCCGCTTGATTTTGCCGATTTTAATTCTTGGACTGACCATTAGCGGTCTGACCTACTGGGCCTCAGATGTGGTGGTACCTGCTTCTAATCACAAATTGGAAACAATTTTGCGGCAGATCGCTTTTTCTGATGGAATTCCCCTTGTGGAAGAGAATGTATTTTTCCACGGGGGAGATGATCGCTATTTCTACATTGGCGAGGTGCTGACCAAGACCAATGAATTGAAAAAAATTCTTGTCTATGAATTGCATACATCAAACTTCCCCAGTATTATTAGTGCCCAAACGGGAATTTTTCAAGACCACACCTGGGTGTTGTTTGATGGTGTATATCAGGAACTTGATCATGAAGGATTTGTGCAGTTTGAAAGTCGTTTTCAGAGAATGGAGATCATCACAGAACAAGAAGGCGAAATTTACTTGGGAAATCAGCGAAACACTAGTGAGATGACCCGCAAGGAGTTGGGAAACTATATTGAGCGTTTCCAGCGTGGCGGACTCAAAGTTCGCGCACTTGTGGTTGATTTTCATCTGAAGCTTGCTTTACCCATGGCTTCCTTTGTTTTTGCCCTTTTCGCAGCGCCATTGGCGCTTTTGGGCAAGGGAGGTCGATCGTTTGGGGTCATCATCAGTCTAGTTATTCTGCTCTTTTACTATGTGGCCGTATCCGTCTTCCGTTCCATGGGAATCAATGAGGTTTTGCATCCTGTGGTGGCGGCTTGGTTGGTGAATACCGTCTTCGCCGTCGTGGGATTTGGTCTTTTGTATCAATCTGACCAGTTGCGCTAGGATGGGGGAGATTTAATGGCATGGCACCGAAGCAGAACTTTGCTAACTATAATCATCACCCTTTCATTGCTCACCATCTTTTCAGGGGTCATAGAAGCCCAGGGGGCCCAGGATCGGGTGCGTGTTGTCGCGACTGAATCAGGATCCTATGACTGGAAGCACCAACTCTTCATGGCACAGGGAGATGTAGAAATCACCTTAGGAGATCTTTTGCTTCGCGGTGACGCTCTAAGTATGGACGTAGCCACGGGAGAGGTATTACTCCAAGGCAATGTTAGCTTAGTTCAAGGAAGTCAGGAACTTACGGGTGAGGTCTTATCCTATAATTTAGAAACAGGAATCGGGAGTTTTGACCAAGTCCGGGCTGAGTTTGTCCTAGCCCAGGAGACAGGCTCCATCTTTATATCAGGGAAATCTATTGGTATTGCTGGTGAGAGGTATAAGGTTCAAGGTGGCAAATTCACCACCTGCGATCTAGAACACAGTCACTTTCATTTGGCTACCAAGGAGCTGGAGTACATTGCTGGGGAAAAAGTGATCATTCGCGGTGTCACGTATTATGAGGGCAGAATACCCCTCTTTTACTGGCCTTACCTAGTAATTCCCTTGGACCTAGATGATAGGGAGAATTTCTTCACCCTACCCGTTTTTGGATATGGCGAACGGGAAGGCTATTACATGAAAAATACGTTCAACTATTACTTCAATACCAAGTCCTATGGTCATCTCTACTTGGATTTGTTTACCAGCATGGGAGTGGGGGTGGGAGCCCGTCATTATTATGATCTCGATGCTTTTGGTAAGGGATCGATCTACGTTTATGGTGTTCCGACCAGCGAAAGCCCGGTGCTGAAAAGTGCTTTTTCACACAACTGGACTAAGGATAGCTGGAACCTATCATCCACCACTAACTATGAGAATTCCTGGGTTAAGGAAGAGCTGAGTTCTCAAAACCGTTTGCAGTTAACTCTGCCTCAAGTTAGAGGCGAAACCTGGCTTAATTACAAGCGTAATCCCGAAGCTAAAATCATAGAACAGCGGGATTTAGGATTCAAGTGGTCCCAAAATCTCACAAACCAGTGGAACTTGAATCTCCAGGGGACTCTAACCGATAGGGTGACGACTGAAAGAACTCGCATGTTTGATTATCTAGCTGAAACCAGATATCGTCAAGGGAAGCACACCCTGACCCTTGCTGCCCAACAGCAGTACAATCCTGATCTTTTGGATAGTGGAAGTACTGCAGCGTGGAGAAGTGTCCAAAGACTTCCTGAGTTGAAGTGGGAAGTTAGTGATCTGGGAATTGACAAGTTACCCCTGCGCTCTCTGTTGAGTCTAGGTCATTATGGCGAAAGGCCAAGTACCATAACTATGAACCGAGCTTACGGCCAGCTAACTTTGGGCCAAAAATCTTGGCGTCCAATAACCGGTACCACCGTAAATTATCAAGGGCATGTCGCTGGAGCCATTTATGGCGATGGTCAGAGGCAAACCTGGACCTATGGACGGGCAGGCGTGACCCAAAGACTCACCGACAGTCTGCAGTTGACCACGACTTATAGCCGAAGAGACGTGTGGGGTCAGACACCCTTTAGGTTTGATCGGCAAAATCCCTTGCAGGATCTTGGCCTTAGGCTCAGTCATACTGATGCTAAGTGGCGGACGAATGTAAGTACCAGCTATAATTTCTTGGCAAAAAAATTTGCTTCTTTGACGCTACAAACAACTTGGCGTCCTAGTGAAGAGTGGACTTTGAGTGGATATGCCAGTTATGATTTAAATGCTCGAAATCTTGTGCGGATCGTGCCCATGGTAGAGTACAAGAACGATCAGCTTGATTTGGGGCTTGGTGTGCGCTATCAACCTGCTAATAAAGTGTTAGAACGGGTGGATGCCCGCATTTCACTTCCGGTAGGATCTACTTGGCAGATTAGTTATGATAGTATTTTTGAGCCGCCAAAACAGGCTTTCACCAAAGGGACCATCTCCGTATCGAAAGACTTGCATTGTAGGGAACTCAGTGCCTCCTATGACCATGTGGCCAATCGGGTGGCACTACAATTGACCATTAAGGCCTTTCCCACCTTGCCCATTGGCTGGGATTCAGATGGCGGGCTGAGCCTCTTTGATTTAGAAGAGGTCTCTGACATCATTGGTGTGAAGGAGTGATGAATCTGGATACCAAGATTAAAAGACTCATCATCTTTTCTGTGCTCTTGATAGGAATTGGTCTTTATGTGTTCTTTCGATTCTTCGTTGAGCAACCGCCACCAGCCGTCGCCGTGCCTCCTAGTGTACAACTTCTAGAATCTAGACTTATCGGGCGTAGAGATGGTAGCAGACAATGGGAAATCTTGGCTCAATCAGTTCTGCAGACTGGAGATCTCATCACACTCACAAACTTGGACGAAATCACCATGTTTCAAAATGAGGAGCCTCACTTGTTCATCCAGGCA
>WPCH01038160.1_pt1 | contig 15563 bp, 13 predicted proteins | sample 5399881 | NCBI WGS metagenome assembly WPCH01 (sample SAMN12869468, study PRJNA574797) | sludge metagenome | isolation source: wastewater treatment of pH5 | place: China:Beijing | collected 2019-05-20
ACATGTTTACTACCACCTAATTGATGTAAACCATCAATATTTTGCGTTAAAATCGTAATATCTTTCCCTTGTTCTTCTAGTTCTGCTAAAAAGCGATGTCCACGATTTGGCTTATATTGATGAAACGTATTGATTTGAAATATTTCTTTATAATGCTTCCAAAATTCTTTCGGACTTCGGTTATAGTACCCTCTTGATAAGTACATTTCCACATTCGCATCAGCATACAATCCATTTGCTGAACGAAAATCTGGGATACCACTTTCCGTACTTGCTCCTGCACCTGTCTTGTATTCCTTGTTTTTTGGGGTCGAAATACAAAAACTACACATACAAAGGTTTGTATTAATTTCACCCAAAAATAATTGGGTGAAATTACTTTTAATGCAATGTTAATCCTCTAAATGGGGTCCTGACATCCAAATTTGTCCTTGAACTGTACCTAGTGTTGTTATTTAGAGGCTGAATCTTCCCCCTTAATCAGGACATCCTATGACAAGGAGGGATAATCAATGGTAATTAGAGTTTTATTAATAATATTAGTCTTTTTTAGTTTTTCAACAATAGCTTCTGCTGAAGCACCGCTTAAAGCTGCTTTCATCCGAGATCATCAGCTATGGATAAAAGAAGGCGATAAAGAAATACAACTCACAACGGGTCGCCATGTTTACTCTCCACAGTGGTCAAATGACGGTCGGTTTATTGCTTATTTGGATGGTGACGAACATGCTACAAAAACATATTTGTTTATTTATGATTCAAAACAAAAAGAAAGCTACCAACCGTATCAAACAATTGAAACAAGAAATTTTCAATGGTCGCCGATTTCAAATCAACTAGCCTACATATCTGGTGGTGTACTAAACATTACAAAAACAAAAAATGGACGCCCAAAAGGTTTTGAGAATGTTTCTTTAGGTGTTAGTGATTTTTCATGGTTTCCAAACGGAAAAGAGTTCGTAGTTTCGTCACAATCCAATTTACTCCCTACTGGCTGGGAACCAGTTCATATTTTTAAAATTCCAGTAGATGCTAATCTTGATTCAAATAAAATAAAGCCTTTTTACACCATTCAAACAAATACAACTGACTTATTTGCAATTAATGCCGAATATTTTAAGTGGAGTTCTGATGGTAAATGGGTTAGCTTTCTAGCCACACCCACAGCTTCTTGGTCCAATGATAGCAATACACTATGTGTACTATCATCAGCAGGAGACTACTTTCAAGTTGTAGGAAAAATGCTTTGGTATGAAGACTGGATAAAATGGGCTCCGACAAAAAATCAACTAGCCTACATATCTGGTGAAGGTAGATTTTTCGTTGAAAACAAAAAAACAACCGTTGCCGACATTCCAATCTTGAACCAACAAAAGGAATATACACCTAAAGGGTATGTTGACCTTGATTTAGATTGGTTCTCCCCAGAGGTGGTAATCGTTGCTCGTTCAAAAGAAAACAAGGAATGGAAAGAGGGACCAGTTCCAACAATGTTTACGACTCTATATGCAATTAATATAAAATCAACAGAGCAAAAGCAAATTTCCTTCCCAAAGAAAAATGAACTAGACCATAAACCTCAAGTTGTTGGATCATATATTACTTGGTATCGAAAAGTTCAAAAAGGAAATCAGGGAGATGTATGGGTTAAGAATGGAATAAATGGGCCAGAACATCGCTGGTTAAAAAATGTAGACTCTGCTCCAATTTATTTCACTACAAAGTAACAGAATCATCCACTGCTGCCACACTTATTGTAAAAGAATGAGCCAGAAAAACATGGCATTGATAAAGGTTTAAAATAAAGTTGTACCATTAGTAATTTATCAAGACCTAAATTACTAATGGTACAAAAAAGTTAAGGATGTGACATATGGGTCATATATAATATGTCACACCCTTTAATTAGACAGTATAAGATTCGCTCGCAAAAGCATTCATTCTCGGTACACTTAGTCCATTTTAAACCGTTCAAATTGTAAATATGATGGATTTCCAACTAAAAACTTTAAAATTGATTTCCTTCTGTGATAAGCCGCATCCACTATAGCATTTTGGCTTATTAGTATTAAATCAAATAATTCATTTAAAAGCTTCACAAGCACCTTTAATTTTCGAGGTAAATGTTGAATTTGGTTATTATGCTCGATACAGTTTTGATAAAATTCTGCTAAGTTCATATCAGCATTTTCATTTCCATGTACATAAAGACATGAGGTGTTATATTCATCTTGAATTACATCCAGATTAATACTTACTTGACTTGCGTCTACTAACTTCTTTGTCTTTTCCATAATGCTAGTATTAGGTATAGTATTCGTAGAGTCAATATTATTAACAATGCGAAGCGCTTGCTCAATTATTGATCTTAAATTGAAGTAATAATACCTTGATTCACCCTTTTTTATAGAGCTAATTAAATGAATAATATCGGAAGTTAATGCCTCGAATCTAAAATCACTAGATTGTCTAATCAAATACTTTAAAAAAACAACCCTTTTTAAAACAAACCTCAAGTTATTCTTTTCTAGTTCTTCAAGCGTGTTAAATTCAAGTTCAATAAAACTATTTATCTCAGACTTTATATCTTTTAATTCTTTCTGTGTTAATTCAGCGGCCTGCATCTGTTATTCCATCCATCCATTTCCTAAAATCGTTATTCGCAGCTTTAAATTCCTTATTTTGAGTTGAAAGTTCCAAATACTCATTTACAAAATTAAATAGTTTTTTCCTTGCTAATTCATATTCCTTATCATCCATTTTGTAAATATCCCTAGCGGTTCTAGCTAATATCATTGTTCTAGTCTTAATAATATATTCTTTATAAGTTAGTCCATAAGTACTTTCCAAAAAAGGGACTAACTCTTCGTTTTTTGAAAATATAGATGTATTCAAAATAAGTTCTGTGGTAATGCCTATTAACTTATACTTCGCAATGTTTTTTGTTTTAAGCTCACTTCTATAATAAATTAGTTTATTACTCATACATTACAAACCCCTTGTTGAATTCTATCCAAAATCTCTGTACAAATGTCTCTTAAATCTTCTCTAGATTTCTTGTATCTTGTTGGAATCGGCCCTTGTTTACCAACCTGGATATCCTTTACATTACTAGTATAAGCTGTGAATATATTTATTTGTTGAACATCTTGTTTTGCTTCAAAGCTATTTTTCATTTCTTGCTGCTTTAAGGTCAACTCATCATCAAGAATGGTATAAATTAGACCTAAACACTCTAGATTTGTATCTTCTTCACCTGTTAAATTGTTTATGGCTTTTTGAAGCGATGATATACCTATGATAGAATATCTATCAATTCGATTCGGAATCAGATAGTAGTCAGACGCAATTAACGCACTATCAGTATAAATCGTTAGAGTAGGTGGACAATCAATAATAATTAGATCATAAATTTCTCTAAGGCTATTGTCTCTAATAAACCTTTTCAAACGCTTTATATGTGTATAATCACTCGATTTATTTGCTAAAACTAAATTTAAATCTCCACAAACAATATGTAAATTCTCTGTTAATTCCACAATCATTGCATCAGGAGAAGGCGATTTATACTGTTGTGAAAATTGTACCTGAGGCTTAAATAACTTATTAATAGTTTTTTCTTCTGGTAAGATATCTTTAAAATAATCTCCATCATAATAAAAATCTAATAAGGCTTGTGTAGCGTTAAATTGTGGGTCTGCATCTATTAATAAAATTTTTAAATTTGATTCTTCATCCATAAAATGTGCTAAAAAATCAGCAACCCCTATACTTAAAGTTGTTTTACCTACTCCCCCTTTCATATTAATGAAAGATATTATTTTCCCATCTTTTTTTGGACTTTCAATTGGTAATTCTATTTGTTGATTCACTTTTGATTCCTCCAATATTTCCATAAATTACACATTGATTATCTCATAAATATATTATATTAAAAAGAAAATATTATAAATGACACCCTTGATTGTTCTACAAACAACAGGTTGCATTAACCAATAACTTATTTAAAAAAGGACCTAAGATTAGGTCCTTTTTTCGTTTAGGCTTTGTTAAATTATATTGTTGATAATTGCGCTATAAAAATGACTTATCAATAGGATAAGTCATTTTTCAATTTCCATTTCGGCTATTTATTATTCTCAATGACCTTTTAGCTTCATTTCTAATAATCGGTTGACTATCATTTTTTTCGATGTCCATAAGCGTTTGAAGAACATTGCTGTTGTTATATCAACAGAGTTATTCAACATAGCCATTTACAAAAAAGTGTTGTACTATATCAAGGTATTTATCTGGATGAATTAAACTAATTTCTCCATGTCCATTTTTTTTAATGACTTTTAAAAAACTACCATTAATGGTATCGTGAAGTAGTGTTGCTGATTTTTTCATTATTGATAATTCTTTCTCACCAACTAATATTAATGTTTTTGCTTTCGTCTTGCATAATGTTGAAGGTATTGAATAATCTCCATTGCTTTTCGTAATATTAATTAGGGTTTCTTTTGTCATCCGTGAACTATCTTCATAATAGGTTTCAAATAATTCATCTGGTACATTTAATGTTTTAGCCTGTAGTTTTGCATACCATCTTTTTTTAATTAACCCATAGCACACATTATACATTGGTACAGTTAATGTGACTGCCATTTTCATAGGATAAACCAACGCACTTTCTATAACAGCATTCTCTGTAATATCACATTCTTGTGATATTATTTCAACAACGATTTGAGCACCAATAGAAAGACCACAAATTGCAAAAACTTTTCCATTACAATTTTCTTTTATATAATTAATAACCTGTTCTGCCGATTCTTTTATACTTACAAAAGTATTATTCCAATCATCACCATGCCCATCAATAATAGGTGTAACAATATAATACTCCTTTTTCAATGCTTCAATTTGTGGTTTGAATGACCACCATGACAGTCCACCACCATGAAGAAAAATGATAACTGGCATATTTTTGTTGCCAAATTCTTTAAATATCATATTTATCCCTCATCTATATATCGAATATTATATAAGAAATCTTATTTCACATTTTTTTAATTACTGAACCAGTATATTTTACAACTCCCTTATCATTTTCAAATAGTTGTAGCCATTTGAATCAATACATATAATTGCTAATATATTTAGTTGCAACACCATTAAACCTATCCATCCACTTTTTTAATTTGCTATGTACAGCATTTATATATTGAATATGGTAAATTCCTTCTTTTTTATTAAATAAAATATAGCTCAAATTCAACAAACGGGTGTATTAATCAACAACTTGTTCAAAAAAAGACCTAAGACTAGGTCTTTTTTCGTGTGAAAAATCAAACATAATATCTGACAGAGTTTTTATAAAAATCCGAAGTCATCGGCAGCCGATTTTCCTTTTCTGTTAGGTATTGAAACAACACTTTTTTGTGGTTCCTTCCATTCACGTTTTTCTATCATATATTGTTCATATTCATATCCTATCGTCGGATTATCACCAAATAAACTTTCGAGTTGCTTAGTTACTGCCTCGGTTCTAGTTCTCCCTGTATTTAAGATATTTACTATCGGAAAATTTTCGGATGCACTATATTCCATAATTAAAAACAGTTGTCGTTGAAGTTCTTCAGCTTTATTTTTCCATTCTTGCGCATCTTGTTTTTTCAATATTAAATCTTTTCCTAACATATCGACTTTGTTTTCTAATCTTTTACACTCATTAATATACTTTTTTAACTTAACTTCATTTAATTTCAAAGTATCTAAGAGTTTCTTTTTATTTTCTCTCTTTCCATCATAAAGCTTATTAATTGCGTCTTCTGTATTCACTACGTTTACGATATCGTGTTTATCCACTTCTACTTGATCAATTACTACCCTATTAACTTTCGTCAATAATTCAGTTCCTTGTCTTCCTGGTTTTCTCCAATAATCCTCCGATAGTTTAAAATTAATTTTTTTCTCTTCATATAGTCCTAAACAATAAGGATGCACGATTTGATATTTAACTTGTCCAATTATTTTCTTCTCCTCTATACAAGAGTAAATCAAATCCAAAATAACTTGCTCATCGTAAAGTGCCTTTTTTCGTCCTGCACCTTTTCTATTTTTTATATTAGTCACTATTATTTGTCACTTTCCTTTCTTCTAACATATTCAACTGGGATACTCTAATTAATGAATCATCCAATTTTTTCGAATAGGTTGCCAAATTCTTATTTATACCGATAGAGTTCTCAGCGACATCAGGCTCACTAGCAAAATTATCAATTATGTGTTTATGCAAATTCATTAACATTCCCATTATTTTTTTTGTGTTATCATAAACCTCGACAGCTCTTGTCTTAATTATCTCTTTTTTTTCATTGTATTCATCGATATCTATTCTCCAATAATCACACATTAGACATTCATCAACTGGACAGTTTTGATTTGGTTCTATGCAATAACCATCTTTGAGCTTTCTTTTAATCGTCGCCTCAGATGATGGCTTAAATACAAATTTCTTTTTAAACTCCTGCTCTGTATTCGATCCCTCTCCTAAAATACTAGGCCCTAAAACATTTTGTTCATTTGAATAATTCTGATATTTAAACTTAAATTTAGACATTAGCTTTAATATTTCTGTGTCCATAAAGTAATCTACATGCTGGTGATAATGGTACTGAGTACTTAGTTCTACATGACCACCTAGACGTGCGATTTCCACAGGATGAAAACCTTGTCTCATTAAATTAATGAAAGCAAAATGACGTGTATCTCCAGGCCGTAACGCTCTATTTATATCAAAGGTCTCGTTTTTTAAAACTTTCACCTTTTTAACAATAGTTGAATCTGAAGGTCTAATAGAAACTCCATATTTGTTCTGTATGATTTCGTCATGAAACATCCCTAAATGGCTATCCAGCACATGTGCTGAATAGGAATCTTTGATAATTTTATTTTGACCTCTCCCTTTTGATCCAACTTTTTCCCATGCTAAGTATGAAATTAGTGTCTTACTGGAACCAAAAGGTTCAGTTAATTCTATATATCTCTGAACCTTCTCCCCAAGTTCTAACGGAATTCGAATCGTATCAATAATTTGAATCCTATTACGATTTTTTCTTAAACTATTTCCCTTTGAACTTCTTGGCAGTTTAATATAGAATTTACCCTCTTCTTTAAACAATCCGTCTCTTTTAATCATACAAAATTCGCTTGGACGAATTGGAATAATATTTGTTAGATTCCACCATAAATAAATTGGAAAGTAGCGAAAATACTCCATAGATGGAATATTTATATTAGAGAAGAAGTCTTCGAAAACACTTGCAAAAATCATAACATCTTTCGGTGATGGCAACTCCCGTGCATTCGGTTTAATCTTAACCTCTTCTCTAATTTTACCTAATAATTTAGTATAAATCATTTGTTCATCAATAATATCGTAAAAATCAATAAAGTTTAAAGCGGCCGTGCACATATAATACCTAACTTGCTCAGATTTATTATATAGTTCGCACATTAATTTTTCTCTGCTATTTTCATTTGAACTGAAGAAATTTGAACAAGAAAGTATATACACTAAAGAAGTAAGTTTGTTCTGCACATGCGAAATATTAAACTTTGAAAGCTGATTGGAAATCCAAGCTTTAATTATATTCACAAAAAATCCACTATCTAACTCTTCAGAAAAAGTAGCCATATTACGAATTTTTCCAAATTCGAAACAAACATAAGTACTTAGTTTAATTTCTATAATTCTCCATTCGTCATTATCAAATAAACACTGGTTTCCTAAGTGAAGTTCTTGTATCTCTGCTAATATATCTTTTGCTTGTTCGATACTATACTCCAAGTTAAAACTTGAATCTGAAAAAACAGATAACTCCTCCAAATCTTCACGTCGCACATTAAAGGAACTAGACACTATTAAACAACCTCCTCTTGTTCAATTAGAGTTACATGTTGTTTAAAACTTGGCAAACTCTTTAGTGATTCGTTAATTGAATCAATATCAACAAAATGCCCCACAGTATCGCGGCCGAAAGTTTCTATAGCTTGTTTAACCAACTCTAAGCTCATATAAAGTTGGTTAGATACTTTTATTTTTTCTCCCTCTAGACTAGTATTTTCATAAATGTTTGCAAAATCATTTATTTTATCATTGATTTTCACGTTCAAATTACAGAGGGTGAATCTGTTAGGAATCATTAAAGAGCACTTATCACAATCTCTAGTACCCATTGGACAATTATCAATTCCTACTAAGCATTGAGCATCAAATGACTTCGAAGGCAATAATCCCAAATTTAATAAATTATACTTTTCTAGCCTTTCTTCTGAAGTTAAAGTCATGAGAAATTCTTTTACCTGTTCTCTCTCAGAAGCAATTGCTAAAGCGCAATGAGCTATAGACTCCACTCTCTCTATGGACCCCAATGCTTTCTTCACTGTTAAAGCATTCACCGTTCGATCTTCTCTATTTGTACTTTCTCCAAATAAAAGCAAGGATAAATTATCATAGATATAGCCAAAGTTTCCTATATCAAATAACTGATCAGCTATATAATTCACATATTCTTGAGGGATATCTATATAAATATTCGCAATTTCAACGTTGGAATGGTTTCTAAAAAACTTTATTGCATCTATTGTATTGTTATTGCTTAATTTACTTATTACATCTGTAGCTAGGGATATTACTGTTCTATTAATAATACTACTTTTAAACTCGAAATCTTCAGAAGGACTTTCATAATTTTCAAAGAATTCATTATGTACTCCTTTTGAAGGTCTATTTTGTCTATTTTGAAATCCTATTATTCGGTCGCTCAATGGATAAATTTCTCTATATACCAGTTCGCAAATTAAAACAGCATTTGCGAAAGCTAAAAGAAGTTCCTCTGAAATAATAAAGTAACGATTTTGCTTATTCTTAGAATGGATATAGTGCTGATTACGATAAAAATCAGCAATTAGTTCAGCGTCTTCTAAAGAAAGCTCATTATTCTCTAACCACTCAAATGTTATATGATCAAATTGAGGAATTGCTAGTCTTGGAAAAGAAATAACATCAGAATGCCTCCAAGCATTATTTAAATTGATTATAGTATACAACCACATGCTAGAATAACTCTTGAAACTTTTCCCTGAAATTTGAAATTTTGCATCTGAAATTGCTTTTTTTGTGTGCAATGGATTATTACAATGGTCAATCAAATCGAGGTATTCCTGTACCGAGTAGGTTTCTTTTTCTTTTCTTACCGTCACTTTATCCTTAGGGTTTGGAATTAATTCCATATTAATAACTTTCACTCCACTCGATTTAGCTGAAGAATTGAATCGATTAAAAAAATTGTATAGCTGTCTTTGCCAAATATTTGGTATATGATCTTTAAAAAGCGCTAAACTTATTTCTTTCTCAGTAAAACTAAATATTTCTCGGTGACTAGTTAATTCTACTAACACTTTTGTTATAGATACCATCATACTAATAAATTCCTGAAGGGCATTACCTGACCTAATTGTTTCCTGCAATTTGATTCTTACAAAAGAATTCCAATAATATTCTGTCAAACTACTTTCTTTTGTAAATTTAATATTTAAGCATTCAAGAATTTTCTGATACACATGGTATGGTTTCACTTCACTATCTATTAGTATATCCTGGATTGCTTGTCTTTCTTTAACAATCTGTACATACTGAGTTATTATGTGCTTAGGAACTAATCTTTTCCCTACACGAAATGACGTTATGTTCGTAGTGCAAACTATTAAAGGCGGAGTAACTAGCTGCTTATTTAAGCCATTATCCCTAATAAAGCTTTTCAAAGCATTATGGTGTACATCGTGTATTTTACTTACATCCTCCATCGCCATGTAACTTTTGCTTGTCATGCTTATCTTTCTTTCTTGTTCTGTTTTCAGAAACATCAAAGTTTTTTCATGGTAATAATTCTTTCCTTTACCATTAGGGACAAAAACGAAAGGGCGAATATCATAACTATCTAATACCCTATTCAATAACTCTGTCGTTAGATTAAGTTCCTCACTAAGTTCCTGTTTTGTATAAAGAACAGAATCAGGATGATTCCATTTTTTCATGTAGTAATGTTTTAAAATTTCAAAATCTCCATTTGATATAAATTGCCCTTCAACATACCTTGAAAATTTAATACTATCCATGGTTAAATTTTTAATAGTTCGTTTAAAATTACTATTATTTACTGACATTTGGAGTTTGCCCAATTCATGAATTGCATCGGCAAATGAAATATGATTTGCTAAAAAAACTTCCATTTTAACTTTTGAATACAGTTCTGATTCTTCATTTGCGAATAATTCATTTAACTTATCCATAGCTTCGTTATAATCATATTTTTTCGCGACTATTTTAAGAAAGCTACACGCTTCTTCAAAGTTTAATAGTTCATTCTCTTTTGTAAAACGCATCCGAGCCCCTCCAAACGTTTGAATATTTTTTTGGTATTGTTGAATTAATTTTCCCTGTTTCATTATTAAAAGCGTTTCTTATATTATTCATAGCTTCTGTCATGGATTCATATGCTGCAAGTTCATCAATGTATTCCAAAACCGAGGAAAGACTAGAATCCCCCCTAGCAATTGCCACTTCACTGATGCTCATACCTATATCAAAACAAAAATTTGTAAAGACACCCCTTGCTAGATGTGTGGACCAGGGTAATACAGTAACAAAGTTAAATTGTTTTACCTTTCCTTCATCGCTCAACCTTGAAAAAAACTCCTCCTTCACTTTATTAAATTGCTCCCAATAAGATTTCCCTGTAACTGGTTTGCCAGTATTACTATTCACAAGAAGAGCTTCAAAGTTTTCAATTTTTTGTTCTTTTTTCCAAGCATCTAATTTTTCAAATTGTTCTTTTAAAGCATATTGAAGGCGATTATTCCAAAGTAAAGCCTGAACTCTTGGAACCTTCACTTGCTCCGCATCAGTATTTTTTTTATTAGGAAAGAGGATATGCCTTCTATCATCTATATTAACTAAGTAACTATCGTCTCTTTTAATAAAAGAATCTCTTGTTAAATTTAATACTTCGCCTTTCCTTAATCCTCCAAAAAATTGTAGACATATTCCCACATAAATATCTGGATAAGAGTTTTCTGCTATATCTAAAAAAATTTCCACTAATTCATATCTGTGTTTTCCAAAATCAACTAACTTAGTTTTTCTTTTCCCTCTCTTAGGAGGATAGATTGTTCCCAATTCTAAGTCATCGAAGATATCTCCACATAAAACCGTTTTGCCATTAACTTCTCTATATAAAAAGGTTGTACCTTCTGTAAACAAGGTTTCTTTCTGCATCCAAAGATAAAATTGATTAAGATATCTAACAATTTGTTTTACATAATTACTATCTAGCTCCCCAGCTCTAGAACGAATTGACAAATCTGATATATATATAGATGCATGTATTCTCTTTAACCCAAAGACACCTTTTTCCTTCAGTATAATAAAGTTGATATCTTCTTCTTTAATTTTATCTATGCAATAGTTGAGGAACTTGCAAATTTCATAAGCTGGGTTTCTTTGATTACTCACACTGGTGTTCTTTCTCCTGTATGTAGACTTAATAAAGTTAGTTAACGGACTCGGATAATCAATTCCCTTGTTCATATCTCGAATTGCTATGCCCACACATTCTTGGACGAAGGATTTTCCACCTATAGAAGTAAATTTATTATATTCTCTTACTACAAATACAAAATCCCTTATAGTCATTCTCCTATCCTCCCCTAGCGTTTTGTATCAATTGAATTTTCAGACTCATTTATTTCGCTTACTGTTTTTTATCTTGTTTATTTAAGTACAAAGTCAAGGTCCTCAAAACTATCGTTTTTGCGGAGTGCTATCCTCGCACCGAGGCTTTGTCCCCCTAACAGAATTACTAAATTTGTTATCCCTTTATATACTTGTGTTCTTCTAATTACAACCAATAACACTTATATTCTGGTTAAAATTAAAAAAACCTCTATTCCCTGTAATTAAAGAGAAATAAAGGTTCATACTTTCATATTGTTTAATTTCACCCATATACCGTTATACAACCTGTTAATACTGTCATTTTCTTCGCTTTTTCTAAAATTGAACGTACTTCTTCAAATTGTTGCACAACAATCACCTCTATGTATTTTCCTATACTATATTATACCAGTTGTTTACAGGAGGTGTCGTACAATTCATTCTACTTAATGCGTCGTGCCACCAACCTCTACAATATCCACCTCAACGGTCGTCGTTACTTCAACTGCCAACTTCTATCCCTTTACGAATAGTAGAAAGTGACATACTCGGTTGCCCTGGATAATTACTCGCTTGCTCTGGTAAAAACGGAATATGAATAAATCCGCCTTTCATTTTTGTATCATGTTTTTCTAGTTCATGCATGAGACCATAGAATAAATGATTACAAACGAACGTACCTGCTGTTTGTGAAACGGAAGCCGGTATACCTTCTTCTTGAAGTTTTTTTACAATTGCTTTCATCGGAAGTGTAGACCAATAAGCAGCTGGTCCTTCTTCTACGACTGGTACATCTACCGGCTGGTTTCCTTCATTGTCAGCAATTCTTGCATCATCAATATTAATTGCGACACGCTCTATCGTAATATCTGGTCTACCTCCAGCTTGTCCAATGCATATAATGAATTCCGGTGCTAGTTCTTCTATATACTCTTTTAATACACTGATTGATTTATGAAATACAGTGGGTACTTGTTTACTAATAATCTTGTATTCTCCGATTGTTTTTTCATGCAAACTTTTTGCGACTTCCCAAGCTGGATTGATACTTTCTCCACCGAACGGATCAAATCCTGTTAATAATACTGTTTTCATAGTTTTCTCCTCCTAATTAGAAACGATATACTAGGCCGTACATGATAAACATATTAATAATGAAAATGGAAAGAGCAATTGGTACCTGCGCTTTAATAACGGCATTTTTATCTTTTAGTTCTAAAAGCATTGCCGGAACGATATTAAAGTTTGCTGCCATTGGCGTAAGTAGCGTTCCGCAATATCCCGCAAACATACCAAGCGCTGCCATAATCGCTGGATTCCCGCCGTGCATTTGTACAATTAAAGGTAAACCAATTCCGCCAGTAATAACGGCAAACGCTGCGAAAGCATTTCCCATTACAACTGTGAAAAGCATCATTCCTAAACAGTACGCCATAACAGCAACGAACGGATACTCTGTCGGTAACACTTGTCCGACTAAATCAGAAACGACTTGTCCAACGCCAGATTTTGCGAAAATACCGCCAAGTGCCGCTAACATTTGTGGTAAAATAACAGCCCAGCCGACAGCTTGTAATAGTCTGCTTCCTTCTTGTACAGGCGTTGTTATTTTCGATTTTGTAATACGCATTGCCGCAACGAATGCAAGTAATGCTCCTAATGCTAATGCTACTAGCGTTACTTTATCCGGATCAACAAGAGAAACATTTCCCCATTTGATTTTTCCTAACGTTAACGTACCGATAATTGTAAAAATAGGTATTAAAAGTGCAGGCATAAAAATTTTATTTTTTAATTTCTCCGCATGTTTCACACGTTCTTGTACTGGTGCTTCTTTCTCCTGAGATTTTGTTACTTTATTCATTGACGCTAACACAACCATAGCGAGTACGATACAGCCAACGTAAAACGAAGGAATCACATTTCCGAATAAAAATGTAACGGCAAACAATGCCCAAAATAGACTAGAACCAAATCGATTTGGATGTTCACGATCGAATGCGATACGAACGGCGATAAAGGCAACGATTATACCTAATACATAGTAGATTGTATCCATTGTGATGATGTTCATTTTATATCGCCTCCTTCTCTTCTTTTTCTTTTGATGTCATCGTTTTTGCTATATATTTATCAAACCTTCTAAATCTAATCCAGCTTACGATAAGTGCAGATATTGCAGTTGGGATACCCCAAAGCGCCATATCCCATACTCCGACATGCATACCTACTGAATCGAAGAACCCTTTCATTAATAGAATCGCACCAGTTGCGATAAAAATATCTTCTCCGAAAAACCAAGCTGTATTTTCCGCAGCCGCTGCATTTGCTTTAATCTTTTCTCTTAATTTTTCAGGGAGCTTACCGTATTTACCTTGCGCAGCCCCTTCTGCCATCGGTGCAACGAGTGGTCTTACCGTTTGTGCATGACCACCAATATTAAGCCCTAGTGCTGCTGATGATTCTCTTATCGTAAAATATGATATTAATACTCTTCCAGTTGTTGCACCTTTTGATTTCGTTATAAGTGCTTCTGCTCTTTCTTTCAAACCGTAACGCTCTAAAATTCCGATTACCGGTAAAGTTAATATGATAGGCATAGACATATATCTATTTTCTATGAAAAATTTACCGAACATGCTAATCACATCATAAAAACTTAATCCTGAAACCATACCAGTAACAATACCTGCAACCATAACGACTAAAAGTGTATTTAATCTAAATAAAAAGCCCACTGCAACTAGTAATATCCCGATTAATTTCACCAATTCCAACACTTCCCCACATTTTTTTATTTCGGTGCACAAATAGAAATACCATTATGTTCGAATGTTCTGTATATTCTTTTCGCAAATTGTACTGCTTTTTCTCCATCACCGTGTAAACAAATCGTTTGCGCTTGAACTGCTACCTTCTCTCCATTCACCGAATTTACATAGCCTTCTTTCACCATTTGAAGCACTTGCTTTATCGCTTCTTCTTCATTTTTTATAAGCGCATTTTCTTCCGTACGACTCGTTAATGTTCCATCTTGCTTATACGTACGATCTGCGAAAGCTTCTTGTATGAGAGTTATATTGTATTTTTCTGCAGCCTGTATAAACGCCTCGCTATTTGCTAATCCGTAAAGTAATAGACTTGGATTTATATGATATATTGCCTTTGCAATTGCATCTGCAATTTCCGGATTAGTTGCCGCCATATTATATAGAGCACCGTGGGGTTTCACATGATGCATCTTCCCGCCAGCTGCTTTTACAAAACCGTCTAATGCACCAATTTGATATAGAACATAATCGTATACTTCACTTGCTGGAACGTTCATATTCCTTCTACCAAATCCAATTAAATCTGGAAATCCGGGGTGTGCCCCTATCGCAACGTTATGTTGCATTGCCTTTTCAACTGTTTGACGCATAACGGACGGATCACCTGCATGAAAACCGCAAGCAACGTTTATTGAGGAAACGAACGGGAGAATTTCATCATCATTCCCCATTTTATAAGCGCCAAAACTTTCTCCTAAATCACAATTTAAATCAATTGTAGTCACACTGTTTCCCTCCTAATTTCAGCTTCGTAAAGCAATGAATTTCTTTAATAGATTCATATTTACTTCTTGTTCTATGTACAATTGTTCCGCTTCTTCAAGCGAAATTTTCTCAAAAGAAACATAGTCCCCCGGCTTTAGCTGGGCAAGAAGAGGTAAATCTACTGAAATGATATTTCCCATTCTCGGATAGCCACCTGTCGTTTGCCTATCTGCCATTAATATAATCGGCTGTCCACCATTAGG
>WPCH01114523.1_pt1 | contig 15517 bp, 16 predicted proteins | sample 5399881 | NCBI WGS metagenome assembly WPCH01 (sample SAMN12869468, study PRJNA574797) | sludge metagenome | isolation source: wastewater treatment of pH5 | place: China:Beijing | collected 2019-05-20
GTGGTGGCTGGTTTTGTAAACCCGCGTGCCATGTTCACCAAAGCCGGCGCCAAGCCTGGCGACCGCTTATACCTTACCAAGCCGCTCGGGTTTGGCTGCACCACGACTGCGCTCAAACGTGAAGTGGTGCGCGCCGACGATCTGACGGAGGCGGTGCAGTGGATGGCGCGTCTCAACCGCGATGCCAGCCAGGCAGGAATCGCCTGCGGCGTGCGGGCTGCCACAGACATCACGGGGTTTTCATTTCTCGGGCACGCGCTCGAAATTGCGCAAGCAAGCAGCGTTGGCTTGAAAGTTCAATTTGATCAACTGCCTTTTCTGAGCGGAGTGTACGCCTATGCTTCGCAATTTATCTTTCCCGGCGGTGCGTTTGACAACCGCCAGCATTTTAGCCCACAGGTGAACATTACGCGCGAGCTGCGTGAAGATCAGCAGATGCTTCTATATGACCCGCAGACCAGCGGCGGCCTTTTGATGGCCGTGCCGCGCGAACGCTGCTTGCATTTTGAAGCCACAATGAAAGAGAAACAAGCGGCTTACTGGCAGGTAGGTGAGGTTGTCACGGGCAGCGGGGTTGCCATCGATTAAACCTCAGCTCGTTTATCAGCAATTCGCCAATCCTTGTGTTAAAATCCGCTTATGGTTGAAACCAGTGATCAGATCAAAGGAATCTTAAATACCCTGCCGGTTAAACCCGGCTGTTACATCATGAAAAACGCTGCCGGCGAGGTAATCTACGTTGGCAAAGCGGTCAACCTGCGCAGCCGTGTGCGTTCCTATTTCCAGGAGCACGCCGAACAAGACCGGAAAACACATAAGCTGGTTTCGCTGATCGCCGACCTCGAATGGATTGTTGTGGGCTCAGAGCTCGAAGCGCTGATCCTCGAAATGAACCTCATTAAGAAACATCGGCCACGCTTCAACATCCGCTTAAAAGATGATAAGCGATATCCATACATCAAAGTGCATCTCGCAGAAGAATTCCCTAAGGTAACTGTCACCCGTCAGATTGTGAATGATGGCGCGCGTTATTTTGGCCCTTACACCAGTGTTTGGGCGGTGCATCAAACACTGGATATGCTGCGGCGCATCTTTCCGTACCTTACCTGCGACCGTGTTATTACCGGTAAGGATGCCCGCCCCTGCCTGTATTACGATATCAAACTTTGTAGCGCACCCTGTATCGGCGCCATTGACCGTGCAGGTTACAACCAATTAATCAATGATCTGTGCGCCTTCCTTGATGGGCAGACCGATCCGATTGTCTCACGATTACAACTTGAGATGATGGCGGCTTCAAAGGCGTTGAATTTTGAAAGGGCGGCTGTCTTACGCGACCAATTGAATGCCATTGAACGTGTGGTGGAAAAACAAAAGGTCATAACCAGCGACCAAACCAATTCGGATGTTTTGGCAATCGCGCGCGCCGACAATGAAGCCTGTGTTCAGGTTTTCTTCATCCGTAATGGGCGGTTAATGGGGCGCGAGTATTTTGTCTTGGAAGGTACAGAGGAGATCCCTGACGACCAGGTGATGGCTGAATTCATCAAACAGTTCTATACCGAAGCCGCGGTCATACCCGACAGGGTGCTGCTGCCGAACGAAGTGGAAGAAGCGCTGATCATCAACCAGTGGCTGAACACCCGGCGCGGCGACAAGAAAGTAGAATTACGGGTACCGCGGCGCGGTGTTGCCCATGACTTGGTAAAAATGGCGACAGAAAACGCCGTAGAGACGCTGCAGGCGCTGCGCTCTCAGTGGGAAGGCGACAAAAACAAGCAGACGATTGCGCTGACAGAAATTCAGCAAGCGCTTGCTTTGCCTGAGCCGCCTAATCGGATTGAGTGTTACGATATTTCCAATACGCAAGGCACCGCTTCAGTGGGTAGTATGGTGGTTTTTGAACAGGGTACACCCAGCCGCTCTCATTATCGTCACTTTAATATCAAATCGGTGAGTGGACCGGATGATTTCGCCAGCATGGAAGAGGTGCTGCGCAGGCGTTTCAAACGCTGGCAGGCAGCCCAAGAAAAACAAGCCGTAGGCGCCAAACCCGATGCCTCGTTTGCCGTGCTGCCTGACTTGCTCATCGTAGATGGCGGCAAAGGCCAATTGGGCAGAGCTGTGAATGTGCTGGCGGAGTTTGAGCTTTCAGAGCGGGTGCCGGTTGTGGGGCTTGCCAAACAGCAAGAGGAATTGTTCCAGCCAGGCAAGAGCAGCTCTGTTTCGCTGCCGCGGCACTCGCAGGGCCTTTACCTCTTGCAGCGCATTCGAGATGAAGCCCACCGTTTTGCAATTACAGCGCATCGCAAAGCGCGTGGCAAAACCGGCATGGCTTCGCTGCTCGATGCCATCCCTGGGGTAGGTCCTGCCAAGCGGCGGGCTTTGCTGCAGCAGTTCGGCGATATAGACGCGATACGCCAGGCGACCGCCGATGAATTAACCACAGTACCCGGAATTACAAATAAAATAGCCCAGGCGATCAAGTCTGGGCTGGATTAGTAGAGGAACGCGCTTGGGTTACGGGCCGGTTACGACCGGCAATCCTTTGGCGATCCAGGCGTTAATCCCCCCGCCGATGCTAGTGGTGCGATCAAAACCCGCATTACGCAGCAGGTCGCGCGCCTGTCCGCTGCGGTTTCCGCTGCGGCAAATTATCAACACATCTCGGTCAGCAGGCAGCTCTGCGCTTCTGGCAGCCAGTTGATCGAGTGGGATGAGCACAGCGCCTTCAACGTGGCTCTGGTTCCATTCTTCCTGAGTGCGTACGTCCAGCAGAAAAGCACCATCTGCAAATTGCTGCGCGGCTTCCTGCACGGTGATGGTCGCCGGCATACCGCTGGTGTCAGATTTTTGGGTGAGCAAATAGACTGAAGCGATGACTGCCACAGCCAATATGATGATTAGCGGAAGCACCCATTTACGGGTAGTTGATTGCTGCGGTTTTGAACTTGCTTTGGTTTTATTCTTAGGGCTGGCCATTGGTCACCTGTCTGAAAAATGAAATGAATTAACTCAGCGTATTCTAACCGATAATTCGGGTTAATCAGTAACGATCAGCGAGGCTTTCCATCCCTCTGATCAGGCTGTCCACGAGGCCGGGTTCAGCGATGGCATGACCTGCGTCAGGTACAATGTCCAAATACGCATTAGGCATTTGCTGGCTGAGTCTCAGCGCTGTGCTCATCGGACAACAAATATCGTAACGCCCTTGAGCGATCCAACAGGGGATGTGGCGAATCTTGTGGATGTTCTTGAGTAGATAATCATCCTCATTAAAAAACAGCTTGTTGGTAATAAAGTGACATTCGATGCGTGCAAAAGAGAGCAGCTCTTCATCGGCCATGCGTGTAGTCTCCCGCGGCAGCAGGCGGATGATTGAATCCTCCCAGTCGTACCAATGGTTGGCTGCGCTGAGCTGCACATCAGCCTGTGTCGAGGTAAGGCGGCGGTAATAAGCTGCAGGCAAGTCAACCCGTTCGGCAGGCGGGATAAACTCGATAAAGCGCTGCCAATATTCAGGAAAGATGTGAGATGCTCCTTCTGTGTACATCCAATTGTACTCTGTCTGAGTGCCAAGGTAGATACCGCGCAGAACGAGCCCGCGCACTCTATCTGGGTGCGTTTGAGCGTAGGTGAGCGCGAGTGTGCTGCCCCACGACCCACCGAAAACGAACCAGCGCTCAATTCCTAACGAGTGGCGGATCTGCTCAATGTCGCCTACCAGGTTCCAGGTATCGTTTTCACGCAGCTCGCCGGATGGAGTGCTCTTACCGGCGCCGCGCTGACTGAAATTGATGACCCTGAAGCGCTGCGGGTCGAAAAAACGGCGAAAGATCGCCTGTGCTCCTACGCCTGGGCCGCCGTGGAGGAATATTACCGGAATGCCTTGAGGGTTTCCGACTTCTTCGTAATACAACGTATGCAAATCTGAAACCCGCAGCATTCCGCTGTTGTATGGCTCGATTTTTGGAAACAAGACTCGTCTTTCTGCCATGTAAATTTCTCCTTAAGGTAGTTATGCTTTAGCAGAGATTATAAGGGTAAACGGCTTTAATAGATGCAACATGAGGATTTGCTTAAATAACATCAATGAGCAGCCAATAAAATGATATTATTGAAAGGTGATTGTTTATACATTAATGGAGCGGATTTGAGCAAGTGGCCAGGGAAATATGTGATCGGGCTTACCGGCAATATTGGCACCGGTAAGAGCGTGGTGCGCCGTATGCTCGAACACCTCGGCGCGTTTGGACTGGATGCCGACTTGTTGGGTCATCGGATTCTGGCAAAAGGTGCCTCGGGTTACCTGCCGATTCTTGCTACATTTGGCTCTCAGATCTTGACGCCTCAGGGTGAAATCGATCGCTCCAAATTGGGCAGACTGGTATTCAGTGATCCCGCAGCGATGGCTGAGCTAGAAGCGATTATTCATCCATCGGTGTTGATGAAGGTGGGGCAGCTTGTGGAAAGAGCGCATCAGCGGGTGGTGGTGATTGAGGCTATTAAATTGTTTGAAACTGAATTGGTAAACACCTGTGACAGCTTATGGGTGGTTTATGCCTCCCCTGAAACCCAGTTAAGGCGTTTGATGCAAAACCGCAGGATGTCAGAAGAGGATGCACGACAGCGGATTGCCTCACAGCCGCCCCAGGAATCACGCTTTGACCGTGCTGCAGTCATCATTAAGAACGATGGCACAGTTGAAGAAACCTGGCAGCAGGTTTCCTCAGCTTGGCAGCGATTAATCCCCACCACATCAGTATCTGCATATTCTCCATTGCGCTCAACAATGCTCTCAACAGGGGAGGGCTATGTTCAGCGCATCGGTCCATTACAGATTGACGAGATGACGGATTTCATTAATCTGGTGCAGGGTGAAAGGCAGCCTATTCACAACAGCCAAACCAAAGCGCAATTGGCTGATAAAATTTTCTATATAATAAAGCATGAACAAAGCACCGTTGCAGCGATTGGCTGGCAGGCGGAAAACCTGATCGCTCGAATTACAGATTTTTATATCAGTAATGATGCTCTCCCTGAGCAGTGTCTGCCGCCCCTTGTTCAGAGCGTTGAGCAAGCCGCCATTGATCTTCAATGTGAGGTTGTGATGCTTAGGCTGCCGCCTTCTTGGCAGACAAATTCGTCTCTCTGGCAACGCCTTGGATATCGCGAGACGGCGGCTGAAGAAATACCCACTTTGGCCTGGCGCGAAGCCGCCCAGGCGCTTACACAAGAAAGTTCGTCGATATTAATGAAACCATTAAAACTGGAACGAGTTTTGCATCCATTTTAGAGCCCTTACTTCGTCGACAGCGGGTAAAATTAGGTTGTTATGACTGATCTGTGGAGTGAAATTGTTTACATATTCCAGCGCTTGAACTGGTTAAGCGTGTTGGATTTATTCCTGGTGGCTGCGGTGGTATTTGCCGTGCTGCTGCTCTTGCGTGATACGCAGATTTTGGTATTGCTGCGCGGAGTGGTGGTGATCATCTTGCTGCTGTTGTTGCTGACCACATTCATCAATCTGCCTGCCTTCTCCTGGCTCGTCACCACCATTGTGCCGGCAATGCTGTTTGTAACACCAGTGATATTTGCCCCTGAAATCCGGCGCGGCCTCGAAAAGCTCGGGCGTGCAGGTTCCACACAGTTGTTGATCCGTCAGAATGAAGCCCATGTGCAATTGATGGAAGCAACCATCCGCGCCATTGTCACCGCATCTGCAAGGCTTTCGGTGCGACAGCACGGAGCCCTTATCGTGATGCAGCGAAATGATAGCCTTGAGGAATATGCCCGCACCGGGGTGCGGATGAACGCATCGGTAACACCCGAGCTGCTGCTTCAGATCTTTTATCCGAACACGCCCTTGCATGATGGCGCGGTGATCATTGCACACAATGAAATCGTCGCCGGTTCCTGCGTGATGCCCCTTTCTTCAAGTGGAATTCTCACCCGCTCTCCTGAACGACAGATGGGGCTGCGTCATCGCGCTGCGCTGGGAACCTCGGAAGCGACTGATGCGATCACTGTGGTCGTATCAGAAGAAACAGGTTCGATTTCAATCGCTCATAATGGGCGTATGATTCGCCGGCTTGATACCGAGCGCCTTGAAAACATCCTGCTGGCTTTCTTTCAACCAGCGGAACGCTCTGTATTTAATTTCAAACCGTTTGATTGGTTCAAGCGTGTAACAACTTCACAAAAACATGAGGAATGATGCTGTCTAAACTGAGATCCATTGGAAAATTGATCCCCTTGTTCATAATCTCCTTGATTGTGGCAATCACGGTTTGGATTCTGGCAGTCACCTCATCGGATCCGTCTGAGACGAAAATATACCCCAACCCCGTTCCCATTGAAATCATCGGCCAATCTACCAACCTGGTGGTAACCAGCGCTTTACCAGATACGGTTTCGATCACTTTACGTGCGCCGGCTTCCATATGGCAGACGCTTAGCGCCGGCAAAGCAAGTGTGCGTGCCTTTATCGATCTCTCCAGTGTGGGCGAAGGGGAGGTTACCGCGCCGGTACACGTGCAGGTCGGAATCCGCCCGGTAGAGGTGATTTCATTTATGCCAAATGATGTTGACCTGGTACTGGAAAAGATGGCGAACAAAAAGTTTGACATCCTTGTGCTCAATCGCGGCGCGCTGCCAGTAGGCTATCAAACTGAGGATCCACGCCTATCTGAAACCACTGCAGTGGTTAGCGGTGCGCAATCTGTTGTAGAGCAGGTTGCAGAAGTACGCGCCGTTTTAGACCTTTCGCAAGTGCGATCGGATATTGACCAAAGTATTACCTTGCAGGCGGTTGATAGCAACGGGATTCCGGTGCGGGAGGTTTCGATAATTCCTGAAAGCATCAATCTGATGCAAAGCGTCACCCAGAGAGGGGGCTACCGCAATGTGGTGGTCAAGGTGGTCATGGATGGGCAAATTCGTAATGGCTACCGGCTGACCAGCTTGACGGTAAACCCACCCACTGTAACCGTGTTTTCTTCTGACACTGCCACAGTGGATGCACTGCCAGGTTATATCGAAACGCGAATCATCAGCCTGGTGGAGCGTGAACAGGGGTTTACCGAAGAGGTGGAGCTTAATCTTCCCTCTGGAGTGCAGGTGCTTGGCAGCTCACAGGTTTCGGTAAAAGTTGCAATCGAGCCGGTGATTAGCAGCGTTTCGATTTCCGAAGTGCAAATGGGTCAAACCGGGCTTGCCTCCAATCTTACAGCCATCATCACTCCGGCTAAAGCCAATATCATTCTGACGGGGCCGGTGCCTTTGTTGAACACTTTGTTTGTAAATGACCTCCGTGTACTGCTTGACCTTACTGGCTACCTGCCGGGTACCTATTCGATCGAGGCGAAACCTTCGCTCAACATCCCTGGTTTGTCAATTGAAAGTATTTCACCCGCCAGTTTTGAAGTCGTCATCAGTTCTCGAAAATAGAACAATCTCCGACTGAACTTCCATGGAATGGGGGTACAATTGGGGTTTGGATGTGTATAAATGACTAAACCTGTTGTTGCACTGGTCGGAAGGCCAAATGTTGGTAAAAGCACCCTTTTTAACCGCTTGTGTGGCGAAAGGCTGGCAATTGTCGATGAAATCCCCGGCACCACGCGCGACCGCATTTTTGCCGAAGCGGAATGGAGCGGACGTGTTTTTGATGTAGTGGATACAGGCGGAATTGATCCGCAGTCGAACAGCGCTGGTGCCCCGCTTTCGGTGGGGTCGGCTGAATTTATTGATGCCATTCGCTCGCAGGCATTGATTGCCGTCTCCGAAGCGGATGTGGTTATCTTTTTGGTAGATGCCATCAACGGCGTGACTCCGGCGGATATTGAAACAGCTCGCATCTTACGCAAAGCGCAAAAGGTGGTTGATGGCACTGCCCGCCCGCCGATATTGCTGGTGGTCAACAAGGCAGACAGCACCCGGCAGCGTGATTTGATTCACGAATTTTACGAACTCGGGCTTGGCGATCCTCATCCCATTTCTGCCATTCATGGCACCGGAACGGGTGATATGCTCGATGTTTTGATGGAAATGCTGCCTCACGAAGTTGTAGAAACTGAAGATGATTCTGTAAAAATCGCGATTGTTGGCAAACCTAATGTGGGAAAATCGAGCCTGCTGAATAAGCTCGCCGGTGAAGAACGCTCGATTGTCAGTGATATACCCGGCACCACCCGTGACGCAATTGACCTCAAACTCACTTATGATGGCTTGCCAGTCACCCTCATTGATACTGCGGGCATTCGCCGCCGCGGCAAGATTGACCCCGGCGTTGAAAAGTACAGCGTGGTGCGCTCAATGCGCGCCATCGAGCGTTGTGATGTTGCGCTGTTGATGATAGATGCCGAACAGGGCATCTCTGCTCAGGATACGCATATCGCCGGCTTTGTGAAAGATGCCTGGAAGAGCGCGGTTGTAATCGTCAACAAATGGGATTTGGTGGTGAAGGATACTTACACGATGCAAACCTATACCGACCGCATCTTGGAAGAATTAAACTTTATCAGCTACGTTCCCATTCTCTTTATTTCAGCTAAGAGCGGGCAGCGGGTTGACCGTGTAATGCCGCTGGCGTTGCAGGTGCAGGAAGAAAGATTGGCGCACGTAAACACCGGCTCTTTAAACCGCATTTTACACAAGGCGCAAGACATGCACATGCCGACCTCTCGTACCGGGTCTTCTATCAAATTATATTACGGCACCCAAGTGCGGACAGATCCGCCCACCTTTATGATTTATTGTAATAATCCGAAACTTGCACATTTTACCTACCTGAGGTTCCTTGAAAACCAGATCCGCAAGGAATACCCGTTTACCGGTACTCCAATCCGCATTGTTCTAAAACCACGCAGTGACTAACCCCAAATGGAAAGTTTGCCGCAATCATGACCTTTGACCCCACACCAACCCCTTTAGAAGAGCTGCCTGCTGAATATCAGCACAAAGAACAAAAAAACCTTGCTACTGGCAAGCCTTTTTGGGTGGAACTGGTTCAGACGATTGTGATTGCAGTGCTGCTTTACTTTGCCATTGATGCGGTTTTTGCCCGGGTGAAAGTGCTTAATATCAGTATGCAGCCCACGCTGGTGGAGGGTAACATCATCCTGGTGAACAAGCTGGCGTACACTTTCGGCGACATGCAAATTGGTGATGTCGTGATTTTTCACGCTCCCAACAACCGCTCAGAAGATTTTATCAAGCGACTCATTGGCAAGCCCGGAGATTTTGTAGAGGTGCGTAATGGGCAGGTGTTTGTAAACTCCGTGCAGCTTGACGAACCCTACATTGCCGCTGCGCCGGATTATAACGGCGCCTGGATGGTGCCTGAGGGTATGATATTTGTTTTGGGCGATAACCGCAACCAATCCTCTGATTCACATGTTTGGGGCTTTGTGCCGATTGAAGATGTGGTTGGCAAAGCTCTGGTGATTTATTGGCCGCCTTCCATGATCGGGCTGGTGACGCATCATCAACCGGTTCTTCCCAGAGAATAATTGTTCGTCAAAATCATACTCAAATTTAAAATTTGTGATAACCTTAAGTCAAGAGAACGAGAAAATGACAGAGAACTCACAATTCAGTACCGACCCTGTTTTTCCATGCCCTGAATGCCAGGCCGGGCACATGCATCGCGATTACATCGCCTATTTCACCTGGCTGGGTGATGAACTGATCACCGTCCCCGATTTTCCTGCCTGGGTATGTGATATCTGCGGGCGCTGCGATTGCGATCAAAATGCGCTTACCCGCCTGACCTTGCTCTTGAGCCCCAACGCCGGTAAAACGATTTTCCCAGGGCGGATAACACCGACAAAAACCCGCGCCAAGCCGAAAGTACAGCGCTCCACCCAACTTGAATAAAAATCCCGCGTAAGCGGGATTTGTTTTCAGACGAACTTAATCTTCCGCGCCGCGAACATTACCATGCGCAGCAGCACCCAGCCGTGCTTCCAACGTTCGATGTTGGTGCTGCCGTAACTGCGCGCACGATAACGAATCGGCAAGTCAATGATTTTATAATTCAGCACAGAAGCCCCAAAAAGCAGATCAAAATCACCGAAGGGATCGAACTCGCCGAAATATGAACGATTTGCGGCAATGCGCATGTAATCCTTTTTCCACAATACCTTGGTTCCGCAGAGAGTGTCTTTCACCGGCTGACCCAGCAGCCATGAAAAAGCCAGGCTGAAAAACTTGTTGCCGATCAGGTTGAAAAATCGCATCGCCTCTTCTTCCATGGGGTACACCAGCCGAACCCCGTTGACGAAATCGGCTTTGCCTGAGGTGAGCGCATCATAAAAGCGCGGCAAATCTTCGGGCGGCACGGTCAGGTCGGCATCAAGGATCATGAGCACATCGCCGCTGGCAGCCGCGAAACCCATCCGCACCGCATCGCTTTTGCCTTTTCCGCCTTGGCGCATGAGCTGAATGCGGCGCTCGGGGTGGCGCGATATGGCGGCTTCGATTGCTGCGTAGGTATCATCGCTGGAATGCCCCTCAACAAAAACGATTTCGGTTCCACTGCCCATCTCAGGGGTGCGGCTGAGGATGTTTTCGATATTGCCCCGCTCATTCCTGGCTGGAACAATTACACTTACCATGGGCTTGGCATCTGCTTGTTGAGGTTGGGGTAACTTTCGCGCGATGACGAAGTTGGACATGGCGAAATGGCGGAAAGGCCAGAGGCGCACCAAGAAGCTGTTGAAAATTTGCTCAAGTACTGGAATACCAAATGGAAAGAGGACTTCTTGTGAAGTCTTGATCGTTTCGAAACCTGAGAGCTGCAGCAGCCCACAGAGATCAGAAACCAGCAGCCAGTTCTTGCCAATGCTGGGTTTGGCGACATTGATTTTTTCTGCGATCCATAAAGGAAACTCCCACAGGCGGTTGTATGTATTGATGATCACCCGCGCTCCGGGAGAGGCTACTTGCTGAATCCGCATGAAGATGGCTTGCACGTCCCAGGCTTCGTTGAGGATGTCGGAAAGGATGATGAAATCGACCTCGCCGTCAAGCTGAAATTGATCTTCGGCAGCGCAGATGAAGGTCAGCTCGGGGTGGCGCTCCTGCGCCAGTGCTACCATTTGCGGCGCAATCTCCACACCAATGCCTCTTGCGGGTTTCAGGCTGGCGAGCAGGTCGCCAGTGTTGCAGCCAATTTCCAATACAGTTGCCCCAACTGGAATCATATGCGAGTAGACTTTGGCCAGGCGCTTGTGATAATAACCGCCCCAGCCACGCCAGCCGCGCAGCTTCTCGGCGAGCGCGTTACGTTCGACGATGCGTTTTGATTGGTAGGTTTCCATCATCGGGTCGGTGTAAGGGTTGGTCATCGTGGGTTGTGCTCGTTTTTCGGCTGTGTTGATATTAATCATTATTTGGTATATTACCACTTGCAGGTGATATACCCCAGGTATGGCAAAATTCTTTATATTCACGCTGATAGTCTTCAAGAAAATTTTGCAGATCCAGCCGACTGACCTTCATGACAATGGCTGGGCCTTCGCCACAATACGCTATCTCATCACCAAAATTGAATACATCTGCCATCATAATGACTGTAAACACGTCATCCGGCAATTTGCCTCCAGCAGCAGCGCGATCCTCCTCGCGCTGTCTTTCTTCACGCTGAACTTTCTCAGATGTATAAACGCGCACATATCGGCTGGGCATAAATGGGAAAGCCATATCAGGATAAATAGCAAAGATGAAATCCGGCTCAATTGTCTCGTGATATTGCATCTCGTCGGTTTCTAATGCTTCTTGCAAAGCGTAGATTATGCTCCCACCATCATCTGCTGCCTCTTCATTTGATGGAAATGCTCCTGGACTACGTCTGGGCCGGTGCTCATTGAATCGCTTTATTAATTTGTCTTGAATAATTGGCTGGTCTTTATATAAAAATATAAATTCATATTGGATCCAATCGTCACGATCCAGTTCCAGAAAGCGTATTTCGATTGAGAGATTTCTCGAAGCCAGTTTTGCCATTTAATCCGATCCCTTTTTGCTTCTACTTTGTAACCCAGCGGAAATGTGGGTAAGTTTCGATTAACCTTGAATGCAATCAAAATTTTACCAGCTGATTAAGGTTCTGGCAGCAGGTCTACTTTATACCAGTAAATGCTAATCAGATCCAGATCTTCCGAAAGGCTTTGAAGACGCGAAGCCCCTGGAATTTGGTGCGGTGTGGTGGAGCGATTATCGAGGACGATGCTGGGGGAGCACGAGTGCCAGCAGGTGCAGCCATTTTACCCTAATTCAAGCGGTTACTGAGGTGGGGCGCATTAGCTACCCTCCAATCGAGCTAGTGAGTATGCCAAAGGTGGGTCGAGCAAAGGGAGGACCTTTACCTCTAGGACTTGCTTCCATGCCTTCAATAAATTCAAAAAATATTTATTCCAAGTAATCGGCATTGGACATACTAATATTTTATTCATATCTATCTTAAGAGTAACTTACTCTGGATTAATCATTCCACTTTAATAACTCAAATGCATTTTCATATTTCGCAAACCGCGGGCGGGGATTCGTCTTTTTACTTCCTGCATTCGCGAAGGTGATGCTGTACTTGCCTTTGTTTTTCCCTTCTTTGTTTTGATGTGCTTCTTCGACCAACTCAAGAGATGGAATGATCCAATACGTATTTGCAGATTCGGAATAGAAGATGTAGAAAAAATTCTCCCGTGGAGAACGAACTTCCATAGCTGCAAACAATCCTGGGTTTTTCGCCTCAACAGACCGGGCTTTAATTTGGATATCAAGATAACGAAGCTGCCCTCCTTTTTCTTGGCGAATGACACAATCGATTTGTTGATCATCAACCAAGGTCATATATACATCATGACCTCTTCGGAGTAACTCAGACACGGCAATGTATTCCTGTCGTTTTCCAAAGGATGCTGAAGAGCGAAACCTCTTTTTTTCACTGTTTTGTTCCTGAGATATTGATATACCTGTAGGGTTTTCATCAGAAGTTTTTTCTTCTACATGAATTTTCATTTGTTCACTCCATTCATTCTTCTGGTCAATCTAAAAAAGTTAAACGATGGGCTGCTTGAATTTTCCGGATTCGATCTTCAGCAATCCCAACGTTTCCTGCAATCTCTAGCCAGGATCTCATGGTTGTGATCACGCGCTCCAGCATATCTCTTGCTCGATTGCTCTTTATCCCAGCTATCTTTGCCAATGAAATTAAATCCATTGTACTAAAGCCTTCCCTTTTTCCATTGATACTCATCTGATGTTGGCTGGTCCAATATCCCTTTGGATCGTATGCATAAGAAACGTCAAAGGCTGGCGAGAGTCTCCATTCTCCTCTGCGATTCATAAGGAAGGCAATGTTCTTGACATGATCATCATGATTTCGCCCGACAACGTTGAACATGGCTCGTAGAACCTGCTGCTCCAAATCCCTTTGAGATAGCCCCAGTCGTTTCATGGTTTGGATTGTCTGTTCGTATGAATAGAGTGCAGGCTCGTTGAAATCAACATGGGCAAGGGCGCACAAGGATTGCATATGGATTTTGGACCCATCTGCGTTTCGGTCAAACCGTTTAGTCATAAAATGACTTCGTCCGCCTTCATGGTGAAGACGACACTCTGTCATTTCAATGCCAGCCTTCACCGCCAATTGGTAATAAGCGTATTCAATCATTCCATAGCCTTGAGGATCGGATAGTTCTTTGTCCCGATTGTTGCTGACTCCGTCGAATTTCATAATCCAGTATTCAAAACCGGATGGAATATTTACTTGTCCGGAGCGAAATTCATTCGTTTTAGGATTCCAGGCAAGGATAGCTTTTGCTCTTGCGCCACCCGCGGAGGTGCCGACCCGCAAAATATCTTCTATCGCATCCCGGTCATCAGTGCCTGAAAAAACTCCTTCCAACCCAGCACGTTGATCAAGGATCTTGTTGGATAATTCGACAAGTTTGGAGACTTCTATTTCATCAGATTTGGAGTGAGAAATACGAAGAGCTGGTTTGAATTCAAGCCCCCCCATCCCTCGGCTTCCGATATAACATAATCGCTCCACCGAATTAAAACTGTCAGAGGTCCGTCCCTGAGTTGCCAACCAGGTATCAATGACTGCGTTACCAAACTTATCTGGGAGAGAATCTGCCAGCAAACCTGGCAAGCCTTTAAAGGTTTCTTTCGAAAGGGCTGGAAATTCGTAGGGTAAATCTCTTAGCGGCATCATCAACGGGGATAATTGGATACCACTTCTAATGAACGAGGGGTCGTATTGAAAAACAGCGACCTGGCGATCTTCCACCCATGAAACCGCACCAATTTCACTATCCCATAAGAGTACTTTTGCATCACTCATTTCTTATCACCCGATTCGTCTCCCCAAACCCAGGTTGAGTTTTCATTATCAGGTTGTTTAGGACGGGCACGTCTTCGTTCACTTCCGCCAGTGTTCACACGTTCTATGGGACGAATTGCCGGATCTGGCAAAAGCGTTTCAAGGTTTTGTTGGATATCGAGTGCCATCATAATTCGGATAAAGGTGTTTAATGAGACACCCTTGCCCTCCTCAAGGCGACGAATTGTCCCAATCGCAACACCAGACTCCTTTGCCAGTTGAGCTTGAGTAAAATTCCGGGTGAGTCTGATTTTTTTCAATTGGCTACAAAGATAACCTTCTATTTGGTCGCCTGTCGCGATGGAAAAATCAATTGTATTTGGCATAATCTGCATTTACTCCTTCCCATAAAAGCGACCGAGCCGAGAAGTACTAAAGTTAGTATATCATTTTCTGGTGAATTAACAAGTGATAAGAGATAATATAATGGTTATTATATTTGTAAAATGTCAATAAAAGTTAATATATTGATAGTTAAAGACTTGATGATTTACAAACTCGAATTTTCGAAATGGAATTAATCGATCCTTGCTTGTGCCGGCCTGATCTTTATTGGTTTTAAGGCTAATCAACCCAGGAAAGTTCCTGATGCGCCTGAGGGGATGACTTATTTTGTATACATTCAAGACCGAATCGATGCCGCAAAGATGGTTGAACCTTCGAGGTGCGGGTGGGGAATGATGCTTTCGCTCGCCGCGCTTGGCTCGATCTATAGCGTGGTGTACACAGTGGTGGCGATCAATCCTGAAAGTACTCTGGCTAAAATGACCGCACCCGATCCGGATATTCCGAAGGGATTTGAAGATGCCAAATGGTACGAAGTCCCTGGAATCTGGTGGGGTGTGGTGGAGCGATTATCCTGGACGATGTTAGGTAAGCCGGCCAGTGTTGGATGTCAGTTTAGAGCTGTGGATTAAGAATTAGAAAAACAAGTTGACGTGTTTTGCCTTGTTCATTACTAAAAAATGGTTTATCCTCTGTAGAGATAAATAGTAAAATTAATTTTGTTTACAAAATCTCTTAGGGTAAGGATTATGAGAAGAGAATATTTTTCAGCCAGTATTTCAGAATTTAAAAATAAAAAAACCAACGAAATTCTTGGTGAACTGGTTCATAATAACTAATTCC
>WPCH01134125.1_pt1 | contig 15501 bp, 18 predicted proteins | sample 5399881 | NCBI WGS metagenome assembly WPCH01 (sample SAMN12869468, study PRJNA574797) | sludge metagenome | isolation source: wastewater treatment of pH5 | place: China:Beijing | collected 2019-05-20
ACTCATTTGGAGGGACTCTTTCGTACGTAATCGGAGCAACTTTTCCCAAAAACATAAGCCAACTTGTTTTGATTACACCCGCTTTAACTCCTGGAGGTATTTTCCTACGCGTCGCAAGACTGTACTACAATATTTACCTCAGATTACCTCTACGAATGCAGCAATTCCTGCTCACGAATTATCAGCTCATCTGGATAGCTTCAGATTTAATGCTCACAACTGGCGATCAGAAGATTAAACAAAGATATCTCAAGGATGCTCACGACAATAGCCGTACTATTGATCCTCGAACAATTTCTGAGATAGCTCGAGATATAAATAGGCTAAATCTAGAGGACTTAGCCCCTAAGATTACTGTGCCAACGTTTATCCTTGGAGCCGAACTTGATACTCTAACCCCGGCAACATATCTAGAAAAAATTAGTCTCAAGATCCCAAATGCCAACTTTCAGGTTCTTTCACAAATTGGTCATTTGCCACCCGTAGAGATACCTCAGAAACTCGCAGCTGTAATTTTGGATTATTTAGCTACAATAAAATAAATATTGATTGAAAGGTATGGCTGGGGCCGTCAGACGCTCGTTCCTCGCTATTCAGTCGCTGCGAGAATCTTACGAGAAAACTCGACGAGTCTCACTCCTTGCGAACCGTCCGCCAGTTGGCGGAATCCCGGTTCGAGTCCAGTCGCTAGGGCGACCATACGAAAATACCCGACCGTGAATGGTCGGGCTTTTTCGTATGGCCCCCCGTGGTGAATGAAGTTAGAACTACTCTGCTCGATTTTGTTCAGTTGAGTATAATGAAATCAAATCAGGTTGTTAAACAGCGATCCATCTATATACACATACACAATGAAAAATACTAATCCACCGAAAAAAGCTCCCGAGGCAATCGACCTTAATATCGAGTCTTTAGAATGTCTTGTTAGGATAAGTAAACCCCCGGGCAACAGTGTCGTTAGTATGAAGAATTGAAAAGGTTTGATCAAAAAATCTATAAAATCACTATCCTGTACTTCTAATGGGGCAACTTGCCAAAACATTACATGAAAAAGAAATAAAAGCATAAACCAAAATGAACCGCTCACAAAAAGTATTGCAAAAAACCTGATATTTTTATTCATCATGCTCATAGGATAACAAATACAGTTACATATAGTAACCTAGAATAATATCTTTAGATTTACAGATATCGAAGCACTTATGTTTGTGGCTCAGGGGGCCGGACGACGTTCGTTATTTCTCACTATTCCGTCAGTCCGAGCCTGCCTGTCGGCAGACAGGTCTCACAAGCAAGACTTGCTCGATTCTCCTTCCTTGCGAACCGCTTTTGCTACGAAAAAGATTCCGGTTCGAGACAGACACTACGTGTCTATGCAAAAAGACCACCCAAAAGGACGGTTGCTTTGCATGGCTCCTGGGGCCGGACTCGAACCGGCAACCCTCTGATTAACAGTCAGATGCTCTACCATTGAGCTACCCAGGATTAATATGTCCTAGTTAAATAATACTTACTCTAGAACGTAGCGACTATTGTAACGAGGCGCGGAACTCTTGTAAACGACTATCAAAACGAAAATATATCAAGTCCAGTAATGTGCTTAAACCCTGCATCAGCAGATGCCAAAACATAACCATATTGCTTACAGAGCGATGCAATCCAAATGTCATCCTGTTGAATTGGTTTGCCGATAGCTGACAGCTCGGCTGCGATTTCTCCAAATCCGCGGGCTGTTTGCTCGTCAATGTGTAATATTTCTACTCTAGAAGTACTCAGAAACCTCTTCAGATTAGAATGATTGACTTGTTTACGGATGCCTTTCTCAAAACCAAAGTACAGCTCTCCCAGAACGACAATAGGCATGCCGATAACGGTTGTCTTTCTAACTTCAATTGCCAGTTTTCTATTGCCGTCCTCTAAGGCACGATAGGCATTTGTATCCAAGGCAAGCATGCTCATGACAGCTTACTTGGTAATGATTCAAGCCAGTCCTGACTAGCATCAAACTCTGTTTTATCTATTTTCTTTCCACCAATAAACCAATCAAGGTCATCTGAAACAGGTTTTGTCATGTCGACTCCAGAGGCTTGTTGTAGGGCGTCAAGAAGTGTCTGATTAAAACTTTTATTGAGTCGAGCCGCTCTATGTCTTAAAGCGTTATCTACTTTTTCGGGAACAGATCTGATTGTATATTGTATGCTTTTCATGCCTACATTGTAGGCAATATATGCCTGCTTGTCAATACTACTTAAGTTTTGTCAGACGCGCCTGAAAGGCGGTGAAGGCACCCGCCATCCCCAGTACCTTTAGTGAACCGACCAAAACATACAGCTCGTCGATATGTGCTTTGGTGCGTTTTGGGCTGTTTTCGACGAAACGAAAGTGGGCATCTATTTGATCAACCAGCCATTTCTCGGCTGCAGGCTTGACTGTATCAACTGAAATACCGGAATTACTATCAATATTAACTACCTCGAGCGACCTAGCTGAACGATCTCTTTTCCGCAGGTACCCAAGTGTCGTTAGGTTTTGTATATGCATGGCAACGGTGCTAACTGCAGAATAGCTTAAGGACTGTTTGATTTCACGATAACTTGGTGAATAGCCATGTTCGGTGATGAATTTAGCAATATAATTCAGTAACTCGCGTTGCTTTTTAGTCGGGTTAACCATATTTCAAGTATCAGTTATCGACGAGCAGTGAGCAAGAGGTATTGAACGACTTAAGCTGTTTACTGTTGTCTGTTCACTGTTATACTGCTTAATTATGAATGTATTCGTCACCGGTGGTGCTGGATTTATCGGTAGTCACATTTGTCAGGCTTTGTTAGCTGAAGGTCATGCTGTGACAGTCTACGACAACCTAGTTACTGGGCATGCCGATCACGTACCTGAAGGTGCACAGCTAGTTGAAGACGATATCCGTGATCTCGGTGATTTGCAAACAGCAATGATCAATCATGATGCTGTAATACATCTTGCAGCCCAAGCACTTGTGCCGGAAAGCGTGAGTAATCCTCAGAAGACATTCGATGTAAATATCGGCGGAGGCTATAATGTGCTTGTTGCAATGAAGGAATTAGGGATTAAGAAACTTATTTATTCTTCAACCGCAGCGGTCTATGGCATGCAGGAGAAAATGCCCATCAAAGAATACGCTGAAAAGCATCCAATTAATCCTTACGGTGCCAGCAAGCTTGCCTTGGAGCATTTGGCGCATGCCTATCATGCCAGCTACGGATTCGACGTCACGGTTTTTCGTTATTTTAATCCGTTTGGTCCTGGTGAACAGCATGATCCAGAAACCCACGCCATCCCAAATTTCATGAAAGCCATCCGCGATGACAAGCCAATACCACTGTACTGGAATGGTGAGCAAATCCGCGACTTCTTCTATGTGAAGGATTTAGCCGAAGTACACGTTAAAGCACTGAGCTTAAATGGCTACCAAGAATACAACGTTGGTTCAGGCACAGGAATAACAATCAGCGAGTTAGTACAGACCATTTTCAAAGTAACTGGTAAGAAAGTAGCTATAAAGGATCTCGGCAAACGCGCCGGCGACCCTCCTGCCCTTTTGGCAGATATTACTAAGGCAAAAAAAGAGCTTGGATGGAAGCCTACCAATCTAGAAAAAGCGCTTACAGCTACTTGGGAAGATTTTAATAACTAATTCTTTTTGAACTTTTCGGCAGCTTTTTTAACATCTTGGGCGTAGTCTTTATGGGCGACGAGAATTGCTTCGGCAGTGTCGACGACAATTAGATCTTCAACCCCGATAATCGCGACTGGTTTATTATGGGTTACTACTATCGAATTCTTGGTTTGGTCCAGATGAACCATGCTTGAATCACCAACTATAGCATTGGCAAACTCATCACTATCGGGCAACACATCATGAAGATCCTTGTAATTACCGATATCAATCCAATCAAATGCGCCAGGCACAACAACGATATGTGGAGTTTTTTCAATCAACGCGGTGTCAATTGGCTGAGACTTAAGAGCTTTATAGATTGATAAAAGTTGCTTTTCATTATCAATACTGCCCGCAATGTCATCATAAGCTTTAGCAAGTTCTGGTGCGTGATTACGATATATTTTCAAAAATGTTGAGATTGGGGCAGCAAATAATCCTAGATTCCAAAGGTAGTTGCCTTGTTTCACGTACTTCTTGGCAGTCACAGAATCTGGTTTTTCTTCAAATTTATCAACCCAATAGGCACCATTCAATTTTTCACCTACTTTTATGTAGCCAAAGCCCGTGGCCGGGTATTCTGGTTTGATCCCAATTAGGGCAATACTGTCATGGATACGTGCGCTTTTGACGGCAATATTTACAGTTCTTACAAATCCATCAACATCTTGGATTCGATGGTCGGCATGGAAAAACGCTACATCGACGTCTTGGCCATGTTCCTTGGCTATCACGGCTAGTGCCAGTGTAATGCAATTAGCGGTCCCTCTACGGCCTGGCTCGACAATTAAGTGACCTTGGTCAAGAGACGGTATTTGCTCTGAAACTTGTTCATGATGAGATTCGTCGGTTAATACATAGACCGTATCAGTGAGTTTGGAGGCACGCTGGTAAGTACTCTGTAGAAGCGATAAATCACCACCGAGTTTCAATAAATGCTTTGGTTTATTAGGCGTTGAAAGAGGCCATAATCTCGTTCCGCTTCCCCCGGCTACAATCACAACAATCATAGGCGCCAGTATAACTGGAAAGAAACTCGTGAGCCAGTGGGGAAATTTGCAGAAAGCTTGCTATAATTGAGCTGTATGAAATTACTTGTTACAGGTGGCGCCGGCTTTATTGGCAGTAACTTTGTCAGGCTCGTTTATGAGAAACGCCCTGACTGGGACATCACGGTGCTTGATGTACTCACCTACGCGGGGCGGAGAGAAAACTTGTCTGGTTTAGACGAGACTCGCGTTTCATTAGTAGTTGGCGATATAACTGATGAAAAAATTGTCGACAAGCAAGTCGCTGATACTGACGCAATTATCCATTTCGCTGCCGAAAGTCATGTAGATAATTCTATTACCGGCCCAACTCCTTTTATTACCACCAATGTGGTAGGCACCTTGCGACTTTTAGAAGCAGCCCGTAAATTCAAAAAAAGATTCCATCATATCAGTACCGATGAAGTTTATGGTGATCTCCCGCTAGATTCTGATGAGAGATTTACTGCTGATAGTCCATACGATCCTTCGAGCCCATACTCAGCGAGCAAGGCAGGTTCAGATCATTTGGTACGGGCATGGATGAGGACATACGGCTTAGAAGCAACCATATCTAATTGCTCCAATAACTACGGACCATACCATCATGTTGAGAAATTCATCCCGCGAGCAATAACGAATATCATTGATAATGTGAAACCAAAATTATATGGTGACGGCCTTAACGTTCGAGATTGGATACATGTTAACGATCATAATAGCGCTGTTCTCTCAATTCTAGAAAAGGGTAAAATCGGTGAGACCTATCTGATTGGTGCAGATGGAGAACGAAATAATAAACAAGTACTCGAAGCTATCCTGCCACTTATGGACAAGCCAGCGGACTGGTACGACCATGTCGATGACCGAGCAGGACATGACCGTCGTTACGCAATCGACGCGAGCAAACTGCGCATTGAGCTGGGTTGGGAACCACAGCACTTTTTCGAAGATGGTCTTAGTAATACTATTCAATGGTACAGGGATAATGAGGACTGGTGGCGACCGCTCAAAGCCGAAACGGAAACACGCTATGCGGAAAAGAACCAATGAGTGAAATGACTGTTACCGAATCAGAGAAAATACCCGGACTATTAAAAATCTCTCTTGTTGTACACGAGGATGACAGAGGGAGCTTCACCGAACTTTTCCAAGCCGAAAAGCTTCATGATGCTGGTTTCCCAGATTGGTTCACTCCTGTTCAAACGAATCTTTCAACCAACAACCAAAAGGGAGTAACTCGTGGCATCCACGCTGAACCGTGGAATAAATACATCACACCACTTTCAGGTAAGGCTTTTGTAGCAATCGTTGATCTGCGACCTGACAACTTTGGCAAACTTGAAACATTTGAGCTAAAGAAAGGCGACGCATTATTTGTGCCTAAGGGATGTGGCAACTCCTATCAAACATTAGAAGATAACACTTTCTATCTTTATCACGTCGATGCACATTGGCAGGCAGGCCTTGCCTACCCAAGCATTCATCCCTTTGACCAGAAGCTCGCCATCCAATGGCCAATCGGCGCAGACGAGGCAATTATTTCGGATAAAGATGCCCAAAACCCATCTCTTCAAACAATCAAGCCAATTGAGGTAAATTAATGAAATTATTTGTAACCGGCGGGAATGGTCAGCTTGGAAAAGCACTTCAGAGTATTTTCCCTGATTCGACCTACACCGACGTCGACGAGCTAGACATTACTGATGTTATGGCTATTGAGGCGGTTAATTGGAATGAATATGACGCAGTTATAAATGCGGCAGCCTTTACTGCGGTAGACAAAGCTGAAGAAATGGTGGATTTAGCATGGAAAGTAAATGTTGTGGGCCCTGCACTTCTTGCTGACGCATCGCGTAGGGCAGAAATCCCCTTGGTGCATGTATCATCGGATTATGTGTATGACGGACAGACCGATAACCATTTAGAGAACGAATTATTGAAACCCTTGAGCGTGTACGGATCGAGCAAGGCCGCTGGAGATATAGCAGCAGCTCAGAATCCAAAACACTACATTATCCGAAGCTCTTGGGTGGTTGGTGATGGACCTAATTTTGTTCGAACAATGCTCGAACTCGGCAAAACCAAAGACGAGCTTACGATAGTTAATGACCAGATTGGACGACTTACATTTGCTGATGAACTAGCTCTGTCAATTCGACATCTTTTAGACAAAACACCAGCTTTTGGCACCTACCACATGAGTAATACTGGCGAATCTACACATTGGGCTGGAGTTGCTCGAGAAATCTTCAAGTGCGCAAATATGAAAGTGAATGTCAAAGAAACCACTACCACTGAGTTTGCGAGAGACAAGACCCCATTTGCACCTCGTCCTCGTTTCAGTACACTTAACTTGGAAAAACTAACTTCAACTGGCTTCCAAGCTAGTGACTGGAAAGACGCTTTGAAAGATTACATTACTAAGGAGTTGGCATGAAAGGGATCATACTAGCTGGAGGATCGGGCACTCGTCTCTACCCTATTACCAAAGGCATTAGCAAACAGCTAATGCCAATTTACGATAAACCAATGATCTATTATCCTCTGAGTACTCTAATGATGGCTGGTGTCCGTGAAATATTGGTTATTAGCACTCCTAAAGACACCGAACGTTTTCGTGACCTACTTGGTGATGGGTCTGATATTGGTTGTTCGTTTAGTTATAAAATCCAGCAACAACCGCGGGGTCTTGCTGATGCTTTCATAGTTGGTGCTGATTTTATTGGCAGTGATAAAGTAGCCATGGTTCTCGGAGATAACATATTTCATGGTAGTGACATGGGCGAGAAGTTGAAGAAATATAACGATCCAGACGGTGGCGTGATCTTTGGTTACCAGGTTTCTGATCCAGAGCGATATGGTGTAGTTGAATTTGATAGTCAAAATAATGTGTTGTCAGTTGAGGAAAAGCCCGACAAACCGAAAAGTAATTACGCCATCCCTGGCCTATACTTCTTTGACAATAATGCAGTTCAATATGCGCGTGATGCACAGGCAAGTGATCGGGGTGAAGTGGAAATAACAGAAATAATAAATGCCTATCTTAGTGCTAAGAAACTCAAAGTTGCACTTTTGGACCGCGGAACGGCGTGGCTCGATACAGGCACTTTCGCCAGTATGAACCAGGCGGCTCAGTTTGTGCAGGTTATCGAGGAACGCCAAGGTCTCAAAATCGGTTGCATCGAGGAAATCGCCTGGCGCAACGGCTGGATTGATAATAACCAACTTTCCGAAATCGCATCTAGCCTTAAAAAAAGCGGTTACGGAAACTATCTAGAGAGACTGATCGGATAACAACTATGCCATCCCAACCTTCGCGTTTGAGTGCTAGTAGCGATCCGCCAGCTGGCGGATGGACATCCGCTGATGAGCAGGCCGGTGTGGCGCGTAGGCTGGTAGTAGTGACTGTTGTTGGCTCAGGCTATGTTGGGACTACAACTGCTGCCTTACTAACTGCTTTAGGAATCAAGACATACGCTGTTGATATCGATGAAGCAAAAGTAGATAAACTTAAAGACGGCAAAGCTCCATTCTATGAAGTAGGGCTGGATAATCTGGTCGCCTACGGCATTGATAATAACTACCTTGTCCCAACTTCATCCTACGAAGAATCAATCCCCCATGCCAGTATAGTTATCTCGGCAGTTGGTACACCGGAAAATGCCGACGGGAGTCCGGACCTGCGCTATGTTTACTCTGCTTTAGAGAGCATTGCCCAAAATGCCACTGGACCATTAATCTATGTTCAGAAAAGCACAGTACCGGTAGGCACAGGGCGGGCTATTATCGCCAAATATGCAGAGCTTTCTGATAAGCCGTTTAGCTACGTATCGGCTCCAGAATTCCTTCGTGAAGGAACAGCAGTTGTCGATTCTATCGAGCCAGATCGAATCGTTGTCGGCGGTGATGATGCTGACAGCAAACATATTATTACCACCATTTTCCGAGATATATCTTCGAGACGTGCTGAAATTGCTGATATTGCCGATCAACCTATTCAGAATTTGCCAGAACCAATTGCTTTCAACATGAGCATCGAAAGTGCTGAACTAACCAAGGTAACTGCAAATGCATTTCTGGCTCTGAAAATTTCCTTTGCAAACTCGATTGCAAAACTAGCCGACTCTACTAACGCCGATGTAGCTGAAGTCATGGACGCCGTTGGATCTGACAAGCGAATCGGTCGTGCTTTTCTGAATGCTGGGCGTGGTTATGGAGGCGGTTGTTTCCCGAAAGATGTAAAAGGATTAATTAGTAGCGCAAAAGCAAACAATGTGGCCATGGATATTATGACCGCTGCATCTAATCTTAACGATTCAATGCCATCATATATTGTTGACCGATTAAAAGATGAGCTAGGAGAATTAGAAACTAAAAAAATTGCCATTTTAGGTCTAGCCTTTAAAGCTGGTACTAGTGATGTTCGAAAATCTCCAGGTATTAAGATAGCCAATTTACTCCAACAAGCAGGGTCAAAAGTAAGTGCTTACGACCCTCAAGCTCACAATGAAGCACTGGCAGACCTTGATGAAGGTATAGCACTTTTGGATTCAGCTCAATTAGCCATTAAAAACGCTGATGCTATTGTTGTTGCAACCGAATGGCCAGAATTCAAAGATATCGATTATTCTCAAACGACAGCGAAGCTACTTTTCGACGCAATGAATCTATTGGACTCAAGCATGATTGTTCGAAATGGCCTAGAATACAGAGGTGTGGGAAGAAGGCTTAAATTATGAAATTATTTATCCAAATACCGTGCTACAACGAAGAGGACACTTTGCCCCTAGTTCTCGAATCGATTCCCAAGCACATAGACGGTGTTGATTCGATTAATATCCTGATTATCGATGATGGCTCAACCGACAAGACAATTGCTGTCGCAAAAAAACATGGAGTAACCGATTTTGTCCTTCATTCACAAAATCGTGGTTTAGCGCGATCTTTTTCTGATGGAATCAGATATTGTTTAGCAAACGGAGCTGATATTGTCGTTAATACTGATGGTGATAATCAATACCCTCAGGCAAGCATCCCCGAACTAGTTCGCCCAATTCTAGAAGGTAAAGCTGAGATAGTCGTGGCCGATAGACAGACGAATAAAATTGCCCACTTCAGTCCATTTAAGAAACTACTGCAAAGTCTCGGAAGTCGGGTCGTTAATCTCGCCGCCGGCACCAACATCCCCGATGCGGCTAGCGGTTTCCGAGCGTATTCAAGAATTGCCTTACAACAAATTAACGTCATTACCGAATTTAGTTATTGTATGGAAACTATCATCCATGCCGGGCGTAAACGAATTCCGATCAGTTCAGTCCCGGTAAAGACAAATCCAAAAACTCGCGAATCACGCCTCTTTAAGAACAACTGGGAACATGTCCGAAAATCAGGCTTTGCGATTGTTCGCAGTTACTTAATGCACCAACCTTTTAAGATCTTAGTAACTAGTGGATTATTAACGCTTGTTGTTGGTTTAATACCATTTATACGTTACCTGCTGATTGTGATTATAAATGGCGAATCCGCAGGTAATCACATTCAGTCCTTAATTGCTGGGTCAGTCCTGTTTATTGTTGGTGTCATGTTAATTGTTCTTGGGGTAATTGCTGATTTAATAAAAATAAATAGAATTCTACTAGAAGACCTACTCGAACATGCAAAGGCGAGCAAAGACAAATAGATCAAGGTCGCAGTCTGACTAGATATTTGCTAAATGATTACTAAATACTTGGTTCAAATTTGCTGATAGCGTTTTCCCTATCAAATATCATAATCGGTTGAAATGGTTTTTCGATTATATTATGGCTACTGATAACACCACTTAAACTGCTGTACCCAAACAGGGTAGCTATGAAAAGCATCGATAATATTACTTTTGTGACTTTTGATTTTTTAATTAGTTCATTGAAGTAGCCTATCCCAAGAATTACAAAAGTCGGAAGGATGGGGAAAATATATCGACCCTGTAGGGCTAGGCCATATCTGCCCCTCTTCTCATACAGTAAATAATTGAAAACTAGATTAATCACAATATAGCCAATACTCATAATCCACAGGACCTGAATTGGAATCGAATTCTTGCCAAATTCTTTTCTTTTAATAAATGAAGCTATGAGGAAAACAAAAAATATAAACACCAGAAAGATATTTATCGTAAAGGGCGGCCTAAAGGTGCCAACCCATGATTGAGTGCCAAATATTGATCCGAAGGTGTAGAAAAGCCAAGCCGGCACAAAGAAAAACAGAGGAATTGCTCCTAGGTTGTGTCCGGAAGGTAAATTATAATTACGCCGATAGACACCAAACTCTAAGCATTGCTTAACCTCGTGTATTTGATCGCAAATCACATCGACATGCCTGTACTTAATCACATTTACTCCAACTCTCTCGAAAGTAAGTCCAATTCCGAAAAGAATAAGAACAATAAGCAGGTAATCCTTAGCCGACAGTTTCTTTAGCATTGTTGCTAAATGCTGACGGTGCCACCAGATAAATCCGAGTTCAAAAATACTAAATACTAAGGCTTTTGGTAGAAATGTTTTCTTTACAATTGCGCCAAATGAAATTACTAATGCAAGGTACAAAAAAGGTCGTATTGCTTTTTCTCTCTGTTGCCAAAGTTGTACGGAGAAATAGAATCCGAGTGCCGTGAGTAGCCATACCGCATTGTCATTGTTTATTGAACTGCTCATTAGTAGAAACTCAGAAAAATTAGCTGTGATGAGTAGACCAAGAGTAATTATCGACGGAGGCAGCTTGAGTAATTTCATCGTTTTAACTGAAGTTATTAAGGTAAGAAGTGATAGGCCAATGCCAACAAATCGCAAGATAATATATTCATTCAGCATAGAAAAGGGCAAAACTCTTAGCAGTAAGCTCATCAGGTAGTGGTAAAGATAGCTAACTTCCCTTGTCACATCGCCAATTGCAAAACCACTACTCTGCTCTGTTATAAATGGGCTGAGACTATGATCACGATAATATTCAATGAAACGAATATGAGTCAGTTCGTCTGGGGGGATTCCTATTTTCATAGACATCGCAATGTAAACTGCTTGGATTATGAAAAGAATATAGATAATTTTTCGGGTACGTGGATTGGCAAGTATTGAATTAAGCCACTCACCTACTTTCAGAATCCTATCTTTAGTTTTAGAGAAATTTTGATGTGACATAATCTATCTGCTTTCTGGCACTATCCTTAACTTTACCAATACTTTTATCAACCGATTCAAAGAAATCCTCATTATTACTATCTATTATTTTAGCTACCGATTTCTGTACTTTTTGAGTAAAATCTTTTTCCAAATATACGGTCGGCACACTGACATCTAACTCGTCCAACACTTCTTGGTATTTATGACTCCAGCCAGTTACAACCACGGGCACCCTTGTTGAGAGGCTCGAAATCATAGCGTGGAATCGGGCTGTCACGACTAGTCTGGCAGAGCTGATCAATTGCTTCAGCTGGCCAGCATACAGTGGTTCAGCTGGGAAATAACAATCAGACCCTTTCGGAAGTGAATCGAAAATTTCCTGACAAACAGGAATATCATTATTGTGACGTTTTGAAGTACCTTGTCGAACACTGTGAGCCACCAACAGAACTGGTAATTGTTTTTTTGTATTTACCCATTGGATGAAATCGGCAGATTCTTGGATGTAGTCTATCCCTAATTTATTAGCCTTTTTATATAGAACTTGGCTTGGCGCGAACAAGACATAGCCATGCTTCCTAAGCTTCAGCTTCTTAAGCAATTTTTCATTTGCGTTTTCGTCTTTTTCGGTCGGATTGAATAGAAATGCTACATCGCTGGCTCGTGAGCTATTTTTTAACTTGATTATCTTGAGCGCCTCTTCGGTAACTGCGCCTCTGGAAAATACATGGTCCATGAAGGGTAGGAACATTTTTGCGACAAACCGTGCTAGCGGATCCTTGAAGGGGCCCATAGCTTGAGCGAACTTAACGACTGGGACTTTCATTAATAACGCAGGTAGGACAGATGCGATGTTATATAGCAGGAAGATACCACGTCCGTCAGCAAACGAGATGCCAGCAAGGTCTATCTGCACATCTGTTTTGCTAAGAGCTTTGATTGCGTCGATTTTAATCAGTTGATTGCGCATGAAGGGGAACAATCGATAAAGAAAAGTAGCAGGAATGAGTTTAGCAACCAGTTGTTTTGGGCTTGCGGCGTGAAGAGTTACATTTTTATAGTTTTGAACGTCAGCGTCACCAATTGGATATACGGTAAAGACCGCGAAATCTATGTTTTGGTGTTTATTACTGAGTTGCTGGATAGTAGCGTGCAACATAGAAGCAGCACCTTGGTTACCTGAAAATGCCGCGGCACTTATTGCAATGTGTTTAGTTGCGGCCATTTATCCCCTTCAATATACCGTAAATCAGTGCGACCAGCACATCGCCGGCCGTCGCACAAACACGAGCAATGATAGCCGCAGCGATTGCAAAATCCGTACCAAGTACTGAACCAGCGCCGATAACAATCACTGCTTCTCTTACTCCAATACCGCTCGGCACGAAGAAAGCTAGTATTCCGATAATGCCACCGAGAATGTATGCCCCACTGAGTTGAATCGTATCGAACAAATTGGGAGTTATGAATATCGATGCGATCAATACGAAACCAAGACCATTTATTAGTCTTGGAATCAGAAATATTAACTGGTTTTTTAACACATTCTTTATTGATAACGCCAAATCAGATGTCGGTGGTTCCCGTCCGATTAACTTAAGTCCGACGGCAAGAACCCTAGAAAAAACTTGAGGAACTAGTAAAGGAAAAACGCTTATTGCTAAAAGCAAAGGAATGAGCAAGCTGCCTTTGCCGCTTATTTCAGTCAGGATAGTAAATCCTAAAAATGGAACGCTTAATATAATTGATGAGCTAGCTAGAAAAATATTCTCATAAAGGACGGAGGTCAGTACTGCTTTTCTTTCGATTCCATTTTTCTTGCCCCATAATACCTTGCTAATAACACCACCACCTTGACCTGGAAAGTATTTAAATAACCATGCCAGCGAATGAACTCTAATTGCTTCAGATGACTTGATTGGAGGATGACTGCCGAGAATGTTGACTAGTCCACCCCACAAGACTCCAGAGACTACTACTGCACTGGTAAACAGTCCGGTGGCTACAAATAGTTGCCAGTGCAGTTTCTGCAAGACATCAGCAGCCTGCTGTAATCCATCAGAAATCCTACCAGCCAGAAACCAGAAGATTATTACCAGTATTAGCAACTGGGTGAAAATAACGATGGGTTTTTTGTGATTAAGATAAAATCTAGAAATATTTTCCATCATGTAGTCCGATTATAGGAACGAATTGTATCAAGCTCTTTTTTCTGAGAGAAAGGTATACGTCCAGACGGATCGGCATAGCCGATAGCAATCAGCATAATCGGTCTATCGGATACGTTGAGTCCAAGCATTTTCTGCATTTTCATTTCAAGTGGTTCGAAATCTGGCCAATTGATGACACTGGTGCTGACCCCTTTTGTCTCCAACGCGAGCATAAATGGCATAGCAGCAAGTGCCGAATCTACATAGATAGCGTGCCTATCACGAGAACTAAAATAGTTTTCTAGTTTACCAACCACAACGGCAACTACCGGAATATTTTGTGAGTAGCCAGCTGTTCCGAATGGTAACCCTGCAACTTTTCTTACTAATTTGGGATCGTCAAAAACCCGAAATTCGTATGGCAAACGATTGCAGGCACTTGGTGATTGACGAGCAGCCATCAACGCATCATCGATTATTTCTCGAGGTACTTTCTTGTCCAGAAACCACCTTACTGAACGACGTCGATTACATAAAGCCAGAAAGTCCTCATAACTGACTGACGATTTTACCCGATCTTTTGATGCATAAGGAACTTTACGACCGGTTATTTTTACACTATCTGGAATACTATCAAAATCACTTCGTGCTCTATCAATTGTGGTGTTCCCCTCTTTAACGGTGGCAAAATATTCTTCAAGAACATGTTGCGCCCAAGCAACTTCCTCATGATCAATTGGCGACTCGCCATGCATTAACTGGCCAGCAGCCTTTCGGTAAACTCCAACTGTCTCGGATATGTAGTTGATAGCGAAATGGTCACGACGCGGTCTCATAATCATAGCTTTCTCAAGTCGATGGATATTACGACGCAGTTCTGCACGGGTTACTAACGGTTTCTTTTGGTTTCTGTAGTATAGATATTTACCTTTTATATTAGCGTGTTGCTCACGCGAAAAAGGTATGAAGAAGATTAGGCTATAGATAAAACTAGTAACTCGGTTTAACGAACCAAATGCTAACAATATTAAGTTTATCTGTCGCAAGGTCATGCGAGCAGGAGCCCATGAAAGTATCTTCTGAATTAACTTTTTAATCTGTTTCAAGATTACCTCTATCTAATCTGGTAATTATATAGGACTTTCACACTTTCGTGCAGATAAGTTAAATTTCCACTTTGACCGTAAAGAAGAGCAAACCTATCCTTCTTTTCTCAAACAGACTCTCTACTTTTGCCAAAGTAGCAAATGTCTATGACACTTTTGGTGGCAAAAGTATCTCAAAAGCCACGAACAGGACACACCTCTTTATGATTTCATTGTGAAGATACACAATGGCTTCAACAACTCGTCAGCTAATCGCTTCCTCAAACAAGTCTCATCCTTATATTGTGTATTTCACACTCACTCATCAGGAAGTGCTTTATGTTCGATCTCCAAGCTGATCAGAGCACCGCTGGCGCTCTG